>Ga0210144_1001229_pt1 | contig 10998 bp, 12 predicted proteins | sample Muzzi_PWA_D2_FD_185532 | JGI IMG/M metagenome (GOLD analysis project Ga0210144, IMG submission 185532) | Wetland microbial communities from San Francisco Bay, California, USA, that impact long-term carbon sequestration - Muzzi_PWA_D2 (SPAdes) | ecosystem: Environmental > Aquatic > Marine >...
ATCCTCACCGCCACTTCCTCATGTGAAAATAGCTCGTCCAGCCTCAATGTGAGGGTGAGAAAAGGTAACACAGCCCTGCCTGGTGACGGCAGCCGCTATTTGCCCTCGATGGGTGGCTATGGGAGAATGTATTTTCTGAAGAACTGCATGATGGATTTGTCAAGTGATTGATTTTGATGGATTCAGGCCTAATGTCGGCATCATTCTGTCGAATAGCGACTCGCGGGTGCTCTGGGCGCGTCGTGTGGGGCAGGATGCCTGGCAGTTTCCTCAGGGCGGCATACGTACCGATGAAACCCCGTGTGAGGCAATGTACCGGGAACTGGCCGAGGAAGTGGGTCTGCAGCCCGAGCATGTCGAGTTGATGGGGGCGACGCGCGGCTGGCTGCGTTACCGGTTGCCGCGACAGTATATCCGTCGCAGCAGCCGCCCGGTATGTATCGGTCAGAAACAGGTGTGGTTCATGCTGCGCCTGCTGGGTGATGATACCGAAGTCTGCCTGCATAGCACCGACAAACCCGAATTCGATCACTGGTGCTGGGTTGACTACTGGCATCCGCTGAACGAAGTCGTGGCCTTCAAGCGTAATGTCTATAAACGGGCGTTGAAGGAACTGGCGCCGCTGCTGTTTTCCGAAGAGGGTGCCGACTCCCCCGGTAATCGGCGCTTGCCAAAGTAGGCAGGCATAAGGCATAAGATCCTGGTCGCAGTGCGAGACGCTGCTACCGGAGCCTCCTTTCCCCTAACGGAGCAGTACCTATGCTGGATATCCTCCGGCGCATCATCCAGGAAGTCAATGCAGCCCCCGATTTGCAGAAGGCGCTGGATATCATCGTCCAGCGCGTCCACGTCAATGTGGGGGTGGACGTGGCCTCGGTTTACCTGCTGGATGTGGAGCACGACCAGTATGTGCTGATGGCCACCGAGGGTTTCCGCAAGGACGCCATAGGCAAGGTGCGCATCGACAAGGGCAGGGGCCTCATCGGGATGGTGGCCGAGCGCGAGGAACCGGTCAACCTGGATGACGCCCCCAGCCATCCGCAGTACCTGTTCATCGTTGAAACCGGCGAACAACCCTATCACGGGTTTCTCGGCGTGCCGATCATCCAGTACCGCAAGGTGCTCGGGGTCCTGGTGGTTCGCCAGCGGGAATACCGTAAATTCGGTGAAGAGGAAGAGGCCTTCCTGGTCACGCTGGCGGCGCAGCTTGCCGGCGCCATCACCCATGCGGGAGCCAGTGGCGAGATTTCCAGGCTGCTGGAGGACCGGGACGAGGTATCGGTGACGCTGCGGGGTTTGCCCGGAGCGCCGGGCCTGGCCATCGGCCAGGCCATGGTGGTGTATCCGCCGCAGAACCTCGATGCCATCCCGGATCGCAAGCCCGTTGATATCGATACCGAAGTCGAGGGCTTTTACGAGGCCGTGGCCGCCGTCCAGGATGACCTGCGGGATTATTCCCATCGCTTGTCCGGCTCGCTGCCGGCTGAAGATCTCGCGTTGTTCGATGCCCTGCTGCTCATGCTGGAAAGTGACAGTCTGGTCGGCAAGACCGTGGAACGCATCCGTGCGGGCAACTGGGCCCCGGGCGCCTTGCGCCAGACGATCGAGGATCACGTGCGGGTATTCGAGACGATGGAGGACGCCTATTTGCGGGAGCGCGCCAGCGATATCCGGGATCTGGGCCGCAGGATTGTTACTCATATCCAGCGCGACCGGCCCGAGGCCCGGCCGGTCTATTCCTCGACGGTACTGGTTGGAAAGGAGATCAGCGTCGGACAACTGGCCGAAATTCCAACCGAACATCTCGCGGGTATCGTCTCGACCAGTGGTTCCAGTTCATCGCATGTTGCCATCCTGGCACAGGCCCTCGGCATACCCGCCGTGATGGGGATTGAGGATCGGCCGGTGGCGCGTCTGGAAGGGCAAACACTGATCGCCGATGGCTATCGTGGCGAGGTTTTCGTGCGTCCGTCAGCGCTGCTGCTGGATGAATTCCTGCGTCTGCAAGCCGAGGAAACCGAGCTGACCAGGGGCCTGAAGGAGATGGCTGCCCTGCCGTCGGTAACCCCGGATGGTGTGCACGTGCCGCTGTACCTGAATACCGGACTGGTGTTTTCAGACATTGAATTGTCCATGCACAGTGAGAGTGACGGTGTCGGACTGTACCGTACCGAGATACCGTTTCTGATCCGTGACCAGTTTCCCGGTGAAGAGGAGCAACTGCGTATTTATCGCAAGGTGCTGGAGGCCTTCGCGCCGAAGCCGGTGACGCTGCGCACGCTCGATGTCGGCGGAGACAAGGTGCTGTCCTATTTCCCGGTGAAGGAAGACAATCCGTTCCTCGGCTGGCGCGGTATCCGTATCTCGCTCGATCACCCGGAAATCTTTCTGACCCAGTTGCGCGCCATGCTGCGCGCCAGCGTCGGGCTGGACAATCTCACGATTCTGTTGCCCATGGTATCGACGGTTACCGAAGTCGATATCGCCATGACCTTCATCTCGCAGGCGATGGGTGAACTGATCGAGGAGGGTATGGAGGTTCATCGCCCGCCCGTCGGCGTCATGATCGAGGTGCCGTCAGCGGTTTACCAGGTGGCGGTCATGGCGCAACGAGTGGATTTCTTCTCCATTGGCACCAACGACCTCACCCAGTACCTGCTGGCGGTGGATCGTAACAATACCCGCGTCGCCGGGCTTTACCAGACATTGCATCCGGCTGTGCTGCAGGCGATCAGGCAGGTCGTGGAGGCGGCCCACCAGCTGGGCAAGCCGGTCAGCGTCTGCGGCGAAATGGCCGGCGACCCGGCAGCCGTACTCGCGCTGCTGGGTCTGGGCGTCGACAGTCTGAGCATGTCAGTCAGCAGCCTGCCACGGGTTAAATGGGTGATAAGGAGTTTCACCCGGGCCGAGGCGCGGGATCTGCTCGAACAGGTGTGGACAATGGAGGACCCGCGCGCGATTCGGGCGTTCTACAACAGTGTGCTCGTGCAGGGTGGACTGGGCGGGCTTGTGCGGCCTGGTAATTAACCGTACAGCGGCTGAGAGGAAGCGGCCATAAACAAATTAACTCACCGCAGAGACGCAAAGTATGCAGAGGTAACTAATTGTTTTTGCAGATTATCACTGAAACCCAGTCATACGACGCAAGCGGTCGAAATGGCGGGTGTGGGGCCCGCAAACAGGGACACGCTGTGAATACCTCCCTGTACGCCCGGCGACAGCCTGGGCCAGGCCAGCCTCTCGACCGGTTCCCGGTCTCACCTTCTCCCTGCTGTCGACGGTCCCTGTTCGCGGGCCCCCACACCCGCCGCCCGCGTTGTATGCAGTCCGGGTCCGGATGCCGCGTTTCTCCATCGTGGCTGAGTTTCAGTGATAATCAGTTTTTTTTTGAGGAAATTCCCTGCGTTCTTTGCGTCTCTGCGGTGAAAGCGGTGTTGGTGGGCGGGCACTAACTGGTTGTATCACCGGCATATTTATTCAAGCCTCGCGATCCAGGCTTGGCCGGGCAGCGGACTGCCGCTATGCTTGTTCACTGGCACTTGGGACAAACACGGTTTATATTTGATCCAGATCCATTGAAATTATTCGGGCATGTCCCGTTACGAGGTCTGATATGACGCAAACAGCCACACAACAATCAGTTACACAGCCAGATATGACGCTGGCATCCACTGACCTTAGCCTGACTCCGGCGGCGCGGGAGAAAATGGCCGAGTTGTTCAGCCAGGTCGATGACGCCGAGCTGCAGGCTATCCGGGTTTTTGTGTCCGGCGGCGGTTGCGGTGGCATGGGTTATGGCATGACGTTCACCGACGCGCGGACTGAGTATGATTATGCGCGCAAGGAGGACGGTTTCAGCGTCTTTGTCGATGCCGTGGCGCTCAATTACCTGCGCGGCGTGGAGATCGATTACGTCGAACGTCCGACCGGCGCCAGTTTTGTCTTCAACAACGCCTTTGCCCTGACGGGGGGCTCGGGCACCTGTGGCGCCTGCGGCGCCGCCGGCGGAGGTTGTGCCTGACACGACCCGTAGCAAAGGAGGCCGACCGCCTCCTTTTGATCGCTCCACCCAACAGTTACCGGACTGTTCCCTATCTCGAAGCGGCGCGGCGCCAGGGCATTAATATCCTGGTGGCCTCTGAAGGCAGGTTTTCCCTGGTCAGTGAGGTTGCCGAGGGGTTGCATATCGATCTCGAGGACCCGGCGGCGATCGAACGGCTGCGGGCCGCCAACCTCGAGACTCCCTTCGCCGGGGTGGTGGCCACTGACGATGCCAGTGTGGAACTCGCCAGTCGAATCGCCCGGGATCTGAATCTCCCGCACAACCCGCCACAGGCAGCACGGCTTACCCGGCGCAAGGATCTGTCTCGAAAGGCGCTCGCCACTGCGGGTGTGCCCGTACCCGGGTTCCGGGTCATCGATTTGCAGCAACCCGTCGACTCCCGGCTTGACCGACTCGAATACCCGTGTGTGATCAAGCCGCTGTCGCTTTCGGCCAGTCGCGGCGTCATCCGGGTGGATGACGCCGGAGCGCTGCGTGCGGCCTGCGCGCGCATCGAGCGGATCCTTGCCGGCGAGACGACTCGCGACGATTTTGCCTCCACCCACCTGCTGATAGAAGCCTTCGTGTCTGGCCCCGAAGTTGCCGTTGAAGGCCTGTTGAGAGCAGGGCGGTTGAAGGTGCTGGCGATATTCGACAAACCGGACCCGCTGGATGGGCCCTTCTTCGAGGAGACGTATTACATCCTCCCCTCGCGTCACGACGAGAACATCAGGGCGCGGATCATCCGGCGCGTCGAAGAGGCCTGTCTGGCGCTCGGGTTGCGTGAGGGTCCGGTACACGCGGAGGTGCGTATCAACGGGGGTGATGGCGTCATCATCGAGGTCGCCTCGCGCACGATCGGCGGGGATTGCGCCCGCCTGCTGCGATTTGGTGCCGGGCAGGCGCTGGAGGATCTGGTGATCTCGCATGCCGTGGGCAAGCCGTTAGCGGTGATGCCACAGGAGGGCGGCGCCGGTGTGTTGATGATTCCCGTTAGCGAGGCCGGCATCCTGCGACGCATCGAGGGAATCCCGGCGGCGCGTGCCGTGCCCTGGATTGACGATATCCTGATCGGCATCCGCGAGGGTTACGAACTCGTGCCGTTACCGGAAGGGGCGGCGTATCTCGGTTTTATCTTCGCCCATGCGCCGACTCCTGCCGCGGCAGAGGCGGCACTGCGGGAGTCGCACGCGAAACTGAAGATTGTGGTGGCCCCGGTGATGACACTGGAGGACAGGCGTCAACACTGAAACACGAAACACCGGGCGGGTGATCGCACGACGGGAATTTATCGCCGCTGTATGACGTTCCCGGTTTTATATCCGGAGGTGATTACTTCTTGGCCCCGGGCGGTCGGAATCCTTCAGGGGTCGAACCGTAATCACCCTCACCGAACAGGAATCCCACCATGTGTTTTTCGATCAACTCGATACTGCCCTTGTCGGCGGTATTCAGGCCATTCTCGTTAATGATCATGGTCAGGCGTTCCAGCCACTTTTGCCAGCCTTCGCTGGAGACATTCTCGTAAATACGCATCCCCAGGGAACCGGGATGGGGGGGGGCATCCAGTCCTGTGGCTTCGCGTTTCAATACGACACAATTGACGATGCGACTCATGTGTAATCACCTCCTGTCATCGGGTTACGTGAGTATACTACCTGAATGCGGGATCGCCCCCCTTTCCCTGTTTTCAGAAGGGTTTAACGACGGCCAGAAGGACAATAACCACCAGGAACAGTGCGGGGACTTCATTGTACCAGCGATAGTACACGTGGGTGTGGCGATTGCGTTTATTCCGAAAGTCGCGGATGACGAAGGCGCAGGAGACATGGTAGGCAATCAGCAGGCCGACCAGCACGAGTTTGCTCATCAACCACCCGCTATGCTGATAGGCGCTCCAGGCATAGGCAGCCAGCATCCAGAAGCCAAACAGGGTTGTCAGAACGGCGCCTATGGTCATGATGGCAAACAATTTGCGCTCCATCACCAGGAAGCGGGCGTGCCCGATATCATCGGTACAGTCCGCGTGATAGACGAACAGGCGCGGCAGATAGAACAGGCCGGCGAACCAGGTCACCATGAATATGATATGCAGGGCCTTGATCCAGAGCATGCTAGTACGCGGCGTGCATCCCGGGAAACAGTGAGCTTATGAATGGCCGCCCGCCGGGACGGGAGGCGAAGTCGGTGAAGCCTTGAGCAGGGCGAGTATAGCGTTTCGCAGCCTGTCCATGTCCATATGGCCGGTCTCCCGGTAAACAATCCGACCGTCAGGTGCGATCAGGAACGTGGTTGGTGTCAGTTCCACATCCCCGAAGGCGCGCGCGGCATGGGCATCGATATCGAGCGCGATGGTATACGGGATACTGCGTGACTTCTGTATGGCCAGTACCCGGTTGGGTGGGTCGTAGTACATGGCAATACCGATAACCTTGAGTCCCAGCGGAGACAATTCGTGGTAAAGATCGATGAGTTCTGGCATTTCCTTCATGCAGGAAGGGCAGGTGGTTGCCCAGAATGTCACCAGCAACGGGGTGCCTCGCATGCCTGCGAGGGCGATTCTCTCACCGCGGGTGGTCACAACTGTTATGTCCGGTACTTCCTCCGGTGCGGCTGACTTCAGTCCGAGGTAGCCAGACACGGCTCCCACTGTTATGGCACACAGACCGATCAGCAGTGTTCCAGGCCTCATTTGCGGATATCGTTCAGGGAAGATGGTTTCTGCCCGGTCCCGGATTCCGGGGTGCCCGCCAGCCTGCCCAGTTTTGCCAGTACGCGCCTGATCCCGCCCCAGATCCTGGGCAATAACCAGGCCATGGCCATGATAAACAGCACCAGGAATATCAGAAAGAGCAGTGGATGATGCAGCGCCGTCCAGAGTCCGGCAATCACCGCGACATCTTCGCCAATCGATGCGAACCAGTTGGTGAAAGGTTCCGGAGAGGTATTGATGAGGACACGGCCACCGGCCTTGGCAAGATGACTGCCTGTGGCCAGTGTCCCGCCGGTGATGGCGGCGGCCAGTTGTGACCCGGTACCGACGTCACCCATGGCGCCTGCTGCGAGTGCCGCCCCTGCCGGTATACGGATAAAGGTCTGGATCAGATCCCAGCCGGTATCGACGCCGGGCACCTTGTCTGCGAAGAATTCGATGCAATACATCGCGCCCGCGGCGAGCATGATCACGGGATTGGTGAGTAGCTGCAACTCGGGTGGCAAATCGATATTTCCGGTGGAACCCAGGTAACCCAGCATGACAATGGCCGCATAGAGATTGATGCCGCTGGCCCATGCCACGCCCATGGTCAGGGCGATGGTTTGAGTGATATCCATGAATCGGGGCTCCCGGGATTAACGATTTCCTGTCGCTGTTATTCTAGCTATGGAATTTGTTGATAATCCAGCATGTTGATTTCAGCGTCCGGCGAGTCGTCGATTTCATAATCGGTATGAATCAACCGCTTAATGATCAGTTCATGCAGCCGACCAGGGGCAATGGTGTTAAAGTAACTGCCGGTAATTTTTATTGGCCTGAACGAGTCTGCATTTGCGGGATCCGGCAAGGACGGCTGGTCGTCGGGATTTGCTTCGACTTTGTCACGGTTCGGAGATCTCCTGGACAAGCATCATCAACAAGACTGTTATTTTGCCGGCGAGACCGGCGGCTGGATATTCCGGATAATACACTCCTGCAGCGATCAGGTACGGCCTCATGTCCTGCTTTAATGGTCAGACGACGCAATGATTACAGGGATCTTTCTGGTTTTTATTGGCGGCTGGTTAACCTGGTTCTGGATCGACAAACCACCCGCCGGTCAGTTCCGGTTGCCGCCTCCCGGCGACTCCATGGTGGAGGATTTCCAGAGATCAATTGATCTGCTGAAAGCCGGTCACCCGGATATGGCCTACCTGTACATCTGGCATGCCCACTACCTGATACTTTCTGTGGTGTTGGGAATACTGACAGCCGTCGTGTTTCGTGCGATTGCCGATCACCTGTCGAGGAGAAGCCGGCGCAGACTCTATTACCCTCTACCAGGCCCCGGTGCATTGGCGAGGGGAAAGAACGCGTCACCGGAACGACCGGCAGTCCCGCTGGATGACGACAACAGGCCAGCCGAGAGCCGGTCGAATGACCGTCCATCGCCATGAATTCGTCGAGATGTCGATGAGGGAATTGAACGAGAATCTGTTAACTGCAGCCGAGTTACAGGAGCGGCTTGAGAAAATTATCCGGGGCATGCAGAAAATACAGCGATCCATCCAGGCATCGCGGCAACCCGCCTCCCGGCTGGAACTCATGGAACTCAGGGATCTGGGCGGGGAATACGCCCGCATCATCGAACAACTCACCGGGTTAGCGGATACCGGTCCGGACTGATCCACGACTATCACGCGGAGACGACATGACAGAAGATCCCGGCATATTCATAGGCAAGGGGACACGGCCTGTCTACCTGTCGCCGCGGCTGGCCAACCGCCATGGCCTGATTGCCGGCGCCACGGGCACCGGCAAGACGGTTTCTCTGCAGATCCTTGCCGAAGAGTTCTCGCGCCGCGGAGTGCCGGTTTTCCTTGCGGATGTCAAAGGCGATCTGTCCGGCATCAGTCAGCCGGGCATCAGCAACGCCCGGCTGCTGGAACGCGCCGCGACGATTGGTCTGACGGACTACCGCTTCGAGTCTTTTCCCGTGGAGCTCTGGGACATCTTCGGCAGACAGGGACATCGGGTGCGCGCTACCGTGTCGGAAATGGGGCCGCTGCTGTTTGCCCGCCTGCTGGGTCTGAACGAAACGCAACAGGGTGTGCTCTATGCCATATTCAAGATGGCCGATGATCAGGGCTTGCTGCTGCTGGATCTCAAGGACCTGCGCGCCCTGCTGGTGTTTGCCGGTGAAAATGCACGGGATCTGACGCTCGAGTACGGTAATATCACCCGCGCTTCACTCGGGGCCATCCAGCGGCGCCTGCTGGTGCTGGAAGAGGAAGGCGGCGAAGAGTTTCTCGGCGAGCCGGCGCTGGACCTGCATGACTTCCTGCGCACGGATTCCCGCGGCTATGGCATGATCAATATTCTGGCGGCCGACCAGCTGATGCAGAGCCCGGGGCTCTACTCAACGTTTCTGCTCTGGCTGCTATCCGAGCTGTTCGAGGAGCTTCCCGAGATCGGAGATCCCGATAAACCCCGGCTGGTGTTTTTTTTCGACGAGGCGCACCTGCTGTTTGATGACGTACCCAGGGCGCTCATCGAAAAGGTTGAGCAGGTCGTCAGGCTGATCCGTTCCAAGGGTGTGGGTGTGTATTTCGTCACCCAGAACCCGCTGGATATACCCGAGACCGTGCTGGGCCAGCTTGGCAATCGCATCCAGCACGCCCTGCGTGCCTTCACCCCGCGCGACCAGAAGGCGGTGCGTGCCGCCGCCGAGACATTTCGCGCCAATCCGGAGTTCGACGCCGCCGGGGCGATCATGGAGCTGGGCACCGGAGAGGCGCTGGTGTCCACCCTGGGAGTGAAAGGTATACCGGGTGTCGTGGAAAGAACGTTGATAAGGCCGCCGGCCTCGCGCCTGGGAGCGATTACACCCGCCGAGCGCGAGGCGTTAACAGCAAGCAGTACGCTCGGTACGCGCTACGATCGGGCTGTCGACCGTCAGTCGGCCTACGAAATACTGAAGGCGCGTGCGGATAAGGTCATTGCAGCGACACGACAGACCGGAGAGACCCCGACTGCCGGGAGGGGCAGACCGGAACCTCGCGCCAGGTACGGCAACCGCCAGTCGGTCATGGAGGCCATGGTGAAAAGCGTGGTGCGTTCCCTGGGCAGTTCGCTTGGCCGGCGGATTGCGCGCGGTATACTGGGGACTGTTCTTAAAAGATGATATCGACCGCATACAGACGACACCCTGGTTCTCTGGTAATTATCGGATGCCGGCACGTGCGGACCTGGAGTCTGTTCCGGGGCGTCTTGCCATGCAAGTGTTGAGGTAAGCGTTCACCTACCGACGCCCGGGTTTTCTGCCGGCGCGGGTCGGGCGACGAGCCGGAGCCTCTGAACGGGTATTGCAACTTGACGGGGTTATTATGGATGCTGATCTGAGCCGGATGTTCGAGGAAATCATCAGAGGGGTTGGAGAAGATCCATCGAGGGATGGGCTGGCCGATACGCCGGGGCGTGCGGCAAGGGCATTCCGCTTCCTGACGCGAGGCTATAACCAGACGCTGGAGGAGGTGGTCAACAATGCCATTTTCGAATCCGACAATGAGGAAATGATCCTGGTAAAGGATATCGAACTCTACTCGCTGTGCGAACACCATCTGCTGCCATTTATCGGCAAATGCCATGTTGCCTACATCCCTACCGGCAAGGTCATTGGACTGTCAAAGATCGCTCGTATTGTAGATATGTACGCGAGGCGTCTGCAGATCCAGGAGAATCTCACCAAGCAGATTGCCGATACCCTGATGAACGCGATCAGCCCGGCGGGTGTGGGCGTGATCATCGAGGCCCAGCATCTCTGCATGATGATGCGGGGTGTCGAGAAGCAGAATTCAATGTTGACGACATCCATGATGCTCGGTTCGTTCCGCGACCATGAGCGCACTCGCTCCGAGTTTCTGCAACTGGTCAGGGCATAAGCGCGCCTTTCAGGGTGTCTGGCGACTGATCGGCGTCCGTCCTGAACGCCATTATTACCGCAGAGACGCAAAGGGCACAGAGAAATTCTTTAGTGAAAAAACAATTAAACACTTTGCGCTCTTTGCGTCTCTGCGGTGAATTTGTTCATTTGTGGATGGACTCTAACCGGGAGAACTGAACGCAAGCGTTTTATCCTGGCAAGGTGCCGCGAGGGGGGGCGCCGGCGCTGACGATTATTGATGATTCCCGATCACTTTGCTAATAACTCCTGATTGATGTAAAAACTGCTCATGACGCTAAAGACAGGTATTGTGGGTGG
>Ga0210144_1001231_pt1 | contig 10983 bp, 10 predicted proteins | sample Muzzi_PWA_D2_FD_185532 | JGI IMG/M metagenome (GOLD analysis project Ga0210144, IMG submission 185532) | Wetland microbial communities from San Francisco Bay, California, USA, that impact long-term carbon sequestration - Muzzi_PWA_D2 (SPAdes) | ecosystem: Environmental > Aquatic > Marine >...
TGGCCCTCCATCCGACGGTGAAGCCCGTGCAGCTGATCGCCGACGCCATCAAGGACGTCTCGCAGCGCCGCGGCATTGTTCTCGACCTCTTCGGGGGCAGCGGGTCGACCCTGATCGCTGCTCACAAGACCGGCCGGGTTGGCTATCTCTGCGAACTTGATCCGGTTTACTGCGACCGCATCATCCGGCGCTGGGAGATCTACGCCAAGGACGATGCTGAGTGCGTCGCGTGTGGCCTCGCCGTCGCCAGTCCCGCGAGACCGAAGGCTGCTTGAGCCATGAGACGAAAGGATGCCAAGAAGGCTCTGACGGTCCGCCCGCCCTCGCCGCACTACGAGGTCGGCTATGGCAAGCCGCCCATCCAATCTCGGTTCAAGCCTGGGCAGTCGGGCAATCCTCTGGGACGGCCGAAGGGATCACGGAAGAAGCCCAACATGCCCGCGCTCAACGAGGAGCGGCTCAAGAGCATCATTTTAGAAGAAGCCTACCGGTCAATCAGGATCAACGACTCCGACCGTCAGATATCTATCCCGATGGCCCAGGCGATCGTTCGCTCATTGGCCGTCAATGCCGCCAAGGGCAATCAGCGGGCTCAGCGTCTGTTCACGGAACTTCTCGCGGCCACCGAGCGCGACAACAAACGCCTTCACGACGAGTGGCTTGAGACAGCCATCGAATACAAGGTCGAATGGGACAAGGAACTCGAACGCCGCAAGCAGCTGGGTATCACCAACGCTCCTGCCCCGCTTCCCCATCCCGATCACGTCATCATCGACACGAACACCGGCGGCGTGCGGATCATCGGGCCCATGACGAAGGAGGAGAAACCCTACTGGGACGAATTGCGAGCGCGCAAGGAAGACAACGAGGAAGAGATCGCCGAACTCGAGCGAATCTTGAGGGAGGAGCCGGACTACCCCTATCGCAAACAGGTCCTCGACGATCTCGAGCACGCCAAGAAGATGCGTGCGCTGTTTCAGAAAGTCTTGCCCGACTGACCGCCAGCCGAATGATTCTGGACAGCTCAGCGCGGCTAGGAGTGGAGCATCGCCCGATCTAGCCTGCGAAGCGTGGCTCCTGTAGACCGCGTACTCCAACGTCGACGGCAAAGAGGGATCCTGCTAGCGGCTCGTTGACAAGTCTTGGGTCGGTCTCATCCCAGATCGCGCTTGTTACGTAGAGCGTGGTGAGATCCGGGCCGCCGAACATGCAGCTTGTTGGCCGGCTGACCGGCATCCTGATAATGCGTTCGATGGTCCCGTCAGGTTGGTAGCGGACGACGCGCCAGGCATCCCACTGGGCGTTCCACAGGCAGCCTTCGGCATCGACTGTCGCGCCGTCGGGGATGCCCGGGCCATCGTCGATCGTGGCGAAAACTCGCTTGTTCGCGACGGTGCCGGATGCTGCGTCATAGTCGTAGGCGTAGATCGCCTTGTCCATGGAGTCGCCGAAATAGAAGCGCCGGCCGTCGGGGCTCCATGCCGGGCCGTTGGAAATGCCGAATCCGGCGTCGAGTTCGGTCACCGTGCCGTCGGGATCGAGGCGGTAGAGCGCGCCGAGATGCTCCTTCAGCTCGTCATCGAGCGTACCAACGACAAAACGGCCGCGACGATCGACCTTGCCATCGTTGATGCGGGTGCGCGGATTGTCCTTCTCGCTGTCGGCGATCCAGGTGACGGCGGCGCTCTGCGGATCGAACAGGCCAAACCCCTTATCGAAAGCGACGACGAGCCCGCCCGCCTCGCGCTCGGCCAAGCAGCACGGCCGCATCTCCGTCGGCCAGCGGTCGAGGCGGCCGGTCGCCGGATCAAGCCGGAGAATCTGACGCGCGAGGATATCGACCCACCACAGGACCTGGTCGCGCGTGCTCCAGACCGGCCCTTCGCCGAGCAGGTTCTTCGCCTCAACGACAACGGTGATTTCCGTCATGATGTCACTCCATTGCAGTCCCGGCTCACCGTCACTCGGGCAGAAGGATGCCGAGCTTCGCCATGACCCCGCCATCGGCGGTGATCGCAGCGCCATTGATGAACAACGACTCCGGTCCGGCGAGGAAAGCGACCAGCGCGGCGATTTCCTCGGCCCTGCCGACGCGACCGACGGGGTGCATCGCACCCCAGCCGGCGATCATCTGCTCCTCGGTCGCCGCGCCCTTGGTCTCCCGTGCGGCAAACCGCAGGAGCGGCGTGTCCACCGAGCCAGGGCAGATCGCATTGCAGCGAATGCCCTCGCCGGCATGATCGACGGCGATCGCGCGCGTCAGGCCGAGGAGGCCGGCCTTTGAGGCTGCATAGGCCGCAGCTCGCCGCGAGCTTGCGAGCGCCTGCACCGAGGCAATGTTGACGATCGCACCGCCGCCCGCTTTGCGCATGTGGGGGATCGAGCGGCCGGCAAGGAGATACGCGGACTTGAGGTTGACCGCGATGACGCGGTCCCACACGTCCGGCGCGGTGTCGACCACAGTTCCGTACGGCTGGATGCCGGCGGCGTTGACGACGACGTCAAGTCGCCCGAACGCGCTGATCGCCCCGGCAACCAGCCCGTCGATCGCATCGGCGTCTGCCAGATCGACGGCGTGAGATTTGACCCGCCTGCCGGCCTCCGACAACGCCGCCGTGGCCTCCGCCAGCGGACCCGCCTGCACGTCCGCGAGGACAACCGCGGCCCCGTCCGCTGCCAGTCGCGCTGCGGAGGCGAGGCCGATTCCGCCGGCAGCCCCGGTCACGATGGCAACACGCCCGGTGAATGGCGGGCTCACGTCTGCAGCCGCGCAATGAGCGGTTGACCGGGTGCCCCATCGTCGAACAGATGCAGCGTCGCGCCGTCCCGTACGACCAGGCCAACCGGCTCACCGACCCGCCGGCTGGCGCCCGGCGCAAGCATGGCGCGGAGCCGCCCGCCATCGGCACCGTCGGCGATCAGGATCGACTCCCGGCCGAGGTGTTCAACGGCAAAGACCTTCGCCGAGATCGCGGCAGTTTCCGGTATATCGGCGACCGTAAGATGCTCCGGCCGTACCCCGAGTACGACCTGCCCGCTGCTCACCTTGTCGACTGCGCCCAGAGGAATGCGAGCACCCGCCGCGGTGAAGACGCGCTGGCCCGCCTCGTCGATCACGACGCCCTGGATCAGATTCATCGGCGGCGAACCAACGAAGGCGGCAACGAAGCCGGTTTCCGGACGGGCATAGATCTCGTCGGGAGTGCCGATTTGTTCGAGGCGGCCGCTGCGCATGATGGCGATGCGGTCGCCCATGGTCATCGCCTCGGTCTGGTCGTGCGTGACGAAGATCATCGTCGTGCCGAGACGCTTCTGCAGGTTGACGAGTTCGGCCCGCAGGCCGAGGCGGAGGGCCGCGTCGAGCGAGGCGAGCGGCTCGTCGAGCAGGAAGACCGAGGGATGGCGGACGATCGCCTTGGCGGTGGCGACCCGCTGGCGCTCGCCGCCGCTAAGCTGCGCGGGGTACTTGTCGAGCAGCGCCGTCACATCGACCGTCGCCGCGGCTTCCGCGACGCGCGCACGCACGTCGCTTCGCGATATGCCGGCAAAGCGCAAGCTCATCGCGATGTTGTTGCGCGCGGTCAGGTGCGGATAAAGTGTCGAGGCTTGGAAGACCATGGCGACATTGCGCTGGTGCGGCGGCATCCCGGTCACGTCGGCGCCGTCGAAGAGGATGCGTCCCGCACTCGGCATCTCGAGCCCCGCGATGCAATTCATCGTCGTCGTCTTGCCGCAGCCGGACGGCCCCAGCAGCACGAGGAGTTCGCCGTCGGCGACGATCAACGACAGATCGTCGATCGCGCGGTGCGGGCCGAAGGTCTTGGCGACGTGGTCGACGGTTATTGCGGCCACCGGCAGGTTCCCTCCTATCGCACCGGGTCGACGAGGTTCATCTCTGCGAGACGGCGTTGCAGGACAAATGCGATCAGAAACGGCGGCACCAGAGTGAGGAACATTGCAGCGGCAAGATGGGGCGGGTTGGGGAGCTGGAAGAGAAAACCCGACATCGCCGCGGGCAGCGTGACGGCCGTCGAGCCGCTGACCAGAACCTGGGCGTAGACGTACTCATTCCACGAAAACAGGAAGGCGACCACGGCGGCCACCGCGATCCCCGGCCGTGCCAGCGGCACCATGACGCGCAGGAACGTCGCGCCGCGCGAGAAGCCGTCGATGCGCGCGAGCTTCTCGACGGGCGGCAGATTGCGGAAATAGCCGATGAGCATCCAGGTGACGAAGGGAATGGTGATGGTGAGTACGACGATGATCAGGCCGGCGCGGGTGCCGGCAAGGCCGAGGCGCACATAGAGCGCGTAGAATGGAATGAGAGTCGCGACCGGCGGCTGGGCGACGGCGAGCAGCACTGAAATGAGCAGGAGCTCCTTGAAGCGGAACTCAAGGCGGGCAAACACGTAGGCCAGCGGTACGACCACGACGATGGTGATCACCGTGACGATCACCGAAACGATCATGCTGTTGAGTGCCCCGCGGAGGATTTGCGCGGATTGGCCTGACGCGAGGAGGGTGATTCCCGCATCGGTGACGTAGGGGAGCCCAAGGATGTTGAAAAAGGCGCCGGGCTGCGGCGCCGGCGGGAAGATCGCCGGCGGGAACAGGGCAATCTCCGCCGATGTCATCAGCGCCATGCGCAAGAGCCAATAGATCGGGAGCAGGGACCAGACGATGGTCGCCGCTACCGCGAGCCAATGGAGAAATCCCGGCTTCCTCATATCGAGCGGTCCACCCGCCGACCCCAGACGAAGTAAAGCAGCCCCGTCGAAAGCACGATCAGCGCCAGCAAATAGAACGACATCGCCGCGCCGAGGCCGAGCTTCAAGCTCTGGAAGCTCGTCTTGTACAGCTCGTACGGCAGGACTGCCGAGGCGCGCCCGGGCCCGCCGCCGGTCATCAGATAGACGTAGTCGAACAGGCGCAACGACATGGTCGTCGCGATGCAGGCGAAGACGAACAGGGTGAAGCGGAGCGGCGGGAGGGTGACGTTGAAGAAGGTGGCGAAGGCGCCGAGACGGTCGACCGCCGCCAGGTGATAGAGCCGCTCCGGGATGGTCGCGATATTCGCCGCCAAGAAGAAGCCGACGAGTGGAGCGAGGTTCCAGGCATTGCCGATCGAGAGAACCTCGACGACCGTCGACGTGTTGATGATGCTCACTGGCTGGTCGCCGCCGAAGAGTCCAAATACCGCCGAGATGACTCCGCCCTGGCTTGAGGTCAGATAGAAGAAGATGACGCCGGTGCCGTAGAGCGACACGGACCACGGCAGGATGATCAGCGCCCGCACGAGCGCGCGTCCGCGGAACGGGCGCGCCAGCACCAGGGCGATGCCAAGGCCGATGGCGAGGGTCAGCACCACCGACTCCACGGTGAAGCGTATCGAGGTCAGTGTGGACTGCCAGAAGTCGGCGGACCGCGCGATGTCGATGAAGTTCTGCGCCCCGACAAAGGTGGAATGATAGCCGCCGAAGAACTTGATGGTGTGCAGGCTGAGCCACACCGCATAGCCGAGCGGATAGATGACGACGAGCAGCAGGAAGGCAATGACCGGCAGGGCGAGCAGGAGAGCGAACTGCAGGTTCGATAGTTCGCCCGTGCGCCCGCTGGCGGAGGAAACCGCCCCCGGCAACGCCGGGAGCGGTGTTTTGACCGGCGCTTGGGTCAGAGCCCGTTCTCCTTGTTCAGCGCCGCGATCTTGTCGTTGATCGCGTTGATGGTCTCGCCGACCTCGCGGTCCTCCGAGAGGAAGACCTGCAGTTCGTCCTTGAGCCATGAATTGAACTCATCCGACCAGACCACATTCCAGGTCCCCGTCGGATAGGGCGTGGCGGCGTAGAGATCGAGCAGCGCCTGGTAGTCGCCCGGGCGCGACAAGGCACTCTCGATCGCCTGCTTGGCGTGGTCGCTTTCCATCACCGACTTGTAGGCCGAGAACAGCATGGCCTCGTCGAGCCAACGCTCGGCGACGGCGGCGGTGTCGTTCTGGTCGTGATAGCCGTACCAGGATGCGAAGCGCTTGACGTTCTCGAGCGCATCGTCCGGGCGGCTTCGCTTGACCGTCAGATAGAGGGCCGAGTCGATCAGGCCCCAGCTCTGCTTCTTGTAGGGCAGGAACGTGACGTTCCCCGCAATCTGCGACGTCGCCGGATCGTTGAAGGTCTTCAGGTCATAGGCCGACTGCGGGCTGTAGACATACTGGCCGGAGCCCCATGCCTGCAGATAAGCGGCCTGATTCCAGGTGATGACGTCCTTCGGGACGAGGCCGTCATTGTAGACACGCTTCCAGTCGCGCAACGTGTCGCCGCCGGGGCCGTCGACCGTCAGAGCCGGAGCATGCGTCTTGGCATCGGCGACCTGGCCGCCACGGTTCAGCACCTCGAAGGTGAAGGCCCACGGAATCCCGGACCACTCGTTGTACCAGTGCGGCAGGTAGGGCACCTGAACGCCCTTGTCGCGCAGCACGTAGAGCTGATCGTAGAGCGACTTCCAGTCGGCCGGGAAATCGGCGTCGGTGAAGCCGATCTCGCCGTACTTCTTCAGGTTCACCTGGACCAGGCCGCGCGTGGTGACGAAATAGGAAAGGCCAAGGACTTTGCCGTCGTCATTGCTCCACGCTGCCTTGATGTTCGGGTACATGTCCGCGATCGCGGCGTCCCCCTCCGGCAGTTGGTCGGCGGTCACGACCCAGCCGCCCTTGTCGTAGCGGAAGGCGGATGACGGGTTGCCGTAGATCAGGTCGAGATCGCCACCGGCGATCAGCTGGCTTTCCATGATCGACGGATAGTCGCCGGTCACCGTCTGGTAGTCGACGTGGCCGTTCATTTCCTTGTTGTAGCGGTCGACGTTGCTCTGCACGACGTCTGTGCGGAACTGCCAGCCGCGGAAGAAGACCGGGTCATTGCTGACCGGGCCAAGGTCCGCGGCGAGGACCGAACCGGATGCGACGAGCACGGTCGCGACGAGCGGCCCGCCCAGGATCAACGATAACTTCGACATCTTCCCACTCCTTCCCTCTGGGGACTGTTCTTTCCGATACCCCTTCATCTCTTCCGCGCCCCTCTAGGCGGGCCGGTCTCCCTGCTTCACCACAAGCGTGCGGGTATCGATGCCGGGCAGCATGGCTGCCGGGTCACGCGTTGCGACGATATCGACGACGGTTGGCACGGACGCCTCGGCGAGGCCCGCCGTCAGCGCCGCGTTGAGTTCGGATGGCCGCTCGACCCGGATCCCCTTGCAGCCAAGGGCACGGGCGACGTCGGCATAGTTGGTCTCCGACAGGTCGGAAGACTGGTAGCTGCCGGGCCCGTAGACGGCGTGCTGGAGCGCCTTCACATAACCCGACGCGGCATTGTTGACGACGCAGACCGTGATGCCGGCGCCGACCCGGCGCGCCGTCTCAAGGTCGCCGAGGGCCATGTTGAGGCCGCCGTCGCCGGTCAGCGCGACGACCGGCCGGTCCGGCGCAGCGAGCTTTGCGCCAATCGCGCCGGGCACTCCGTAGCCGATCGAGGCCAGTCCCCGGTCCGGAAGGTACGATCGCCCGCTGCGCTTTGTGTCGTAGAAGAGTCCGGTCCAATGGGCGGCAAAGCCGCCGTCGGCGATCAGCAACGCGTCGGCGGGGAGTACCCGGTTCATTTCCGCGATCAGGCGGGCGACGTTGATAGGGGTCTCGTTGGAGTCGGTTCGTGCGCGCGCGGCCTCCCGCCACGCCGCCATGCGAGTCGCCACCTCCCGCCGCAACGGCTCGCGGCGGGTGCGCTGGTCCGGGGCGGTCTCCGCGAGTGCGGCATGGAGGTCAGCGAGGCCAAGGCGAGCATCGCCCCACAGCTTCACGGTTGCAGCGGTGGTGCGACCGAACTCCTCGGCGGCAATGTCGAGGTGGATCAGGGGCACCTGCGGCGGGATGAGAGTAAAGCGGCGGGTGGCGATCTCGCCGAGCTTGCATCCGACCACGATGAGGCAGTCGGCGGTCTCAATCAGGTCATTGGCGATGCGGCTGTAGCGACCGAAGAGGCCGGCGGAGAGCGGGTCGACGCAGGCGATTGCACCCTTGCCGCTCATGGTGTGCGCGACGGGAATGGACAGCGCCCTGGCAAATTCGGTCAGCTCGACGTCAGCCCGGGAGAGATGAACACCGCCGCCTGCCAGGATCAGGGGGCGATCGGCCCGCTCGATGATCGCAGCGGCGCGTGCCGCAGCGGCGGCATCCGGGCGGCAGCGCACCAACGGTGCACCCACCGCGTCGATCTCAACCTCGAGATCCTCGACGGCGACGTCGATCTCGCCATGGCAGACATCCTCGGGCAGGTCGAGAACGACGGGCCCGGGGCGCCCCGATGACGCAACGGCAAAAGCGCGCTGGACGAGTTCCGGAATACGCTCGATCTGCTCGATGCGAATGAGTTCCTTGACGATCGGACGCAGAATTTCGGTCTGCCTCGTCTCCTGGGTCATATTCTTCCAGGAGTGGGCGCGGTGCGTGTCGCCGATGATCGCGACGATCGGCACACCGGCGTTAAACGACTCGACGAGAGCGGTCACCAGATTGGTGGCGCCGGGGCCGAGCGTCCCGTCGCAGACGCCCACGCGTCCGGTGACACGGGCGTAGGCATCGGCTGCGAAAGCGCCGGTGCGCTCGTCATTGATCAGGTGGTGGTCGAGGCCGAGGGTGCGAACCGCCTCGTAGAAGGGCAGGAGCTGAAAACCGCCCATCCCGAACATCGCCCCGACGCCGTGAGCGCGCATCATCTCGGCAAGGATGCGCCCACCGTTCATCCGGGTTGTCTGACGGGTCGCCTGATCGGTCATTGCCACCTCATGAACGAAGAAAGACGGCGACCAATTCGCGCGTCGTCTGGCCTGGCCGGCCACCGGCAGCCTGCCCGGGCCGGTTGACGAACGACACGACGCCGTCCTGGTAGGTCGACAGCCCTTCGCCAATCCGTGCGCTGCGAGCGGCGACTGTCGCGGCGGCAATCTGGCGATGGGCGAGAGCGTCAAGACGGCCAATGCCCGCGCGATCTACGCCCACCCCGGCATCGTTGAAGACGGCAAGCAAGGCGCGGACCCTGAGCGCCGCTTCGGCAACGCCGCCAACCAGTCCGCCGTGCGAGCCGGTGACAAGGATTGCCCCTTCGTCATCTGATCGGACCTGCGAGGCGGAATCCAGCGCCCACACCTGGGTCCCGCCCTTGGTCTCAACCAATATCCGCCGTTCGGCGCACTCCGGGGCTGGAATATCGTGCCGATCCGCGGCCGTCATGCGGGCTGCGCAGTCGGCAACCCGATCACCAACCGAACAGCCTAACGCCACCGCCGCCTTGTTGACCGCCGAAACCACGCCACGCCTCAGCATATCACTGGCGTCGCCAATACGCGCGCTGCGGTGGTCCGCGACAGCTGCGGGGATCTCCAACCGGTCAAAAACGACGAGCGACGCGAGCCCCGCCTCGTCCTTGCCAATGCCGGCGTCGTTGAGGATGCCGCCGCGCACGCCGGCACGGGCGAGGAGGCAGCCCGGGTAGCTGCCGCCATGCGAACCGCAGACCACGACGGCTCCTGTCATAGGCTTTTCAAAGTCGGTTGCCGTGTCGGCCAGCACGATCCCCTCACTCATGGAATGGCCAACTCGTTCCGTAAAGCGGTCCACGGAGGTCCGAGAGAACTCGCAGAGAGCCTAAAAAGACTACCCATCCCGAAACTTGACGCCCTAATAGTTCCAAAATATGGTACTTAAGTTCCGCTATTCGTAACGCACCAACAGAAACGTGTCCAGTGGGATCGGAATCGGAAGCCTCCGAACGTCAGGGCAACGTGCAGAGCCTCGAGCGCGCGGCGGCGATTCTCCGCGTGCTCGCGCAGGCGGGCGCGAGCGGCACCCGCCTCGCCGATGTCGCAATCGCTCTCGGGCTAGGAAAGACGACGACCCATAGACTGCTCAACGCCCTCGCCGACCTCGGCTTTGCCGACCAGGACAAAACCACGCGGCGCTATCGTCTCGGGCTTGAGGTCTACGCACTCGCGATGGCCGCGCGGAGTCGCCTCGACATCGTCGAACTGGTGCGGCCGAGCTTGCAGGCGCTGGCGGAGAAGACGGGCGACACGGTATTCCTGTCGGTCATCGATCGGTTCGATGCGGTATGTGTCGACCGGCAGGTGGGTTCCTTTCCAATCCGCACGCTCACCCTCAACATTGGCGACCGGCGACCCCTTGGCGCGGGTTCCGGCAGTCTTGCGCTGCTCTCGGCGCTCTCCGACGAAGACGTGCGCAAGGCGACGGAGGTTAACAGTGGCCAGCTCGCACTGGCCGGCTTCGACGCTTCTGAGATCTATCGCCTCGTCGCCGAGACGCGAGCCAACGGCTACGCCTTCAATGACGGCCGTCTCGTCGCCGGCATGACGGCAGTAGCGGTCGCGATACCTGGTGCCGACGGCAAGCCGGCGGCGGCTCTCAGCGTCGCCGCCATCGCCGACCGTATGCGCCCCGAGCGGCGGAAAGAGATCGTCTCCCTTCTGCAGCACGAGGTAGCGACGATCGCCGCGCGCCTCGATCCAATGCGTGGCTTGCGGCAGACACCCGCAGCATGACCTCCGTCAATCCCAACGAGGCCGCGCGCCACCTTGCCTTGCTCAGGACGATGCTGCGCATTCGCCGCTTCGAGGAGGTTGCGGAGACCGCCCAGCGCGCCGGTGAGATTCCGGGAACATTGCATCTCTCCATCGGTCAGGAGGGCGTCGCGGCGGGAATCTGCTCGGCCCTCGAGCGGACCGACCTCATCACCAGCACGCACCGTGGACACGGCCACTCGATCGCCAAGGGCGCACCGCTGACCGCCATGATGGCCGAGTTGTTCGGCCGCACCGCCGGGAGCTGCCACGGCAAAGGTGGCTCCATGCATGTCGCGGATTTCGCAGTGGGCATGCTCGGCGCAAATGGGGTCGTCGGCGGCGGCATCGGTATCGCGGTCGGCGCCG
>Ga0210144_1001233_pt1 | contig 10979 bp, 9 predicted proteins | sample Muzzi_PWA_D2_FD_185532 | JGI IMG/M metagenome (GOLD analysis project Ga0210144, IMG submission 185532) | Wetland microbial communities from San Francisco Bay, California, USA, that impact long-term carbon sequestration - Muzzi_PWA_D2 (SPAdes) | ecosystem: Environmental > Aquatic > Marine >...
ACCTTGCGGGTCTGGGAGCGCCGCTACGGTTTTCCAGAACCCGTACGCAATGAAAAAGGCGAGCGCGCCTACCCGGAAAGGCAGTTGCGGCGCCTGCAGCGAATCCGGCGACTGCTGGATCGGGGCCTGCGACCAGGCAAGCTGTTGCCCCTCAGCGAAAGCGCTCTGGATAAACTGGAAGCCGGCTTGCAGCCCGAAAAGCCGCAACAGCCCGAAAAGGCCGTCAGTGTGTTGCTTGACGCCATTTGTTCAGCCGATGCCGGGCGTGTTGAATTCCTGTTTCGCAAAACCTGTGAAAAACAGGGTATGACGGGGTTTATTCTCGAAACAGTCGCGCCACTGTTGCTTGCCGTGGGCGAACTTTGGGTCAACGGCAAACTGCAGGTATTCCAGGAACACTTCCTTTCTGAACAACTGATCCGGTTTCTGAACGCGGAAATAGCCAGAACCGGGAAAATCACCGGCAAACCCCGGGTGCTGCTGGCCACCCTTCCCGGCGAGGAGCATACGCTGGGTTTGTTGATGGTGGCCGCCCTGCTTTCATCCCGTGGAATTTCAGTCATTAATCTCGGCGGCGAAGTTCCAATGGACCAGATCGCACGGGCAGTACAGCAGTTTTATGCCGATGTCGTGGGCATCACCTTCAGCAGGGCGTATCCGTACAGGAACATACGACCGCACCTGGTCGAACTGCGGGAACTGATACCCGATGCGGTTGATGTCTGGACAGGCGGTGAAGGCGTACACCGACTACGCAAATTGCCGCCCGGCGTTACCCGATTCACTTCCCTGGAAAACCTGCCTCCACTTCCGGAAGTCCGGACGCGTTCCGGCTGATCCGGCTTATGACACCGGGCCGTGAATCAGCGCCATTCGAGCCTGTCCGGAACCGTGATTCGGGCGGAATGTACCGGCGCCCGGACCAGCTGATACCATCTGCATGACCCGTGGCCGGCTCTATCCATTTCAACGACTGACCCTCCATGAACCTGCGTGACCTTAACTACATCATCGCCGTGGCCGAGACCCGTCACTTCGGCAAGGCGGCGGAGCGTTGCTTCGTCAGCCAGCCGACCTTGAGCGGGCAGATCAAAAAACTGGAGGATGAACTGCAGGTCACCCTCTTCGAGCGCACCAATCGCTCGGTGGCGATTACCCCGATCGGGACTGCCATACTGACCCATGCACGGGTGATACTGGAACAGGCCGATCTCATCGAGCAACTCGCCCGCGCACAGCGGGATCCGCTGGCTGGTCCGTTGCGCATCGGCGCAATCCCGACACTCAGCCCCTATCTGGTCCCGCTGATCCTGCTGCCGCTGAAAAAACGCCACCCGCAAATGAAACTGGTCCTGTCGGAAGAACAGACCGACAGTTTGCTGGAGCGGTTGCGCAATCATGAAATCGATGCCGCCCTGCTGGCAACCCCGGTGGCGGAGCAGGAATTTGAAAGCCTGCCCTTGTTCGATGAGCCCTTCTGGATCGCCTACCCGAGCAAACACCCTTTCTATACCAAAGACAGAATCACGCTGCGTGATCTGAAAAACGAGCATCTTCTGCTGCTGGCCGAGGGTCATTGCCTGGCCGACCAGGCAATGGAGGTCTGCCACATCAGGGAGCGGCAGGCGCCGGGAGAGATGGCCGATTTGCGCACTTCCAGCCTGGAAACCCTGATCCATCTGGTAGCAGCCGGCTTCGGCATCACGCTGGTACCGGCCCTGGCCATGCGTGGCTCCTGGACCACCGACAGCGGCGTCGTGGCACAGCCCCTGGCGATTGCGGACGCATCGCGTCGCGTCGCGCTGGTGTTCCGTCAAAGCTTCCCGAGACGCCCTGCCCTGCAGGCTTTTGCAGAGATAATCCTCGATCATCTGCCCAATACGGTCCAGCGCGCCGGTCAGCGCAAACAGGCGAGAAAAAAAACCGCCCGGCATAAATAGCCCCTCCTTTCCGGCTGGCGCAGCCGCCGCCATCGATCGTTTTTACCTATCGTTTCGATTAATATAAACGATTTCCACAATCAATCATCAGGTCCGATACTGTCTCCGTACCGAGTATTCCACCCGGATGAATGAAGGAGGACAGCGGCAATGACCAGGACCATCAGCTTCGCGGCAGTGCATTTCACAGTGGCCTTTTCCGTTGGCTACCTGATGACCGGCAGTGTCATGGTTGGCGGCGCCATTGCGCTGGTCGAACCGGCGGTCAACACCGTTGCCTACCACTTTCACGAACGGCTCTGGAATCGACTGGACAAGGCGGAACGCAATCCGTCACACCGTCTCGTGCAGCACATGCACTGACGTTCCGGAAAACCGACAAGGAGATAAACCATGTTTGAGAATCGCGAAGGCAGCAAGGTACCACAAGTCACGTTTCATACCCGTCGGAACCACGAATGGATCGACGTCAAATCCGATGAGGTCTTCAGGGACAGGACCGTCGTTGTATTTGCCCTGCCGGGGGCCTTTACCCCCACGTGTTCGTCCACTCATGTGCCGCGCTATAACCAGCTGACGCCCGTGTTCAAACAGTACGGCGTCGATGATGTGATCTGTATTTCGGTCAACGACGCCTTCGTCATGAACGAGTGGCGCGATGAACAGAAGGCCTTCAATGTCACCTTCCTGCCCGACGGCAACGGGGATTTCAGCCGCGGCATGGGCATGCTGGTGCCGAAAAGCGACCTGGGGTTTGGCGAACGGTCCTGGCGCTATTCCATGCTGGTGAGGGACGGCGTCATCGAGAAAATGTTCATCGAACCCGATGTGCCCGGTGATCCCTTCGAGGTTTCCGATGCGGACACCATGCTGGCCCATGTCGCTCCCCACGCCGCAAAGCCGCTGTCTGTGACCGTGTTCAGCCGCGAGGGCTGCCCGTACTGCGTACGCGCCAAGGGTCTGTTGCGCGATGCAGGCATCCGCTTCGAGGAACTGGTACTGAACCGCGACTTCAGTGAATCCACCATTCGTGCGGTCTCGGGCATGTCCACCGTTCCGCAGGTGTTCATCAACGGTGATCACATCGGCGGATCGGAAGACCTGGAAGCCTACCTCGCCCGCGCGGCGAAAAGCGCGGCATGACAGGTGGACCGTCGTTGCGCAGGCGCCTGGCCAGACACGGCGCCTCGCAATGAACGGTCCGTCAGAATCACAACCCGGCCAGTAACCAACGGACACCTGGAGAAGGACATGAACACGCAGCATTACGATCTGATCAGCATTGGCGGCGGCAGCGGCGGTCTCGCGGTCACCGAAAAGGCCGCCATGCTCGGAGCAAAAACGGCCATCATCGACCCGCAACGCCTGGGGGGCACCTGTGTCAACAACGGGTGCGTTCCCAAGAAGGTGATGTGGTATGCCGCCGAACTGGCCCATGCCGTGGACGAGGCCCGGGGCTTCGGCATCCCCGCCCGGCGCGACAGGACCGACTGGCAAACCCTGCTGGCCGGACGTGATCGCTACGTCAGCGACATCAACAGCTACTGGGACGGTTATGTACGCGAGCGCGGCATCAGCCACATCCGGGGTTACGCCACGTTTATCGATGCCCGCACGGTAGAGGTCAATGGCGAGCGGTACTCGGCGGATCACATTGTCCTCGCCACGGGCAGTCAGCCCATCGTACCGCCGGTGCCCGGCGCCGAACTGGGCATCACCTCGGATGGCTTTTTTGAACTGCAACAGCAACCGGCACGGGTGGCGGTCATCGGGGGCGGTTACATCGGCGTGGAATTGAGCGGCGTGTTGAACGCGCTGGGTTCGAGCGTAACCCTGATCGCCCTGGAGGACCGGCTCATGGAGCGCTTCGACACCATGATCAGCGCGGCGCTGGAACATGAGATGCGGCGCCAGGGCATACGTGTGCACACCGGCTTTCAGGTGACGGCCTTGTCCCGTGACAGCGGGGTAATCAGTGTAATGTCCGCGAACGAAGCGCTGATCGCCGGCTTCGACACGGTGATCTGGGCGGTCGGACGCCGCCCCAACACACGTGGTCTCGGGCTTGAGGCGGCGGGTGTCGCGGTCTCGCCGGGTGGCATCGTCCCGGTGGATGCGTATGAAAACACCAGCGTGCCCGGTATTTACGCCATCGGCGACACCACCGGCAAGATGCCGCTGACACCGGTCGCTGTCGCCGCCGGCCGCAGGCTGGCCGAACGCCTGTTCAGCAACAAGGCCGACAGCCGGGTCGATTACGACAACATTCCCAGCGTGGTGTTTTCCCATCCGCCGATCGGCAGCGTCGGAATTACCGAAGACGAGGCGCGTCGACGTCACGGCAGGGATGTCACGGTCTATACCAGCGAATTCACGCCCATGCGCCATGCCCTGTCGGCACATGGCACGGCCACGGCGATGAAGCTGGTCTGCGCCGGCAGGGAAGAAAAGGTCGTCGGCATCCACATCATCGGCGACAACGCCGACGAGATGCTGCAGGGTTTTGCCGTGGCGGTGAAAATGGGCGCAACCAAAGCCGACTTCGACAACACCATGGCCATCCATCCAACCAGCGCCGAGGAACTGGTGACCATGAAGGTCCCGGACGTGACGCATGAAGCGCATCACAACAGGGATGACGGACTGGAATGGCGGGAGGCGGGCTAGGACGAGCCTTCAACAGCGTCATTGACCGGTGAAGACGGTGCGCTGGTGTTGCGGTTTCCATGAACAGACGAAGTGCGCCACAGCGTTGCGGTCAGCCAGAAGCCGTTCCCGGGTAATGCGCCTCAGAATCTATACACCGGCATCGATGCCCGTTCCCGGTTTGCTGTCGATCCGGTCATGGGGTCCGGGCAACCACCCAGCAAGTCCTGCCGGATCGGCGCCCCCGTGTCGATGTCGTAGTAAAGCCTGAGCTCACTGCCGGCGGCATCACGCAGCGTCACGATGTAGACGGTAGTTCCGCAGCGACTCAGCAGCTCCGTCTCCAGTATCCGCGAGGAATAGCGGCGCTCCATGGCCCCGTGAATCTGCGCCTGCACCCGTGACCGCGAGTCCTGGGTCTGATCGATCTCCCTGATCCGATGGGCAAAATAACCGACGAAAGAGGCCGACAACATAACCGCCATGGCAGTAAACACCGCGACGGGTGACAGCATTTTAAGGCGTTGCATGGGTACTTCCCCGACATGACCAGCATCAAATACTAGCCGCAGGGTATGAAATCAACCTTAAAAGTCACCGCTCGCCTGACGCGCCGGTTCAGAAAGTCCGGGAAAGGGAAAGCGCTTAATCGTCATAGATCAGCGCAGCGACAATCGCATTCAGTTTCCCCTGCTCACCCGCTGCTCCGTGGTGGGAGGTATTCCTTGCGGCCTCGGCCAGTTTACCCAGTCGAATGTTTTCCAGGTACAGCGTGTTGCAGGCGGTGATCTTTTTCTTGATCCTGGCCAGATGCTCCGGGATGTGGCTCATGTCCCTCACATAGGCGTCGATAAAGACACCTTCGTTCTCGTTTATCTTGACCGGTGGAACCAGGTCTTTTGAGAGCTTGTTGAAATCCTCACACCACTTTTTAGGCGCCTTGTGAGAAAGCCTGAAAAAGAGGTCGATATAGGGTTCCTTGCGAATCCTGGGCGGGCGCTTGTCGTCTATTCCAACAATCCTGATGTCACTGATATCTTCCAAGTGAGTCTGCTCCCGGTCGTGACATGCGTGGTCTGCTTTAGTGAAGCGTACCTCCTGACGGCAGTGAATGCACGCGGGATTCCTGTCCCCGGCGCAACGTCCCGATCGGGCATGCAGACAACGCCCTCCCCTGCACCGTCAACATCGCCAAACCTGATTATCACTGAAACTCAGCCACGGTGGAGAAACGCGGCACCCGGACCCGGGCTGCAAGACGCGCCGTAAATACTTCCTTGTAGGCTCGACTGCCGCATCCCTGCGGCAAACGGTCTTGCAGCCCGGGCCCGGAGCCACATCCAATGCTGCCGCAGGTGCGGGGCCCGCCATTTCGACCGCATGTGTCGTTTGACTGGGTTTCAGTGATAATCAGGTTGCCAAAGGCAGGCCATTCCGGCGCCCCATTCGGCATCCGCCCGTGATGAAAATGTATTAAAGCTGTGACTTCCGCGTGAACTTCGACCGGTAGCATTTTCCCTGCAGCGATCGGCTGTACCTACCAGAGGAGATTTCACGATGTCACACAAAGTTTACAAAGCCGTGATCGCGAGCGGCCTGTTGATGGCGTTCCTGTTGCCGCTGTCAGCAATTGCCGGTGGTGGCCCCATCGGCGCCGTCTACACCATGAGCAACGCCGCAGAGGGTAACTCGGTACTGGCGTTCGACCGGGACCTGGTCGGCAAATTGACGCCGGCGGGCGAATTCGACACCGGCGGACTCGGTACCGGCGCGGGGCTGGGCAACCAGGGTGGAGTCATCATCGACCCGGCCAACCGCTGGCTGTTCGTCGTCAATGCCGGCAGCGACGACATATCGGTCTTTGCCATCGACGAGGATGGCCTGACGCTGGTCGATCGGGAGCCATCGGGCGGCGAAAACCCGATCAGTCTGACGTATTCAGGCAACCTGCTGTATGCGCTGAACGCGGGAGGCGCAGCGGGTGGAACTGACGAGATTACCGGCTTTACCGTCGGTGCGGATGGCACACTCACCCCGATCCCGGGTTCGACGCAATTGCTGAGTGCCGCGAACACCGGCCCGGCGCAGGTCAGCTTCAACACGGATGGCGATGTGCTGGTCGTCACCGAGAAGGCCACCAGCCTGATCGATACCTTCACGGTCGGCAGTGATGGCGTGGCCGTTCCTGCCAACACCTTCGCGTCTTCAGGTATGACGCCGTTCGGGTTCGCCATCGGCAAGCGCGATCAGGTCTTCGTGAGCGAGGCGGTCGGTGGCGCAACCGACCAGAGTTCGGTGTCGTCATACCAGCTGGGCAAGGACGGCAGCCTGGCTGTGATCAGTCCGTCGGTCGGCACCACCGAAACGGCGGCCTGCTGGGCGATTGTCAGCCATGACGGGCGTTTCACCTACACCACCAACGCCGGCAGCGGTTCGATATCCGGCTACCGCATCGGCTTCGACGGTTCGCTTGCCCTGCTCGACGCCAATGGCCGAACCGGCAACACCGGCAAGGACAGCGGACCGCTGGACATGGCATTCAGCAATGACGGACGCAACCTCTACACGCTCAATGGCCAGAGTGACACAATCGGCGTCTTCAAGGTCAAGGACAAGGGGGGGCTGGCCATATTGAACTCGCATATCGGCGTCCCGGCCTCGGCCAACGGACTCGCCGTGCGTTAACCCGCAGGGACTGGTGGCAGTCGTGCCTGGTGATTTGCCGCCAGTGCGGCGGATATCCATATGGCCGGGCACATAACACCCCGGTCTTATGAGTCCTTATCCGCTGTTTGCTGTGGCAGGACGCCGAGTTCCCCGGCGTCCTGCCTGGCGATCCGGGCCCTGGCCGCGATGCGGGCGGCGCGCCGCCGGGCCTTTTCCGCCCGCTGCTCGAGCTCCCGCAACTGCGCGGTCAGTGTGTCGATCGTCTCGCTATCCGCAGGCTCTCCGGTCGCCGCCTCGAGCTCCTGGCGTTTCTCCCGTGCCGCCGTATCGGCCTTTTCGGCGTCGCGGGCCGTTAACTCGGCGAGCCGATCGGCGTCGGCCAGTGCGTCCAGGACCCGGGCCGCCTCGGCCGCAGCCCCTTCTTCCGGCTCGGCGTCGAGATCGATGTCTTCCGCCGCCAGCACCAGCGCGGTTACCGGCAGCGGCTCAAGCAGGTCCTCCAGCGCTCCGTCGAAAGGTCCCAGCGGCTGACTGCCCCGCAGGCGAAACGGCAGGAAAACCAGCGACGCATCGGCCGAACGCGCTGCCACTTCCGCGGGTCCCGCGTTTTCCACCAGCACGGCCTCGGCCTCGATGCGCGCCTCGTCCAGGGTGCGTTGCAGCGCCTCGGCGGTTTCCGACGAGTCACCTGCGCAGCACACGCCGAGCATTCGAATACGGGCGCCTTCCCAGTCCTCCGTGCGGGTCATCAGGTAGGCGAGCAGCAGCATCAGGCGACTGCTTTCATCACCTCGCCACCACACGTCGATACGACGCGCATCGGGTGGCGCCTGCCGCAGGAGCGCCCACTCGGCGTCCTCGGCGTCGAGCACCACCAGATTGCAGCCGAGGCGAAAGGCAGTGCGCAAATTACGCCCGTAGATCAGTTCCCGATGATCGTCACCGGCGGCTTGCGGTGCCCGCTCCAGCCAGTTGAGCAGGATAATATTGGCCCGCAGCTGCCCGATGCCGAAGCCCTGCAACAGGGTGTGAATGCCCACGGTCAGATCCGGCGCCACCATGACGAGGGGGAACACCTGTACCCCGGCCTGCCGGATGTCCTCTTCCAGTTCCTCCTTGACCGCCCGCTTGCGCTTCAGCAGGGCAACGCCATCGCCCTCCAGGATCTTGACCACGGTGGCGAATCCACTGTCTCCCTCCAGCCAGGAGGAAAACTGCAGCAACTGGATGCGCCTGTGGCTGTCGTTGGAAAACAGCAGCATGTTGGGCCGCCAGTCCCTGGGGTGCCTGGCCTCCCTGGCCGCGGCCAGCAGATGGGTGCGCACCTGGCGGATGTGGTAGGAGCGGCGTCCGTCCGCCCAGCGGGCCTGGGGGGCGGTACGGCGCAGATACTGGTATATGGCGGACAGCAGCGTCACCGCGACCAGTCCCGCCTGCAGATCGATGGCGAGCATGGCGCCCATACAGGCCAGCGCGCCCAGCAGACTGAGGTGACGGTGATAGAAGCGAAACCGCGGACGAAATGACGGACTGGCGGCACTGGCCTCGAACCAGGTTGCGTAATTGATCAGCCCGTAGGAAAGCAGGAAAAACATGGATACGACCGGCGCGATCAGGTTGAGCTGCCCCAGACTGATAGTCGCCAGCGCGAGGGCGCCGGACAGCACGATTCCCCGGCGCGGATTGTTCTGCGGGCCCGCCCCCCTGGCGAACGGCAGCAACACCTTGAACAGGCGGTCTTCGGCCAGGGATTGCAGGATGCGCGGAGCCCCCATGAATGAGGCCATGGCCGAGGACAGGGTGGCAGCAAAGACGCCGGCGACGATGAGCGGGTAAATCAGCGCCACCCGTCCCATAGCCTCGTAGTCGCGCACCAGCCCCTCGCGGGGCAGCGCGCCGGCAAAGACCACCGAGGCGAGCAGATAGACCAGAATCGACAATCCCACGGCAAGCAGGGTCCCCAGCGGCAGGCTGTGGCCCGGGTCCTTGAGGTCTCCGGACATACTCACGCCCTGCGTGAAGCCGGTCACCGCCGGGAAAAACAGGGCGAACAGCACCCAGAACCCTGTCACCGGCGCCGGCGCCGACCAGTTCTGCACCAGCAGCGCGCCGTCCCAGCGCGCCAGACCGCCGGCAAAGAAGGAGGCCAGTGCGGCTACCAGGATCGCCATGACCACGTATTGAAAACGGGTTGCCCAGTCGGCTCCCAGCCAGGCGAAGACAAACAGCAGACCTGCCGCCGCGGCCGCGATAAGGTGCGGATGAGCGGAGTATGGCGCGGGCAGCAGGCTCGCCATCACCTCGGCGAAACCGATACAGTAGAATCCGATGGAAACGGCCTGTGCCAGGAACAGCACCAGGCCGATGGCGCCGCCGAACTCGTGGCCCAGGGTGCGCGAGATGAGATAGTAGTCACCGCCACGCTTGACCCGGAGATTGGTGGCCACCGCCGACAGCGACAGGCTGGTCAGCACCGAGATACCGTTCGCCAGCGCCAGAATCAGCAATGCCCGCCCCAGGCCCGCCTCGCCCACCACATAGCCCAGACGCAGGAACAGAATGATACCCAGGATGGTCAGGATGCTTGGTGTAAAAACCCCGGCGAAGGTGCCCAGGGTGCCCTGGGGCGGGTTGAGGCGTGTGGCTGACATGGGATCGTTTCTCACCGGCTCAGTGGCGTGTGGCGTGGTCGTGTGCAACGCGGCTCCGCTCACCGTGAAAGGTCCGGGGCCTGGTAGTGTGGAACTGATTCATGATCCGGCGTGATTATTCATGCGCGAACGCGTGCCTTTGACCTGCGGCCGAGCAGCGTGCGATCCCGGCGGTGAGTCTCTGCGCAGGCATCCGTGACACGAAGTCACGCAGCAGACTGGCGTGGCTTCCTGAAGCAGTCACGTCGCCCAGGGTCACGATTACGCAGGCATTGTAGTCGATCAGTTGCTTGCCGGTGAAGCCGCACCCGGATTCGCAGAAATGAAAAGCCGTCATGAAGCGCCAGGCACACCAATGCGACGCCAACGGCAACCGGAAAGCTTCGACCGGCCTGCCCGATCGTCCGTCTTGTTGATGAACCCCGGTCATTGATCATCCTGATGATCACACAAACCCGGCCACGATGGAGAAGTGCGGCATCCGGACCCGGGCTGAAAGTCACGCCGTAAATACCTCCCTGCCAGGCTCGACTGTCGCACGGCCCAGGCCGGTTTCTCGACCGTTTCCCGGTCTCACCTTCTGGCCCGGGCCAGCCTCTCGACCGGTTTCCGGTCTCCCCTTCTCCCTGCGACAGACGGCCTTGCAGTCCGGGGCCGGAGCCACATCCAGCGCTGGCGGCGGGTGTGATGCGTGTGACGGAATCAGGACTGAGGGTTGCGGATGACCGGGTATCAATCGGCGGCTTGAGGTCATGTATCGAGCCGGCCTTGTCGACAACACGCGGTCGCACCAACATGGAGCAACACATTTCCAGAGCATTGTTACCCGGTAGATTATCGGCTGTGAGAGGCGAAATATTTTTTATCTGCAATCCGCGTGAAGGTGTAGAAAAGGCATTCTCACCTGAAATCCTCCTGCAGATCCTTTACTATCCAACATACTCGAATTCGCAAACCCTCCTGGCACTCGCTGGATACGGAGTTCTAAATGTGTGGAATCTGCGGAGAAATCCGCTTCGATGGATCCCAGCCCCGAGTCGAAGTCCTGCAGGCCATGAATGCCATGCTGCAACCG
>Ga0210144_1001234_pt1 | contig 10977 bp, 6 predicted proteins | sample Muzzi_PWA_D2_FD_185532 | JGI IMG/M metagenome (GOLD analysis project Ga0210144, IMG submission 185532) | Wetland microbial communities from San Francisco Bay, California, USA, that impact long-term carbon sequestration - Muzzi_PWA_D2 (SPAdes) | ecosystem: Environmental > Aquatic > Marine >...
TTGTTCATTTAATGCAAGTTCTACATCAACCTATCCCCTCATTTGGGCAGCTTCCAACCAACTTTAATAAGCCCTTCCAAATTTTGGCAGCTATTCGCCACGCCGCGAAGAATTACTTGAACAGTGAAAGTTGGGATGAATACTACCAGGGCTTAAGCCTGATGCTGTTGGGCGCGCTTAAGTTCAAAGATTTAGATGTGCATACTCAACGCATTACATATGCAGCAGCAGTAGGTGTTTATAGATTGATTGGAGTTCCTGTTACACCCCAGCCTCCGCCACCGCCGCCTCTCTGGAGATATGTTGCGGTGATAGCAGGCTTCATTGCAGCGGTAACACTTGTCATAGCTTTTTGGTTTGTGAACCACCCTCCGCCGCCTACAGAGAGCGTAGTTGTAGCTGTCACCGCTTCACTTCCAAGGTCTACTGATACTCCGCCGCCGCCCGACACTCCAGTACCTCCTGCCCTACCTCCTCCACCTGAGCCAAGTCCTACGATGACTCCTACTATCATTGATACACCTACGCCTATTATTATTGAAGGAAAGGTGTTAGCCCCTTTCGAAATTTATGGTGGGCCAGGGCCTGACTATCCAACCTTTGGTTCGCTGATCGTTGACAATCCCGTGCAAGTAACTGGTCGTGATTCTACTAGCAAGTGGTGGCAAATAATCGATCCAGGAGCAGGGGGATATGGCTGGGTACCAGCTGAGTCGGTCGAATTACTAGTGTCTCTTGCGCCCCCGGTTGCTACAGCTTTGCCACCCTCGTCGCCAACACCTAGCCCTGCTCCCAGTCCAACGCCACCTTGTCCCAGAGAAGCCGTCTATCAGGCTTTACCTACTAATTATCCCAGTCTGGGTTGCTCCACTGATACCTGGCAAACAGATTTTACTCTTCAACGATTTGAAAGAGGCTTAATGATCTGGCGCAAAAGCCCAGCACAAATCTATATTTTGTATGAGGCAGGTAACTGGCGCAGTGAGGCAGACCCGCAAGGTCCACCTTACCCATCTTGCCCGGAAGGGGATCAAACTGCAGGATTAGGGCCAATTTTTAGCTTTGGGGTAATCTGGTGTGCTGGAGAAAGAGCGCAATTGGGCCGGCCCATTACAAAAGAAATAGCCCTTGAGGACAGCCAAGTTGAGCAATTTGAACAGGGTCTTGCCTTTGGGCTGGGGCAGTACGGCTATGTTTTATTTGAGGAAGACAAACAATGGACTCTGTTTCAATTGCCATCATCTGAACCTGCTGATTATCAACTTTTCTTTGCTGCCAATTTGGATGGCCAATATCGAATTTATCGAATGACCCTAAACGAGAAACAACCGGTTTCGTTGACAAATGGACTCGGTGATTATGGTCGGCCTGCTCTATCGCCGGATGGTCAGTTGCTTGCCTATGGCTCTAATCGTAACGGGAACATGGATATTTTTGTACTAGACCTCAGCACGCAAGAAATCAACCAACTTACCTCCGCCCCCGAACACGACCATACCCCTGCCTGGTCACCAGATGGGCGACGTATCGCTTTTCAATCCGAACGTGCCGGCAATTATGATATTTATGTAATGAACTCTGACGGGAGCAACCAAATTGCCCTTACGAACGATCCAGCTAATGATTACTGGCCAACCTGGTCGCCTGATGGTAAACAGATTCTGTTTGAGTCTGAGCGTAATGACGGCAAAAATAGTCAGCTTTATCTCATGCAGGCTGATGGCAGTGATAAGACTCGCCTCATTGAAAGTGATGGTAATGACGGTATGCCCGCTTGGTCTCTGTCAGGGGAAATTGTCTTTTACTCTGACCGGGACGGTAATCGAGAACTCTATCTGATGGATAACTTGAAAGCAATACCGCGCCGCTTGACTAATAATTCAACGAACGATTGGTTCCCTGCCTGGTCACCGGATGGTCGCTATTTAGCTTTTGTCTCAGGCGATTTCAAAGAAGGTAAAATTTATGTTATGGACAGGGCGGACGAGAGTATAACAACACTTGTTGAGAATGGCGGCGATAGCAGCGATCCGATCATCGCTTTTGCTATGACGATACCTGCAAATCAAGTGGCTCCAGAATCGCCGCCAGAATGTTCGATTTTCCCTGCGCTGGAATTTCAAACTCTTTGGAACAGGTATGGATCACGGATGGGCTGTCCATTAGATTCTACTGTGGTAGTAATTCCTCTGATTGCTGAAGAACTTTTCCAAGGAGGGCATATGTTCTGGCGTAGCGACACTGATGATGTTTATGCGGTATATGATAGGCAATTCGACGGAACTCATCTGATCGCCGGAAGATGGGAATATTACGGAACGCCCTGGGATGGCAGTAATCCTGATGGCGTGGGATTATCCCCCCCTCCCGGTCTAGTGGAGCCAAAACGAGGTTTCGGTTGGTTATGGCGTACCAAGATGGGTGGGTCTTCAAGTTTAATAGGCTGGGCCTTAGATAAAGAATACGGCTTTGAGAATATCGGCCGGGTGCAGCAATTTGAAAGAGGGGTTGCTTTTAAGGGTAGCGATACCAAAGTATATGCTCTTTTAAATGATGGTGGTTTTTTGGCGGTTGATCCTAACCTTGATCAATAACCTCTGAAATGTTCCAGTTTTGCAAATATTCAAAATTTATCATAACTGAGTCCCAACTAACTCATAGCCAAACGCAGTATAGCTGGATTATTAACTGATATCTGAAACCAATGCTAAACCAACCTGAGCAAGCTGACGACAGATACAAATTTGAACACATTATTGACAGCGGTACCTTTGGCACGACCTGGCAGGGTTGGCATACACGACTAGAACGACCTTTAGCTATTAAGGTTGTTGATGTGGGTCAACTCGATGAGTCTGGTTTGAAACGAGTATTAAGGGAATGTAAAATTGCCGGAGAGCTGAAGCATAACCATATTGTTGAAGTGTTCGATGCTTATCAAAGAGGAACTGATCTATGTATTGTTATGGAGTTAATGAAGGGGGGCAATCTTAACTCATATTTGACCCATTATCAGCCAAGTTTGATGCAGGGCTTGCAATGGGGGCTAGACCTAACGGATGCCCTGGCGACTGTACATAACAAGGGTATTATTCACCGAGATATCAAACCAGCCAATATTCTATTAACCGAAGACAACCAGGTAAAGATTGCCGATTTTGGTGTGGCGCATATGCCGGGATCAAAATTAACCGGCGTTATTCAACCCGGCACTCCGGCCTACTACGCTCCCGAACAAGACAAGCAGCAATCCATTGATACAGCCGTAGATGTCTATGCTTTAAGCGCCGTTTTATTTGAGATTTTCAGTGGCACAAGGTTCTTTCAGCTCAAATCGCTTCAACAGACTGCACCCCAAGATGAATGGCAGGAGGAGCTACTCATACGGTTGCAACAAGCTCATCCTGATGTCCCACAGACAGTACTGAGGCAGTTGGCCGAGATATTGACAGGCGGATTGGCTATTGATAGATTAGCCCGTATTACGCTACCAAATATCCAAAACGCGTTGCGAGTTGTTAGCGATGTTTTGGCCGGAGGAGCTACCCTCGATCAGCTTCCTATAGCCAGACCCAAACCAATAATAACCAACGAACCACCAAAGCAATCCATTAGTTTGAATGAGGAGAGGGCACACAAAAAACCTCCAGCCGATGTTGCAGCCACAACCACAGCCTTACCACTAGTTGAAATTATCTCCAGCAACATCACTTTGTCTGCAATTGAAAGACAATTGCTCCAAGCAGCTTTTATTGGCTATCAACGGGTTGAAGTAGAAAGCGAGCTAAGTTACCCGCTTGATGAGGTTCGGTTATTGGTGGTATTGCCCTTTTACCAAGATTTCTATCGGGCCCGGGTGATTATCAAATTTGCTTCGCCAGAATTGATCAACCGTGAGTGGCAGGCATATGCTTTAAATGTAAAGGACATTTTGCCTCAAGACATAGCTCAAATACAGGCCGAACCTTTGATGTCTTCTGATGGAACATTGGCCTTGTTGGGTTATCCCTTTTTCGGGGATACAACTCGCGGGCAGGTGCAGAATTTGGCTACTTTTTACCAGAACTATGGCACAGAGGAAGTATCCAAATTCATTGCCCAAAATTTTCTAGAAACAATGTATCAGCATTGGTGGCAAGCCAGGCAGGGTGTCTCGTTTTTGTTACGGCGAGAATATGGCTCCCTTCTTCCCGTTCATCTTGTAGTTGAGAGAACAGATGAAACTCAGGTCTCCCCTTTAGTGATAAAGGCCAACTCCACAACAATTCAAGTGATAAACGATGTGGTTAGAGGCCAGTCAGTACAAATTCAAGATTTTTACGTTCAATCGGTTCACGCGGAGAAAGATCAAATAGTTCTTTGGGGACCACCTGCTGAAAGTAGTAACTTGGAACCGCTTCGTTTCCAATTGGTTGGACTATTACCTCAAGAGCAAGAATACCAACCCGGTCAAGTGGTTCCAAACTTTCCGGGTATTATCACTGCTACCCGCTACCAGATTTTATTGGATGCCGTCCAACCTGTATTTCCAGATACGGATCTGGCCCAATCCAGCTTCGCCTCAGGTAAGCTTAAGCTGTGCAATCCATTGCATGATTATGATAGGCTTCTTGATGAATCTCTACGAGGCATGGTATCACCCATTCACGGCCAAGTCACATTAGAAAATATAATGATTGCTCCTAAGTGGCAACGGGTTTGGTTGATTAATTTTGCCGGCATACGCAAGGGTCACAATCTATTCGATTTGATTTTTCTTGAGACACAAATCATAACCAGGTTAATAACTTTTGAGCTACAAGGTACCGAGAAAGGTTTGGAGAAAAATGTTGTTGCTATGGCTCAGGCGCTCCACTCCATTGCCCCATCGGCCCTGGCTCCTGATGTGGATTTACAAAAACCTTATGAACTACTACGGGCTATTCGTCACTACGCTGGCAAATGTTTACGCAAGCGGCCAGAATGGGATGAATACTACCAAGGTTTAACCATAACTTTACTTGGCGCTATGCCTACAGCTCAGACCGACCTAGCAGCTCGCCTAACCTTTATTTGGGCGGCCACAATCCGTAACCTGATCGGTAAACCCGTGGCCCCACCGTCGCCACCTCCTAACCCTCTTTTTGAATTTTTAACCAAGCGTCGCCGGCCAATAATAATATCGGGCTTGATTGGTATAATCATAGTTCTCGTAGCGTTTTGGGGATTTCCGTATTTACCACTAAGAAGCGAAACGCTATCTCCTTCTGCAACAATCTCGGCAATTACGTCACCGTCGCCATCGCCTGTCACTGCTACACCAGTACCAATCCCACCGGCCGAGGAGCCAACTCCAACTCCAACTTTAACTCCAACTCCGACTTCGACTCTCACCCCTATACCCGCCGGACCCATAACGGGAGTTTTAAGAGAAGATTTGAACATCTATAGCGGGCCACCGACAACGTTTAATTATGATATTGTTGGTACTGCGGCAAAGAATACGACGGTTCAGATCACGGGCCGCAATGAGGATGGAAATTGGTTGCAAATTGCTGATCCTTCGGTGTTGGGTGGCTACGGTTGGATTGAAGCCAGATTCGTTAAACTGGAGGAAGAAATATTAATCGTACAAGTAGCAACGTACCCTCCTCCGTCTACGGCCACCCCAACTGCAAGTAACACACCTACTGCAACAGAGACACCTCTCCCTACCCCCACAAATACCTTTACCTCTACTCCTATTTTTTCCCCGACTCCCTCTCCGCTCCCAGGAACTCCTACTGCTTCAATTAACGCCTCACGTGAATTTGTAGGTGATTTACAGATTTACAAAGACTTTGTTAAGAGCCTAGCAGGAAGGACACCTACCAGTACTGCTTTCTCACCGAATGGACAGGAGATAGCCTCAACTGAAGGAGACAAATTATATATCTTTACTCGCCAGGGCCATTTGGAAACTCCTGTAGTACAGGATGGCATAATTCGCCCTGTTGAGGGCATCACCTGGTCGCCTAATGGTCAACATATCGCTTTTGTAGCCGATTATTTACAAAATTGCAACCCATGTCGCGTGGTAGGGATTGTCAATCGCGCCAGTGGTGCAGTAGACTATCTGGAGCCTCCTGAAGGCCATTTCATCGATTTGCCTCGCTGGACCCAGGATGGGCGATTATTGATACTGATTTCCGGGGGAGACCCGGCTACCAAATTGACATATATTCGCGACATTAGAGCCGGAACTCAACCGGCTTCTGGCAGTTATCAACTAAGCAGTAATCAGGAAGGACAACAATGGTCTCCGTGGAAACCCGGCGTAACATGGCAAGTAGATCCAGGGAGTCCTGACGGTTACTATCATCAATAGTAGCCTAAAATCGATTTTTTTCTAGGCTTCTTCGGCAAAAAGCTCAAACCAGGTTTTTACTTCAAGGCCTGAATCTGGCCGGTCGCCGGGTCGGGCGTTAAGCAAACGCCGGAGAATATCGCGAGCGTCCTCCAGCAGATTGCTTTTTTGGATGAGCGCCAATCGGATCGGTTCATCCTCCGGGCGACGGAAAAGCATATCATACCAGATTGCGCCAAGTGCATACAAGTCGGCTCGAGCATCAACTTCGCGGGGGTTAATCAACTGTTCTGGTGCAGTGTATTTGGTGTTTACCAATACATGACCTGTTTTGGTAATGGTCTGACCAATAGCCGGCACACGGGCAAAGTCAAAATCTCCTAACTTCACCTGATTATCATCGGTGATGTAGACACTGTAGGGGGTCAGATTGCGGTGAATGACACCTTGCTTGTGACAATAGGCTAACGCGTCGGCAACAGATACCAAGTACCGGGCGCTCTCAGCCAAGGTTAATTCCTTCTCATCAATGACCTCACGGAGGATTTTACCCTCAACCAACTCTAGGGCTAGATAATAGGTATCATCCACATCAGGGTCTTTGTAAAAGTCATAAGCTTGAACGACATTAGGATGGCTATCAACGTAAGCAAGAGCTTCCATATCTTGCTTAAACTGGCGCACCGCTTCTTCCAATTGCTTCTCTGAGTGAATAACCGGGATGTGATATTTTTTCAAACGAACCCGGTGGTTGCTAATGGTTGCGTGCTGGGCTTCAAAGGCATCATAACTATCTCCTGGAGTAAGCTCACCCACAATCTCGTAACTTCCCACTAGCCGACGCTCTGGATCAACTTTTTGCCGAATCAGGCAATTTTTCACGGTCGAGAAGCGAGATCGATTTACTGAAATCGCTGTACGAGAATAGAGGTAATCACGACTGGTTAGAGCACGTATTAAGCGATCATTAAGAGGAAATACTCGTTTCTTGCGGCCTGGGTGATCGTCAAGGGTTAATTTGGAGTCGCCCCTGGTTAACACGACAAAGCCCACTACACTGACATTGCGTAAATCGTCGTGGTCGCCGCTAATAATACCGTGAACCCGCTTAGCCTTGAAGTCAATGTTGGTTAATGGACTGGGGTGACGCCGATTTGCCCAAACCTGCCTCCAATGGGTTGAGTCCCCTTCAATGCGGCCCCACCAATCTTTAACCTCCAACAGAAAGACACCCTGACCATTAATAACCACCAGGTCAATTTCCAGGGTACTGTTACGGTCAGGCATATGATAGTTGGTCAAAATAGTGTGGTGGGTAGACAAACCTTCCAAATGTTCTCGTAAGAAACCAAGTGTTCTGAGTTCACCTGTATTTGCGACGGGAGCACAAGTGATAACCGCAACGCTCATCTTAATCCCCCGGCTGGACAAAACGATACCCTCGTCCCCGCACTGTTTGAATATAAGTAGGGGTTCGAGGGTTGGGTTCGATTTTCTCCCGTAACCGTTTCACGAGTTGCGCCAACCGCTCGTCACTGCCAATTCCTTGCTCATCTGGCCAGACCGCCTGCATCAAGTCATCCTTGTGACAGATCTCAGCCAGATGCCTCACGAAGTAAGCCAGGAGGCGATGTTCATAGGGAGTCAATTCAATCTCCAAAGGAACTCCACCGATTCGCACGACTCCTGTCTCTGGGTCGTATTCGAGAATGCCAGGTGCTACATCACGCTGTTGAAGGATGAAGTTCTCAAAGATAGGGGAGAAGACGCGTACTTTTTCTTCGGAAACGTTTCGTACTGAGAGACCATTTTGCTCAAGATAAGTCAGGATGTTCGGGTTAACCTGTGTCTCATTGGCACCGGAACTGAGAGCCGAGAGAACATTCTGCTCCTCTGGGAGCAGGTCGTTCCAGATTTCCTGGCAATTACGCTGGAATTCCAGCCGGGTCAAAAGTTGTTCAGCCCAGGTTTGAACCGAATCTACTTTATCCAGCACTCCCTCTGCCAAGGCCAGACAGGCCAGCTTCATAAAAGCCGGTAGGCCACCGGTGACTTTGATGAGTTGCACCATTTCCGCTTCAGTGAAGGTCGCGTTCAAGCGTGCGGCCATCTGACGGACAATCCAGCGAGCATCTCGCTCATTCATCGGCCCCACCCAACAGGTATTGGCGGCAACGATTTCGTGAAACTCATCAATTTCGCTGAGGTCCCGCAAGCGGGCTAGCGGATGGCGGGTGAAGACCACATAACACAATTGGCCTTTGAACTGGTCACGCAGGCTGCGTAAGCTGTTCAAGGGTTGGGCGTCCAACTGACGACAGGCTTCATCAAAGCGATCGAGCAGCCAGACGACCTTTTTGTTCGTTCGATTAATGACGAGACGATGGGCCTTTTGCAAGAAGATCAGCACCTCGAACGCATCATCCCAATTGAGGTGACGGTCAGTCAACTGTTGCATGGCCTGATACAACTCAGGGCCAAGCGCTTCCGCAGCCTCTTGCAAGGCTTGTCCCAATCCCCGATAGAAGAAAGGCACAGTCAACGCTGGTAAGCTGTTAATATCCAGATGTAGAAAACAATATTTATCTGGTTTATCCGTCACATGAGGTGCAACGGCATCGGGCCGGCTGCTGAGAAAGCCGGTCAAGTTAGATTTACCTGTGCCGCTGCCGCCGATGACCACGCCACTCTCACCCGCCGTCACCCAGCGCATAATCTTGGTCACCTGCTCTGCCCGGTAGGTCACTGGAAATTCGGTCCAATAGCCTGAAGTTTTCAATGCATTTGTCACGGTCAACCTCCTACCAATAAAGTATAACACAGGGCTTGTGCATGGAGAAACACCGGGTAATTGTAACTACAGAGAGCCCAATTAACCTGGGTTGCTTATGTCAGGACGCGACGGAAGACGACCTGGTCAAAAGTGATAAAACTGACTCTGGCCCCAAACAGTGAGGCCAAACAACCTGGCGTAATTTGGACATCTATTTTGTCAACTCGGTAGAACTCCCAGTCTTCTGTAGTATATTGATTAATGACTGCTTGCAGTTGCTCACTAACCTGCTGAGCATTTTCAACATTAAACATACCTTGCTTGAGATGACCAACAAAAGGAACAACTCGATATTCGTATTGATTCATCTTGACCTCCCTTAATTTGAACTTTTTTGAACAGAAAATCTACTTTGTGTTCCTAATTCCAGTATCTCATCATATGACTTGGAAATCTTGACCTTTTGTTGAAACTCTATCAACAGTTTGATGATAATTATAACAGCCGGTGTTTTTGAGTGCTAAGTACGTAGATTGAGTATTATTTGGAGTATTTTTGGGGCTAACAATAAAAAACCCCTCATTTAGGGTGTTTATACATCGAACCACTCATGATTTGGGGCGGTCCCGTTTTGGTGGACATTAAGATAAGATAGTAAACTAAAAATCAACCAAAACGGAGGTAAGCAAATGAGTAGCACAAGACGAAAGTATACGCGAGAATTCAAAATAGAAGCGGCTAAGTTGTCGTACAACAGCGATAAGCCGGTTGAAAAAATTGCAGAGGATTTGGGAGTTAGCCAGAGCAGTCTGAACCGGTGGCGGGGTGAGTATCGGGCTGATCCTGACCAGGCCTTTCCAGGTAACGGGCAGATCAAAGAACGCGATGCTGAAGTGGCCCGACTGAAAAAGGAACTGAAACAAGCCCAGCAGGAGAATGAAATCCTAAAAAAGGCAGTGGCCATCTTCACGCGGAGCCAGCGGTGAAATACCAATTCATTGAGGAGCACCGGGATCAATACCCGGTCAGGTTGATGTGCCAGGTACTGGAGGTAGCTCGCAGTGGCTATTACCAGTGGCGCAAGCAGCCGCTCAGTAAGCGGAAGATGGCAGATCTACTGTTGTTGAGGCATATCCAGGATATCTTTACTGAAAGTCGAGAAACCTATGGCAGTTATCGAATTCAGGCCGAGTTGGCCGAGCAGGGCATCCGCTGTGGGCGCAAACGGGTAGCTCGTCTGATGCAGACCTATCAGATGCGGCCCAAGACCGTCCGGCGTTTCCGGGTCATCACCACTGACAGCAACCACAAACTGCCCATCGCGTCCAATCGGCTCAACCAAGAATTTACAGCTGACCAACCCGATAAAATCTGGTTGACCGATATCACTTATATCCCAACAGCAGAAGGATGGCTCTATCTGGCGGTGGTGCTGGATCTTTACTCACGACGGATTGTGGGCTGGCCCCTGAGCGATAGCCTGCATCGTCAGTTGGTCATTGAGGCCCTGAAAATGGCCATTACAACTCGCCAACCACCGCCTGGTCTGCTGCACCACTCTGATCGGGGCAGCCAGTATGCCAGCGATGACTACCAGGCTTTATTGACACAAGCTCGCATGGTGGCTAGTATGAGCCGCAAAGGTAACTGTTACGACAATGCCCCGGTTGAAAGTTTCTTTGCTACCCTCAAAACTGAGCTGGTGTATCATCAGCAGTATGTCACCAGGGCCGAGGCCAGACTAGACATCTTTGAGTACATTGAGGTCTTCTACAATCGTTTTCGACGTCATTCAGCGCTGGGTTACAAAAGTCCAGTCACGTATGAGGCTTTGCCCTTAGTGGCTTAACCTTGTGTCCACTGAACCGGGGAAATATCA
>Ga0210144_1001235_pt1 | contig 10976 bp, 5 predicted proteins | sample Muzzi_PWA_D2_FD_185532 | JGI IMG/M metagenome (GOLD analysis project Ga0210144, IMG submission 185532) | Wetland microbial communities from San Francisco Bay, California, USA, that impact long-term carbon sequestration - Muzzi_PWA_D2 (SPAdes) | ecosystem: Environmental > Aquatic > Marine >...
AGTGACTGGACCCCGAGCAACAGGCAGACATCGATCCCACCGCGCTGGACCACCGCCCCGGTCTCGGGCGGCCGCTCCCGGGGTCGCTCGTTGACGTGATCCAGGGCGTCCCCGAGGACGGCCAGATCCGCGCCGAGCGCGTCGAGGATCCGTTCCAGGGTCTCGAGCGACGGACGCTGCTTGCCGGTCTCATAGGCGCTCAGCATCGCCTTGGTGACCTTCGCCGCGCCGGCCAGCTCGTACTGACGGCGCTCCTGCTTCTCGCGCAGCCAGCGCAGAGCCTTTCCCAATCCCTCAAATACTGGCATTGGTGGAATGTACCCTCACTCCACCTCGAATGCAAGCGTAAGCTCTTTGTTGTCAGTGATTTACGAGATGCAATGAAAAATCGCCGCAAGTGGTGGCAAAACGCCGAATGGAGCGCCGCTCCGTTCCGTCGGGTATCCGTTTCCGAAAACTCGTCATCGGAGGAGGTGACCGGCGGCACCCCAGGGGCCCGGGCGCACCACACCCGGGCCGGAGCCTCCGGCCGAAACAGAAGGGACTGCGCGAAGGATGTGGGCTTGTCCGGCGTCAGCCAGCCTGCATCCGGTCGCCGACGTCCGTGGTCTCAGCAGAGCCACCGGAGCCGCTCCGGACAGGAGAGCTGTCATTACCGTCCTTCAGCAGCAGGTAGCGCAACAGCCCGTGAAAGCCGTCGAGCATCTGGGCGACCGACCTCTCCTCCTCCGGCTCGAGACGCCTCCGGAGGCCGAGCAGCCGCTCGACGTCCAGCGGCGGGCCGGCCATCGGTGGGACGTGACGGGGCTCCGGCTGGATTCCGTCTTGGTCTTGCCGCACCGATCGGATGGCGTACGCCAGGTAATCCAGGTCGATCTCCAGAGCTTCGAGAATCCGCTCCAGCGTGTCGATGGTCGGGCGCTGCTTCTCGTTCTCGTAAGACGAGAGCATCGCCTTCGTCACCTTCGCCGCCTCGGCGATCTCGTACTGCTTCTTGCCCTGGCGTTGCCGCGTCCAACGCAACGCCCTCCCCAACCCATCGAAAGATGCCATAACCAGAATTTACCTGCGTAGACGTCTTAGCGCAACCACAAATCCTTTGAGTTCAGAGGTTTACCGCACAGGGTAATAGTTGTCTCAATAAGATGATCTGCCGACCGAAAAATCCTCCGGAGGGCATTTCGGCCTGCCGGCACGATCCGGAGCGGGCCCGAGAAGCGTGCCCCGAACGAGCAAAAGAGCCCCCGGAGGCATCCCCCGGGGGCTCTCTTCGACCGTCTGCGGTCGGTGAAGCGGCTACTTCTCGCGCTCGTCCCACGCCTCCCGGGTGAGCAGAACCAGCGGCTCGGCGCCGGCACGTTGCAGACCTCGGTTGAGCTCGTCCCGCTCGGCGGCGAGCTCGTCGAAGTGCTTGAACGCAGCGTCCAGATCGCCCCGGAGGACCTTCATCCGGTCGAGCTGGCTCTGGGTCGGTCGACCGGTGTAGCCGTTGACCGAGCCGTAGAGGTTGCCGAGGTTCTCGCGGAGCTGCTCGTCGCCGGAGAGCCATCCGGCCTCGCTGGTCGAGACCAGGGTGCCGCGGAAGGTCTCGAGCTTGTGGGCGTAGTCGTTCAGCCGCTCGGTGAGGCGCTTGGCGTCGACCGCGCCGGCGCGGGCACGCGCCTGGTCGCGCAGGTCGACCAGCGCATCGACCAGGTAGGTCATGCGCTCGAGCATCTTGTAGAGGTCGAGGGCGGTCGCCTGCTGGAGCTTCCGGTCCTCGGCCGAGTGCGGCGTCCGCGGATCGGGCACCAGCTCCACCTGACCGTCCAGGGTCTGCTTGCCCTTGATCAGCTTGAAGGTGTACGTCCCCTCTTGCACGCGCGGGCCTTCGAAGGCGGGCACCAGGTTGGTCGCCGGTGGCACCTTGGGTGCCGGCAACCGCATGGGCCACTCGACGCGGTTGATGCCGCGGCGCTTCGACCCGGGGACCGTCTTCAGCAGCTTGCCTTCGTGGTCGTAGATCTCCACCTTCAGATCGCCGAAGAGGTGCCGGCGCTTCAGGTAGTAAGCGATCTCGGCCGCCTCGGGCGGGTTCTGGCCGGTGAACTCCCCGTCGCCGGAGAACGGCCAGGTGATCGACGGGATGGTCATCTCCGCCGGCCGCGTGGGCAAGAGCGCCACGTCCTGGTCGAGGATCTCCCGCGTCAGGCTCCGGAGCGGCGTCAGGTCGTCCAGGATGTACATGCCGCGGCCGTGGGTGGCGATCACCAGGTCGCCTTCACGCGGCTGGATCGCCAGGTCGCGAACCGACACCATGGCCGGCACACCGCCCTCGAACCGGGCCCACTGCTGGCCGCCGTCGAGCGACACCCAGAGACCGAATTCGGTGCCCAGGAAGAGCAGATCCGGGTTCACCAGGTCCTGCTGGATGACGTGGGCGTAGCCGTCCAGATCGTCGGTCACCAGCGAGGTCCAGGTGGCGCCGTAGTCGGTCGTCTTGAAGACGAACGGGTCCATGACGCCGGAGTAGTGCCCGTCGACGGTGACGAACGCCGTCCCGGCCGTGTGCGGGCTCGCGGAGACGTCAGAGATCCAGCGGCGCTCCGGGATACCCGGGATGTTGTGGCCGACCTCGGTCCAGGTCTTGCCGTCGTCGCGGGTCACCTGGACGTTGCCGTCGTCTGTGCCGACCCAGATCACTCCGGCCTCGACCGGCGACTCGCTGATGGTGAAGATCGTGGTGTTGTTCTCGGCGTCCGAGTTGTCGATCGAAAGACCCCCGGACTCCTTCTGCCGCTGCCACTTCGGATTGTCCGTGGTGAGGTCGGGGGAGATCTCCTCCCACGACTCGCCGTGGTCGCGCGAGCGCAACAGCTTTTGGGCGCCCAGGTACATGGTGCCCTTCTCGTTCGGCGAGAAGGCGACCGGCGTCGCCCAGTTGAAACGGTAGTCCTCCTCCCCCTTCGCCGGGTACGGCTTGATGTCCCGCAGCTCGCCGGTCGGCAGGTGGAGGCGCTGGATCTCACCGCCCTGGAACTCGGAGTAGGCGTAGTCCGGATCGGACGGATCGCGGAAGGCGTAGAAGCCATCGCCGAAGCCGATGCCGCGCCAGTCCTTGTTCTCGACTCCGCCCGGCGCACGCGACGGCCCCATCCAAGAACCGTTGTCCTGGAGGCCGCCGTAGACGTTGTACGGCACCTGGTCGTCGACGCTCACCCGGTAGAACTGGGAGACCGGCAGCGAGCGCACGTGGCGCCAGGTGTGCCCCTGGTCGTGGGAGACGTAGAGGCCGCCGTCGGTGCCGAGGATCAGGTTCTGCGGGTCCTTCGGATTGACCCACAGGGCGTGGTGGTCGGAGTGCACGCCGCCGCCGAAGCCGCCGGTGAACGGCGAGGTGAACGACTCGCCGCCGTCGGTCGAGATGCCGAGCGTCAGGCCCGGCTTGTAGACCGTCTGGTAGTCGGTCGGGTCGACCACGAGGCGGGAGAAGTAGAACGGCCGGGCGGTGACGGTGAACGACGTGTTGACCTTCTCCCAGGAGCCGCCCAGGTCGTCCGAGCGGTAGAGGGCGGTCTCCTTCGCTTCGACCGTCGCGTAGACCCGGCTGGTGCGCGAGGGCGCCACGGCGACCGCGATCCTCCCCTTCTCACCCTTCGGCAGACCCTCGGTCAGCTCGGTCCAGGTGTCGCCGCCGTCGGTCGACTTGTAGAGGCCGCTGCCCGGACCGCCCGACTCGAAGAAGTCGGGGTACCGCCGGAACTGCCACATGCCGGCGTAGAGGACGCTCGGCACCTGGGGGTCGACGTCGAGGTCAGAGCAGCCGGTGTTCTCGTCGACGTAGAGGACCTTCTTCCAGGTCTTGCCACCGTCGGTCGACTTGAAGACGCCGCGCTCCTCGTTGGCGTTCCAGAGGTGGCCGGTGGCGCAGACCCAGACCGTGTCGGAATCGTCCGGGTCGACCTGGATGCGGGCGATGCGCTCGGTGTCGTCGAGCCCCATGTCCTTCCAGGTCTTGCCGCCGTCGGTGGTCTTGAAAACGCCGCGGCCGATCGAGGTGCTGTTTCTGGTCCAGCTCTCGCCGGTGCCGACCCAGACGGTGTCCGGGGCGGACGGATCGATCTCGACCGCGCCGATCGACTGGGGCTGGCCCTCGTCGTCGAACACCGGCGAGAAGTTCAAGCCGCCGTCGGTCGATTTCCAGACGCCGCCGGAGGCCGCGCCGACGTAGACGGTCACCGTCTTGCCGGCGACGGCGTCGACGGCGGCGATCCGGCCGCTCATCACGGCGGGACCGATGGAGCGAGCGGTCAGGCCGCCCAGGGTGGCGGTGTCGATCTCGACCCCCGCCCCCTCGTCAGCGGCAACGGTAGATGGTGCGACCAGGACGAGCGCCAGCAGCGCTGCAAGCCCCGCGGCGAAGAGGGCCGCGGGGTGACGGCGCCGGCGCCCGGCCGTGACGGACGGGACGCTCGGAGCTGTGCGCTGGGTCACCGGTTACCACCTCCGTCGGCGTCCCCGCCCTCGTCCTTCGACTCGTCCGGAGCCGGTGCCGTCGCCGGCATCTCGAACTCGGAGTCCGGGATGTCGACGTTGAGCTCGACCTTTTCGAAGGTCATGGTCTGCTTCTGCCCTTCCGGCGCCAGCGAGTTGCTGATCTCGGTGGAGAACGGCACCATGACGCCGTCGACCTCCTTGTAGTCACCGATCGAAGCGGTGCTCTCGACGTCCTGGCCGCGCACCGTGCGCTCGTCGACGCGCTGGATCTCGACGTAGTACTCCTTGTCCAGGTAGAGGTAGGAGACCTCGTCGTTCTTGTTGGTCACCTTGAGCTTGTAGGCCGGCGTGCCCTGCACGTCCTCTTCCCCGGCGTACTCGATCTTGTAGCCGCGCGCCTCGTGATCGACCAGCGGGCCGCGGAAGTCGGCCTGGTCCTCGACCTGGGACGCATCCTCCGGAGCCATCTTCTCCGGCTCCGTCTTGCCCATGAACGGCATGACCATCCAGCCGGACTCGCCGTCGTAGGCCTGGATCCCGGTCATCCCCTGCACGGTGAACTGGATCTTCACCTTGTTCGGCGCCTTCCACTCGTAGACGAACGGTGCCTCGGTCGGACCGAAGCTCATCGTGCCCTCGACGTGCGCCGACTTGACGCCCTCCCAAGCGGCCTTGCCGCCCTTGGCCTCCAGGTTCTTCGCGATCAGCTCGTCGACGGTCGGCTGGGCGGCCGCCGGCAAGGCAATGGTGACGGTGAGGGCCGCGATCAGCACGAGGCCCTTCGTAATGCGGTGGTTCATATCGTGTTCCTCCCTGTGATGGTGATCGCCGAAAAGCTCAGGCATCTAATACGGCGGCGACCGGCGAGAGTTTACGGCGGGAGGGGTGCGCGGGAGAGACAGACCGCCAGCCTGCACGATTCATGAGACGCCGTAGCGAGAGCCGCAAGTGCGCGTGAGATCAGGGCGCACACAGCGATGCGCGACGCAGGCGTACCGTACGGTACGTCGAGGAGCAAAGAGCGAGTACGCCCTGAGATTGCGTGCAATTGCCGCTCGCAGTAGGTGGCTCATGAATCGTGCAGGCTAGAATGCCAGGCACTCCCCTGATCCACAGCCTGCTCCAGAACCCGACCCGGAGGAACCGATGAGCTCGTGCCCGATCTGGTCCGTCAATCGCTCCGTCCGCCGTTTCGTCCTCTGTCTCGTCCCGATCGTGGCACTGGCCTGCCTGGCGCTCCCGGCGTCCGCCGCCCGCCACGCAAAGCGCCACGGACCACAGATCGCGCCGCAGCCCGATCCAGGGAGCCAGCGGATCGAACCGGCCCTGCTCGCCGGGCTCGAGGCCCGCTCGATCGGGCCCGCCGCCATGAGCGGCCGCGTGGTCGCCCTGGCCGGCCTTCCCGGTCACCTGGGAGAGGAGGGGCGCGGCCCGCGCACCCTCTACGTCGGCGCAGCCTCCGGCGGCCTGTGGCGCTCGGTCGACGACGGTGCCACCTGGACGCCGCTGTTCGACGAGGAGCCGGCGGCGTCGATCGGCGCCATCGCCATCGACCCGACCGCCCCGGACGTGCTCTGGATCGGCACCGGCGAGCCGACGCCGAGAAACAGCGCGTCGGTCGGCAACGGGGTCTACCGCTCGATGGACGGCGGCGCCACCTGGAGCGCCCTCGGCCTGGACAAGACCGAGCGCATCGCGCGCATCGTCATCGACCCGCGCTTCCCCGACACCGCCTACGTCTGCGCCCTGGGCACCACCTGGGGGGAGAGCCCGGAGCGTGGCGTGTGGAAGACCACCGACGGCGGCAAGACCTGGCAGAAGATCCTCTACCGCAACGAGACCACCGGCTGCGCCGAGCTGCGCATGGACCCGCGCAACCCGAACAAGCTCTTCGCCGCCATGTGGCAGCACCGCCGCTGGCCGTGGACCTTCCAGTCCGGCGGCCCCGGCTCCGGCCTCTTCGTGACCCACGACGGCGGCGCCACCTGGACCGAGCTCACCCCCGAGGACGGGCTGCCCGAGCCGCCGCTCGGCCGGATCGGCGTGGCCATCGCCCCGTCCGATCCCGATCGGGTCTACGCCCTGGTCGAGGCGAAAGAGAACGCCCTCTACGCCTCGGACGACGGCGGCGAGAGCTTCCACGAGGTCTCGACCGACCCGCTGATCGGCAACCGGCCGTTCTACTACTCGCGCATCCACGTCGACCCGACCGACGCCACCCGTCTCTACAGCTCCTGGTCGAACGTCAGCGTCTCCGAGGACGGCGGCGGGAGCTGGAAGATGCTGATCGCCTACCGCGCGGCCCACCCCGACCACCACGCGATGTGGATCGATCCGACCGACCCGGGCTTCATCGTCGACGGCAACGACGGCGGCGTGGCGATCAGCCGCGACCGGGGCCAGACCTGGCGCTTCGTCTCCAACCTGCCGCTCGCCCAGTACTACCACGTGCGAGTCGACGACGACCTGCCGTACCACGTCTACGGCGGCCTCCAGGACAACGGCTCCTGGCGCGGGCCGAGCGAGGTCTGGGACCGCGGCGGCATCCGCAACGACTCCTGGGAGGAGGTCGGCTTCGGCGACGGCTTCGACACGGCGCCCTTCCCCGAGGACTCGATGCGCGGCTACTCCATGTCCCAGGAGGGGAACCTGATGCGCTGGAACCTGCGCACGGGCGAGCGCAAGGACATCAAGCCGGCGCCGCCGGAAGGGGACGACGGGAAGCCGGTGCGCCTTCGCTTCAACTGGAACGCGGCCCTCGCCCAGGACCCGTTCGATCCGGCGACGATCTACTTCGGCAGCCAGTTCGTCCACCGCTCCCGCGACCACGGCGACTCCTGGGAGGTGATCTCCCCCGACTTGACGACCAACAAGAAGGAGTGGCAGCAGCAGGCCGAGGCGGGCGGGCTGACCCCCGACGTCACCGGCGCCGAGAACTTCACCACCATCATCGCCATCGCGCCGAGCCCGGTCGAGCAGGGCGTGCTCTGGGTCGGTACGGACGACGGCCGGCTGCAGGTGACCCGCGACGCCGGCGCGACCTGGACGCCGGTCGAGGGCAATGTCCCCCACGGACCGGACGGCGTCCCCGCCAACACCTGGATTCCCCACATCCACGCCTCCAGCGAGGGGGGCGGCACGGCCTACGTGGTGTTCGACGACCACCGGCGCGCCAACTGGACGACCTACCTCTACCGGACCGACGACTACGGCGCCACCTGGACGAGGGTGCCCACCGACGGCGTCGCCGGCTACGCCCTGTCGGTGCTCCAGGACCCGGAGCAGCCGAAGCTCCTCTTCCTGGGGACCGAATTCGGCCTGTGGACGTCGCTCGACGGCGGAAACCACTGGTTCCGGTGGACCCACGGCCTGCCGACGGTCGCCGTGCGCGACATGGCGATCCAGGAACGCGAGGCGGACCTGGTCCTCGGCACCCACGGCCGGGGCGTCTACGTGATCGACGACATCCGGCCGCTCCGCGCGCTCGCCGAGAGCGGCGTGCCGAGTGACACGGTGCATCTGTTCACCCCGGGCGAGGCGATCGAGCACCAGACCGGCCAGGGGGCGTCCTCCCGCTTCCCGGGCTCCACCGAGTACATGGGCGAGAACGCCGAGTACGGGGCGCTCTTGACCTTCTGGATGGAGGGGCTCGACCTGCCCCACCCGGACCCGGAGATCGAGCGCGCCAGGAAGGCCGGCGCCCGGGAGGCGCGGATGGAGGAGACGGCGAAGAAGGAAGCGGCGGGCGCGATGGGTGAGACGGGCGGCAAGGCCGGGACCATGGAGAAGAAGGAAGCCCCCGCGGCCGGTCGCGGATCGGCCGGATGGGGCGGCCGCGGCCACCACGCCAAGGGGCCCCAGGCGAAGATCGAGATCGCCGATGCCGACGGCAAGGTCATCCGCACCTTCGAGGCACCGATCACCCGCGGCATGAACCGGGTCGCCTGGAACCTGCGCCGGGACGCCTTCAAGCGCCCGCCGAGCGGCGAAGAGAGGCCCTGGCAGCGGGGCGGGCCGGAGGTGCTCCCCGGCACCTACACGGTCACCGTCCGCTACCAGGACGCGTCGTCGAGCGGCCAGGTCACCGTCCTGCCCGACCCGCGCACCGAGATTTCCGCGGCCGACCGCCAGGCGAAGATGGACGCCACCCTCCGGGCCGGCGCCCTCCGCGAGCAATTGACCGACGCCATCGTCCGGGTCCAGGACGCCCAGAAGGACCTGCGGCTGATCCAGGCCAAGCTGCGCGAGAAGGACAAGGAGAAGGAGGAGGCCACCGAGACCTCCGGAGACATGGGCGCAGACATGGACGAGAAGGCGGGCGGCGCGATGGCTGGGGAGCCCGCGGCCGCCGGGGAGCCGATGGCGGAGGCGCCAGGCGAAGAGGGCGGCGAGGAGGAGGGCGAGGAGGCGACGGCGGAGACAGAAGCGGCGCAGCCGGAGGCAGGCGAAGGCGACCTGTCGAAGGCCGCTGGCAAGCTCGCCGGTGCGCTCGACACCCTCGAGAAGAGCCTCTGGGTCCAGGAGGACGAGGAGAAGGGCATCCCGGCGGACGAGACCCCGTGGCAGGACGTCTCGAACGCGCTCCGCTCCCTCGGCTCCTCCTGGGACAAGCCGACCCCGGCGCAGGAGCGGCTCCTCCAGATCGCCGAGCACTCGGTCCAGGAGGCCGAGGTCCGGGTCGACCAGCTCTTCGCCGACCAGGTGGCGCCGTTCAAGGCGAAGCTCGACGCGGCCGGCATCGGGTTGCTCGCCGGCTCCGACCACTGAGCAGGCGCGGATCCGCCGGCGATTCACCACCGGGGGCGGGGTTCGCCGCCCTGCCTCCGGCGGGGCCGGTGATCGTCCCCGGCGGCCGCCACCGCCCGTCGCCCTGGCCGGGCGGGCCGGCCCCGACCCGCTCTGCCCGCCCGACCCGGTCTACTCGGCCTACCCGCCCGACCCGGTCTACGGACTCTCGGCTCCGATCAGCGCTTCGATCTTGCGGAGCGTCTTCCAGTTGCGGGCGGTCACGCGGTCGCCGAGGATCTTGCCGACGGCCTTGGACAGGGGGCTGTCGTGGACGCCCTCCGGGCACCAGAGGTAGGCCGCCCGGCTGCCGACGGCGAGGGCCTCGGGCGCCCAGTCCTCCTCCAGCAGGGGAGCGAGCTCGGCCAGGTCGGCCGGGTCGTCGGTGACCGAGGCCAGCAGGCGGGAATGGTTGTGGGCGGTCTCGAGCAAGGGGTTTTCGGCCAGGACCATGTCGACCTCTCCGGCGGTGAGCACCACCACGTGGGCCGAGACGCCGATCGCCTCCTCGAGAGCCCGGCTGATCCGGGAGGCGATGTCCGTCGGCTCGGGTCCGATTCCGACAGCAGGGCCGGTGAAGACTACGTTGCCACTGGCGAGCAGGGTCCGGACGTCGCCGTACCCGAGCTCGGCGACCAGTTTCCGCAGGTCGGCCATGGCGATCCGCTTGGCCTTGCCGACGTTGATTCCGCGCAGCAGCGCGACATAGCTGCCCATCTCCTCGCCCGCGCCTCTATCCATGACCGGTTCCTCCCCAGTGTTCCGAGCTCTGAGAGCGCGTTCTGTCAATCCGTCCAGCGCAGCCCGACGCCGAGCGAGCGGCCCGGGGCGGGGACGGCCCGGTCGTCGGCGGACGGCAGGTAGGTCTCGTCCAGCAGGTTGGAGCCGGTCAGGCGGAGGCTGAAGCCGTCGCGAATCTGGTAGGCCACCGAAGCCGACAGGATCTGGGCGGACGGGGTCGGCACCTCGCCGGGGCCGGGATCGCTCTTCTCGAACCGGTGCTCCAGGAGCCCGGCGACGATCCAGTGGCCCACGTCGAAGGTGGCGTCGACCGAGAACCGGTCGGCGGGGAGGTCGGCCAGGTTCGCCCCGGCGTCGCTCTCGCCGTCGATCCACTGGCCGCGCCAGCCGAGGCGGAGAGCCTCGGTCGCCTGGAGGAAGCCGTCGGTCTCGAGCCCCTCGATGGTGCCTGAGGTCAGGTTGACGTAGGTGCGCACGCCGGGCTCGACGTCGATCCGCTCGATGTAGTCATTGATCTCGTTCCTGAAGACGTAGGCGGTCGCGAACAGCCGCTCGCCGTAGTAGCGCAGCCCCAGGTCGCCGGAGACCGAGCGCTCCGGGGAGAGGTCGGTGTTCGAGATCACCTCGCCGCGGCCGGTGGTGCCGGTGAAGAAGCGCTCGGAGAGGGTGGGGAAGCGCAGGCCGGTGCCGACGTTGGCGGCGAGCTCGAAGCCACCGCCCAACGGCGCCGTGGCCCCGACGAAGCCGGACCACGCGGTGTCGCGCAGGGTGTCGAAGCCGACGTTGTCCTGCTGGATCCAGGAGATCCGGCTGCCGGCCTGGACGTTCACCGGGCCGAGCGCGCGCCGCACGGAACCGTAGGCCGCCACCTGGTCCTCGGAGCCGTCGAGGGTGACGGTTCGATCGATCCGCTGGCCGCTCGCGGTGAGCGTGTCCTCGGTCGCCTTGACCCCCTGGCGCCCGAAGTACTCGAG
>Ga0210144_1001236_pt1 | contig 10963 bp, 9 predicted proteins | sample Muzzi_PWA_D2_FD_185532 | JGI IMG/M metagenome (GOLD analysis project Ga0210144, IMG submission 185532) | Wetland microbial communities from San Francisco Bay, California, USA, that impact long-term carbon sequestration - Muzzi_PWA_D2 (SPAdes) | ecosystem: Environmental > Aquatic > Marine >...
TCGCCCTTCGGGCCGCCGCCGCTTCGCGGCGACGTTCTCTCGCGCTGTCGCGCTCGAGTCGAACCTTGAGGTTCTCATCCTGCCCTATCACGCCTGCACTCAGCTCGTCTGGCTGGGACGGCAGGATTCGAACCTGCGAATGCGGGGATCAAAACCCCGTGCCTTACCACTTGGCGACGTCCCAATAAAAAAACCCGTTCAGGTATCCTGAGCCGGGTACGATTCACTCCAGTGCACTCAACAAGGGTGACCGGTTCACCCCGAGCGCCACGAAGCCGCTCCACGGGGCCGGTATCCGGGCTGCCACAGCCCCGGCATCCGCCTTGCTTTCGAATGCCGCGAACACACATCCACCGGTACCGGTCATGCGCGCGGGTGAAAACGCATTCAGCCAATCGAGAGCCGCCGCTACTTCCGGATACCTGCGCCGAACGACCGTCTCACAGTCATTCCGGTAAGCGCCCGAAAGAAGGTCGGGTATTGTCTGTCGCGGCGCGTCCCGTGTCAATTCCGGGGCGGAAAAAACGGTGGCAGTTGATATGCTTACAGCAGGATTCAGCACCAGGTACCAGGGCTCGGCGGGCGTGACGGGGGTCAGGATCTCCCCCACCCCTTCGGCCACGGCGGAATGGCCGTGCAGGAATACCGGGACATCCGCCCCGAGCTCCACGCCAAGCATGGACAAGGCATTGATATCCATATCTAAATTCCAGAGCCGGTTGAGCACCAGCAAGGTCGTGGCGGCATCTGAACTGCCCCCGCCGAGACCGCCGCCGGCCGGCAGGCGCTTGTCATTATAGACAGTGACCCCGCGCCCGCAGCCCGCGGACTGTTGCAGGCGCTGTGCGGCACGGATCACCAGATCATCGGCCGCCGCGACCCCGGGCGGGCCGAGGCGGCGTTCGATGCGGCCGCTGTCATCGGGCTCGAAATACAGCCAGTCACCCCAGGCCAGGAACTGGAACAGTGTCTGCAGCTCATGGTAGCCGTCGGCACGGCGGCCGGTAACGTGCAGGAACAGATTCAGCTTGGCCGGTGCCGGCCACGGACCGCTGGCCGTGTCCGGTACGCTGATCCCGGTCATGGCGCAGGGACCGCCGGGGTATCCAGCAGCCACTGGTCGATGACCAGCCGCAACGCCAGGTCAGCTCGCACCAGGCGCAGCCGGGTGGGCCATTGCATGCCATTCACTGTGGCGAAGCGCTGATAGTCGATGATCCAGCCCGACTGTTCCAGGCGCGCGATACGACCGGCCTCGTCCAGCGTCACGCTGGCCGGCGTGCCCTGCGTCGGCAACCCGCGGACCCAGTCCTGCAGGCCGGACACGGGCAGCTCCCAGCCGGTCACCTGCAGCAGCAGCGATTCGGCATCGGCGGCCGAGTAATGCCTGCCCCTGGCATCTTCAAGCATCACCTGCGCCGCATTGCCGGTCAGTTGCAGGGCGCCCTGCCCGAGCGGGCCGGCCAACTGCAGCCGGTAGCCATCGGGATGATTTTCCCAGTCCAGCCCGGCATGCCAGCCCTGCTCGCCCTGTGTCAGTGATACACGGCCGCGCAGTTGCCAGTCGGCTACCTGCGCGCGCCTGGCGGCGGAAGGATCGGTGCCCGGGAATTCGGGACCTGGTAACGTGCTGCAACCTGCCAGCAACAGCGCGACCAGCGACAACGCGCACAGCCGGTTCACGGGTCGAGGCGGTGGATCACATCCAGCAACACCGGATCATCCGGTGTTGTCTTGCGCGACGCTTCCCAGACTCGTCGCGCCGCATCCTGTTCGCCGCTCATCCACAGCACCTCGCCGTAGTGTGCGCCAATCTCGCTGTCCAGGTTCTTCTCCCAGGCCTGTTTCAGATAGAAACGTGCCCGTTCGAGATCACCAATCCGGAAGTACACCCAGCCCATGCTGTCGATGATGGCCGGATCGTCCGGTTTGAGCAGGAAGGCCTTGCTGATATAGGCCAGCGCCTCCTCGTAGCGGTTCGTTCGATCCGCCAGCGTATAACCCAGCGCGTTGAGCGAGCGCACGTCAGCGGGATCCTTGTCCAGGATCATGCGCAGGTTGGACTCCGTCACATCCAGCTTGTCCAGCTTCTCGGCGGCCAGCGCATGCGCGTACAGCAGGTCGGCATTATCCGGACTATAGGTCAGGGCCGTTTCGTAGACGTCGTAGGCTGCCTGTGGCTGATCAATATCGGTCAGTACCTGGCCCTCGATCAGGAAGAAATCGACGGCCTGTTCCGGGTGCTTCTGGCGCATCAGCCGCATGTGCTCCTGCATGCGCCTGATATCACCGTTCTCCGCCATGATACGGGCCGCGCGCAACAGTGCCTGGTTCCAGTAATCGCCGGACTCCACCTTCAGGAACCAGTCCAGCGCCGCCGCCGTGTTGCCCTGCTCCTGTTTGGCGTAGCCCAGGTAATAGAGCGCGTTCTGGTCATCGCGGTTTTGCTTCAGCAACAGCTTGAGATGCTTCTCGCCGGCCTTGAATTGCCGGGTTTCCAGTTCCAGCAGGGCCAGCGAATAGAGGCCTCCGGGGTATTCAGGGTCGAGCTTGACGACGCGTGCAAACTGTTCGCGCGCGCCGGCCAGGTCTTCCGCGTCCAGCAGCATGCGCCCATAGGCAAACAGCAGGTCGGTATTGTCGGGGTCGCGCCGGGACGCCGCCGCGAGCAGTCCGGTGGCATCCGCATTGCGCTCCTGTCGCACCAGCACCTGGGCCTTCAGGATCGTGGCCGCCGGCAGGTCAGGCGCCAGTTCCAGCGCCCGGTCCACCGAAGCCAGCGCCACATCGAGTTGCTCGGCCAGCACCGCCATGCGGCACTGCGCCATCCAGGCCTGCGGATTCTGCGGACGGCGCTTGACCAGCTGGCCCAGTGCCTGCAGTGCCGCCTGCTTGTCCGCATGGCGCGCCAGCACCGCAGTCGCCGTGCGGAAGCCCTCGCCGGAATCATCCGAGGCGCCGATCAGGTAATCGAGGTGGTTGACTACCTCGTCCAGATCGCCCAGCTGCAGGGCGAGGGCGATAATCGATTTGTGCGCCTCGTCGCTGTCCGGTTCCAGTTCGACCCAGCGACGCGCCGCCAGCAAGGCGGTGTCATATTGCCGCGCAAAGGACGCCATCTGCATGGCACGCTGCGCCACGCGCGGATCACGCGCCACCATGGCAGCCTCCAGATAGCGCGAAACGGAGACATCGAAGTCACCCCGCTGACCGGCAATCTCGGCCAGCAACAGGTCGTACATCAGGTCATCGGTCAGCACCTGCTGTTCAGGCTGCGTCGCCGTACCGGCCTCTGCCGGGGCCGCCACGGCCGGGGCTGCCGCGGCGCGTTCCGTGCTCTCCGGCCCCTGCCGGTCACCGGACACCGCGCAGGACGCGGTCAGCCCGGTAACCATAACGGACAGCAACAGGTGGCGCAGCGAGCGGTAAAAGCTGTTCACGATCAGATCCATCGGTGTCATTCTATCAGTCTATTGTTTGACCTGCTCGACAACCTTGCACAGTCACCGGCGAGGTTATGACAACGGCAGCGCAGGTCTGTTGTATCCTGTTGTCGTGACAACCGGATAGCCGGGCACCGGCTTGTGTTCACCTGCCCCGCCATGCGGAATTTTGCGTTCGCTGGCCGATAGTCTTGAATTCGATATGTATTTGACCGTGCTGGGCATAAATCACCGCACTGCACCCGTGGAAATCCGCGGCCAGGTGGCGTTCCCGGCCGACCAGGTGGACCGGGCCCTGGCCGGCCTGCGTGCCGTTGAGGGCGTACATGAAGCCGCCATCCTGTCCACCTGCAACCGCACTGAACTCTACTGCGCGCGCGCGGATGACTCGCCCGCCGCGCTCGTCGAGTGGCTAAGTCACTACCACGGTGTCGATATCGGGCAGTTGCAGCCACACCTCTACAACTACACGGAAGCGGATGCCGTACGCCACATCCTGCGGGTCGCCGCCGGACTGGACTCGATGATCCTGGGTGAACCGCAAATCCTTGGCCAGATGAAATCCTGCTGGCAGCAGGCAGTTGACAGCGGCAGCATCGACACGCTGGTGAACCGCCTGTTCCAGCATACCTTCTCGGTCGCCAAGCAGATCCGCACCGATACCGCAATCGGCGCCAGCCCGGTATCGGTGGCATTCGCCGCGGTCAGCCTGGCGCGGCAGATCTTCGGTGACTTTGCCAGCCACACCGCCCTGCTGCTGGGCGCCGGTGAAACCATGGAGCTGACCGCACGGCACCTGTATGACCGCGGCATCGGCAATCTGATCATCGCCAACCGTACCGTCAGCCGCGCCCACGACCTGGCCGCGCGCTTCGACGGGTACGGCATTGGCCTGGACGAAATCGGTTCGCACCTGGCGGAGGCCGACATCGTGATTGCCTCGACCGGCAGCCCCGGGACACTGATTGACCGGGCCCAGGTCGAGGAGGTGGTGGAAAAGCGCCGGCACAAACCACTGCTGATGATCGATATCGCGGTTCCGCCCGATATCGACCCCGACGTGGCCATGCTCGAGGACGTCTACCTCTATACCGTGGACGATCTGCATGCGGTGATCGACGAGAACCTGCGCAGTCGCCAGGAGGCAGCAGAGCAGGCCGAGGAGATCATCGATACCCAGGTGGATCATTTCATGGCGTGGGTGCGCTCGCTGGATGCCGTACCAACCCTGCGCGCCTACCGCGAATACGCCGAGTCACTTGGCGCCAGCGAACTGGACCGGGCCCGCGCACAACTGGCCAACGGTGTGCCGGCAGAGGAAGTGACCAGGATGCTGGTACACAACCTGGTCAGAAAGCTCGCGCACGAACCGAGCGTCAACCTGCGCAATGCCGTTGCCGAGGGCAACGACTCGTTGCTGAATGCGGTCCGGACCCTGTTCCGGCTCAAGGACCGCGGTTGACATGCAACCCAGCATCATCCGCAAGCTGGAACAGATCGGAGAGCGCCACCACGAGGTCGGCGCACTGCTCGCCGACGCCGGCACCATCGCCAACCAGGACAGCTTCCGCAAGTTGAGCAAGGAATATGCACAGCTCTCTCCGGTGGTGGAAACCTTCAGTGCATGGCAACACGCCAGCAATGAACTGTTATCGGCGCAGGACATGCTGAAAGACCCCGACCCGGCCATGCAACGCATGGCGGAGGAGGAGATCGATACGGCCGGGCAGCGCGTCGCGGTACTGGAACTGGAATTACAGAAACTGCTGTTACCGAAAGATCCGTTTGATGACAGCAATATCTTCCTGGAAATCCGCGCCGGCACCGGCGGTGACGAGGCCGCCATCTTTGCCGGCGACCTGTTCCGGATGTACTCGCGCTACGCCGAGCTGAAGCACTGGCAAGTCGAGATTCTCGGCGAGAACCGCGGCGAACACGGCGGCTACAGGGAAATCATTGCACGCATCATCGGCCAGGGCGCCTACTCGCGCCTCAAGTTCGAGTCCGGCGCACACCGCGTACAGCGCGTTCCGGAGACCGAGTCGCAGGGTCGAATCCACACCTCCGCCGCCACGGTGGCGATCCTGCCCGAGGCCGACGAGATAGACGATATCGAACTGAATCCCGCCGACCTGAAAATCGACACCTACCGCGCCTCCGGTGCGGGCGGCCAGCACGTCAACAAGACCGACTCTGCAATCCGCATCACTCACCTGCCGACCGGCATCGTGGTGGAATGCCAGGACGAACGCTCGCAACACAAGAACCGCGCGCGCGCCATGTCACTGCTGGCGGCGAAACTGCTGAGCATGGAACAGGCCAGGCAGAAGGCCGAGGAAAGCGCCACGCGGCGCCAGCTGGTCGGCAGTGGTGACCGTTCCGACCGCATTCGCACCTACAATTTCCCACAGGGCCGGGTCACCGACCACCGCATCAATCTCACCATCTACAAGCTGGATGAATTCATGGCCGGCAACCTCGATCTTGCCATTGAACCGCTGATCAACGAATACCAGGCCGACCAGCTAAGCGCACTGAATGACCAGGACCACTGAGGCCGGCATCGCCGCCCTGCTGGAATCGGCAACGCAACTGCTGCACACCGATTCGCCGCGCCTGGACGCCGAGGTTCTGCTTGCGCACGTCCTCGGCAAGCCGCGCAGTTACCTGCGCGCCTGGCCGGAACGCGTACCGGAGCCAGCGACCCTGGCACGCTTTACCGGGTTGCTGGCGCGACGCAGCCAGGGCGAACCGGTCGCCCACCTCACCGGTGTGCGGGAATTCTGGTCACTCAAGATCGGCATTACGCCGGACACCCTGATTCCGCGCCCGGACACGGAAACACTGGTGGAACTGGCGCTGGCGCGAATCCCGGTTGATGCCGGCTGGCAACTTGCCGACCTCGGCACCGGCAGCGGGGCCATTGCGCTCGCACTGGCCAGCGAACGACCCGGCTGCCGGGTCACGGCAACCGACAACTCGTCGCGCGCGCTGGCAGTGGCGCACGCCAACGCCACCCGCCTCGGTCTGCGCAATATCGACTTTGTAGAAGGCTCCTGGTGTGACGCGCTGACCGGACGGCGCTGTGAACTGATTGTCAGCAACCCGCCCTATATCCCGAACGCAGACCCGCACCTCGAACAGGGTGATGTACGCTTCGAGCCGCGCGGCGCGCTGGTCGCCGGCAGCGACGGTCTGGAGGCGTTACGGGTAATTATCCGCTGCGCACCCGCGCACCTGGGCACACCCGGCTGGCTGGTGCTGGAACACGGTTTCGACCAGCAGCCGGCGGTCCACCACATGCTGGCAGCGGCCGGTTACCGTGACATCAGCGGCCACCGGGACAGCGCCGGCCACAGCCGCGTGAGCTGCGCCCTCCGGCCTTCCGAATGAGGTGAAAGCCTTGCCATTTGACCGCGCGGGCGTCAGGATGAGGGTGTGATCGAGAAGCTCAAGCGACGCACCATCCGGCTGACGGATACCGGCGGTGACAGCGCGGTGGTCGAGTCCGCTGCCGCGCTGCTGCGCGACGTCAGGGGCGTCCTGCGCGTACGCATCAAGAACGGGGACCGGGTGGTGGTCGACTACAACGTGCGACGCATCACCCTGCAGATCATCGAGGCCCTGCTGACCGAGTTCGGTTACAGCCTGCAGACCAGCCTGTTCTGCCGCATCATGCGCAGCCTGTGTTACTACCTCGAGGACATCGAGTGCACCAGCACCAGGCACGACCAGGCCGACTGCACGCGCGAGGCTTTCATCAAACGCTACCTCAACAAGCAGCATGGCTGTCGCGACCACCGGCCGGAATACCTGCGCAGATACCTCTGACCCGAAGCGGGGTCAGGTCCCGGTCGTCACTGATAGTCGAATTCACAGCGCCCATCTGACAATGCTGCATGAAAGAATACGCCCAGACGCGACGCCCGGAACCTGACCCCATACTCCGATGAACGACGAGGAACTGCTTCGCTACAGCCGGCACATCATGCTGCCGCAGATCGACGTGCGCGGGCAGGAACGCCTGCTGGCCGCGCACGTGCTGGTCATCGGCGCAGGTGGACTGGGTGCGCCGGCGGCCCTCTACCTGGTTGCTGCCGGCATCGGTCGACTCACCATCGCCGACCCCGACCGGGTGGAACTGTCCAACCTGCAGCGGCAAATCCTGCACGGCGAAGCCGACCTGGGGCGTCCCAAGACCGACTCGGCCCGTGATGCCCTGCATGCCATCAACCCGGCCGTACAGGTCAATGCCCTGCACACGCGGCTTGCCGGCACAGAACTCGGGGCAAACGTGCGTGACGCCGACGTGGTACTGGATTGCAGCGACAATTTCGCCACGCGTTTTGCCGTCAATGCCGCATGCCAGGGGGCGCGCACGCCGCTGGTCTCGGCCGCCGCCGTACGCTTCGAGGGACAGCTTGCGGTATTCGACAGCCGTGATGACCGCAACCCGTGCTATGCCTGCCTGTATCGAGATGGCCCGGCGTCGGATGAAACCTGCGCGGAAAACGGTGTGCTGGCGCCGCTGGTCGGTGTGCTCGGTAGCCTGCAGGCGCTGGAAACGATCAAGCTGCTGCTGGGGCTGGGCAACACGCTGACCGGACGGCTGCTGCTGTTCGATGCACTCGCGCTGGAATGGCGCACACTGACGTTACCGCGTGACCCGGAATGTCCGGTGTGCGGGCAACAACCGGCGCACGCAAGCACCCCGGACCTGTAGGCGTGCCTTGCGGGCGCACTGTATTTCAGGGATAAAGCGCGTCGCGCCAGCGCAGCGTGCCTACCGTTCAGGGGCAATCCCGAACCCCAGCCCGGCCAGGACCTCGCGCTGCGCATCGGACAGTGACCCGGCCCGCAATGTGGTCGCGGCGAACTCCCTGCGCACCGGGTATTGCTTGCGCAGACGGTCGAAGTACGCAGGACGCGCGGCCGCACCCAGGTCGAACAGCACACGCAGCCGTGCGTCGTCCGCCTCGATGTCGTAACAACTGCAGACCGCCGCACGCAGCAGCTCCTCCAGCCCCGCGTCCGGCGCCGCCCGCAGGTCCAGGACAGCGGCCCCGGGCAGCACACTGCCCGCCTGCCAGGCCGGCGGCCGGTCCAGGAATGCGCAGGCCGCCGCATGGATCATCTCCGTACCGCGCAGCTTGCCGTCGAGGCTGTAACCGGCGATGTGCGGCGTACCGATCGCCACGCGTTCCAGCAACGGAAGGCGAATCTCCGGCTCGCCTTCCCAGACATCCAGCACCACGTCGAGATCGTCACCCTGCGCCAGCAGCGTGTCCAGCGCCAGGTTGTCGATTGCCGCTCCGCGCGCGGTGTTGACCACGACACTGCCCGGTCGCAGCTGCTCCAGCGCCGCGGCATCCAGCAGGTGAAACGTCGGGTGCACACCATCACGCGCCAGCGGCACGTGCAGGGTCACCACGTCGCAGCCCAGGGCGGTGGCGAGGTCCACGTATTCATCCGGCACGCCGGCATCCTGGCGCGGCGGATCGTTGATGCAACAGTGCATGCCCAGTGCCGACAGCCGCGTACGTACGCGCGATCCGACATTGCCACAACCAATGATACCGACACTGCGGCCGGCCAGCGGCCGGCCCTGGCGCGCGGCCAGCACCAGCAGCGCACTGACCACGTATTCAGCCGCGGAGGTTGCATTGCTGCCGGGGGCGGTGGCAAAACCAATGCCGCGTGCAGCGAGATAATGCCGGTCTACATGGTCGAAACCGATGGTCGCGGAGCCGACGAAGCGCACGCCTGAACCGCCCAGCAGATGTTCATCCACACGTGTTACCGAGCGCACCAGCAGGACATCGGCATCCGCCACCTGCGCGGCCGTCATGCTGCGGCCGTTCACCAGCGCGACCTCGCCAAGCGACTCGAACGCAGCGGCCACGGCGGGGATGTTTTCGTCGGCAACGATGTGCAAAGGGTCTGTTGTCATAACTGCCAGCATTGATTCGGGCTCTGAAAAACCGGTGCAATACGGATTCATAACCTGTTGTTTATTTCGCCCTGTCGGGCGAGTCCCTGTTCTTTGCTTGCCCAAAGAAAAGGGACGAAAAGAAAGGGCACCCCGGGTGCCGCTTGTTTCCTCCGTTCCTCGCCCCTCAGGGGGCGCGCACAACTCGCGATCTCGCTACGCTCGATTGCGCTCGAACAGGGCGCGCGCCTTTCTCCCGGAGGAACTGCGGTACTCGGCGCGGCACACGGGGCCCCGCTCGTGGCTGTTTAGGGGTCCCCGTCAGGCGCAGCCGAGCATCGCAGGCCGCATCCTGCGCAGCGGGGATGCTAACAATGGTATGCGAACCGCCCTGTCGAGCTGCATTTGCCAGCCGACAGGCGCAGCAAATGCAGCGAGTTCGGCGAGCACCCGAACGGCCGAGAAGCGCATGGCAAGGCTGCGCAGCGGCCTTGTAAGCTCAGGTGTATTGACAACCAAGCCTTCAGTGTCGCCTTTCTTTTGGGTACTTTTCTTTGGCGAGACAAAGAAAAGTACCTCGCCCCGGCGGGGCGAAACCTGCAATATATTCAGAATCAAATCCTGAAAACTGAGCTGCAGAATATAGCTGGAACACTACCCGCCCAGCTTCTTCCTCAACAACTCGTTCACCTGCCCCGGATTCGCCTTGCCCTGCGTGGCCTTCATCACCTGGCCGACGAAATAACCCAGCAACTTGGTCTGGCCGGCGCGGTACTGCTCGATCTGTTTCGGACTGCCGGCCAGCACCTCGTCGATGATGCCCTCGATTGCGGAGCTGTCGGAAATCTGCTTCAGGCCCTTGCTCTCGATCACCGCATCGGCGCTGCCCGCTCCGTTCCACATGGCCTCGAACACCTGCTTGGCGATCTTGCCGGAGATGGTGCCATCGTGAATGCGCAGCAACAGGCCACCGAGCGCTTCCGCGCTGACCGGGCTGGCAGTGATAGCGCGGTCATCCCGGTTCAGCGCGCCGGACAGTTCACCCATCACCCAGTTGGCAGCCAGCTTGCCCTGCCCGCCTGCGGCAGTAACCGCCGCCTCGTAGTAATCGGCCAGGGCGCGGGTCGCCGTCAGCACACCGGCGTCGTAGGTGGACAGGCCATAGGTTTTCCTGAAGCGCAGCCGTTTCGCGTCCGGCAATTCCGGCATGGTGGCGCGCACCGTCTCGATGAATGCGGCATCGATCTCCACAGGCAGCAGGTCCGGATCCGGAAAGTAGCGGTAATCGTTGGCCTCTTCCTTGGAGCGCATGGGGCGCGTCTCCTGCTTCTGTGGATCGAACAGGCGCGTCTCCTGCACCACGCTGCCACCTCCCTCGAGTACCATGACCTGGCGTTCGACCTCGTAGTTGATCGCCTGTTCGACGAAGCGGAACGAATTGATGTTCTTCAGCTCGGTGCGGATACCGAACCCGGCCTGCCCGGCCGGGCGTACCGAGACATTGGCGTCGCAGCGGAACGAACCTTCCTGCATGTTGCCGTCGCTGATGCCGAGGTAGGTGACCAGCGCATGCATCTTTTTCATGTACGCC
>Ga0210144_1001239_pt1 | contig 10952 bp, 10 predicted proteins | sample Muzzi_PWA_D2_FD_185532 | JGI IMG/M metagenome (GOLD analysis project Ga0210144, IMG submission 185532) | Wetland microbial communities from San Francisco Bay, California, USA, that impact long-term carbon sequestration - Muzzi_PWA_D2 (SPAdes) | ecosystem: Environmental > Aquatic > Marine >...
GCTGAAGAGTGCTGGCGGCGGCGAGAAGAAGAGCGCGGGACCGAAATACCTGCGTCAGGAAGAGGGCCCGCCGTCCGTGAAGATCAACACCATGGGGCCGGGGCGGAAGCGTTAGCCCACGCCTGCTAGCGCCCCTCACGGACGCCGAAGCGCCCGCCCGGCGCGACGGCTTAGCGCCGCCGCCGCGGGGGCGACGGCCGGCGGGCGCCCGGCGCCGGCGCGGCGCTTTCACCCTTGTGGCGGAAGTTGATCCGCCCCTTGTCGAGATCGTAAGGCGTCATCTCGACCCGAACCCGGTCTCCGGCCAGCGTGCGGATGCGGAACTTCCGCATCTTTCCCGCCGCATAGGCGAGCACCATGTGGTCGTTGTCGAGCTTCACCCGGAAATTGCCGTCAGGCAGCACTTCGGTGACCGTGCCCTCGAATTCCAGAAGTTCTTCCTTGGCCATATGGCTTCTCCTTTTGTGTGGGCTCAGTCGGTGGCGGCGCGCGTCGGCTCCCTGAGGAAGGCGACGGCCCCGATGTTGTCGCCGCGATACCGCGGGCCGCGGACGCGCGAGCGGTTCAGCCCTCGTTGCTTGCGGCCGCCGCGGCCGGTGCGGGGCGCCGTCGCCGGCTCGACCGCTACGACCTCGTTCCCTTCGGGAAGGTTGGAGGGGATCCGGAAGTTGATCAGCCGCTCGATCGAGCTGAGAAACGGCGCTTCATCGACGCTGCACAGCGAAATCGCCACGCCGGCGGCGCCGGCGCGGGCGGTGCGGCCGATGCGGTGCACATAGGTCTCGGGAATGTTGGGCAGGTCGTAGTTGATAACGTGGCTGATCCCGGCGACGTCGATGCCGCGCGCCGCGATGTCGGTGGCAACCAGGTTGGCCACCCGGCCGCTGCGGAACGCCGCCAGCGCCTTCTCGCGCTGACCCTGGCTCTTGTTGCCGTGGATCGCCTCGGCCGCGATGCCGGACTTGGCGAGGTTGCGGACGACCCGGTCGGCCCCATGCTTGGTGCGGGTGAAGACCAGCGCCCGCTCGACAGGCTCGTCCTTCAGCATTTTCGACAGGACGCCAGGCTTGTCGGCGCGCCCGACATGGACCACTCGCTGATCGATCCGCGCCGCGGTGGTTGCCGGCGGCGCCACGCTGACGGTCGCCGGATGGGTCAACATCTCGCCGGCCAGTCGGGCGATCTCCGGCGGCATGGTGGCCGAGAAGAACAGCGTCTGCCGGTCGGGCGGCAGCATGGCGACGATGCGGCGGATATCGCGGACGAAGCCCATGTCGAGCATGCGGTCGGCCTCGTCGAGGACGAGGACGTCGACCGCGTCGAGCTTGAGCGCGCGGGTCTTGCAGAGGTCGAGCAGGCGACCGGGCGTCGCCACCAGCACGTCCACGCCCGCCGCGACCGAGCGGATCTGCTTGCCGATCGGCACGCCGCCGATTGCCAGCCTGACGCTGACCGGCAGATGCCGCGCGTAGGTCGTGAAAGCGTCGGCGATCTGGCCGGAGAGCTCGCGCGTCGGGCTGAGAACGAGGACGCGGCAGTGCTTGGGCGCCGGCCGTTTCGGCGCGGCGGTGAGTTGATGGAGGATCGGCAGGGCAAACGCGGCGGTCTTGCCGGTGCCGGTCTGGGCGATGCCGATGAGGTCACGGCCGTCGAGGACAACCGGAATCGCCGCCGCCTGGATCGGCGTCGGCGTCAAATAGCGCGCTTCTGCGAGCGCGCGACGAATGGGCTCGGCAAGGCCGAGCGCTGTGAATGGCATGTAAGGTCTTTCTTGCTGTCAAAAGGCGTCGCCGGCTGCCGGCTTAAGGGGCAGCGACGCGAAGCGCCAAGCGTCGGGGACATCCCCGCGCGGCCTGGGCTGTCATGATTGTTGAAAAGGCAGGCCGAAAACCGGTTCCGGATCTCGTGCAACGCGACCTGCGCGTCTCATATCGGCTCTAACCGACTAATTTGCAAGCTTTCTTTCAGGTGGGTGGGAGTTTGATGCCCCACGATCTGACGGCTGTGGTGCACCCGCTCCATGTGCTTGCCGAAGCAACCCGAGGCAAGCTTGGACCGGTCGATACTTCTGCCGTCGCCGCTCTAGGATCAACTAGCGGTCGCGGATTGTCAGGCCAAACAGCAGACACGCGGCGGTCGAGAACCTGATTCGCTTCACGCTCAACGAACTGCCGTCAGGTGCCCGTCAGCGAAAGCCGAATCCGTGCAGTCTGAAGCTGATGAAGAAGGTGATCAGGCCGGCGAGGATAGCCCCGGTCAGGATCGGCGCGACCGTCCGCAGGATTCCACCTCGCTTCCCGGCAGTGAGGCGCGAGAAGGCGGCAACGATCGCCGCAGGCAGGAAGATGATCGCCCACAGGCCGATCGACCGGCCAACATGGGGCAGCGAGTCGAGGTAAACTACCCGCGCCGCGCTGGTGGCATCGAGCACGATCAGCCCGATCGTCGCGGCGATCCCGACAAAGGCAAGCACGATACCCATTGACCGAGGCAGTCCCTATTCCGAGGTAGTCCCTATTCACTGACGGAGTCGGCCAACGCCGCATTGAGTCTGGCAAGCAGCCGGGCGAACGTCTGCCGCTCGGCCGGTCGCCAGTCGGCGAGATAGGTCTCCACCCGTGCCACCCGCATCGCCAGCATCTCCTCCATCGCTGCGGCGCCGGCATCGGTTGCCGCGATCAGGCCGACGCGCCGGTCGGAGGGGTCGGCCGTGCGCGTCACGAGCCCTTTCTGTTCCAGGCCGGCGATCTGGCGGGTCATGGTCGAATCGTCGAGGAGGAGCCGCTTTGCCAGCTTGCCGACGCCCTGTGCGCCGTCCTCGGACAGTATCCTCAGAATGATGAATTCAGACCGCTCGAGCGGATAGGCGCGCTTGCGCTGCACGGCGTCGAGCGTCCGCGCCAGATACATCAGCTCGCGTTCCACCGCGGCGGCAGGGCTTCTGCCCTCGTCCGCGCTGATCGCGATCTCTGCCGGCTTCGTCATGGCGTGGCTTCCTCGGCCGAAATCCCTCTTGCGCATCGCCTCCGGAGAAACAATCTGCATTATACAGTTATAATCTCCTGCTGCACCCGTATCACAGCAGCCTTCCGCGCCAATCGCCATGGCCGAACAAACAAGTTTCTTCCGTCGGCCGGTGCTGATTGGCGTCGCGATCCTGCTCTGGCGGCGCTTCGGCCGGTTCGCCGGCTTGGAAGAACGCCCGGATCGACGATAGGGCGGCGTGAACGCGCCGGGTACCCCGGCCGAATTGTGGCCGCCCGACACATCAGCGTCACCCCGACCTCGATCGGGGGCCGGAATAACGGCGGTGGGATCGTTGCCCAGCCATTCCCTCGCCAATGGGGGCTAGGTCACCGACTCATTAAATCGCATCCAGATTCTGACTGAAGCGAGTTTGACGCCTGCGAGATAGTTGTCGGCTCGTTTGTCGTATCGCGTTGCAACGGCTCGGAAGTGTTTGAGCTTGTTGAAGAAGCGCTCGACGAGGTTTCGGTAGCGATAGAGGAATGAACTGAAGGCCGGAACATTCTTGCGGTTGGGCATCGGCTTGACGTTGGCCCAGGCGCCGCGTTCGGCAAGACTTTGCCGCAGGGCGTCGCTGTCATAGGCGCGATCGGCCAGGAGGATCTGACCATCGGCCAGCGCTTCGAGCATGTCGGCGGCGCTGCGGCCGTCATGGGCCTGTCCCTCGGTGAGCTTGAGCGCGATCGGCAGGCCTTCGGCGTCGACCAGCGCGTGGATCTTGGTCGTCAGGCCGCCGCGTGAGCGACCCATGCAACCGGATCGGTCGTCTTTTTTTGGGCGTTGGCGGCGTGCTGATGCACGCGGATGCTGGAGGAATCGATCATCTGGATGTCGCCGTCGTAAGCCTTGGAAACCGCCTCCAGAAGCCGGTCCCACACCCCCGCCTTGCGCCATCGGTTGAAGCGGTTCACGCAGGTCGTGTGCGGGCCATAGCGTTCCGGAATGTCGGCCCAAGGCGCACCCGTCCGCAGCCGCCAGAATATCCCGTTCAGCACCCGCCGATCATCGACCCGCGGCACCCCGCGTGGCTTGTTCGGCAGAAGCGGCTTGATCACTGACCACTCGAAATCCGTCAAATCGAACCGCGCCATCTCAATCTCCCCTGCTCCGGAAATTGAATCAGCCTTCACTCGATTCGTGAATCCCCTTTATGGGTCTATGGCCTAGACTGGGCGCCGGCCGACCGGCTTCACTCGAAAATGGGAGCCAGGTTTGGAGACGGCGTTTCATATCGCTCGCTGGGTGCACAATGTCTTGTCCCGAGTCTCTGTCCCGACATCTTGCTGCGGCTTTGCCGAAGGTGACGAAGCGATGAGCGACATTTCGAAGGACGCCTGGCTCAACGAGCGGGCCCGGCATCAGCGGAAGGGCCGGACCATCGTTTCCGATGACCAGCTCCGATGGGGTGAACTGATTCTGCCCGCCGAGGGCGAAAATCCCGAGAAGACCGATGCCGGCCTGCGGGTTGTCGCGATCGCCAGCATGCCCATCGGCTATCCCGTCCTGCAGACGCTCAAGGCCTACGAGCGGCACTACCCGGATAGGCTCAATCTCGTCGGCCTGTTGACCGACGATCCGTTGAACGATGACGCGCGGATTTCGATGAAGAAGCGGATCTGGCATCTCTATACGCCTGAACAGCGCGCACAGCTTGAATTCGCCACCGTCGAATCGGGGCTCGAGTTTGGCCTTCCGGTGTTTACCGGCGACGTGAAGAACGACTGGTTTCGGGCGCGCCTCAGGTCATGGGCTCCGGATGCGGTGATCTGCTGCGGCTATGGCCAGCTTATCGACGCGCCGTTCCTGGCCGTGCCGCCGATGGGCGTCTGCAATCTCCACCCGGCTGATCTCAGAGGCGGCCACGGCGCCGGACCCGCTCCCTACGATGATGCCGCGAGCCGAAACGCCGAGACGGCGCGCTTCACAGTGCACCTGATGACGGAGGCGATCGATGCGGGGCCGGTCGTCGGCGTTTCGCCGCCGATCAACATCCGGACGGAAACCGGCGCGTTCCCGCGCGATCCGGCGGTCTACTACACGAAGATGCTCGACGGGCTCGACCACCTTGCCTTCCACCTCGTCGAGGCGATGATCGGCGCCGCCGCGGCGGGCAACCGCCAACCGCTCGGTCCCGTCGACTTCGCCCAGATGTTCTCGCCGAGCAAGCAGGCCGTGATGATGCGGCCGATCGAAGGGAACACCCGGTTCAGGCTGGCGGAGCCCGATCCGGCCTTGTTCAGGGACCGGTGAGCCGGTCGGCCCGGCTTCGCCGCCCTATCCCGCCACGCCGATGGCGATCGGCCCGTCGGCGAGCCTGGCTTCCGAGACAGGCCGCCGCCGCGTCATAGGGCCAGGCTCGCGACGTCAGGCGAACGTCTCGTCGAGCCAGTCGAAGATCCGCAGGTCGCGAAGGCCGAGGGCCTTGGGCTCGCAGTGCAGTCCGGCGCCTTCCTCGATGGTGAAGCGCACGAGCGTCTTAGGGCCCGCCACGAGGTCGTAGAGCCGCTGCGACTGGCCCGGGAAGAAAGCCTCCGCTTCCGGCTCGGTGATCAGCATCGGGCAGGTGATCCGGCCGGCGACGTCGGTGAGATTGTACTGCATCACAGCCTTGAAGGCGTCGTAGTAGGAAGCGAATCCATAGGGTCGCATGCGGAACTCGAGACCGGCCTTCAACGCCGGCGGCGTGGCTTCGCCCATGGCGGCGTCGAACGCCGCCTTGTCGCCGGATCTCAGGAGGTCGATCATTTCCTTCGGCAGATGCGCATCCCACGACGCCGAGATGTCGACGACGCCGGGGTCGGCGATCGCCGCGGCGATCCGCTTCTCGAAGGCGACGGCGCGCGGCACCCAGTAGCCGCCCTGGCTGATGCCGAGCAACGCGATCCGCTCCGGATCGACGGTATCGCGGGAAAGCACGAAATCGACGACCGGCGTGACCACCTTCTCCCAGTCGGGCCGGAAGTGGAGCCCCTGCTTCCATAGCGCATAACCCTGGCCGGGTCCGTCGAAGGTGAGCATGTCGTACCCGCGCGCCAGCGCGCCGGCGCCGCCAAAAGTCAACATGTCGAGGAGCGAACCGTCGCTGCCGTTGTTCATGATAAGGAGCGGCCGCCGGCCCGTCGCGCCCTTGGCGCGGAAGTAGAAGCCTTGCAGCGCGGTGTCCTCATAGGGGATGCTGACCGGCTCGCCGGGCGGGTCGAAGAACGTGATCGCCTTCAGCCAGCCGTTGTAAAACAGCTCCCACGTCGGCAGGAAGCGGCTCGGATCGCCCGACCCGTCGACGAAATAGGTGGCGGTGTCGTAGTAGCTCTGGGCCCACATCCAGGCTTGGCGCGCACTTTCGCGATGCCCACCGGCGGCGGAGGCCTCGGCGATACCGGCCGCTTCGTCGCCAGCCGCCTTGAACGCCTGGAAGGCGCCCTCGAAGTCGCCGTCCTTCACCTGCTTTGACAGGTAGAGCATCTTGCCGACGTTGTTCGCCTGGTGATAGGCGGCGCCGAGGGCGGTCAGGAAGACGAACTCCATCGTCGAGTTCTTGAAGAAATAGGTGGTCTGCCCCGCGCCAAGCGGTGTCGTCGGGACGTCGTCGGAGCCAGCCGCCACGGCTGCCCCTCCGGATCCGCCCCCGACCGCCGCAGCAGCGGCCAGTCCCAATGCGATTTCCCTCCGGCTCATCAGCATTTCCCGGCGCTCCGATTTCCGGCGAGGTCCATGGCCTCGCCTTCAGCTTGAACGTGTATTCTCCGCCGGTTTCGAAAGTCCTAACCCGCCACCGCCACGCCGATGGCGATGGGCTCGTCGGCGAGCTTGGTCTCCGCCACAAAGCCGGCGGGCTCGTCGACCGTGTCGTAGGAGACGGCCAGCGTTTCCCGCTTCACCGTGTCGAGATGGGCGGCAATCGCGTCGTTGGTCGCCGCTCCGGCCTTCACCTCGATCTTGATGCGGTCGGCGACGTTGAAGCCGGCGTCCTTGCGGGCGACCTGCACCAGGCGGATAAAATCGCGGGCGAGCCCCTCCCGCTCTAGTTCCTCGTCTACATCGGTGTCGAGCACGACGACGCCGGCCGAGGCGTCGAAGCTCACCGCGTCGATGCCCACGGTCGGCTGGAAGCGAATGTCAAACTCACCCGGGTGAAGCGTTTCTGCCGCATGCGGAGTTGAGTCTAGGCCTTCGGTTCCGGCGCCAGGCAATCGGCCGTAAATCGTTCCACGGTAGACCACACTAACCGAGCCATTCGCAGCAGGTAGCCACCTTCCTGCTTTGGCGGCAGTAAGAATCTCCTTCATGGTCGAGCCAACGCGTTTTCCGACGATGCGCGGGTTGACCACCAGCACCTCCGAGCCGTAGGCGGCCGGATCGTCGGCGAACACTACTTCCTTGACGTTGGCCTCCTCGGCAATGACGTCGCGGAGTGGCTCCAGCATGGCGTGCTTCGGATGCGCCACCGTCAGGCTGCGAAGCGGCAGGCGGTTGCGCAGGTTCTTCGACGTGCGGATCGCGGCGGCGGCCGAGCAGACCGCGCGGGCGAGGTCCATGCGCTCGACCAGCGCCGCATCGATGGCGAAGGCCGAGGCGTCCGGCCAGTCCTGAAGGTGGACGCTTTCGCCGTCACAAAGCGCCCGGTGGATGGTCTCGGTGAGGTAGGGCAGGAACGGCGCCATCGCCCGGCACATCGTGACGAGCACGGTGTAGAGCGTGTCGTAGGCCGCCCGCTTCTCGGCGTCCTTCTCGGTCTTCCAGAAGCGGTCTCTGCTGCGCCGGATGTACCAGTTGTTGAGCGCCTCGATGAAGGGCGGCAGCGCGGCGCAGCCGGCGGCGAGGTCGAGCCGGTCCATCGCCGTCTCGACGGCGCGCACCAGCTCCGCCGTCTTGCCGAGGATGTAGCGATCGAGATCCGCCTCGGCGCTCGTCACCATCGTCCCCTTGATGCCGTCGATATTGGCGTAGAGCGTGAAGAACGAGTAGGCGTTCCACACCGGCAGGATCACCTGCCGCACGGCGTCGCCGATCGCCCGGCCGTCCTTCGGCATGGCGAGGTCGCCGCCGGAGAGGAGCGGCGAGGAGATCATGTACCACCGCAAGGCGTCCGCCCCGTGGGTGTTGAACATCTCCACCGGGTCCGGATAGTTCTTCAGCCGCTTGGAGAGCTTCTGCTTGTTCTCGTCGAGAACGATGCCGTGGGCGATGGCCGAGCGGAACGGCGCCTTGTCGAACAGCGCCGTCGCCATCACCATCAGCGTGTAGAACCAGCCGCGGGTCTGGCCGACATATTCGACGATGAAGTCGCCGGGGAAATGGTTGTCGAACCAGTCCTTGTTCTCGAACGGGTAGTGCACCTGGCAAAACGGCATGGAGCCCGACTCGAACCAGCAGTCGAGCACGTCCTCCACCCGGCGCATGGTCGACTGGCCGGTGGGATCGTCCGGGTTGGCACGGGTCAGCTCGTCGACATAGGGGCGGTGCAGGTCGGTCGGCCGCGCGCCGAAATCGCGCTCGAACTCGTCGAGCGAGCCGTAGACGTCGATGCGCGGATATTCGGGATTGTCCGACTTCCATACCGGGATCGGCGCGCCCCAGAAGCGGTTGCGGCCGATGTTCCAGTCGCGGGCGTTGGCGAGCCAGTTGCCGAAGATGCCGTCCTTCACGTGCTCCGGCATCCAGGTGATGTCCTGGTTGAGCTCGACCATGCGGTCGCGGAAGGCGGTGACCTTCACGTACCAGGAGGGGAACGCCTTGTAGATCAGCGGCTGGTCGGTCCGCCAGCAATGCGGATAGTTGTGCTCGTAGGTCTCGTGGCGCACGACCGATCCGGCGGCCTTGAGGTCGCGGATGATCTCCTTGTTCGCCTCGAAGACGTTCATGCCGGCATAGGAGGGCACCGCATCGGTGAAGTTCCCCTCGAAGTCGACCGGGTCAACGACCGGGATGCCGGCGGCCTGCGCCACTGCCATGTCGTCCTCGCCGAAGGCCGGCGCGATATGGACGACGCCGGTGCCCTCGCCGAGCTCGATGAACTCGCCGCCGAGCACGACGAAGGAGTTCTCGGTGTCGGCGAAGAAGGGGAAGAGCGGCTCGTAGTGCCGGCCGATCAGCTCGGCGCCCCTGAGGCTGCCGACCTTCGCCCAGTCCGCCAGCTCCTTCGCATAATGCTCGCGCGAGGCGTCGGCGAGGATCCAGTGCTCGCCCTGTCGCTCCATCAGCGCGTAGTCGGCGTCGGGATGCACGGCGAGCGCCAGGTTGGACGGCAGCGTCCACGGCGTCGTCGTCCAGGCCAAGAGCTTCGGCGCGATGGTCTCGCCCTGCGCCGGATGGAGCTGGAAGGAGACGGTGATCGCCGGGTCCTGCCGCGGCCGGTAGGAATTGTCGAGGCGGGTCTCGAAATGCGACAGCGGCGTCTGCGCCGCCCATGAGTAGGGCACCACCCGGTAGCCCTCATAGACCAGCCCCTTGTCCCACAGTTGTTTGAATGCCCACATGGTCGATTCCATGTAGGTGAGGTCCATCGTCCGGTAATCGTTGTCGAAGTCGACCCAGCGCGCCGCCCGGTTGACGTAGTACTCCCAGTCGCTGCGGAACTGCATCACCGAGGTGCGGCAGTGCTCGTTGAAGCGGGCGACGCCGTATTTGAGGATGTCGCGACGGCCGGAGAGCTTCAGCTCGGTCTCCGAATGGAGCTCGGCCGGCAGGCCGTGGCAGTCCCAGCCGAAGCGGCGCTCGGCGGTTTTGCCCCGCATGGTCTGGTAGCGGGGCACTACGTCCTTCACGAAGCTGGTGACGATGTGGCCGTAGTGCGGGAGACCGTTGGCGAAGGGCGGCCCGTCATAGAAGACGAACTCGTCGACACCCTCGTCGCGCCGCCGCTCGATCGAGCGCTGGAAGGTCCCGTTCTCCTTCCACCATGCGCCGATCGCCTCCTCGAGCCGCGGGAAGCTCGGGCTGGGATCGGCAGGCGGATAGACGGTCGGCTTGACGGCTTCGTTCATGGCGGTTTTCGGAATTTTGAGAAATCGGCCGGATCGATACAGCTTTTGGGCTACGCACGCCACCCCGAAAGGCCCGCCGCGCCCGGTCGCTGTCGAGATAGGTGCCCGGCTTGGTGTTCGCCACGCCGCCGCCGACGACTGTGATATAATTGAGCTTGCCTATAATAAGCATCCTTATTATATGCATGCCCATGACCTCACTTTCCCCCGCCAGGAATCTCGGCCTGCTGGTCCACGACGTGTCGCGTCTCTTGCGCCGTCGGCTCGACCAGGAGGCCCAGTCGATCGGGTTGACCAGCGCCCAGTGGCGTGTGCTCGCCTATCTCGCCCGCTGCGAAGGCATCAATCAGGCGAGCCTTGCCGACTTCATGGACATGGAGCCGATCACCCTCAGCCGCCATCTCGACCGCATGGAGGCCGCGGGCCTCACCGAGCGCCGCCCCGACCCGGCAGACCGCCGGGCGCACCAGCTCTATCTCACCGACGCGGCCGGCCCGCTGATCAACGCCTTCCGCACCGTCGCCGCCGGGGTCATGCAGGAGACGGTCGAGGGCCTCTCCGAGAAGGAGATCGACAAGCTGATCGATTCCCTTTTCCGCATCCGCAACAACCTCACCGGTAAGACCGGCGACCGCAGTGCGGATGACTTCTTCCTCCCCACGCAACAGGCGGCTGTGTCATGAGTGCCGACGGTGCTGCTCCCAAAGTCGTCGAGATGAAGACGGCCGGCGAAGCGCCGGCCGCTTCTGCGGCGGCGCCCAAGGTGGCTCCGGCGCCGGCTCCGAAGCGAAGTCGCAAGCGCTTCCTGATTATGGGCGCCGTTCCGGCGATCCTCCTTGCGGTCGGCGCGTGGCTGTGGCTGACCAGCGGCCGCTACGTCTCCACCGACAATGCCTATGTCCAGCAGGACCGGGTGACGATCACCTCCAACGTCTCCGGCCG
>Ga0210144_1001241_pt1 | contig 10945 bp, 12 predicted proteins | sample Muzzi_PWA_D2_FD_185532 | JGI IMG/M metagenome (GOLD analysis project Ga0210144, IMG submission 185532) | Wetland microbial communities from San Francisco Bay, California, USA, that impact long-term carbon sequestration - Muzzi_PWA_D2 (SPAdes) | ecosystem: Environmental > Aquatic > Marine >...
GCGATCGTATTAAGGATTTGCAGGTCGGTATTTTGTTGCTGTACCTCTTCTTGTGCCTCTACCATACCGGCCAACAACTGTTCGAGGTCTTCTGCATCGGGTTCTGGAATCACTGTTGCGGCAGCTGTAGGCAGGTCGAAGGGCGTTGGTACGTCTACATCAAGATCAACTTCGCCCGCTTCTTGTAAATCTATTCCGATGACCTCCTCATCCAGCAGCATCTCGGCGGTATGCCATAGACCCTCGCGTAAGCGCAAACTTTCCAGCGCAGTCGCCATTTCCTGGCTGAGAGCCATTAAAAACCAAAGTTCGGCGGCGGTGAAGGAGTAGTTATCTTGTAGCCCTATCAGGAGCGCGCCAAGCAACCTGGAGCCAACCTGTAATGGCAAACTCACTAAACTTGTTAGCTGGCTGACTTCGAGTAATTGACGTTCGTCCTCATCATCGGTGGAGTCATACTCTAGCAAAGCGCCGGAACCGGCCACCATATGCGGCATGAGGGCTGTCGCCCCTTTTTCTAATTGATGTCCGGTTAAGATGTCGATCAATTCGGGGGTCAAACTATGGTGGACACTTAGAGTTAATTCTTTTGTCTCAAGGTCTGCCAGAACAATGGCCCCCACTGGCGCATTGGCTGTTTCTAGAGCCTGTATTAAAGCCATTTTGAGTACAGTTGTTGGATCGGCAGCCTGGCTGGCCTGGTAGGCAAATTTGGTTAGGGCAATAATGGCATGGCTGCGCCGTTTAATCTCGCCATTAGCTAAACGCAGAGCAGCCTGATACTGGTCCAAGCGTATCTTGGCCTTCTTTAGCTGCTCATAACTACTATCTAAACTTGCAGACCGATGCATAGAGATGAGCATCTCTTCTTTAACTGGGGCAGGAAGGTTCAGGTAGTCCATTTTTTACTCCATCGTAAGCAATATTTAAGTAGTTTTCAAAACTAACTTGTGAAAAAGTGAAAAAAGGGTTATCTTTGCAGAAAAGAGCAAAGGTGATCCATAAATGTTAAGAATAACGCTCAATGAAAAGGAGTTACAAGAATTAGAAAAGCGCCTAAAACGGGCTAAAAGCCAAAGCACTTTGGTCTATCTGGATTTGAAAATCATCGAATTTGCCCACCACGGGAAAAGTGCCCCCCACATCGGTAAATTGTTGGGGTTACATCCCAACACGGCTCGAACGATTATCAAAAAGTTCCAGGTCAATGGCTTTAAGGGTCTCAAAAGAAAACCACGGGGTAAGCCGGAAGAAAAACTCAAAGCTTACGACCAAGCCTATTGGGAAGATATTTTATCACAACCGCCCAGTTCATTTGAGAAATTGGCTAGCCCTGACCAAAATTGGCGCTATGAGTTGATCCAGCAGTACCTTGAGCAATATGTACAGATCAAAGTGAGTATCAGTACAATTTGGAACCATTTACGGCGAGTGGGCTTTACCTCAGGCCGGGCCAAACTGTCGATCACATCGCCTGACCCAGATTATCAAGTCAAACGCCAACGGGTTGAAGAGTTGAAAAAAAAGAGCAAATGGCACCCTAAGTCAAGCGGATAGTCGATTTTATGTTCAGCCAACAGCTGTTGTTCCCAAAAAAGCAATGCTAGTGATGATGGATGAAACCGATATTCATTTGTCTCCCGACCTCAAAACCAAAGGCTTACAACTTCAAGGCCAACAACTCAAGATCGCTGGCCCTGGTCTTGATCAAGTCTGTTACTTATTTGGCTCGACTGATCCTTTTACGGGGGCCGGCCTTTATGAAATTTATGACCAGAAAGCCTCCTGTCAATTCTGTTTTCACTTGGAACATTTGATGAACACTTTTCCAGATTATTTTATCTTTGTGGTTGGTGATAATGCCCCTGCTCATCGTTCAGCCGCGACAACTGATTTTCTCAAAGCCCATCAAGACCAGATTGAATTTGTACCCTTACCCACTTATTCTCCTAATCTCAATGGTATTGAACGTTTATGGCGCGTGATGCGGGACAAGTTGATGCGCTCTAAAACTTATGACACTTTGCACCAAAAATGTACTGTCATCATGAACTTTCTTCGCTCTTTATCTTTTGAGCGATTTGTTGACATTCTTGGCATTGCTAAAAATGTAACAACTTAATGTTGAAAATTACTTAGAATCGCGTTTCCTGTGGGTTCGACTCCCACCGATGGCATTAGGCCAATTAACTTGGCAAAAAATTTTATAGGTCCGTTTCACCTTTTAGACAATTATCATTATAATTCTTATGTAAAATTTTCGTGGCCTTTCTTTTAACATCAAGGAGGCAAATATAATGGCAGTGCTACTTCTTAATGCAAGCTACGAACCTCTGGCTGTTATTCCCCAACGGCGAGCGATGTCTCTTATGCTGCGGGGTCGGGTTGATGCAGCTACAGAAGATGCGGTGACCATTCAGGGCGCTTCAAATGTGCTGCATATCCCTACCGTCATCCGGCTGCGACGCTATATTCATGTTCCACGACGGGGAGCGCGTTGGAGCCGCCGGGGTATCCTGCAACGAGATGGCTATCGCTGCATCTATTGTGGTATTCAGCCCGGTGAAAGTCAGCGTGGTCAAATACTCGGCAAGCGCGATTTTACCGTTGACCACCTTATTCCACGCAGCCGGGGGGGCAAGAACAGTTGGGGCAATACTGCTTGTGCCTGCCCTGCCTGTAACAACCGCAAGGGAGGCCGCACGCCGCATGAAGCTGGCATGCCTCTCCGTTGGGAGCCAAAGACCCCTCGCGTTGATTATCTGGTAGCCTCTGGGGATATCCCGGCAGCCTGGAAAGTCTATTTGGAAGTTTAAGTGATAGAGGTCAGGAATTGGCTACAATGCGGAATATTGTAGCTAATTTCGAACGCTCCATATCTTCTTTCAATAATTTAGGAGTCAAAAAGTTCACTTTTTGACTCCTTTTGTATTCAGCAAAGCAGTAGTACAACCGATGAAAAATGGTTACTGATAGATTACTCGGAACCGCTCACAGACCAGCGGCATATCCAGGGTCGGTTCCTTGCCAATTTTGGGTAACACCCGAGAGAAGTAACGCCAGTGTGCCTCTCGCCAATATTCAAGGGAACGGTCCCCTTCACCTTCCTCATAAGCAAATTGGGGGTCAACCTCATTGTATGGTCGAATTGTAATTTCTGTTGTTTCGATAATGCACAGCGGCTTATTGCTACCATCAAGTACAATTGTAATCAATCCAGCTTCGGGTAGCGGCGTGCCCTCAGCTTCCCATTCCCACAGGGCGGAACAAGTAGCCGTCTTTGTACCCTCGGCAATTAACGCCCCCAATTCATTCGCCAACTGAGGGTTGTCTCCAAAGTACTCAGCCGTATATTTTTTATCATGCATGGGCGAGTCAGGGGGCAGTGTTGCCAAAAATGCTTTCCAATATGCCTCTATATCGCTCTCGTCCATACTATTGAGTATCTCCAATCATTTCCTCACGAATTTGCCTGAGACGACGAAGGATGGCTGCAATATGCCCGCTTTCTAGCACACTCGCCAAATGACCTTCCACAAACCGGTCAGCCCGGATATGTGCGGTCAGTAATTTGCGAAGAGTGAGTAAATCGGCCGTTTCGAGAGCTTTAGGCTCTGCTTGATACCGTTTGGCTTCATCGTCCCAAATCGTCCAATCGAAGACGATGATTATATTGTGCCTATATAAGGCGCTTTGGAACTCAAGCACCTCAGGGCTGTAGGCGAAATAAGCAAACTGGCCCCTCTTTTGTATCCACTGTCCAAACTGATAGTTTTGTTGCTCAAAGATAGGCAGGTATTTGAGGATGGCCTCAATCTCTTGGACCCCAATCTCTGGAACGGGCTTATCATCTTGAGGCGTTTGAGCTGTCTTCTGCTGTGCCCGAAGGTCGGCCAATTCCATATCAATCTTGTGGATGGCCTTCATTAAGGCGACTTTACTCTTCACATCAGAGGCCGGTAAAGTACGCAATTGCCGGTTTAATTGCGAAGCTTCCGCTTTAAGTTGTTCGATCTGTTGCTCTGTCGGAGTCATTGTCTCATTTCATGTCATGCCAATCACTGGCTAGCATAGAGTACATTGCCATATCTACCAATTTCTCACCATTGATCCAGCCCTGGCGCTGAATACCCTCAAAAGTGAAGCCCAGGCGTTCTGCTAAGGCGCGGGAACGCTTGTTGCTGACTTCCGCCTTGAGGCCAACCCGGTTGAGTTGCAAGTCATCGAACACAAAACCCAGCATGGCCCGGACTGCCCGTGTCATTACCCCCTGTCCGGCAGCCCACTCGCCAAGCCAGTAGCCAATCTCGGTAGCCCGGCTGCGGTTCTCCAGGGGAAAGAAAAGGATGCCACCGGCCATGCGGTCATTGAGCCAAATTCCTACCCACGGTAATCCATCTTCTTCATAGCGGGTTATCCCTCGCCTGATAAAGCCTTGAGCCGCCTCAATGGTGGTAACCGTATACGCCCAGCCGAGCCACTCGCCCAGATACATGCGATTTTCGGCTACGAATTCAAGAAACTCTCCGGCATGGCGCATCTCCAAGTATCTCAAATCGATGCCCCCATCTAAATCATATTTAAACATTGAAATTTCCTCTAGCTGGCTAACGTTGCCAATCAGCAGCCATCCTTTCAAAGGTGCTTGGCTTGCTGCGGTTATTCCAGGCGGCTATCAAGGTGGCGACGTTACCTTCCAATGATTCTTCGGAGTTTAATTCTAAATCATACGATGCGAAGCTATGGACAGTCTCGAAATCTATACGGGCTTCGCCGCTGGGACGATTGCCCCGGTGCCGTTCCCGTCTTTCGAGTTCTGGTAAAGAGCAGTACAAGCCCACGAAATAAACATCATATGCTGATAGTAGCTCAAGGAGGTTGACCATCCACGCTTTTGTCTCGATGATGTGATCGACAATGAGATTATTGCCAGCAGCAGCCAGAACGGGTAAACAGTGATGGAAGCCCTCGAAAACAGAGGGTCGCATTGAATTCCATGAGATTGTGCCATTCCTGATCCGCTCCATGGGCAGCACATTGTTTTCCAAAAAAACATCAAATGAAAAGCGTAAAAATGGAATATCGACCTTATTTTGCAGGGCCAGGGCCAGCGTTGTTTTACCGGCGCTAGATGGCCCATTGATGATAATGATTTTGCCTGTATTTGAACCATCGTTCATGAATTACTCCCCATACCTACTGCAACATTAGAAGGCTTATCGTGGCTCAACTGGGCGTGTCGCTTCTTCCAGGGCGAATAGCCAGGCCAGGGCGTACTCGGCGCTTTCGCCACACATTTCTTCATCTGGCCGCAGCCGTACACAGACCACTGGTCGCTCTGGTTGACCGTACAAGCAACATCGATTGTCAGCGGTGAGCTGCACACAGCGGACCCCGCTTGGCTTACCGTGAGGCATCCCAGGGATGGGTGAAGAAATAGACACGGCGATACAACAGGCCCCACAACCGACTCGACAATCCATATGCTGCTATCCTCTACTGGACGATGGTCTTATTGGATATCCCAACCAGTTCTATTTGTCTACTTCGTCAAAATAGGACCAACTCTGCAAATCGGGTGGTTCGATTCCTGATTCCGTCAAAATCGCCGTGACCTGGGCGCGGTGTTCCGTACCGTGGTTGATAACCTGGGTGAGAATGATGGTCTTTGGTACTTCACGCGGTGTGCCGTCCCAATCCAGTTGGACCGTGTCGCTGGCTTGTACTTTTGGGGCCCACTCAATCAAGCCAGAGCCGGTTGTACGCAGCGATTCCATCATCTCTGCTATCGTCAGGGACGGGGCATCTTCTGGTTGCTGGTACATTTGACCGGTGCTGATGCGCGAAAAGTATGATTGTTCGGCCCTGACGATATGCTGCAAGGTGTCGTGGATGGAGCCATAAGCGCCAGAAATGGTGGCCGCCAATTGTTTACTGCTCAACTCAGCGCATCGTTCGAGTAGACGCAGATTAGCCCATAGGTGGTGGCTAAAAAGGGTTGTAAGGGTATCCGTAGGTTTCATAATATCTTCTTGTTAGAGTTTTATACATACAATATTGATGAGAGTATTGGTTAACGCCCCAGCTAACGGCTGCTTGAATAAACGATGCCATAAGACGAGGACTTACACAAAGCACCCCGCCGATAAAAACAAGTCGATATAGCAGAAAGCAATAAGCATTGAAACTTAGCTATTTTTGTTTTCCCTTTACCCCCCATGCATGCAAAATCATACTCACTACAATGAATGCAAATGTCAACAGAGCAATATTTATCAGCAGCAATCATGCCGGTATATTACCAGTATTTTGGGCAAATTGCGAACTTTTTGTCGCTTTGATGGTCAAGTTGCCACCTGTCATACTGAAAACTGCTGGGGAAAAATCAATACATTTAGGGGTTTTGCCAACTGGCGTTGTAATAACCTCGCATTGTCGATGTAGACTTGATTGTTATAAGAAGTTACACAACCGTCTAACGGGTATTACTTTATCTGCCCGTCTGGTGATTAATTCTCTTCTGAAAAAATAAACGCTATTGCAGGCCCCTCAAGCTCCCATCACCCTACCAGCCACTTGACCCCATAGGGGTCAAGGGACAATTGTAGAATCCCCTTCTCAAGCTTTATTACCTCATCTGAACAGGCATCGTGCAACTCTTGCCTTTGTAGAATTTCAGATAAATCTTTTTCAAACTGTTGAGCCTGAGCCGAAATATTGTGGATGCATAAGACCCGTTCTTGTTCATCGGGCGACGTGCGTAACAGGCAGAAAAAGACTGGGTTATTCCCGATAACCCGCTGGTCGCCATTTGGGTGGAAAGCGAGATGAGCGGCCCGTGCCTTGAGAAGGGTGGTATAACGTTGGAAAACTTTGTTTGATCGCGAGGCAGGATTGGCCAATACGGCCTCTATTTCGGCCCGCAACCACTTTTGACGGTTGATGCTACGAGCACGCCCTGTCTCTTCAACCCCAATATGATCGTTAGAAGAACCAAACAGGCTATGAACGTAAACCCCCGGTACACCGGCCATTGCTAGCATGATGGCCTGAGAAGCAATGAAGCGATTAATTTTGAGTTCTGTGGGATCATCACTCGTGGGGTCAGAGAGCGCATCAAATAAAGTGATGTTCAATTCATAGGCACTTTGGCTGCCATCAGGGTTGGTTCGATAGCTGACGTGTCCTTCATGAACCAGGGTTTTATCGGCCAAATGCTGGATTTCAGCGGCGCTGAGAATACCTTCAGCGGGCCGCACCCCGATTCCATCGTGAGAAGCAATAAAGTTAAAAAAAGTAGCAGTTTCAGGCAACTGATCCAAGTCGGTAGCCCATTTCTGTAATAGAGTTGCATTGCCAGTATGGAACGTATGCAAGATGAGTGGGGCCAAGGAAAATTGGTACACCATTTGAGCCTCATTGCGACCATCGCCAAAGTAGGAGATATTTTCGGCATGGGGAACGTTGGTCTCGGTGATAAGCATCACGTTTGGGGCAACCATATCTAAAATGGTACGGAATAGTTGGATAATACGGTGGGTTTGGGGTAAGTGGATGCAGGAAGTCCCAATTTCTTTCCACAGATACGCTATGGCATCCAAGCGAATAAACTCTGCCCCTTGGGAAACATATAACAGCAATACATCGATGATCTCTAGCAAGACCTGGGGATTTTCGTAATTCAGATCAGCTTGGTCGGGACTAAAGGTGGTCCACACATATTGAGTCCCAGTGATTGTTTCTACCGGCGTTAGTAAGGGGGAAGTCCGGGGGCGGGTGACACTGCTTAAATCCGTACTTGGGTCTACGGTGATAAAGTAATCAGCATAATCTGGATTATCCTGCAAAAAGCCTTGAAACCAATCACTGTGAACCGAAATATGATTGATCACATCATCAAACATCAATCGAAAATTCTGGCGAATAGGGGCAATATCTTCCCAATCTCCCAAATCAGGATTTATAGCATTATAATCTATGATAGAGAAACCATCGTCGGAAGAGTAGGGGTAGAAGGGTAAGATATGGACAGTGCTAATCACTCCCTTGAGATAGGTATCGAGAACTTCGGCCAAACTGCGTAAGGCGGGTTTGTCCGGCTCCATCACCTGATCACCATAGGTAATCAAAATTGCGTCGGCTTCGGTAACACGTTCACTGGGATTGACTATGGTACTCAATTCCGGGTGCTCGCGTTGAAAATCGGTCAGACGGGATTTGAGTTGTGCAAAAACAGAGACAGCGGTTTCCGTTCCGTAGATAAAATTTAAATGCCCTTGGATTTTTTCTTCCAAGCTCATGATTTTCCAAGCGTTTTGTTGGGGTTAGCCCTTCACTCCACCGGCGGATAACCCTTCTGCTAAATAACGTTCCATTGCCAAGAAGAGAATCATTACGGGCAGGCTCATGACCACTGATGCGGCCATAACCACCTGCATCCGAGGGCTGGGGTCGTTGAAGATGGCGTTAATCTTAATGGGCATAGTAAACATGAAACGGTCGTTAAGAAAAACAAGGGCATAGAGAAATTCATTCCAGGCGATCATAAAGGTATAAATTCCCACAGAAACCAGCGCCGGTACCGATAGGGGCATGGTCACTCGCCAAATAACTCCCATTCGTGTACAGCCATCGATGAGCGCTGCCTGTTCAATTTCATCGGGAATAGTGCGGAAATAGTTGGCTAGAATATAGAGCGCCACTGGCAAGGTTTGGGCCAGATATAGAAATATCAGAACCCACAAATTATCTTGTACATCAAACCCGATCCATTGACTTATTTGAGACAGCATGGCAAAAAGTGGAATAATGAGCAAGATGCCGGGAAAGAGATAAATCAAGAGAACAGAATTCAACATGAAGTCTTTGCCCTTGAATTTTAGACGGGCGATAGCGTATGCCCCCATCATGGACAAAATAACAGCGATAAGAGCAGTAGGGACAGCCACAACAATGCTGTTTATCACGTTTATCCCGAAATCTTGAAAACGATCTGATGCAGCATCAAATTGAACGCTGTATCCCCCAAGCAAACGATACCAAATATGATTCCAAGTGTATTCCGCATACTCTAAACTGGGGTCAAAAAGCTCAAGGTAAGCATCTGGTCGTAACTTTTCGGGAACAAAAGCAGGTTCTCTAGCGGCAATCTCGGCGCTGGTCTTAAAAGATGAACTGACCATCCAATAAAAAGGAAAGATAATCATCACCCAGAAAATGAACATACCCAGCGCGAAAAACAAGCGGGGCCAGTTCATATGTCGGGCCAGATGTTCAATAAAGGTTGCTCTTTCATGTTGAGCTGTTGTCATATTTCTCTCCTTTTTATCACGCCTCATCAACTTGCTTCATCACAAAGCGGGCATAGAAGATTAGGAACACAACTAATATCACCAACAAAATCATCGACGAGGCAGCGCCTTTGTCAAAGTTGAACAATTTGAAGCTGAAGTCATAGGTTAAAATCGGCAGCACTTTGGTGCCAAACCCGCCACCAGTTAGCAGGAAGATATCGTCAAATTTGTTGAAGGTCCAAATCAAGCGGAGCAAAAAGATGGCCCCAATAACAAAGCGAAGCTCTGGCAGGGTAATAAACCAGAATCTTTGCCAAGCGTTTGCGCCATCTACTTGGGCGGCCTCATAAAGAGTTTTGTCAACGGCCTGAAGCCGGGCCAAAATCATCAGCATGGCAAAGGCAAAATATCGCCATCCCTCGAAAATAATGATAATCAGCAAGGCCCATCCAGCTTTGGCCAACCAGGCGACAGGCGTATCAATTAGGTTTAATTCTAGTAGCAGGTAATTCAGAATACCGGAGGGTTTTGGATCTAACATCCAACGCCAAACAAAGGCGATACTGACAACCGGGGCCACATAAGGGAAGAGGAAAATAGCCCGCGATAAACCCCTAGCCCGAAAAGGTTGGTTGAGGAGCAAGGCTGCAATCAAGCCAAGCGTTATGGTTAAGATTGTCCCGGTAAAAGAAAAAACGATACTGGTTAACAATGCCCCCATGTTGGTTGGGCTGCTATATTTAAAAGCAAAATCATTAAACACGCTGGTGTAATTATCCAGACCAACGAACGGGGCGTGAAAAACGTCATTGAGGTTATTCAGCCCCACATCATGAAAGCTAATCCAAATGCTAAAAAAAGCCGGAAAGAGAACCAGTCCCAAAACAATAATTGCCGTAGGTGCAATTAAGGTGTAAGCCAGCCGAACCTCTCTAGCATGCAAAGAATTGCTCATTATCCGCTTGATTAGGGAAGAAGATGCTTGCGTAGTTGTAGCCACATCCCACTCCTCTGTAAATAGCGTCGCAGACCGGGGGCTTGGGGGGTGTCCCCCCACCATTTTCATTCTTTGTGGTGTCCCGTAGGGTCATAACGACTCTTTTTGATACAACTCAGAATGAATGGATGAACTCCCACCATGACGGTGAGAGTTCATCTAACAACTTTAGGAGGAGCTAATTCCTATTGTCGTTCAGCTAATAATGCTTCAACTTGCTCTTGTAAAAATTCCGCGCCACTTTCGGGCGTCATCGAGCCTTCCAGAGCGATGTTGCTAATCACTGTGGGAATTAAGAGCCGACCCTCAATATCGCCAATAACTGCCCGTTCTGTGGCATCATAATCCGGGCGGAAGAGCCAGCGCTGCATTGAATCATAGCCATTGGCAATCTGCTCTAGCGTATCCGGCGAGTAATTGGCAAAATAGGGGCTGAGATCCTTCCAGCCATCGACGGCGCTCTTCAGAACAGGGACCTTGCCAAAGGGAGCTATAGCCAACACATCCTGATAGCCGTTAGTTAAGAAGAACTTCACCACATCTTGGGCTTCGGGGTCTGCCCCTTCGATGATGCCGAAGGTAACAAGCTGCCCATAGGAAGCGGAGCCATTGGGGCCTTCCATCAGCGGGGCGAAGCTGGTTTTCAGGGCCAGGT
>Ga0210144_1001244_pt1 | contig 10928 bp, 17 predicted proteins | sample Muzzi_PWA_D2_FD_185532 | JGI IMG/M metagenome (GOLD analysis project Ga0210144, IMG submission 185532) | Wetland microbial communities from San Francisco Bay, California, USA, that impact long-term carbon sequestration - Muzzi_PWA_D2 (SPAdes) | ecosystem: Environmental > Aquatic > Marine >...
CCGAGGACGGCTGCGATTTCGATTTCCTGCGCAAGCATCCCCGCCGCAGCGGACGCCTTTGATCGGTCGCTCCCGCCGGTTTGCAGCAGCCTCTGCCAATCCCCATCTCTTGCCTTGTTCCGACCGGCGGGGCTCGTGTATGGTCCGCCGCGCCGAGAACGGCCAGCGGAGAGGTGCCGGAGTGGTCGAACGGGGCGGTCTCGAAAACCTCGCTGTAGCATCCCGGCCTGTCCTGCCACATACCGAAGGGGCTTGGTTTCCCTCGCTTTCTCGCCGATCATTGTCCCGCCCTGTCCCGCTAGATATCGCACAGTGCTGACGCGTTGGGTGGCAATTCGGGTGGTAAAAAGGAAAACGGGGCCTCCCGGCCGCCCGGCTTTGTCGTTGGGGACCAAAGGGCTATGACCGCCTTTAAGGCGGGGTGTAGACGTTCGGCCTGACGCTCTTCCAGCCTTGGTCCCATAGCAAGCGCGATAACTCATCCCGGAGGCGCCGGCGGCGTCCAGCTGTCGTCTGCTTGTTCGTGGCCGGAATGACTTCGCCAATGTTCACTTTCACGCTTCCGTCCCTTGCCCACTTCAGGCGCGGATCGGGGTCTCCATTCGTGATTGCATCAGCCAAGTTTTGTGCGAGCGGCTTCACGTCCAGCTGCTTGTCCATCGGATATAGCTGACGCCGACCATCTTCAGCGACGGTGGCAGTCAAGGTTTCCAGGTCGAGAGCCCAAACGTGCACGGCCGCCCGGGAAGAGCCCATCACGGTCGCGCCGTGCCGCTCGATCAGGAAGGTGAGCATCGGCGGGACCCACTTCGGTTCTTCCATGCGATGAAGCTTGTCCATCCGCATCTTCGTTTCACGCGTCCCCTTGAACACATGCCAGCATTGGCTCAAGAGACCCGCCACCTTGCTAGCATCAATAGGCCCTGCCGCCTGCGCCTCAAGGTATCGCTTCAGCGAACCGATCGCGTCACCATCTGGGCTTCTGGTCATTTTCGCCTGTCTCTCGGTTGCGTGTGCGGGCGGTCCGACAAGGCCGCCCGCCCTCTCTTTTTTTGGTGACCAAATCCGGCGCTTCAGCCAGCGGGCTTTCAGGCGGCCAGGCGCCTCACATCCGACTGTACGGATTCGAAGAGATCCTGCCAGTCGTTCTCTGCCCGCTGCGCCACCGGGAACTCGCCGCTGAGGTCCCACGAAGGCGGAATCGCTTCGAGCTTGGCTGCGATGCCCGAGGGCCCTTCCGCTTCCGTGGCCAGCATGGTCTCCACGATATGGGTCACACGGTTCGACGCTGCCAACATCGCATCGTAGAGTTCGTCGGCATTATGCTGGCGACGCAGCGCCGTCACTTCGGGACCGTCGAAGTGATGACCGGGCAGTATTCCCTCGGGACACGGTGGCGCGGCGGCCTCGACGATCCGATGGACCTTCCAGTAGCGGACTCGCGCGGCGTCATAGGTTTCGACGGCTCCGCGGTAGTCAGCGAGGAGCTGCCGCAAGATCTTGTCGCCCGATGCTGGCGACGCACCGCCCGTCTGTGCTTCATCGATCAGTTTCATGGTTTCCTCCGCTTGTGCTGTTGTTGCGCCGCCGGCGAGCCCGGCAGCGGCCAGCGACACCGCCGGCAGGGCCGATGCTACCGAGCCCATCAGGGCCCGCCTCGTGACCATCGGCCGCGATGGCACAGCGGGGAGAATCGACCTCCGCTCCTCATGATCGCCAGTTTGATGTGAATGGAGATCACCGGCCACGGCCGGCAGGGACGATGATGACATGGCGTTTCTCTCGGTTGGGGCTTCCTACAGCCCGCGCCGGTCAACGGGACCGGCAGCCGGGGGTTAGGAACCTGCCGAGAGACAGGTCGGCGGTTTTTAAGCTTTCGCTCTGGACATGGCGCACCGCCCCCGGCCATATTGGCCAGGACGCGACGGCGCCCGCCAAGGCGCGTCGGGCAGCACACGCCTTGGTCGGTTCCTCGCCGGCCGCAACCGCAGCGTCGACGGTAGTCCGGGCGGCCTTGTGACCGCCCGGCTTCATCGTGTGTTGCCGATCTGGCGACTTACGTGTCAGGCGGCTGCGGCGGCCGGCGCCATTGCCGAGCGTGCTGCGGTCCACGTGTCCGCGAAACGCTTGTCGAGCGCCTGGGCGTCGCCGAATGCCTTCCGTACGATGACTCGCATCTCGTCCAGCTGTTCTGCGGGCACCAGCGCCTTGCCGTCCGGCATCAAGTCCGAGTCGTTCACCAGTTGCGCCGCTGCCCGATCGACCGCGGACAAGAATGTCGCGAGATTACCGATCTCCTCCTCGAGGTCCTGGTCCGCGATCATGCGGCCGAGCGCAGCGTCCAAACCCGACGGTGCCCCGCTGGCCGTGCTTGCCGCCGCCGGTCGCCCGTCCTCGATTTCATCGATTACTGCGCGGACTTCGTTGGCGGCGTCGGAGACGGCAATGCAGAGATCGCTATAGCCGACCGGCATCGAACCGACCAAATCGCGGATGCCGCCGAGCGCCAGATCGATCAGACAAAGGTTGTGGTTGAGGTATCGCGGCGCTTGGGCCTGGGACGCGAGCGGCTTGGGGGGCAATGACTGCTTTCTCAGACTTCCAGAACAGTATCGCCTCCGCCCGCAGCCTCATCGCAATGTACACCCGCACGCCTCACATCACCAGGAAATCGCTGTGTTCGAGGTGGGTGCCGGGCCTGACCCCGGCGAACAGCACCAGCCCGCCCAGGTCGTTGCCGTTCTCGTCGTAGAAGATGTCGCCGCTCTGCGGGTTGTAGATGATCAGGGCGTCGGGATCGAGGAGGTGGATGCCCGTATCGAAGAAGCTGGTGGCAAACAGGTCCGCGGCCAGCTCTCCCTTTGGGCCGATCCCCGAAAACGCCGACAGGGCAAGCGCGATGTGATCGTTGCCTCTGCCGAAGTCGGTGATCGTCCCGACATTGGCTGGGCTCGGCTTGGTAGCGAAGAGGAAGGCATCGGCACCCTTGCCGCCGGTGAGGTGGTTGCTGCCCCTGTTGCCGTTCAAGAGGTCGGCGCCGGCCCCGCCGCGGAGGTCGTCGTCACCGCTGCCACCGTACAGACTGTCGCCGCCCTTGCCGCCCTTCAGGAGGTCGCCGCCCTTGCCGCCCTTCAGGAGGTCGCCGCCCTTGCCGCCCTTCAGGAGGTCGCCGCCCTTGCCGCCCTTGAGCACGTCTTTGCCCTCGCCGCCCACGACGATGTCGTTGCCTCTGCCCGCGTAGACCGTGTCGTCGCCGTTGCCCCCGTAGATGGTGTCGCTGCCGCCGCGGCCGATCAGAGTGTCGTGACCGCCGGCTCCGTAGAGCGTGTCGCCGCCGCCGCCTCCGTCGATGCCGTCATTGTTCGCGGTGCCGACCATCGTGTCGGCGGCGCTGTTGCCGAGCTGGGTCGACAGCCTTTCCACCTTCACCGAGTCCACGTCGAAAAAGAAGGTCTGGTTCGCGCCGGCGCTGGTCGCAGGCTTGAAGCTGGGGTCGCCGACCGGAGGACCGTCAGGGTCGCCGGGAGACGGTCCCCAATTGCCGGGCACGCCCCAGAGATTCATGTGGAGTTGCTGCGGCTGCGTCGGCACATGTTTGGTTTCCGTCCGGATGAGGGTGCCGTCGACGAACCAGCGGACCATGCCAGGCAGCCACTCCATGCGGTAGGTATGCCAGTCCGCGAAGCTGCCGGTCATGGGGATGGACAGGGGATGGGCCGTCTTGTCTCCCGGCTCGTGGGCAAAGACGTTGGTTGAGACATCCTTGAGATTGGTGGTCAGGATCTCGAAGTCGATCTCGTCATGAATGTTGCGATCGACGTTGGGCGGGAAGTCCTGGTACGAGAAGAACCCGGCGATCATGCCGCCCTGGGTCCCCTCGTATCGGAATCGCCCTTCGAAGGCGATGCCTCCGCTGGTCACGTCCCAGGCCTGTTTGGTGATCGCCTCCGATCCGCTGAACGCCTTGCCGCTGCCACCCGCATCGGAGAGCCAGGTGTCCAGGCGGATGCGGGCCATCCCGTTTTCCGCCAGCGGCAATGACTGGCGCATCTGGGTCAGGCCCAGGAAGGAGGGATTGTTCTTCGCGGACCAGTGGTTGTAGTCCCAATTCGCCGAGTTAAGCGGTCCGTTCGTCGAGAAATCGTCCTGAAACAGGATCTTCGTACCAGTCAGTTGTGATGTCATCAGCCCTTCTCGCAAGCTCCAGCCCCTGATGTTTTATTCTAATTGTGATCAAATGCGACACCTTCCGTAAGTCGCCGATCCGGCGGCCGGAGGCCGAGGTAGGCCGCCCGGCAAAGGTCTTGGGCCCATTCACAGATCATCCCCGATAAACGCGAGCGCGGAGCCGAGGCCGTCGCCTTCACCTAGCGGCTGGCGCCACTTCCTCAGTGGCTGGCGCCACTTCCTCAGTTTCCTCGCCCCCAGCGCACTCACTGCCGCAAGTTCCATCGTTGCCTTTTGTCATTTGCGGATCGTAACCGCTATGGGCATGAGCGTGCATATTGGCTTTGGCGTGACTGTTGGGTTGTCCGCCCTGATCCGCGAACGTGACTGCCGGGGCAAGGACGAGCGTTGCGGCGAACACCGCGGCACCAATCTTCAAAGCAAGCATGTTTCGGCCTCCTAAGCGAAGTGAAGCCAAGCAACCGCCATCCGCGGCCACCCGGCCTGCCAATGAGGCGAGACCGGACCCCGCAACGTCAATTCACACCTTCATCTATGGTTGGAGGTTTCTCTCTGCGTCGCCGCTGTTTTTAGGCTTGTTGGACCTGCCCCGCCGGTGACCGCTCGTCAGTTTGGTGACGGTCAATCCACTCGACAGCGGCCATAGCCGAGACAGGCCCGCAATGGCGCCGCCGATTGCGGGCATCAGGCCGGCTCCTCGATCCGGAAGGCGCGTGTCGATCGCCGGGTGCGGCGATCGTCGTCAGGGCATCCATCAATTCGGTGGAAGCCATGGTCGCTCAGCGGTCCGTCCGCGCATTCCGCGCCTTGCGCATCAGCGGGCCGATGCCGCGCCGCAACGCCTTGTCGCGCCCATCACGAGAAAATCGCCGGCCTTGGCCTAGTTGAGCCAGGATGGTCTCAGTGCCGACGACGCTGGTAGCGCCGGGCGCTCGCCGAAGCGTCAGTGAACGTGGTGACCATCACTATCCCCGCCGTCTCGGAGCCCGTCGAATTTGTGCGGCACGATCGCCGGCAGTGCGGTCGTATTGCGTGAGAGCGCGACCGACGACCGCCTCGGCGCCAGCCTTCATCTTCGCGAGAAGATCCTTGTCGCCGCTACCTCTGACCACGATCGACAAATTCATTTCGACGGACCGAGCGCCGCCGCCGCTTGCTTCCACACCGAGCCGACCGGTCGACGTCCGGCGCAGCGGCATGATCGCCTCGGTGCCCGCCTCGCCGCCGAGTGCGAAGCCGCCGCTTGCCATGGGAAAGATCGTCGGTCGTTCGATCAGCGCGCCACTGGCGGCCGGCAGAACGTTCCCCCGGTCGAAGGCGAGGCCGAGCGCGCCCGGGCGCAGATGCGGCAATGGGATACCGCCGGCGCTGCCGATGCCGCCGGTGAGCAGCCCCAGGAAGTTGTTGATGGCGGCATTCAAGGCGAGGTCAAGAAGTCGATCACCCAAGCGACCGAAAGCAGCGCCGAGCGCGTCGATAACCGACGAGCCCCCTGCTCAATTCGTTGACGAAGGTGCTGGCAAAATCCTTCGTCAGGTTTTTCGCCTGTTCGATTCCGCTGTTCCAACCGGGCCATGGCCCGCTCATAGGATTTCGTGTTGGCCTCGACCAGGACGGCGAGGCGTTCGGTTGCGTCAGGCATCAGGAGCGGCCCCCCGGCTCAGATGGCGCATTTTAACAATTTGATCGCCTTGCAGGTCGAGCCGGTCGCGGCCGATCTTGAGGGTGACCGCTTCGCCGTCGATCGTCGCGTCGATGTGATCCTGTTTCTCTGTCATCCGAACTTCCCCCTAACGACGGCGCGGAGCGCGCGGCTGATGCGGTTCCGGCCGCGCTTCCGAACCAGTCGAAGCGCCGGATAGAAGAAGGCCCGCGCCAGCACGGCGTGCTCCTCGCCCGAGCGGCCTATGGGCGGGACCATCTCGGCCCGTGCCCGCTCCGGCAGTTGCGCCACGTAGGCGAGCAACCGTTCCTTGCCGGCGATGTGCTCGGGCACGGTCATCCTCCCATGCCGATCGTGCGGCGGACGGAGCGCATGCCGTCACCCCGCCCGCCGCTCGCGGATGGGGGCCGTTCCCTCCCGCGGAGTTTGAAGGCGCGCGTGGGCGTCCATCTCACCACCCACGCGCGCCGATGCCGGTCACGCCGAAGACCTGGATTGCATGCCGGCTCGTACATCATCACCCGACCCCGTACAGCGCGTCCGTGAGCCGGCAGAAGCCTCGCTTCACGCCCACCCGAAGCGCCAACTTGCCGCTGCGGCAATAGTCGGCCAACGGCTCGTCGACGGACTGTCGGAGCACCGCGCCGGCGCCGTAAACGACGCCCTTCCGACCGATCGAAACATCGAGCAAAACTGCCTCGTGGATCAGCCGAAGATCTCGGCCGCAACGCTGCAGATCCTTCGCGTGGATGACCGAGAATTTCACACTTGCGCCGCAGGCCTTGTTGGTCGCTATCTCGCGCAACGCGCGGCGATGGAGCGGATTGGCGGTGTCGGTCGGAAATCGGAAGGCGAGACCCGTTTCGTCGCTGTGCAGCTCAAGGCCGTCGGCGGGCGCCCCGAGCGTTAGCGCATCGTCGTGATCGATCGTGAAGCGGACCGGCCAACCGGCCTTCAGCGTCTCGTCAAAGCATCCGGGCATGAAGATGTCGATCTTGCCCGCATAGGCGTGCTCGGTGTTGTAGAGGGTTGCGAGGCCCTCGATCCATTGGGGCTCGATGGCATCGTCGAGCGAGGCCACCGCCGGCGCTCGCTTCACCGATCGATGACCACCGCCATCAATGACGATGCCACCGACCGGCGCGCCGAACTCCCAGGGTGCGTGCCAGGTCATTGCTGGCGAAGCTCCGCCGGGATGTCGCGCAGGGCGATATGGCCATCCCGGGCCAGCATGCGGAAATAATCGGCGAGCAGCGAATTGGGAGTCGGGGTCCCGATCAAGTGCGGTTGCGCCGGCCCGAGCGTGGACCACCAAACGCCGTTTGCGTTCAGCGCGTCGACGAAACCGTGATATCGGACATTCGCCCGATGCAGCGCGGTCGCCGCCGCGACGAGATCAGCCACCAAACGATCGTGCTGTGGCTTCACCCGGCCGAGGATCGTCGCTGATGCCTCCTGTCGCGCTTCGGCGAGACGCTGGTCAAGCCGATTGATGGCCTGGGCGAGGTCGTCGATCCGCTCGCTCTTCGCCCGCAGCTGCGCCGGAAAATCGTCCTCGGTGATTTCGGCTGTCTCACCGATCAGCCCGGCAACGCGCCTCATCTGCGCGCGGGCCGCCGAGGGAACATCGATCGGCACGTTGTCGGCGAGTGCTTCCGCCTCGTTCCAGTCGCCGTCGGCGGACCGGCCTTCGACGCGTGGTCGACGTACTTGCAGGCAAGCGGCCGAATGCAAAGTCAGGAAGCCGAGCTTCGGCTTGAGCGATCATTTGATCGCGAAGGCCTCTTGCCCGAAGTTCTGGCGTTGACGTACGGCAGGGAGCTGGCAGGTGTGTTGCTCCTGATCGGCGACACGCTCGCCGAGGCTGGGCCTTCCGAAACTTTCATGGCGACGTTCGATATGAAGCAATCGCGAGACTGGCTTCGGCAGCCGTGGGCCTTCGACGTGGCGTCAAAGGCGACCAGCCGGATTGTCGAGGCCTTGAGGCCACCCGGCGATGTCAAGCGCCCGCGACCGCCCAAAGGCCCTCCCGGTCCGGTTGACTACGCGACCCTCGACCATGGGGCCGCCTGGGCCAATGCCAAGCTTGAGGAAGCCGCGAGCCGACGCGCGCGCGTCGGCCATCGAGCCGAACGCGCCGCCGTCATCCACCGGTTGTTGGAGGGGCCGATCGCGGACCAGCTCGCCCCCTTCGATCATCTTTCCGAGCGCAAGGAATCGGGCAAATGAGCGGTCATGTTCGCCGGCGCGGCAAAGCGTCGTGGGAGTTGAAGTTCGATCTCGGCCGTGACGCCACCGGTAAGAGGAAGATCGCCTATCGGTCGTTCAAGGGCACGAAGCGACAGGCCGAACTTGAGCTCGCCAAGCTAATCGCTGCGGCCGATTTGGGAACTTACGTCGAGCCGAACCGGCTCGCGATCGGGGATTTCGTACGCGGGCGCATCGATCAATGGGAAAGCGCCGGCGACATTTCGGCCAGGACGTCACAGCGCTACCACCAGCTTGCGAGCGGGCAAATTGCTCCGCACCTCGGCAACGTGCCCCTCCAGAAGCTCACAACCGCCGACATTGAGGCGTGGCACGCAACGCTAAGATCGGCAGGGCGCCGGCGCGGCGAAGGCGGCATCGCGCTCCGTACGATCGTTCACGCACATCGCGTGCTCTCGCACGCCCTCGACGACGCGGCTCGCCATGGCCTGACGCAACGCAACCCCGCGAAGTACCAGCCTCCACCGAAAGTGCCATCCGCTGAAGTCGAGATTCTCGACAGCGACGGCATCGCTCGCGTGATCCACGAAGCTCGCGGCGAGTCGATCTATGGCCCCGCGATCGTCGCCCTCTTCACTGGATTGCGCCTCGGCGAAATCCTGGCCCTGCGATGGCCAAACATAGACCTCGAAGCCGGAGTGATTGCGGTTCGTCACACCCTCGAGGAGAGCAAAGCGAAGGGACTAATCTTCAAGGCCCCGAAGACCCGCGCCGGCCGGCGTGACGTCGGTCTGCCGGATATTGTCGTGGAGACGCTCCGCGGCCACCGACGCCAACAGCTCGAATTCCGACTGCAGGCAGGCCTCGGGAAGATGACGGATGACGCCATGGTGTTTCCCGCCGCGGATGGCCGGCCACAATGGCCAAGCGCCGTATCGCGGGCGTGGGGCCTTGTTGCGCGAGATCTGGGCATGGCCGAGATCACCTTCCATGCCCTTCGACATTCGCACGCCTCGCAGCTGGTCGACGCCGGCGTGGACATCGTGACGATCAGCAGGCGGCTCGGCCACGCCAGCCCCGACATCACCTTGAGGGTCTATGCGCACCTCTTCCGGAACGACGACAGGAAGGCGGCGATCGCGATCAATGAGGCTTTGACGGGCATCGCGCGGCCGTGATAAGGCGCTCGCCGCAGACCCTTCGGTGGCAAACGGGTGGCAGATTTCCCATATGTTCGCGGCGTCGCCAGCCTAAGCCACTGAAATATCTCGCAGGAGAGGTGCCGGAGTGGTCGAACGGGGCGGTCTCGAAAACCGTTGAGCGCGCAAGCGTTCCGAGGGTTCGAATCCCTCCCTCTCCGCCAGCTCTCTAATGCCGCCGAAAGCTATTAGCTTTCAATACCATAGTGGCGACAGCACTTCAAGCGGTGCCCCACGACGGTGCCCCAATACCCAAAGTCGCGAATGCGAAATCCCACGTCATTGTGAAACCTGATTAACTCTGAAATCCACTTGCATCGAGTCCTGCGGCTTCAGAAAAATCTTTTCGGAAGCAACAAGTCCCTGACCGGATTCAATCGGCACGGGATTTCCTTGATTCGACTGGATCGAGACGGTGTATTCGCCCCCGTCAATTCCGCCGACGAGAAACTTTCCGTCGGGATTTGTGTAACCGTGGGCACAAGACATTGGTGACCCCGCTTGGCGGCAGACATCGACTCGCGCAAAGGGCAGCGGATAATAATTGCCGTCAAGGGATTGGCCCAAAAGGGTGCCGTAAAGTTCGGCGGCCCGAGCCGGCACGATAGCCGTGGCCGGGAGCGCTAGCAAAATGCCGCCAACGAAGGCTATCCGAGCCACCACCCTCCGTTTCATTCCCGCTTCCCGTCGGGTCCGGTCAAACCTCATGGTCCCTTCCTAGTTCTCGCCAGTCCCGCGCTCCGCCGACAGCGTCACTTCGGGCAGCACCGCGCTCAAATGACAGTTCAAATTGCCACTGGCCATCTGAACGCAATCTGAACTGCGCATACGCGAGCGTTGGGGTATGAATTGATCCTTAGAATAGTAACCTGGATATGACAGCAAAACCTTGTCGGGCTTCGTTGGGTTCCCATTCTGGTCCAGTTCCACACCGATGGGCGCTGTCCAATACAACCACCCAGGCCCTCTGGCTTGTCTAACGTCCCTCTCCGATGGGCTCTCTTTGATGACCAACTTATTCGGGTCCAGTTCGGATTCCGGTATCTTCACCCAGCCGCTAAGTAGGTAACGGACCAAGGGCGGCGGGGTGGGAGGACAATGAAACCCGAGTTCGCAGAGTGCGGTTGGGGTGATCAGGATATAGAATGCTATTGCTACCGCGCCCGCGCCAGTGATGACGAGGCCACGCCAGCGGAGCGTGGCACGCGTGCCGATTTCGCCCAGCGTGATGGCAAGGCCAACACACATTACGAAATTGACTACCCGGCGCTGTTCAAATGAAGACATGCCGAAGTAGTCAACTAGGGCCCCGCCTCCCACGAAGAGGATGCCGAGGCCGATCAGTATCCAAGATTGCCAATCAAGTTGCCCACGCCCACCCTCGGGTGGGTGTTTCAACTCAGATTTTTCTGATTCGTCTGTCTCGGTCATCGCCGCCATGACCTGACAATAGGACGCGTGTTGACCCTCATTATACTCGTTTTGCGTTCGGAGAAAAGACTGGCGGCTGCGTCACTGAAATGTGCGGAGGGAGTCCCTGCGGCCGCGTAGTCGGCGGCGATCTGCTTGCCGGTCCAACGCCGGCGACGCAAGAGCTCGACCTGCTCGACGTTGGCTGTCGGGGTTGGCGCGCGCAGGCGATGCGGGCGCGACGAGCATCCTTCAAGCCT
>Ga0210144_1001245_pt1 | contig 10925 bp, 9 predicted proteins | sample Muzzi_PWA_D2_FD_185532 | JGI IMG/M metagenome (GOLD analysis project Ga0210144, IMG submission 185532) | Wetland microbial communities from San Francisco Bay, California, USA, that impact long-term carbon sequestration - Muzzi_PWA_D2 (SPAdes) | ecosystem: Environmental > Aquatic > Marine >...
CGGTTTTTGATAGTCCATTCTATTCTCTACCGAATTATGCTATTCGTTATGAAATAATGAGGTATTTCTATTTTAGGTGATAACACATCTTATCACAAATATAGTTCAAACTCAATGATTTTCATGTCCTAATTGGGCTTTGATTAAATGGCAAAGCTTTTGACAAACCTTCCCGGCTGTGATACTATCGTCGGTTGTACATTAGTTGCACTCATTACAGTTCTCAGGCATATCAATGATGATAGTCGATACCCCCGCACCTTGTTGCGGAGGTTTTTTTGTTTATCAACTGCGGAAAGGATGGCAAATTCGTGAGAACGATTGAATGGGATTATGACCATAATCTGGTTAAGATGATTGACCAGCGTAAATTACCGTCGGTCTTTGAAATTGCCGAGTTCACCGATTACAACGAGGTGGCGGTGGCTATCCGCGACATGTATATTCGGGGCGCGCCTGCCATCGGTGCGGCAGCCGGATTCGGGATGGCCCTGGCGGCACAGCAGAGTAATGCCTCTAATCGAGAGGCATTATTACGTGATTTAGAAACGGCTGCGGAAGTGCTTCGGGCTACCCGGCCCACGGCGGTCAATCTCTTTTGGGGTATCGAGCGGGCCTTACGGGTGGCTACTGACGAAGAAATTGAGCATGTAGATGATATTCGCCAGGCAATTTTGGACGAAGCGCAGCGTCTGGCCGATGAAGATGTTGAGATTAACAAACGAATGGCTCGAAATGGTGCGGCCTTGGTCAAAGAAGGGGACACAATTTTACATCACTGCAACACCGGCTCGTTGGCAACCGTTGACTGGGGTACTGCCTTGGGCGTGATTCGCATGGCGAATGAGCAAGGTAAGAATATCCATGTCTTTCTCGATGAAACCCGGCCCCGCTTACAGGGTGCTCGTCTTTCGGCTTGGGAGTGTGAGGAATACAATATTCCCTACACCCTGATTGCCGATAACGCCGCTGGACACTATATGAGAACAGGACAGATAGATATCTGCTTTGTCGGCTCAGACCGAACGGCGGCCAATGGCGATGTCGCTAACAAAATTGGCACCTATAAGCTGGGGGTTGTGGCTAAAGAGAATGGCATCCCCTTCTTTCCGGTAGTGCCGACCTCTACGGTTGATTTGAATTTGGCCTCTGGCGATGATATCCCTATCGAAGAACGTGCTCCAGACGAGGTAACAGACTTGACCTTATTTGGTCGTCCTGTTGCTCCAAAGGGAGCCAAAATTGGCAACCCAGCGTTTGATGTAACACCGCGCAAATATGTCACGGGTATTGTCACCGAGCATAGCGTGGTCTATCCCCCTTATGATATCAACCTGCGCCGGGTTGTTGAAGAAGAACAGGCCAAAATACGGGCCAAACGAAAGTAAAAGGAGGGTACTTTGACGGTAGCAGTCACCGGCTCTATGGCTTTCGACTACATTATGTCATTCCCCGATGAGTTTTCCAAGCATATCTTGCCCGATCAAATCCAGAAACTCTCGGTGAGTTTTCTGGTTGATTCAATGCGACGGGAACGTGGGGGTACGGCTGGCAATATTGTCTATAATTTGGCCCTGATGGACCAGCCATGTTTACTCATGGCTACTGTTGGTCAAGATGCCCCGGAGTATATCGCCGGGTTAGGTGCACGCGGTGTTGATACCAGCGGGGTCTTGCAATTGCCAAACGAATTCACCGCCTCTTTTTTTGTCAGTACCGACGAGATTAATAATCAAATTGCCCTCTTCTATACCGGGGCTATGGCCAAAGCCGGTCAAATTAGCTTTGCCGATCAAGATTATCGCTCTATTAAAATTGCCATTATCTCTCCTAACGACCCATGGGCGATGGTTAAATATGTGCAGGAATGTCATGATATGCGCATTCCATATATCTACGACCCTAGCCAGCAGATTCCCCGGCTGGAACCGAATCATCTTGTAAAAGGGATTGAAGGGGCCAAGGTGTTGGTGGTCAACGATTATGAATTTGAGATGATGAAAAATAAGACCGGCTTGAGTGAAGATGATATGAGAGGCATGGTTGAAACTGTTATTGTTACCCAAGGCGAAGCAGGTTCGCTCATTTATGCTGATAACCAGGAGTTTGACATTCCGGTAGCTACGCCCAATCGCGTAGCCGAACCCACCGGTGCCGGTGACGCTTTTCGGGCCGGGATTATTGCCGGGATGATGCGGGGTTACTCCTGGGATGTAATTGGGCGCTTGGGTTCGGTAGCCGCAGTTTATGTTTTAGAGCAGCATGGCACTCAACGGCATACCTTTACCCGGCGTCAACTGGCGAATCGCTACCGGGAGATGTTTGGCGATACCGAAGAACTGGAAGATTTCGTTAATTACGATAAAGAGGATTAAATCGAAAATTCTAATGAATTCCTTACCATCTCCACATGCTATTCCTGTTTTTCTCTGGTAAAGTGGATTGGTTTGTATATTTGAAGATAACAATATTCGTACATTTTATTTTATCTATACCTTGAATTAAGGAGTAATATGGCTACTAAAGAGTTTGATGTCAAAGATATGAATCTGGCCGACCAGGGCCGCTGGCGCATTGAATGGGCCTTGAAAGAAATGCCGGTCGTTCGATCTCTAATCGATCGTTTTCATAAAGAACGCCCCCTGGATGGGCTTAAAATGAGCGCCTGTCTCCATGTTACCACCGAAACCGCTAATCTGGCTCGTACTTTGCAAATTGCCGGAGCCGATTTGGTGTTAACTGCCAGTAACCCTCTCAGCACTCAAGATGATGTTGCGGCCGCCTTAGTTTCAGTATTTGAAATTCCGGTTTATGCCATCAAAGGTGAGGATAACGAAACTTATTACCAGCATCTCAATGCTGCTTTAGACCATCGCCCCAATTTAACGATGGATGATGGGGCCGACCTGGTCAGTATGTTGCACAAAGAACGCACTGATCAGTTGCCTGATATCATTGGCGGTACCGAAGAGACCACCACCGGCATCATTCGCTTACGGGCTATGGCTGCCGATGGGGCGCTAAAGTTTCCGGTAATTGCGGTCAATGATGCCAATACCAAGCATCTCTTTGATAACCGTTATGGAACCGGCCAGAGTACCTTGGATGGTATCATTCGGGCGACCAATATTTTGCTTGCTGGAAAAACATTTGTGGTGGGTGGTTATGGCTGGTGCAGTCGGGGTATTGCGATGCGTGCTCGCGGTTTAGGGGCCAATGTGATTGTCACCGAGATTGACCCATTACGGGCCTTGGAGGCGGTGATGGATGGTTTCCGGGTGATGCCCATGATAGAAGCCGCCCCCCAAGCCGATTTTATCTGCTCGGCTACCGGCGATAAGCATGTTATCGATAAGCACCATTTTGAAGTAATGAAAGATGGCTGCTGTGTCTCGAATTCCGGCCACTTCAATGTAGAGATTAATATTCCAGCCCTGGAAGCAATGGCCGTCGAAAAACGCCACCCCCGCACTTTTGTGGATGAGTACCAATTGGCCGATGGGCGTAATATTCGTCTACTTGGTGAAGGGCGCTTGATCAATTTGGCGGCTGCCGAAGGCCATCCCGCCGCTGTGATGGATATGAGTTTTGCTAACCAGGCTCTGGCGGCGGTCTATGTGTTTAAGAATGGCAGGAACCTGGAAAACAAAGTATACTCCGTGCCCGAAGATATTGATCAAGAGATTGCTCGTGTCAAGCTTGAGGCGATGGGTGTTAATATCGACATCCTCACTTCAGAACAAGAAGCCTATCTTAATAGCTGGGAAGAGGGAACTTAAATCTAAAAGAGGAGACATCTGATATGAGCACAACATTTATGAGCTCACCACAACTATTTTTTACCAGCGAGTCGGTCACCGAAGGCCATCCCGATAAAATGTGTGACCAAATCAGCGATGCAGTACTAGACGCTATCTATAAAGAAGACCCCCAGGCCCGCGTCGCTTGTGAAACGGCTATCACCACCGGTCTGGTGTGTGTGATGGGTGAAATCACCACAAATACCTATGTTGATATAGCCCAAATCGCCCGTGAAACCATTAAAGATATCGGCTATACCCGCGCCAAGTATGGCTTCGATTATGAAACCTGCGGCGTGATTGTTAGCATTAAGGAACAATCTAGCGATATTGCAATGGGGGTTGATAAGGCTCTGGAGGCCAAGACCGGCGAAATGGAGACAGACCTGGATACCGGCGCGGGCGACCAGGGGATGATGATTGGCTTTGCCTGTAACGAAACCGAAGAGTTGATGCCTTTGAGTATCGCGCTGGCTCACCGGCTATGCCGCCAACTCTCCGATGTTCGGAGAAATGGCACTATCCAATATCTTCGGCCCGACGGTAAAAGCCAGGTTACCGTTGAGTATGCCTATGGCAAACCTAAGCGGGTTGATGCCGTATTGATTTCTACCCAGCATAGCCCAGATGTGCATCAGGATAAGATTCGGGCCGATATTATTGCCGAAGTCATTACCCCGATTGTCCCTCACGATATGATTGACGATAATACCAAAATTTTTGTCAATCCTACCGGACGTTTTGTAACCGGCGGGCCAATGGGTGATGCCGGTTTGACCGGCCGTAAGATCATTGTCGATACCTATGGTGGGGTAGCCCGCCACGGTGGCGGCGCATTCTCCGGCAAAGACCCAACGAAGGTTGACCGCTCAGCCGCTTATATGACCCGCTACATTGCCAAAAATATTGTCGCTGCCGGGTTGGCTGACCGGGTTGAATTGCAGGTGAGCTATGCGATTGGAGTGGCTCATCCCCTGTCCTTGAATGTCGAAACCTTTGGCACCGGCAAAATCAGCGACGATAAAATCGTAGCTTTGGTCAAAGAATATTTCGACCTGCGTCCGGCAGCCATCATTAGAGATTTGAATTTGCGCCGGCCCATCTATAAAAAGACCGCTGCTTTTGGTCATTTTGGCCGCACCGACCTTGATCTCCCTTGGGAGCGCACCGATAAAGCCGAGGCCTTGAACCAAGCGTCGGGTTTGCAAAAGACTATTCGTATTTGAGAAGCGTCCACAGATATTCACAGATGAACACAGATAGAATCAGATAAAAAATCTGTGAAAATCTGTGTTCATCTGTGGACAAATGCTACCTGCTAAACCTATTCTGTACCACCAACCAGCTAAAATAAAATACCGCGTTCCAAATTCGCCGCCAGCGCCAGGGTTGCATAACCAATCGATGCAGCCATTCCAACCCCAAGTATTGAATCCAATGTGGGGCGCGTTTGGCTGTACCGGCCAAAAAATCAAACGACCCCCCCACCCCTATACAGACTGGAATTTGTAGTCGCTCCAGGTTGCGAGCGATCCATTTATCCTGTTTTGGCGCGCCGTAAGCCACCAGCAGAATATCGGGCCGGGTCGGCAGAATACGCTGCACAATCGCCTCATTCTCTTCGAGGGCAGGCGAACCGGCATAGACCCCGGCCACCTTCATCTTCGGATAGCGCGCTTTTAGCATTTCTACGGCTTTCTCGGCCACGCCTTCCCAAGCTCCCAAAAAATAGATCCGATACCCTTTTATATGCGACGCCTCTGCCAACCGCACCACGACATCGGAACCGGCTACTCGCTCTGGCAGAAGCGTTGTCTTCAAAAAGCGAGCCGCCTTGAGCAAGCCAATCCCATCCGGCAGAGCCAAGGCTGCCCGGTTGATAATCTCTCGAAATTCCGGGTCACGTTGCGCCGTCACCACAAACTCTGGATTGACCGTCACCAGTTGGTGTGGCTGCCCGCTGGCAATGAACTTCTCAATCAACGCCAGGGTTTGGGTGTTGGTCAAGGCATGGATGTTGACATCAAGGATTGTGGCTGTCGGTGGAATTTGTTGCATGGGCATACCTTTTTACTTAACCTCAGTTCCAAGTTTTTAGACCTGACAGGTTTCTGCGAAAAATTTGGCTCAAATGTAACTATTATAGTAGAAATTACGCCGATTTTAGTCGATTATGTCAAAACCTGTCAGGTCTGGTTACTTGAGAATAAGCGGGAGATAAGTTTTGTTCTGAGGCGGCGGGGGAGGGCCAGCTCCCAAAGGCAAAGCCCACAATTCAGTTCCATTGGTTCCGTTATCAGCCCTAAAGAACAATTTGTCATTCATAGCGGTAAATGAGTATGGGCCAGAAGACGCGGAACCAGGGTTAATATCTGTAATCATCATTGTGCCAGTCATTGTGCCGTCACTTCGCCATAACTCTGTTCCATGAATACCATCATCGGCCTGGAAGTATAGTATCCCGCCTCCATTGAAAAGAGTATATTCCCAGTAAAATGCGTCACCTGGGCCAGGGTTAATATCTGTAATCATTATTGTACCCGTCATTGTGCCATCGCTTTTCCACAACTCTCGGCCATTGGTTCCATCATCAGCATAAAAAAAGAGTGTGCCATTTGCATTGGTAAGAGCAGCGGGAGGTAATGAACACTCTACTGGGCTAACGTTTTTGACTAATACTGTACCATCCATCGTTCCATCACTTTTCCATAACTCGCTTCCATTGCCACTACCACAATCATGAACCACAAAAAATAGTATATTATTCACAGTAGCGATGTCGAAAACATATGGAGTACTAGACCCAGGTCTAACGTCTTTTACCAATGTTGTACCCGCCATTGTGCCGTCACTTTTCCATAATTTGGTTCCATTGGTTCCATCATCGGCAAAGAAATATAGTTCACCATTCATGGTAATACGATTGGCCGGGGACGACGAAGCAGAGCCAGGATTAATGTCAGTGATCATCGTTGTTCCCGTTACTGTCCCATCACTTTTCCACAACTCTCGGCCATTGGTTCCGTCATCAGCCGTGAAGTATAACATGTCACTCCCATTAATAATCCATAAGAAAGGAAATGAACTATCGATTCCTGGGTTAATATCTGTGATCATTGTAGTACCCGCGACTGTACCATTGCTTTTCCATAATTCGTCCCCGTGAGTTCCATCATCGGCCCTAAAATACAATGTTTCATTAATGGCGGTTAGCTCAGCAGGAAAAGAATTGCCATTTGGGTTAATATTCGAGATCATCACCGTACCCGTCATTGTCCCGTCACTTTTCCATAATTCATACCCGTGATTTCCATCATTGGTGCCGAAGTATAATATATTGTTAATAATGGCAAAATCAGAAGGAAAAGAGTTGCCGCTCGGATTAATATCCGAGATCATGTCCGTGCCTGTCATTGTGCCATTGCTTCTCCATAATTCCCACCCATATGTGCCATCATCGGCTTCAAAGTATAATGTGCCATCCACATCAGCAATAAAGGGTCCGAAAACTGAATCGCCTGGTCCAGGATTTATATCCTTTACCATATAAACCTCACTTACCGCCCAAACATACCCCAGCGCCAGCGCCAAAAAAAGGCCAGGGGCCAATAGCACGATGAGTAGTTGCTTCCACAACCTTGTTTTACTTGCCTTTATCATTTTGCCCTGCCTCCTATTGTCTAGTACCGTAAATTATAGCATAGCATGGTCGCCGTAGGTGGCTCTTATCGATAGTTCCCGGTTTTCGGTTTTACATTTCGGGTTCAGAATAGGCAACACGCAACTCTAAACCCGAAACAAGCTCATCATCGCTGATACATTAATACTCAGATACTATTTTCCAATATCTCCAACACCTGCCCGGCTGCCTTATCCCACGAAAAGTGCTCAATTTGCCGGAAACCTCGTTCAACCAATTGCTGGCGCAGACTGGCATCGCTAATCAATTGGGTCAGTCCCTTGGCAATTTCCGCAGTCTGGCGGGGATCGACCAGCAAGGCCGCTTCCCCGGCCACTTCCGGCAGCGATGAGACGTTGCTGGTCAGCACTGGCGTGCCGCAGGCCATCGCTTCCAGTACCGGCAGGCCAAATCCTTCGTATAGTGATGGAAATACATAGGCCATAGCTCCAGATAGCAGGGCAGGTTTATCCTCACCAGCAATGTAACCGGGAAAAATGACCTGCTCCTCTAGCCCCAACGCCTGCACCCTGGTGAAAATCTCATCATATAGCCAACCCTTTTGTCCGGCAATCACCAACTTCAATGAGGTTGTAGGGGCGAATGGCTGTTCGCCCTGGTTTTGCGATAAATCCTGCAACGCCTTATAAAACGCCTCAACCAGCCGCACCAAATTCTTCCGTGGATGCAATGTACCCAGGTAAAGCAGATAATCATCCTTGATCTGGTAGCGGGATTTGGTTTGATTAATGATTTTCGGATTGGTGATGGGAACCAGCGTTTCATCCCGGCCAAGATAGACCACCGTGATACGTTCCGGGTCGGCTCCATATATCTCGACCAGGTCATCTTTGGTGGCAGTAGAATCGGCGATGATATGGCGGGCCACGCGGGTGTGGCGGCGCGTGGACCAGTTCAAATACCAGCGGTCAAAGGGTCGGTGTGCCTCTGGATAATGGATGTAGCCCAGGTCGTGTACGGTCACTATCGCTGGTACCGGGCAGAATACCGGCAAGACGTGGGCCGGAACGAACAGTACATCAGGCGGATGTTGCCGCAACTCGACAGCCAGGCGCAGGTGAGTCCAGAGTCTAAGCCAGGGAATGACCCGCGTTTCCACATAGGCCGAGTCGGGCCAATCGGCATGTTGGGGAGGGTGGGGAGTATACAATCGAAAGCGATGCTGGGGACCGGCCAGCTTGGCTAAAGTTCTGATTAATTCCAGAGCATAGGTTTCTGTACCGGTGCGTCTGGCGCGAGCGGCCCGGCTGGCATCAAGGCCGATGAGCATGGTCTTCCAAGTCGGGCAGAAATTCGCGTAGGGCTTCGATAGTCAAGTCCCCTTGACGCAGCAGCCGGGGCGGGCTACCGCTCAAGTCGATGATGGTAGAGGGTTGGCTGGAAGGACTCGGCCCGCCATCGAGAATCAGGGGAATGTGGCTGCCCAACTGGGCAGCCACCCCTTGCGCTGTCCTCGGGGTAGGCTGACCGGAGAGATTGGCACTGGTCACAGCCAGGGGACGCCCCACCTCAATCACCAAATCGAGGCTCACCGGATGGTCGGGGATACGAATGGCGACGGTCTCCTGCCCCCCGGTGACATCATCCGGTAGGGCGGCGTTTTTGCGCAGGACCACGGTCAAGGCTCCCGGCCATAATTTTTGCAGCAGTGGCCAGGCTTGATTAGGCACATCACGGGCCACCAGATTGAGGTCGTCAACCTGGTAAATAAAGACCGGCAGCCCCTTATCGAGGGGGCGCTCCTTAACCGCAAAGACCTCCCGCACCGCGAAGCGCTCAAAGGCGTTGGCCCCCACCCCGTAAACCGTATCCGTGGGAAACGCCACCACCTCCCCCTCTCGTAACAGACGGCGAGCCAGTTTCATCGCTTTCGGTGAGGTGGCCGGTAATATTTCTGTCATTGTTGCCTTCTCAATTACGAATTACACGAATAGACGAATAGCACGAATTTTCTTAAAAATGTTATAAAACTATTCGAGAAATTCGTCCATTTGTGCCATTCGTGATAAATCTGTTTAATTCTGTGCTGCTATAGAACTACTTTACTTTGTCATGGGAAAGCTGTCAATTTGAAATAACAGCATAGAACTAATAAAATATCTATGGTAAGAAAGCTTATGCACCCATCGTCTATTTAGGCGAATGGTAATTGCGAATTACTTTCAAAAGCCTAAAATAGCTGGCAATAAATCAAACCCCAAACAAAGACGATAAGTCTCAATTGTAAATTAGGTACAACTAAAAAGGAGTAAATATCTAAATGTCTGATCCAATTCATGTTACTGATGGCGAATTTCAAAACAAAATACTCGATTCTTCCACCCCAGTCGTGGTCGATTTCTGGGCCCCCTGGTGCGGTCCCTGTCGCATGGTAGCCCCCATCCTGGAGGAGTTAGCCCAAGAGTACGATGGCAAACTGGTAATCGCCAAGGTCAATACCGACGAGAATCCGCAATGGGCCATGAAATATGGGGTTCAAGGTATCCCCACCATGCTCTTTGTAAAAGATGGTGAGATTGTCGATCGCATCATTGGCGCGCATCCCAAGCCTTCTATCCAACAGCGCATTGATTCGATGGTCTAAGATGCCACTATCGGTGTCTGATCTGCTGCGTTGGGCGCATGAAAACACCTCTTACCTGATTCTGGCTTTTGCCATAGTCCTATACCTATTGCTTAGAACAAGCCCAACCGGTGGTATTGAATCGCTCGATACTTTAGATGCGACTGTAAATACCGGGCAACCTGTCGTCCTTGAGTTTTACTCCAATCTGTGAGCTACGTGCCTGCTGGCAAAGCCTGTCGTTGACAGGTTGGAGAACCAATTAGGTGATAGAGCAAAAGTTGTTCGGTTGAACCTTTTGACACGAGTAGGACGGCAGGCAGCAACTCGCTATGGCGTCCGTGGGGTGCCGATGCTGGTCGTGGTCGATGGCAGCGGTCAGGCTGTGTATGGTCGTTATGGCATACCGGCTCCCGGCCAGGTTGTTGAACAGGTTGATGGGCTGCTTGCCGCAAATTGATCGTCCGATGTCGTTAAGTTAAGAATTTCACCCTCCCCCGTATGCGTCCCTCCCCCTGGGAGGGACGCCCAATCCTCGTTTTTATTGATTGAACACTTGTTCTTTTGCCCGAATCTTGCTATAATTTTCTTACTATGGCTAAAACAAAAACACATTACGTTTGTCAAGAGTGTGGCAGTACCCAACCAAAATGGATGGGACAATGCCCGGATTGTCGTGAATGGAACACGCTAGTTGAAACCCTGGTTAATAGCGGCAAAACCGGCGCAACTTCTCCGGCTGCGCGTCAGGCGTTGGTTGCACGCAATACACCGCAGGTCTTAACGGAAATCGATGCTGATAGCTATCAGCGCACGCTGTTACCCATGGACGAGTTCAACCGGGTCTTGGGAGGGGGTGTGG
>Ga0210144_1001246_pt1 | contig 10924 bp, 7 predicted proteins | sample Muzzi_PWA_D2_FD_185532 | JGI IMG/M metagenome (GOLD analysis project Ga0210144, IMG submission 185532) | Wetland microbial communities from San Francisco Bay, California, USA, that impact long-term carbon sequestration - Muzzi_PWA_D2 (SPAdes) | ecosystem: Environmental > Aquatic > Marine >...
CTGGGTGGCTCCATTGCCGGTGATGACCCGGTCGCATTGATCTTGCTGCTGATGCTCAAGACCGGGGCTGATCTCGCCATGCATGTCATCGAGCATGTCATGGCGAGCGGCGATACCCGACGGGCGTCTGCCCGTCAGCTCTGAATCCGATGTGTCCGCAACCCCCGTTGTTTGGCCCGCAGACCTGCCAGCGCAAGCCTGCCGGGAATCATGCCGTCTGCCACAGACTGAATAATGGGAACTGTGCCGCGCCCGGGCGATCCTGACTCCACTGATCCATAAGGAAATCCATGAAATTGCCGTTAATTTCGTGAACTGTGGAGACTGGAATGAAAGCGCGATGGGGTTTTAACCCGCATTTCTCACCGCCTGACGGCAGGTCTGAATTCATGCAAGCAGGGTGGAAAGCAAAATGCTGAGTACAATCCGGCGGACGACGACCCGGGCACGGAAATCGCCGGGACTGTTGGCAATGATCCTGGTCATTCTGTCGGCTGCAGGCTGTGCGACCATGGACAAGGATGAATGCCTCGTTGCGGACTGGCGGCTGATCGGCTTTCAGGACGGGGCACAGGGGAAATCGGCCGCCACCATCGGCGCCTATCGCAAGGACTGCGCCGACTACCACGTGGCGCCGGACCTGGACGCCTACCAGGCGGGCCGCAGGGAAGGTTTGCTGCAGTACTGCGTGCCGGCGAACGGCTATCGACTGGGCGCGGCGGGCCGCGCCTACAACGCGGTGTGCCCGACAGGGATGGAGCGGTCATTCCGGGCCGCCTATAACACCGGGCACGACATTTACCAGGCGCGCACCCGGGTGAACAGCACCTCTTCGCTGATCAACCGCAAGCAACAGGCGATTCAGTCCCTGGAAGCGGACAAGCAGGACAAGCTCGCGGAAATGATCCGGCAGGGACTGAGCAGCGAGCGACGCGTGATGTTGCTCTACGATATAACCAATATCGAAAAGGATATCCATACCACGAACACCGACATCAGCGCCCTGCAGCGCGATCTCGAGCAGCAGCAGGCGCAGCTGGATTATCTGCTGGATATCAGCGCCTACTGACAGTCAAACAGGGACTTTCCCTATTCCTGCCTGTGCTACACAGCGGCCTCCGCACCTGCCTGTGACCGCCCGGAGGCGCCCCGGGTTCTACGCCGGACAGCTGGCATGGTACGATCCCCGCTGATCCTGTCACTTCCGGCATCGATGCCCCGGGAACCTCAGCCGCCATGGAAACACTCGATCACCTCAAGACCCGCCTGCGCGAATTCGCCATTGCGCGGGATTGGGAGCAGTTCCATTCCCCGAAGAACCTGACCATGGCGCTGATCGTCGAGGCAGCTGAACTGGTCGAGCACTTCCAGTGGCTCACCGAAGAGCAAAGCGCCGCCCTGCCACCTGACAAGCTCGCCGAGGTGGAACAGGAACTCGCTGACATCCAGATCTATCTCATCCGCCTCGCCGACAGGCTGAATATCGACCTCGAGCAGGCCGTGAACGCCAAGATCGCACTGAACGAGCGCAGATACCCCGCTGAAAAAGTGCGCGGCAGCGCGAAGAAATACACCGAGTTCGATAACGGCTGCTGAGTTCGGGCTGGTCGGTCTGCCTTTGACAGGGTTTGCCGGTTCAGCGCCAGTAGGGGTAGCCGTACGGGTACCAGGGACTGGGCCAGGGCCCGTACCAGGGTCCGTACCAGGGATCGTAAAAGCCGGGATACGGGTAGCCGGGCGACATCTCTGATTCCCTGGGCCAGAGGTACCAGGACTGCGCCTGAACAACAGGATAGGTATAGGGGAATTCACCCACCAGACGGGTTTCGGTGCGCAGCAGCGTGCCGGTGACGGTGACCTTGCGATCGGCCGCATAAACTTTCGGGTCGAGAAATTCAGGCACGATCGCAATGAATCGCCCGGCATCGTCTTCACCGGACCGGGGCTCGCCGTCCTTGCTGAGGGTGGCCCCGAGCACGGTTAGCCAGGTGGCGTCTTTGCGGTTCTCGGTTTCGATCAGCTTGCCGCCCCAGCGAACCTGCCGCGTCAGATAGTCCGCGGGATTGCTGCGCACGGCTTCCAGCGACGGGTTGTCGGCGGGTGCTTTACGGATCATCGGGGGAATCTGCGACGCGCAGCCGGTTAGCATCAGGCTGATCAGCAGCCATCCAGGCAGAGTCTTGGGAATGAAACAGCGCATAATCTGATTCTAGCTCGTGACCGATATCGATTCATACAGGAAAGCGACGATTGATTGTAAGTGTCATTGCGAATGCAATGCGGCAATCTCATCGTCCAGGTTCATACATACACACCGTTTTACCGCAGAGACGCAAAGTACGCAGAGAAATTCTTTAACGAAAACCAGTAATCACTATGAGTTCTTTTCTGTATTGGGGTGAGTTTATTTCTATGAGGATGAACATTAATCTAGAATCAGCTGCCTTGAGATTGTTTGGTCACCTTGTTCCTTGCAATGACGATTTATAAGAGCCTCCCAGGCTGAATTATCAATGGAATAGCCATCCATGACCCTCATGTATGAAAGCCTGGCGCTGCTGGCGGGGTTTGTTCTCCTATACAGCCTCGTAGCCCGAGGCGTCGAACAAACCTGGGTGAGCGGCCCGATTGTGTTTACGGTGTTCGGCCTGCTGATTGGTCCCATGGGGCTTGACCTGCTCTCTTTCGAGACCGAGCGGGAGACGCTCAAAACCCTGGCGGAACTCACGCTGGCGCTGGTCCTGTTCACGGACGCCGCCGACGCCGATTTGGGTGTACTGCGAAGATCGGCACGGCTGCCGTTTCGTCTGCTGGTCATCGGTCTGCCACTGACCATTGCACTGGGTTTCCTTGCAGGTGTGCTGCTCACCGTCAAAATGTCCATTCTGGAGGTGGCGCTGGTGGCGACCATGCTGGCGCCCACGGACGCGGCGCTCGGCAAGGCGGTGATCTCCAACACGGCCGTCCCGGCCGATGTGCGCCAGGGTCTCAACGTGGAAAGTGGTCTGAACGACGGTATCTGCGTGCCGATCCTGTTCATCTTCCTCGCCCTTGCGCAGGATACGGGACCCGGGGCGGTGCCCTGGAGTCATGCGCTGGCCCTGGTCGCCGAGGAAATCGGCATCGGCCTGGCGGTCGGGGTGGTGCTGACCGTGCTCGCGGTACAGCTGCTGGGATACGCCGGCAGGCATCAGTGGCTGACGCCGACCTGGCTGCAGATTCCCGTCGTCGCCCTGGCGCTGACCTGCTTCGCGACGGCCCAGTCGCTGGGCGGCAGCGGTTTCATCGCCTCGTTTGCGGGCGGTCTGCTTTTCGGGGGGCTTGCCAGGCAGCACAAGGAGATGCTGCTGCGCGCGGCCGAGGGGACGGGGGACACCTTCGCGCTTATTACCTGGGTCATCTTCGGCTCGGCGGTGATCGGTCAGGCGCTTGGTTATTTCAGCTGGCGGCTGCTGCTCTACGCGGCGTTGAGCCTGACGCTGATTCGCATGCTGCCGGTGTTTCTCTCGCTCATCGGATCGGGGCTGAATGCCGAGAGCAAGCTCTTCATCGGCTGGTTCGGGCCGCGCGGACTGGCCAGCATCGTGTTCGGCGTCATTGTCGTCAACGCCAACCTGCCCAACACCCATGCCATGGCCGTGGTCGTGGTCTTTACCGTCATCCTCAGTATTCTGGCCCACGGCATCACCGCCAATCCCTGGGCCAGGGCCTACGGTAAGCGCATGCGCCTCCCGCAGCCGGAGTGAGCTTTGTGGCGGGCGAAAAAAAACGTGGGCAGACAGGCCGCCCACGTGTGTGAGAAATCAACTGGTTCCCGGGGACGATCCTAACGGTCGCCGGTCACTCCACTGAAGAAAGTCGGGCCCGCACCGTAGGGTGGCTGCACGAAGGTGGGATCCGGGGTATTGTCCGGCTGGTTGATCTGCAGACTCGCGCCCTCTGGAGGATTAGGCGGGATACCCATTTTTGGGTTGCCTGCGTTACTAGAGTCCACGGTTACTACACGGCCGGTGCCGAATTGATCTTCGGTGACCGTTTTGCCCGGCAGACTGTCCAGGTAGCGACGCAGTGCGTGCACCGGGTGCAGGTAGTTGTCAGGAGCAAGCTGGTGGACAACGGGACCCATGATGACCGGCAGGTCCAGGGACTGTGGGTCTACGATGTTAATCGGACTGGTGTAGTCATCGCCGTCGGCCAGTTGGAAGAACTCGAAGTTGGCCCCACCGCCGGTGCGACAGACATCATCCAGTGGATTGCCCATACCGTAACACGAGGCGAACACATAACGCCCACCCAGGTTCAGCGGCTTCTTCGGGCCGTCGTTTGGTTCCATGGTTGTCTGAACGATACGCCCACCGGAGCTACTGAACGGACGGTTCCTGAGATCGATGGTCTGCGTCATGCCAGACAGACCGATGTACCAGCCGCCGCGCTGCATGAAGGGGTTGCGGTCGAAAACGGCGCCGAGCACGGTGTCGAGGCTCTTCTGGATCGACTGGCCGGAAAAATCCGCCACATTGACGGCCGGTGCAATCGGGAACCAGGTATACAGATCTCTCAGGGTGATGTCGTCGCCCGGGAGCACCGCATTACCGAAGCGGAAACCGTTGGCCATGGAGATGTCGACACCTGTCCAGTCGTTCACCCCGGCGCTCGCCACCACGTCGTCGGTCACGGCGCGTATGCCATCGGCAATGAAGTTGTTCAGGGTGTCTTCCAGCACATGATGCCTGAGCAACAGCGTGTCGGTGTGGCCGACCACGGTATCGAGGCTTTCGGTCAGTTGCAGACCATGCTTGGTGGTATCACCGCAGTTATCCGGGATGGTAGGTGCGCCTCCGGCAGCGGGGTTCGGGACGGCCCCCGGGTCCGTGCAATAACCTCCCGGCATGAAGGTGTGGCGCTGGACGGGCACACTCCCACCGTCGAGGAACGGATCTTCAATCCAGTCGACCAGCTGTTTCATTTTGGCATCTTCCGGCCCTGTCGTCGGAATGGCCTGCCACACAAAATCCACCACCTGGCCGTTGCGCACGGTCAGGTCGAGGCGCCCGACATACATGTCGCGATTGGTTTCCACCACGATTGCGGCATTTTTGTTGACCAGCTGCTTCGTTTCACCACGACTCAGGCCATCAGGTGAAGTCCGGGTGACATCATCGCCGTGAGCCAGCAGCGCACCCAGCGTGACCTCGTGGGTATGCGCCGAGTACATCACGTCGATGTCGCTGAAGTGCTGGGCCAGGTAGAGGTTCTGCGACATGCCGAGCTCGGACTGCACTACGATGATGTCCGCATCCTTGTTCTTGACTTCCTGCAGCAGCCTTGGCAGTTCCTCGACCCCCTGGGTGAAACGCAGGCCGATGTTGAAGACATCCGCCTGCTGCGGCACGATCGCTGCCGTCAGGCCGATGACTGCGACCTTCAGACCGTTGTCGAGGGTGAGGATCTTGTACGGGTCCGTCATCCGGTTGTGGTTGGGAAGCGGGGCGTCGTTGTAGACGTTGGAAGCCACCACCGGAAAGCTGGCCTGGATGACGCCGCTGTCAGCGACGTCGGGGTTGGCGCTGCGTTCAGTACAGCTATAGCCACTACCAGGGTCGGTAAGACCACCTATCGTCGGGATGTCGCTACAGCTGATCTGTTGTGACATCACCGCAATATTCGCGGGAACGGGTGGGAACGGCCCGTATTGGCCAAAATGGCCGCGGAATACCGCAGGGCCGTAGCCGTAATCCCAGTTGCCCGGGGTGAACACGTCGATGCCGAGGGCATTGATCGCCACCATCATGGCATCGCCGACCGTGAACATGCCCTCGGCGCTGCCGTGGGTGATGTCGCCGGCCGACAGCACCAGGGTGTTGCCGGGATTATCCGCCCGGATGTCATCGGCGAGATATTTCAGGCGCGCCAGACCGCCGGCCGATTCAACCTCGTATTCGCTGCCGTCAGCATGTTTCAATACGGCGGCATGCGGCACCAGCGTGCCGTGCAGATCGCCCATTTCAACCAGTGTGATATGACTGTCGGCAAAAGCCTGCGTCCCGAACGTCCCCATGATCAGGGCCGTGGACAGCAGCGTCTTGACAACAGTTCGGGACTGTTTCGTTGGTATCATCGTTTGCTCCTCAGGAAAGTCGTTGTTATCAGGCAAGTCGTTGTTATTCTGCTCGTGCCCGATACACCTTACGTCCAATGCCATGGGCCACGGTATAGGGAAAATCCTTAACCGAACCGCGTAAACGCCTCATTCAGCATATAAGCCGATTCGAATGTCGATCGTCATCGAACAGCTTGGCGAACACGCCTGGAAACGCAGATTTACCCGTGTCAGGCATTGATGACGCCCAGCCGGATGGCCAGGCGGGTGATGCCGGCGATGCTGGTAATGCCCAGCTTGTTCTTCACGCTGGTGACATGATGGCCCACGGTCTTGGGGCTGAGGTTCAGCAGTTCGGCGATCTCGTTGACCGTCTTGCTGTCCGCGAGCAGGCGGAATACCTCGAACTCCCGCGGACTCAGTTCCGTTACCGGTTGTGCGCCGGTGGATGAGGTGCGCTTCAACAGGAACGGCATCATTTCATGACCGACATAGAGTTTGCCGGCTGCGACCTGGCGCACTGCCTCGATCATCACTCGCGATGCGCTGCGCTTGGAGATGTAGCCCAGTATACCGGTGTCCAGCGCCCGGTTAAGGAACACCTCGTTCTCGTGTACGCTGAATACCAGGATGCGCGCGGCGCTGTCGCGCGACAGGATGCGTCGGCTCGCCTCGATCCCGCCCACGCCGTTCATGCTCAGGTCCATCACCACGACATCCGGATGGTGTTCGAGGTATTCGCGATAGGCCTCATCGCCGTCAGTCGCCTCGGCAATGACCGTAATGTCGGGGGTACTTTCCAGCAGTCGCCGGTAACCCGCGCGCACCACTTCGTGATCATCCGTCAGCAGAACCCTGATGCTGTCCATGAAACTACACCCCCTCCGGCGCCGTGGCATCCACAGGGATCACCGCGCTCACCATTACGCCGCCATCCGGCATGCTGTGGATCGCGAAGCGTCCGCCCAGCGCCTCCACCCGTTCCCGCATGCCGGCTATTCCGAGGCCGCGTCCGCTAGCGGCCGTTTCCAGGCCGCGGCCGTCGTCACGCACCACCAGGGATACCGCATCGTGCGCACCGGTTTGAGGCGTCCCGTCCTGCGGATCTGCGCCAACCGTGAGGTTGATCCTCACCCGCGTCGCGGCGGCATGCTTGGCGATATTGGTCATGCACTCCTGCACGATCCGGTAGAGCGTGATGTTGATCTGCTCACCCAGCGCGTCGAGTTCTCCGGCGGTGGTTAAATCATAGTCGACCCCGGGGAACCTGGCGCGGCAGTCATTCACCAGATCCTCCAGCGCCACCACCAGGCCCAGGTCATCCAGCACGCCCGGCCTCGCCCGTTGAATCATGCAGTGGACCACGTCATAGAGATGTGCCGACACATCCAGGATCGCCTTCGCGCTGGCAGTGACCCGGGTTTCTTTTTGTCCCGCTACATCGCGTATCGTTTCCGCATCCGCCTGTATGGCCGTAATACACTGTCCCAGTTCATCGTGCAGTTCACGGGCCAGATGCCGGCGCTCATCTTCCTGTACCGCAAGCGACTTGCGGATCAGAAAGCGGTTCTCTTTCAACAGGGACCGGCTTTCCTCCTCCGCACGGTTGCGTTCGGAGATCTCCTCTTCAAGGGTGCGGTTGGTCCGCACCAGTTCGGCGGTGCGCTGGCCCACCAGGCGTTTCACCCGGATGTTGTGGAAGATGCTGAACCCGAGTATGGCGAGCAGCGCCGCGAACACGTACCAGTAACGCTGCATGATTCCGCTGAACGTGAATTCGCCGAAGTGCGCGTAGGGCCCGATCTGCAGGGCCTTGAACAGATCATGGACACGCTGGTAATCAAGCGGTACGGTCCAGCCAGCATACTTGCCGGTGACGGCGGCGGGATGATCGGCAGGCATGTTGAGCAGCGCCAGCGTGACCGCCTTGGCAAGTTCATCGGAGGTCTGTTTCGTCTTGGCAAAGGCCCACTCGGGATACAGGCGGGTGCTGTGCCGAAAGGGGAATCCGCTCGTGACGTGGGAGTTGAGGATGCGGTAATCATCGAGGTCGATCGCACCCTGGCTGGCCATGCGCTCCAGCACATCGGTGCGCACCGTGCCGGCATCGACCTTGCCGTCACGCACCTGAAAGACCACCTCATCCTGCGGAAAGCCGATGAATTTGAGTTCCGTGAAATCGTGGAACGGGTCGATGCCGGCCTCGGCCAGTTCACGCCATGCCATCTGGAAGCCGCCGAACGCCGCGCTGTCCACCGCCGCGAACGAGGCATGCTTCAGATCCGCCAGTTCCCTGATGTCGTCGCGGTCCGCCCGGGTGAAGATGACGGCGCCGAACTCCTTGTACACCTGTCCCTGGCGGACATTCCTGAGGGTCGCGATGCGCGTGATCCCGTACTGCGCCTCGAGTTCGACGTAGTTGCCGGGATTGGTCAGGATGAAATCGAGCGTGCCGCGTTCCAGGGCGTCGTTCATGCTGTGCAGATCGAGCGGCATCAGTCTGAAGTGATATCCCGGCAACGCGTCCGTCAGGTAGTCGGTGGTCGGTTCCCATCGTTCCCTGGCAAGCTCATCACCCCGAAACGCGAGCACGCCGACGGTAATCCCGGTATCGGTCGCATACGCCGCCTGCTGACCGAACGAGCCAAACAGCACGACGATGAAAGCAAGCAGTTTCAGTTTATTCAAATCACGGACCCTGGCGCAGTGGGCGCTAGTTGAAGTGCAGCAGCCCAGGGCGGGCGGCATACGGTCATGTTGTGGTTTCTTGATTAATCCCTCTCCCTTGCTTAGTGGGGTAGAGGTTTAGGGTGAGGGGGAGAAGTTATTTAAACTCCCTCACCCGAATGGCACTTACTTAAGTCGAAATCGTTATAAATAGCCACGGAATCCACGGAAGACACCGAAATTATCTGTGAATATTCCGTGTTTTCCGTGTGCTTCTGTGGCCATTGGTTCTTTAATATTAAGTAAACGCCATTCCTCTATCACCCTGCCACTCTGCCGTATAGGGAGAGGGGACATCCTGTTCGACAGACTGGCGCTTGACCGGAGTCTGAATCTCTCAGGCCAAGATAGCAGCTCTTGCGCGCGCTTCGCAATCAAACCGGCGGAAACGGAATTCATTCGTGTGGTTTCCCGCGAACCGGGTCGGTTATGCTTCCCTGCAGCCGGGAAGTTACCGCCCGCACCCGACAGAGAGGAGCCGTCTGCATGCCGCACATTACCGAGACCCTCGCGCTGGTGACCGTACTGGGTCTTGGCGCCCAGTGGCTGGGCTGGCGGCTCAGGATACCGGCCATCGTGCTGCTGACCCTGTGCGGCCTGCTGCTCGGACCGGTGCTCGGCATCGTCCGACCGAGCGAGACGCTGGGGGATGCCTTTCAGCCGCTGATCAAGCTCGGCGTTGCGGCCATTCTGTTCGAGGGCGGGCTCAGCCTGCGCCTGAGCGAACTCAAGAAGGCCGCGGCGGGGGTCAACCGGCTGATCACCCTGGCAGTGGCCCTGAGTCTGGTGTTCGGCGCGGCCGCCGCCCACTGGATCGGCGGCCTGTCCTGGCCGGTGGCGATGATCTTCGGGGCGATCGTGGTGGTAACCGGCCCCACGGTGATCCTGCCATTGCTGCGCCAGGCCCGGCTGCGCAAGCGTCCGGCCTCCTATCTGAAATGGGAGGGCATCGTGAATGATCCCACCGGCGCCCTGCTGGCGGTGGCGGCGTTCGAATACTTCGTGAGTTCGGGGCAGGCGAGCATCGGTCACAGCCTGCTGGTGCTGTTCCTGGGGCTGGCGGTGTCGGGAGGACTGGGCGGTATCGGTGGATGGCTGCTCGGTCGGGCCTACCTGGCCGGCCTGGTGCCCGAGTATCTCAAGGGCCCCATGGCGCTGGCCGCGGCCCTGGGCGTCTATGCCCTGTCCAATCTGGTGCTGGAGGAGGCCGGCCTGGTGGCGGCCACGGTGATGGGACTGGTGCTCGGCAACATGCGGCTGCCGAGTATCAACGAACTGCGACGCTTCAAGGAGTCCGTCGCGGTGCTGCTGGTGTCCGGCATTTTTCTGCTGCTCACCGCGGATCTGGATCCGCAGATCATGCTCCGGCTCGACTGGCGCAGTTTTGCCCTGCTGGCCGCGATTCTCTTCCTGGTCAGGCCCCTGGCCGTCGGGCTTGCCACCATCGGCGCCGGGATGACCTGGCAGGAGCGGGTGCTGGTGGGCTGGATTGCCCCCCGGGGCGTGGTGGCGGCGGCGGTGGCCGGTGTGTTCGCCCCGACCCTGGCCGCGCAGGGCTACACGGGAGGCGAACTGCTGCTGCCGCTGGTGTTCGCCCTGATCCTGATCACCGTCGTGATCCACGGTTTCAGCCTGGGCTGGCTCGCCCGGCGCCTGGGTCTCAGCGCCACGGGGGAGGGTGGTCTGTTACTCGCCGGCGCCGGCCCGTGGAGTACCGGCCTTGCAGAGGCGCTCCACAAACTGGAGGTCCCCGTGCTCGTGGCGGACAACTCGTGGCACCGGCTGCGTCCCGCGCGGCTCGCCGGGGTCCCGGTGTATTTCGGTGAACTGCTCTCGGAGCAGGCAGAGACTTCCCTGGAGCTGGGAGAGATGGGCAGCCTGCTGGCGACCACCAGCAACGATGCCTACAACGCGCTTATCTGCGCCCACTACGCCGCGGAACTGGGGCGCCATCGCGTCTATCAACTGCCTGCGGAGGAGGTCGCCGAGCACCGGCGTCCGGGGCCGACGGCCCGGGGACTGACGGCCTTCGCGGACGGTGTGCGGTTCGAGGACCTGGAACGCAACTGGTACGGCGGCTGGACCTTCCAGAGTACC
>Ga0210144_1001247_pt1 | contig 10920 bp, 9 predicted proteins | sample Muzzi_PWA_D2_FD_185532 | JGI IMG/M metagenome (GOLD analysis project Ga0210144, IMG submission 185532) | Wetland microbial communities from San Francisco Bay, California, USA, that impact long-term carbon sequestration - Muzzi_PWA_D2 (SPAdes) | ecosystem: Environmental > Aquatic > Marine >...
ATCAGTGACGCAAGCTTCCACAACACGAACCAAATACTGGATAATCCAACGGAGTTCGATAGCGATCTAACACCCCTGGTTGATGAATCGGCCTTCGAGAATCTGCTTAGTCTGGTCGACAATAACAGTAATTTCATTGCCGAGATGATCAATAATTTCAAAACGGATGCGCATCAGGATATTCAGGGCATGGAAAAAGCCGTCGCTGGCCACGAATGGCAACTATTCAGAGACTACGCCCATGCATTGAAAGGCGCCGCCATGTATATGGGCCTAAACCAACTCGTGCAACTCAGTCTTGCCGCTCAAAATATTGAAAGGGATGATTTTGACCGCAATGGTGTTGCACGCGTTATCACCATCCGGAATGCTGTATACGAGGCGATTCGTCAACTGCGAACAAAAGAACTTGCCCTGCGGGGCATCAGCTAGGCAACGTCATCTGCTTACGAGTTGCGTACTTTCTTCGCTGACCAAACTCTCAGTTGTGGCAAAACGCTTTGTCTGAGCTCTCGCAAAATAGGCCATCAACCTTCGATTCTTCTCGCTGAGTTGCAGCGCGGTATCCACCCACAGCTCGATAATATCATTCAGTTCATCATAGTTAATCGGGAGGACGCGATCGACAGCGGCCTGGAAACCGTGCAAGCCGTGCACCTTATTGATATTACGCCGCATGTAATCAGCCGCCTCCTTGCGCCCCTGACCGTCCTGTACCAAGATGTCAACGACACCCAGTTCATAGAGTTCACTCGCCGTATAGACGCGGTGATCCATGATCAGACGGCGTGCCATAGCCGGGTTAATCCTACGAATCAGCAGCGATAACGCACCCATACCCGGGAACATGCCGAAGGTGACTTCAGGAAACCCGAAGCGGGCGCGTGTCTCTGCGATGAGGATATTAGCCGAGAGTGCCGCCTCGAACCCCCCACCGAGTGCCGTACCCTCGACCAGCGCCAGAGTGGTAAAGGGAACACCATAGTGCGTGACTGAGGCATACTGGATATCGATACAGATTTTTGCATACTGACGCAATCCTTCACGATTGCCTGCACCGATCAGCCTGATAAAGTAGGCCAAATCACCTCCAAGGTTGAAAACCCGTTTATCAGTGGATGTAATAATCTGAAATAGCAGACGGTTGGTATTACCCTGGCGATAGTCTGTATGGACTATCTGTTTGATGACGCGTTGCACGGTCGACAGATCATCTAGCAGTCCTCTGGAAAAACACGGGCGATGCTGATACTTGAACTCCACCCACACGGCCCTTGAGTTGTGATCGTACGAGACCTGCAAATGACGCAGGCGGCGCTGCAGCAGATCATCGAAGCCGTTCAAGTCTACGCCCCCCGCCAAAGTCAGTGTAACCGATTCCTGAAACAAATCTCATTTGAATTCACGTAAATATAATCACAAGCCGATAGGCTACTTTTTTAATTAAATATATACAATACATATAACATCCATGTTTAATATGAGAGCAGTTATCTTTCACTTCTGCCCGGATTCTATTTGCGGGCTATCATTATGTCATGCCCTGCTCGTGATCATCCTTAAGGGTATTAAAGCCAAGTGTCACTTTAAGACTCAAATACTGCCTGAACGAAAAAGATATCCGGCTCATATTAGCGTGAAAAAATACGGAGATAGACACAACACAAACCCTCGCCGTCTCTAAAAGACACGATAGAGGAGGAGCTTCCTCGCTCGTGGGCCTCAGTCAAGCACCGCCCAAGGTGCCGCTAACTTTGGTTATTCGGAGAGGAAGAGTTGATTGACAGCATTTTTCATGCTGCGTGGGGGTGGTGAGTCAATCGCCATGAGCGTTAAGACACCTATTCTGTCGCGAATCCATGCCAACGACATGCGATAATAGATCTGTAATTGTATCGGGTATAACCCAAAATCGAGAATGTGAACCCTTCCCTCGTGAACCATGCGCCTGAACTAGGGTATGAAATGAATGGCACTCAATTAAGTGCCATTCGGGTATGAAATAAGACTGAAGGCAGTCCGGAGTTTGGGATCATCGAAGAATGATCCTCTTTCCTCAACACTCACGATCTGCCTAACAGCACAAAAGCAAGTTGATCCTGTATGTTTGATATGTAAATCTCATTTCTAGTCGGGTTCTCCAAGAACTACTGCACCTTAATAGAAAGATTCTTCTGATATCCACGAGGTAATTTACGCCCTCTCCTTCCTCGTTCTCCGGCGAATCCCTTGAGCTCATCGGTTTTGATAATTTTGTGCTGTTTCCCGGCATGAATGATGAGTTGTTCGCCATTCTGCACACAGGCGATCGCAGTAACGAATTCCTCACGACTTTTCAGCCTTGCCGAGGGGATATTGATGATCTTGTTACCCTTGCCACGAGACATCAGCGGGAGATCGGCAGCAGTGATTACCAGCATATAGCCATCCGTAGTGACCGCCGCTATCAGGCTGTTTTCAAGATTCGTGACCGGCACGGGCGGCAGAATTCTGGAGCCACGAGGAACTGACAATACTGATTTGCCTGACTTGTTCCGCGTGTACAAATCGCCGAGCCGCGTGATAAACCCGTACCCTGAATCACTCGTCAGCAGGTACAGCCGGTCCGGGCCACCCGCCATCACACCGACGAAACGCGCACCATCTTCGGGCTTGAGGCGGCCGGTCAACGGTTCACCCAGTCCCCTCGCGCTTGGCAGCGAGTGCGCCGGCACGGCATAACTGCGGCCGGTCGAATCGAGAAACACCGCCAGCTCGTTGCTGCGACAACGCGCCGCAGAGGCGAATTCGTCCCCTGACTTGTAATTCATTTCCGCCGGATCGATATCATGCCCCTTGGCGACACGCACCCAGCCGTTGGTCGACAACACCACGGTTACCGGTTCACTCGGCACCAGTTCGGCCTCATCCATCGCCTGGGCGGCTGCACGCTCAACCAGTCGGGAACGGCGCTCATCGCCATATTTCCGGGCATCGGCCTGGATCTCCTTTTTGACCAGGGTTCTCAGCCGCTGTGCGGAGCCGAGTATTTTTACGATCGAATCACGCTCACTGGCAAGCGCCTCCAGTTCCGCCTTGATCTTCATCTCTTCCAGGCGCGCGAGTTGCCGCAGACGGGTGTCCAGTATGTAATCCGCCTGTTCCCCGGTCAGCTCGAACCGTTTCATCAACTCCGGTTTGGGCTTGTCCTCGGTGCGAATGATCCGGATCACCTCGTCGAGGTTGAGGAAGGCGATCAACAGGCCTTCGAGGAGGTGCAGGCGCCGATTGACCTTGTCCAGTCGATATTCGAGACGCCGGCGCACGGTAACAAGACGGAACTCCAGCCACTCCGACAGGATAGTGCGCAGATCCTTGACCTGCGGGCGCCCGTTCAGCCCGATCATATTCAGGTTGATGCGTACCGTGCGTTCCAGATCGGTGGTAGCGAACAGGTGCGTCATGAGGGATTCAACATCAATCCGGCTGGAGCGTGGCACAATCACCAGACGTGTAGGATTCTCGTGATCGGATTCATCACGGAGATCCTCCACCATGGGCAGTTTTTTCGCCGTCATCTGGGCAGCGATCTGCTCCAGCACCTTGCCACCGGATGTCTGGTACGGCAGGGCCGTGATGACGATGTCATCACGCTCGATTTCATAGCAGGCGCGAACGCGCACGCTGCCGTTGCCCGACTTGTAGGCCTGAATCAGCTCGGATACCGGCGTAATGATCTCTGCACCCGTGGGGAAATCCGGTCCCTTGATGAACTCACAGAGTTCCTCGACGGTACTCCTGGGATGTTCCAGCAAATGAATCGCCGCCGCCGCCACCTCGTTGAGGTTGTGCGGCGGGATATCGGTTGCCATGCCGACGGCAATGCCCGTGGCACCGTTAAGCAGCACCGAGGGCAGTCGCGCCGGCAGGATCTCCGGCTCTTCCAGGGTGCCGTCGAAGTTGGGCGTCCAGTTCACCGTCCCCTGCCCCAGTTCCTCCAGCAGAATCTCCGCATAGGGCGACAGGCGCGATTCGGTGTAGCGCATGGCGGCAAAGGACTTCGGGTCGTCCGGCGAGCCCCAGTTGCCCTGGCCATCGATCAACGGGTAACGGCAGGTGAAGGGTTGGGCGAGATGCACCATCGCCTCGTAGCAGGCCGAATCGCCGTGGGGGTGAAACTTGCCGAGCACGTCGCCGACGGTTCGGGCGGATTTCTTGTACTTCGCAATCGCCGACAGGCCGAGCTCGGACATGGCGTAAACAATGCGCCGCTGCACCGGCTTCAGGCCGTCACCGATATGCGGCAGGGCCCGGTCCAGGATGACATACATGGAATAATTCAGGTATGCCTTCTCGGTGAACCTTTTCAAAGGCAGTTGTTCAATGCCTTCATAGTCGAGATCGATTGTTTTCATCGTTATGCCCGCGGTTCGCTATATCTCAGCCATGTCGCCGGAAGCTTCGAGCCAGTTACGGCGGTCCGACGCACGTTTCCTGGCCAGCAGCATATCCATTAGTTGATGGGTATCATCCTCAATATCAACCGTCAACTGCACCAGGCGGCGGGTTTCCGGTGCAATGGTTGTCTCGCGCAACTGCATCGGGTTCATCTCGCCCAGCCCCTTGAAGCGCTGAACGACGACCTTGCCCCTGATCTTCTCGGCGGCTATCCGGTCCAGCAGCCCCTGTTTCTCGGCATCGTCCAGGGCATAAAACACTTCCTTGCCGGCATCGATGCGGTAGAGCGGGGGCATGGCGACGTAAACGTGACCGGCTTGCACGAGGGCGGGAAAATGGCGCAGAAAAAGCGCGCACAGCAGCGTTGCAATATGTGCACCGTCGGAGTCGGCATCGGCGAGAATGCAGATCTTGCTGTAACGCAGATTCCTGAGTTCATTGGAACCCGGCTCGACGCCGATGGCAACCGCAATATCGTGCACCTCCTGGGATGCCAGCACATCGGCGGAATCCACCTCCCAGGTATTCAGGATTTTGCCGCGCAACGGCATGATGGCCTGGAACTCGCGGTTTCTGGCCTGCTTGGCGGAACCGCCGGCCGAATCGCCCTCGACCAGGAACAGCTCGGTGCGCTCGCCGTCAGTCGAGGAGCAATCGGCCAGCTTGCCCGGCAGCGCCGGGCCCGAGGTCACCTTCTTGCGAATGACCTTTTTTCCGGCACGCTGGCGTTTCTGGGCATTTTCGATTGCCAGCGACGCGATGCGCTCACCCGTCTCCGTATGATGGTTGAGCCACAGGCCAAAGGCATCCTTGACCACCCCGGACACGAAGGCCGCGCATTCCCGGGAGGATAGCCGCTCCTTGGTCTGACCGCTGAACTGCGGATCGAGCAGCTTCACCGACAGGATGTAGCTGCACCGGTCCCATACGTCCTCGGGGGTAAGCTTCACGCCGCGCGGCAACAGGTTGCGGAATTCGCAGAATTCACGGATCGCCTCGGTCAGGCCCATGCGCAGACCGTTCACATGGGTCCCGCCCTGGGCGGTCGGGATCAGATTGACATAACTCTCGGCCACCGGCTCGCCGTCGTCGGGCAACCAGACCAGCGCCCACTCGGCGGCTTCGTGATTGCCGGCCATGTTGCCGGCGAAGGGTTCCTCGGGCAGTCGCGGCACGTCACCAAGCTCCCCGATCAGATAATCCAGCACCCCTTCTTCATAGCGCCATTCCAGTTTCTCGCCGCTGGCCTCGTCGTGCAGGCGCACCACAAGACCGGGACACAACACCGCCTTGGCGCGCAGGACATGCTTGAGACGCGACAGGGAGAATTTTGCCGAATCAAAGTACCGGGGATCTGGCCAGAAACGGATTGTGGTGCCGGTATTCTGCCTGCCGACGGTGCCGATCTCTTCCAGTGCCGACGCCCTGTCGCCGCCGGAAAAGGCCATGTTGTACTCCTTGCCGTTGCGCCGCACCCAGATTTCAAGGTGTTTGGACAAGGCATTGACAACGGACACGCCCACACCGTGCAGTCCACCGGAGAACGTGTAGTTCCCGGCCGAGAACTTCCCCCCGGCATGCAGGCGGGTGAGAATGACCTCGACGCCGCTGATACCCTCGTCCGGATGCAGGTCTACCGGCATGCCGCGGCCGTTGTCGGCCACTTCCAGCGAACCGTCCTTGTACAGCACCACCTCGATACGTGTGGCATGACCGGCCATCGCCTCATCAACGCTGTTGTCGATGACCTCCTGAGCCAGATGGTTGGGACGCGAGGTGTCCGTGTACATACCCGGACGCTTGCGCACCGGTTCAAGCCCGCTGAGAATCTCGATCGCGGCAGCGTCGTAGACGGCGCTCATGGTAATAATCCGTAGCCTGGGCTTGCAATATGACTAATCATGTAACATGGGTCCAGAGGTATTGCGAATCCTTCTTAACATTGACTCAGCATCGAGATTGGGTCGCAAGGGGCTACACAGGTAGTCCCAGTACAGCACATAACGATAATGTTCCATTCCGATGTCGCTCACCCTTTGCCAGGACGAAGCCTCGATCGGAAACCATTTTTCACCGGAACCGTAGGCATAGCGCCGGTATTCGTGTTTGCCGCAATGCATCCCCTCATAAGAGATATTCCGCACACCGGAAGATGAAACGATCACCAGGGTGTAGCGCACCACCCGGTCTCCCCCCACGGATAGCGACTCCGGATCGATGAAGACACGAAAGTCGTAACCGGGCAGGCTTGCCGGCAACTCCAGCAAGCGATCATTTTCCGGGTAGGCAGGCAACCCCGGGGCTTCTTCCTTCCAGGCAGGGGGTTCAACGAAAGGAGTTCCGGACCAGCCCGTTTCGTCATCCGCGGAAACGATATTTGAAAAAACCAGTACCAATGCAGCGACGAGCCGGCATATCCGGGGGGTAGACCTGCCAAGGATAGGTGTATTCATTGGGAGCGCAGTTTAGCGCGCCCATCGCCTCATTTCGAGCCTCATCAACGCATCTTCACAATTTCAGTGGCCCGCTGCGTGTTGCGCCGGTTCACGAGAGGTCGGCAAGCAGCACGGCGCGGATGTTGTCCGTGACAGGCTCCACCCGATGCCTGTAGTTCGCATGGTCTATTCCAAAAGAGAGCACTGCTCCGGCCTTGACATCCCTGGCCATTGCCGGGCTTATTTCAAATCGCAGGAAATGGACCGATGAGGTCTTTTCCTCGGTATTGCGATCAAGATCCTCATCCGCGACCGCGTACACCCGTTCATGATCATCAACCATCACCCACACCCTGTTCTCGATCCCGACCAGTCCGGCCAGCAACTCCCGGCGCTTGTCGACATCGGGTTCCTCGATCATGAATGTCGCCTTCCAGTTGGCCCCATCCGGGATGAGCGGATTGTACGCGGCGAGTTCTTCCTCGATGCCCGCGGCTTCGAAGATCCGTTCGACCCGCAACATTTCCTGGATCTGGTACTTTACGGTCAGGCGGTCCTCGAAATACAGGGTGGCCACCGGCCCGATGGACAGCTTGCGATTCTTCTTATGCGCCATGACACGGGCACGAAACTCCGGCCGCAGTTCCGCATACTGTTCCAGACTGTAAAGATCACCACGCGTCAGTTTTTCCATAGACTCAATACCGGTTAACGTTCCTTCTATCCATAAACATCATGTTCACCGCAGAGACGCAACGGACGCAGTGAAACCCGTTAACAAAAAAATCAGATACTCTGCGTCCGTTGCGTCTCTGCGGTGAGTTTATTTCTTTCATCAAGGGTGTTCGCTAGATTCCGTAAGCCATGCGCAGCAGTTTCAATGGATGTTCCGGCGCCTTCTCGCTAGCCATGCCGTTCTCGATCTGGTGACCGGCCATCGGGCAATCACTGCTGTAATGGTCGACCTCATCACGCACCACACGATTGACCACAGGTCGACATATTTTCATCGAGATCTCGTGAAATTCTTTCTTTACCGCGTAGGTACCGTCATGTCCCGAACAGCGCTCGATGGCATCCACCCGGGTGTCGGGAATCAATTGCAGCAGATCGCGCGTCTTGAGGCCGATATTCTGTACTCGCAGATGGCAGGGCACATGGTAGGCAATCCCGCCTAGCGCCTGTTTGAAGTCGGTTCGCAGCTTGCCGTACTTGTGACGCAGCATCAGATACTCGAACGGATCGAAGATCGCATCCCTGACCCTGGCAACTTCCGGATCATCCGGAAACATCAGCGGCAGTTCCTGCTTGAACATCAGGACGCAGGAAGGCACCGCGGCAATAATATCCCAGCCCTCATCAACGAGGCGCAGCAAGGCCGGTATATTGGCATCCCTGGCGGCCTTGACGGCATCCAGGTCACCCAGCTCGAGCTTGGGCATCCCGCAGCAACGCTCCCCGGGGACGGTAGTCAGCGGGATGCCGTTATGTTCCAGCACTGCCGCCAGGTCCATCCCGATATCCGGCTCGTTGTAATTGCAGTAACAGGTCGCAAACAGGGCAACCTTGCCCCGTGTCGGCCCGGCCGGTTCTGCGGCCACGCCGAAGTCAGCACGGCCGGCGAGCCGTTTTCGCAATGTCCTGCTGTGGTATTGGGGCAGGATGGCATCCTGGTGCACATCCAGCACCTTTTCCATGATCCGGCGTGCCGGCTTTGAACTGTTGACTGCATTGACCACGCCGGCGACGACCGGTATTCCGGCCAGACGGCCGACCGTATCGGTCGATGTCAGCAGGCGGTCTCGCGGCCGGACTTTTCCCTGCTTGAAGCGAACCGCCTTGGCACGCAGCATGAGGTGCGGAAAATCCACGTTCCACTCGTGCGGCGGCACATAGGGACACTTGGTCATGAAACACATGTCGCAGAGATAACAGTGGTCGACCACCTCCCAGTAGACCTCGCGGGAAACGCCGTCCAGTTCCATGCTGTCCGATGCGTCGATGGCATCGAACAGGGTCGGGAAGGCATTGCACAGGCTGAAACAGCGCCGGCAACCATGACAGATATCAAAGACGCGCTCCAGTTCCGCGAACAGTTGCTGTTCGTCGTAGAAACCGCTACCCGTCCAGTCGATGGGATGACGCGTCGGCGCTTCCAGGCTGCCTTCCCGTTTTCCTTCACCTGTCGATGCCATTGGCCCGTACCCGTTGTCTTAACGATACGAGGGGCCGTATGGCCGGCCCCTCGATTGCCACCCGCCAGGGATTATTGATCCAGTGCATCAAGTGCTTTCTGGAAGCGGTTGGCATGAGACCGCTCGGCCTTGGCCAGGGTTTCAAACCAGTCCGCAATCTCATCGAACCCCTCTTCGCGCGCCGATTTGGCCATACCCGGATACATATCGGTGTATTCGTGGGTTTCGCCGGCAATCGCCGCCTTCAGGTTATTCGATGTGGCACCGATGGGAAGCCCGGTAGCCGGATCACCGACCTGTTCGAGATATTCAAGGTGACCGTGTGCATGGCCGGTCTCGCCTTCCGCCGTGGAGCGAAACACCGTGGCAACATCGTTGTATCCCTCGACATCGGCCTTGGAGGCAAAATAGAGGTAGCGGCGATTGGCCTGTGATTCACCCGCGAAGGCATCCTTGAGACTCTGTTCCGTTTTGCTGCCTTTCAGATTCATAGCTGTTTCCTCATGCAATGTAATGAAGGTGGGGGAGACTGGCTCCGATTAAAGTTTAGAATTAATCTAATCTTTTGACAAATCTAGATCAGCACCCCTGCCAGGTCAAGTACTGGTAATCTTCGGGTGACAACATCAGACGTTGCATTGACCCCCCTCACCCGGCTGGGGTAACGTAGTCCGTTTCCATGAAAGTTTCAAGCAATGGCCAGAAAACAACAGGAAACACTTGCGTTTGAAAAATCCCTGAAGGAACTGGAAGCCCTGGTTACAAGGATGGAGCAAGGCAACCTGAGCCTGGAGGAATCGCTGCAACATTTCGAACGCGGCATTCAGCTGACACGCACCTGCCAAAAGGCTTTGAAAGCGGCCGAACAGAAGGTCGAAATCCTGTTGAACAAATCCGGCCAGGATGACATTGCCCCGTTCACCACTGATGACGTCTGACGATTCCCTGCAGTCGTTCATGGCGGATTGCCAGGCCCGTCTCGAGAAAAGCCTGCATCACTGGCTGCCCGACGCCAATACCCTCCCGTCATCCCTGCATGAAGCCATGCGTTACGCGGTACTGGGCAGCGGCAAACGCATTCGCCCCGCTCTCGTCTACGCCAGTGGCCAGTCCGTCGGCAGCCAGAGGCAACAGCTGGACAGTGCGGCCTGTGCTATCGAGTTCATTCACGCCTATTCCCTGATCCACGACGATCTTCCCGCGATGGACGACGACGATCTGCGCCGTGGCAAACCCAGTTGTCACAAGGCGTTCGGCGAAGCCATCGCGATTCTCGCCGGTGACGCCTTGCAGGCACTGGCCTTTTACGTACTGGCGCATGATAAAACCCCGGAAAATGCCAATACCCGGCTGCAGATGATCGATACCCTGGCACTGGCGTCCGGATCTCGTGGCATGGTTGGCGGACAGACGCTCGATCTCACGGCCACCGGCCGTCAACTGGGCATCGCCGAACTCGAGGACATGCATATCCACAAGACCGGCGCGCTGATCCGCTCCAGTGTCGTCCTCGGCGCCCTCACCGCTGCGGAGCTCCCCGAAGGCACCCTGGAAAAACTCGATCACTATGCGAAGTGCGTTGGTCTGGCCTTCCAGATTCGCGACGATATCCTCGATGTTGAAGGCGAAACCGATACCCTCGGCAAGCGTTCCGGAGCGGACCAGTCGCTGGAAAAATCGACCTACCCGATGCTGTTCGGGCTGGAAGGCGCGAAGCAGCGCGCCCGTGAACTTCACGAGGAAGCCATGAAAAGCCTCGCAGGAATGGATGAAAAAGCCGACCCTCTGCGCTGGATATCAGCATATGCCATTGAAAGAAATAGATAATTACCGGACCTCCGGGGCAGTTCGGT
>Ga0210144_1001250_pt1 | contig 10900 bp, 6 predicted proteins | sample Muzzi_PWA_D2_FD_185532 | JGI IMG/M metagenome (GOLD analysis project Ga0210144, IMG submission 185532) | Wetland microbial communities from San Francisco Bay, California, USA, that impact long-term carbon sequestration - Muzzi_PWA_D2 (SPAdes) | ecosystem: Environmental > Aquatic > Marine >...
GCCCGGTCTCACTTTCCACGCTCACGCAACCGCCGTGCCACTGGACGATCTCCCGCACCAGGGCCAGGCCGAGGCCGGAGCCGCCGGCCGACGCGCCGCTCTCCCGTGCGCCGCCCGGCACCCGGTAAAAGCGGTCGAACAGGCGGGGCAGCGCCTCGGCCGGGATGCCCGGCCCGTCGTCCGCGACGGTCAGCTCCACGTCCTCAGCCGGTCCGGCGGGGCTCCCCGATCCTGTCGAGTTGGGCGACCTGATCGATCCGGCCGACCCGCTCGGTACCTCTGTGGTCCCGGGGCGGAGGTGGTGGACGCCGAGGCGGACGTGACCTCCCGCGGGCGTGTACTTGATGGCGTTGCCCGCCAGGTTGTCGACCACCCGGGCGAGGAGCGCCGCGTCGCCGGCGACCGGGCAGGGGCCGTCCGCCGTCACCTCCAGGGAGAGTCCGCGGGCCGCGGCGGCCCCGGCCAGGAGCTCGCACCGCTCGCGGGCGAGGGCGGCGAGGTCGACCAGCGTGCGCTCGGCGGTCCAGCGGCCGCCGCCGATCCGCTCGAGATCGAGGAAGGTGGTGACCATCTCCAGCAGGCGCTCCGACTCGCCCCGGATCAGGCCGGCGATCCGCGCCAGCTCCTCGTCCGACAGCTCGTAGCGCTCAAGCATGCCGCCGAAGCTGGCGATCGAGGAGAGCGGCGTCTTGAGCTCGTGGGAGACCAGCCGCTGCATCTCGCGCCGGCGGTCTTCGAGCTCGCGCTCGGCGGTGACGTCGCGGAGCACGCCCAGGGAGCCGCCATCGTCGAGCGGCCGGACGAGGGCGCGGAGCTGGCGGCCGCCCCGGCGGAGCAGGGCTCCCGTCGCGCCGGTGGGGGTCTCCGGAGCCTCTTCCTCCGCCCGCCGCGGCGAGGCGCCGGTCGCGGCGAGGAGCTCGTCCCGCGACGGCACGGACCGTCCCGCGGCCTCCGGCGGCGGTGCTGCCGGCGGTCGATCCCCCGGTGATCGACCCGCTGGCTGGGGGTCCGGTGCCTCCGGTCCGCTCCGGCCGCTCCAGAGCGCGGCGGCGGCGGCGTTGGCGAGCACCACCCGGCCGGCGACATCCCAGCGGATCACGCCATCCTCCAGGGAGTCGAGCAGGGCCCGCCGCAGGTCGCGGTCCCGTATGACGTGCTGCTGGAGCTCCCGGGCGAGGGCCAGGCGGCCGGTGGCGCCGCGGGGTGTTCCGCGCTCCGGCCCCGACCCCGTTTCCAGGTCGGGCCCCATCCCCAGCCCGGCCGCGTCGGCCGCGACCAGCGAGCGGAGCAGCCGGCCCGTGTCCCGCTGTGCCTGGGCCGACTCCGCCGCCTCGCGGAGGAGCGCGGAGGCGCCGAAGGCGGCGGCCAGGGTGACCAGGGGGAGCTGGAGACCGGCGATCGGCAGCGCGAGCACGCCGGCGGCGACGAGCGCGACGCCGACGGCGGCGAAGTGGAGCAGGCGGAGCCGGCCGGCGGCGGCACGCGCGAGCTGGGCGAGCGCCGCGAGGGCGAGGCAGGCGGCGACGAGGGCCGCGGGCGGCAACGGGTGGAGCAGTGCGTGGGCGCCGGCCGGGGCGAGCAGGGAGGCCGCCGCGGACGCGTGGATGAGCACCCCGGGCATCGGTCCGCCGCCTGGCGGCACCACGAACTGATCGGTCGCCGCCGTCGCGGTCGTACCGAAGAAGACCAGCCGGTCTCTCAGGATCGACGGGTCCGCGGCGGCCGCTTGCGGGGCTCCCTGGCTCTCGTTCAGCCGGTCCATGATCAGGTCGAGTGCGCTGATCTTGGGGACCCGGACCGGGAGCAGACGGAAGTCGGGGTGGAGCGCGGCGCCCGGGGTCACCGGAATCGCCGGATCGACCAGCCGGGCGGCGGCGAGCGACAGGGCCGGCAGGGCGATGCCGGCGCGCTGCTTGGTGGCGAGGATCGTGCGCACGACCCCGTCCGGACCGACCTCGCCCTCGGCGTGGGCGGCCCGCCGGGCGCCGCCGAGGGGTTCGTCCGGCAGCAGCCAGCCGCCGTCCGGCCGGAGCGCCGCGGCGAGCACGACCGGACGACCGTCGAGCGCCGTGGCGAGCGCCCGGTCCCCGTCCGCCGGGGTGGATGGTCTTTCGGCGCCTGCCAGCACCAGGTCCACCGCCAGGGCGCGGGCGCCCTCGTGGAAGGCGAGCCCGATCAGGTTGGCGATCCGTTCCCGCCCCCAGGGCAAGGGACCGAGGGCATCGAGCGAGGCGTCGTCGATCACGATGGCCGCCACCGGTGCGCTCGCCGGGTCGGTGGCGGGGCGTGTCCGGAGGATCAGGTCACCGACCGGCAGGTCGAAGGGCCGGAACGCCCCGAGCAGAGAAAGCGCGGCCACCAGGGAACCGCCGACGACGGTCGGAAGCAAGTGGATGAGCGAGGAAAAGAGCCGGCCCATGCTGACGTCATCATACGCAGCCACGAAAGGGCTGGGCACACCCGCCCGAGTAGGCCGGGGTAGGGCACAAAAGTCCTCCATGGACTCGGGCGGGGGCGTCCCTTTCCCCCCGGAGGGCGGGAAAGGGATCGAGGGATTGGGGGGAGATCCAGTGGATCATCCAGGTCGATCGGAGCGCAGCGAACCCGTCGGCGCCTGAGACGCCCGAGTGCCACGCCCCCGTTCCCGGCGCTGTCCCGAAAGGGATCGAGGGATTGGGGGGAGATCCAGTGGGTTGTCCCCTTTCCCCCCAGAGGGCGAGGCTCCGTTCTAATGCACCCGGGTCGGTGCGTGGGGGCTCTCCTGGACGTCGTAGCCGTGCACCATCACGAAGAAGTAGGCCGTGTACCGGTCGTTCTCCGTCTCCGTCACCAGCTCGAACAGGAACTCGCCCTCCCGGTCCCCGGCCGCCCCCTGGACGTAGGAGATGGACTCCGGCTCCAGAAACAGCTCACCCATCGGGCGCTTGCCGCGGAGCGCCTGCACGAGCAGTGTCTCGCGGCTTTCGGCGGCGAAGATCCAGTGCAGGTCCTCGTCGTCGTAGAGGACCATCTCCGGCGTGCCGGCGCGCAGGATGCAGTCCGGGTGGCTGATCAGCCAGTTCCAGAAGCTTTCGAAGGGCAGGGTGATCGGTTCGTCCATGAGACCTTTGATCCTACCCGAAGGCCGGATGGGGAGCGGCGGGCCGGTCGCGACGGTGGGCGAACGAAAAGGAGGCGGTTCGCCCGGCCCCGGGAGAGAGGGAGAGACCGGGCGAACCGCCATGGGAACACTTCGGGATGGCGCGGCAGGTCAACGGGAGGCGGTGGCCTCCTCGTCCTTCGGCTGCTGGTGGACGGCTTCGATGTTCACCTGGACGTCGACGTCGTCACCCAGCAGGTAGCCGCCCTGGTCGAGCGCCTGGTTCCAGTTGATGCCGTACTCCTGGCGGTCGAGCGTGGCCTCCGTAGAGAAGCCGGCGCGGGTGTTGCCCCACGGGTCGGTACCGACGCCCAGCATCTTGACCGGCAGCGTGATCCGCTTGGCGACGCCGCGCATGGTCAGCGTGCCGGTGACGGCGTAGGTCGCGTCACCGGTCTTGCGGACCGCGTCGCTGGTGAAGGTGATCTCGGGATGCTCGGCGACGTCGAAGAAGTCCTTCGACTTGAGGTGGCCGTCGCGCTTCTCGTTGTCGGTGTCGATGCTCTTGGCGTCGATGGTGAAATCGACCTTCGAGGCCTCCAGGTTGTCCGGATCGAGCTGGATCGTGCCGCTGAAGGCGTTGAAGCGTCCGCGGACCTGGGTGAACATGTGCCGCACCTGGAACGACGCTTCCGAGTGGTTCGGGTCGATCGTGTAGGTCTGTTGAGCGGCGGCCACGGGGGCGGCGCCCGCCAGCGGCGCCAGGAGCAGGGTTCCCACGATCAGGGCGAAGAACAGGGTGGAATGGGTCGGGCGATGCATCGGTCTCCTCCGTTCGGTTCGTTGGTTCAGTCTTCGTTGTCTGCTTGACCGTATAGTCAGATGCTCGGTCAATAGTTGATCAGTCATCTATTTGCTCCAGAGAGAGCGGTCTTGATTCACTCCGTGGATCGATAGGAGGCGCGGACCGCATCGAGCAGCTCGATCAGCCGCTCGACGTCGCCACGATCCATGTCGTGGAGCGCCTCGGCCTCGGTACGCTCGATCGGGCCGTCGAGCCGGGCGAGCATCTCCCTGCCGGCGTCGGTGATCCAGCAGAGCATCTGGCGCCGGTCCTGCCGGCACCGCTCGCGGCGCACCAGGCTCTTCTTCTCCAGCCGGTCCAGCAACCGGGTGATCCCCGGGGACCGTTCGATCATCCGCTCGGCGATCTCGAGTGTCGGCAACCCCTCGCCGCCCGCGCCGCGCAGGATGCGCAGCACGTTGTACTGCTGCACCGTGACGCCGTGGGGCGCCATCAGCTCCGTGAGCTGGTGGCGGAGATCGTCGGCCGTGCGCAGGATGGCCAGCACCGCCTCTTGCCCGATGGACAGGAACGGCTTGGTCTGGCGGATCTCCCGCTGCAGGTTGCCGGTTCCTCGCTCCATGAAGATACTATACGCGTCGATAGTTGACGTGTCAAGCATCTTGTCGACGTCCTACTTCTCCTCCCGGGGTCTAACCTGCGCCGCCGCCGGACGCTCCGCCCGACACACCTCGGGCGCTGGCCCCGAAACCTCCTCGTCCCCGCGGCCGTAGGGCTGATCCGGGACGACGACAGGGAGGTTCCACCGATGGCCGCGCTCGACTCGATGACACAAGACATCCGCTACGCCGTACGTTCGCTCCGGAAGTCGCCCGGGGTCACCGCCCTGGTGGTGCTCTCCCTGGCGCTGGCGATCGCCGGCAACACCACCGTCTTCAGCCTGATCAACGGCATCCTCTACCGTCCGATGCCGTACGCGGCGCCGGAGAGTCTGGCTCTGGTCGGCACCTACCAGGACCCGATGCTGGCCGGCCAGATCAACGGCGCGTCGGTCGCCAACCTGGAGGACTGGCGCGAGCGCCAGAAGGTGTTCGACGGCATGGCCGCCTACAACCCGGAGGTGGTGAACGTCGGGCCGCCGGAGTCGGCCGAGCCGGTGACCGCGGCGGCGGTGACTCCGAGCTTCTTCCCTCTGCTCGGCGCCGAGCCGATCCTCGGTCGCGCTTTCCTTCCGGATGAGGGGCGGCCGGGGGCGGGGCCGGTGGTGGTTCTCGACTACACCTACTGGCAACGCCACTTCGCCGGCGCCCGGGACGTTCTCGGGCGGACGATGACGATCGATGGTGAAGAGCGGACGATCGTCGGCGTGTTGCCCGAGCGCTTCGAGTTCCTCGATCCCCAGGTCGAGCTGTGGGAGCCGATGGCGATCGACCCGGCCACGGTGCGCGACGATCCGCGCGGCGTGCTGGTGGTGACGCGCCTCGCCCCGGGGGTGAGCACGGCGGAGGCCGACGCGGCCATGAAGGCGGTCAGCAAGGGCCTGGAGAAGGACTACCCGGACGACTACCGCGGCTCCGTGACCGAGGTGCTCAACCTGCGCCAAAGCCTGCCGTCGGCGCAGGATCGCCAGCTCCTCGGGCTGATCCAGGGGGCGCTCGTCTTCGTGCTGCTGATCGCCTGCGCCAACGTCGCCAACCTCCTGCTTGCCCGCACCCAGGGCCGGATCACCGAGCTCGCGGTGCGCTCCAGCCTGGGCGCCGGCCGGTGGCGGATCGCGCGCCAGCTCGCGGTCGAGGCCCTGGTGGCGTCCACCCTGGGCGGCGTGCTCGGTCTCGGCGGCGGTCTCTTGGCGACCCGCGCCATGGCGGACGCCCTCGCCGCCCGCATCCCTCGGTTCTGGCTGCCGACGGTCGATCTGCACGTGGTCCTGTTCACGGTCGGCGTGACTGTGGCCGCGGGTCTCCTGGTGGGTCTGCTGCCCGCCCTCCAGACGGCGCGGTTGAAGGTCCAGACCGCGCTCAAGGAGGGCGGCCGGAGCGCCAGCTTCGGCGGCCGCCGGCGGCTGGTGACGAAGGCGCTGGTGGTGGTCGAGATCGCGCTCGCCCTGATCCTCCTCGGCGGCGGCTCCGTGCTGATCCGGACCTTCCTGGACATCCAGAAGCGGGACCCCGGCTTCTCGACCGCCGACCTGGTGACCTTCCGGGTGACCCTACCCGACGCGCGCTACGGCACACCGGCCGAGCGCGCCACGGCCTATGGCGAGATCGTCTCCCGGCTGGCGGCGCTGCCCGGCGTCCGCCACGCCGCGGTCTCGGAGGTGCGCCCCAGGACGCCGGTCCTGCCCAGCCAACCGTTCACCCTGGACGGCGCGCCGCCCCCCGAGGGCCAGGCGCCGCCCAGCGCCGCGGTGATGGCGGTGGGGCCCGGGCTGTTCGATACCCTCGGGGTGCCGCTCCTCGCCGGCCGCGGCTTCCAGTCGACCGACGCACCGGGGAGCGCGCCGGTGGCGATGGTCAACCAGAGCTTCGCCCGGAGCCACTGGCCGGGGGGTGACCCGCTCGGCCACCAGATCACCGTGCGCGGGGAGACACGGCGGGTGGTCGGCGTGGTAGGGGACGTGATCCACGCGGTCTTCTTCGAGCGCGACGTCCAGCCGGTGATCTACCTGCCGCTGACCCAGACGGCGCCGGTGGCGGCGGCCGTCACCCTCCAGGCGGCGGCGGACCCGGGCACCCTGGGCAACCCGGTGCGTGACACGTTGACCGCCTACGACCGCGGCCTGGTCCTCTCCGAGGTCCAGCCGCTGGACGACTTCACCGCCCAGTTCTTCGTCGGCATGCGGATCATCACCCTGATCCTCGGCGGCTTCGGCACCCTCGCCCTGCTGCTCGCCGCCCTCGGCACCTACGGCGTGCTCGCCTACTCGGTCGCCCAGCGCACCCACGAGATCGGGGTGCGGATGGCGCTCGGCGCCGAGGGTGGGAAGGTCCGGCGGATGGTCACCCGGCAGGGCCTGACGCTGGCCGCGATCGGCATCGTCCTGGGGGTGCCCGGGGTGATCCTGGTCACCCGGGCGATCGGCAGCACCATGGCGAACATGGCCGAGATCCGGCCGCTGACCGTCCTCGCGGTGGCTGTGGTGCTCGCCGTCGTCACCGTCCTCGCGAGCTGGATGCCCGCCCGCCGGGCGGCGAGCGTCGATCCGCTCGTCGCCCTCCGCGGAGAGTGACCGGGTCCAGCACCCAAGAGCGCCGGGGCCAAGAGCCCTCGGAAGGGGTCGGGGGTTGTCGGGGGGCCCAGAGGATCATCCAAGGTGATCGGCGGAGCGACGCAGGTGCCCAGGACGATCTCGCCTGGCGCCCTTACGGACTCTTTCTCGAGTAGTAGCCGTCGAAGACCGTCGTCCAGGTGGCGCCTTCGTCCTTCGACACCTGCCAGTGCTGGCGCACGCGGCCGTCGGCCAGGGGGGTCCAGCGGATCTCGTGGAGTACCTCGACCGACGGGTCCTGGTGGGAAGGGCGGTGGCCGCGGAGGACCATATCCTTGCCTTCGAGACCGCCTTCGAGGACCAGCAGGCCGGCCTCGCCGTCGACCCAGGTCTGGTGCCAGACGCCGCGGGGGGCGTCGTAGAGGTTGAAGCTGGTACCGACGCTGCCCTTCGCCCCCTGCCAGTGCTCCTGGAGGATGCAGCCGCCGTAGAGGGTGGTGACGTCGTTGGTGCCGGCCGGCTTGCCGTCGGGGTCGCGCACCTCCCAGTTCCCGATCCAGAAGTCGAACTGGTGGTGCTCGGGCGAGGCGCACGGATCGGCCGGTGGCTTCTCTTCCGCGGAGTCTGCGGCCTGCTCGGACGGCGCCGGCTGCTCGGTCGGTTGCATCGTTTCCTCCTGGCTGGCTGAAGCGGTGGGCTGGGTGGAGAGCAGGGTGCAGGTCGCGAGGGTCGCGACCGCGACGATCGTCACGAGCGGGGAACGGCGCAGGGGCATCGGTTATCTCCTCAATTTCGAGAGCATGGGTGGCTTCAGGGTGGCGCGACTCTATCGCGCCGGATGTGAAACCTCGCGACCGCGCTCTACGTCGGATGGGGGGAGGAGACCTGTTGCCATGACCGAACCGTCGAGACAGTCCGCGAAGCCCGCCCGTCCGAGCCACCTCCCTACCGACCGCTCCGGATCGATTCCCCGGCCCGAGACCCTTCTGCGCGGCCTGCGCCACGCCGTGCGGGCCCTCGCCCGTGGCCGCGGCTTCACGGTGACCGTGCTCCTGACCCTCGCGTTGTGCATGGGGGCGGCGGTGGCGGCGTTCACCGTGTACGACTCCGTGGTGCTCAAGCCGCTGCCGTTTCCCCACGCCGACCGGCTGGTTCGGCTGACCAACAGCTATCCCGGAGCCGGCGTCGAGCGGGCGTCGAACGGCGTGCCGGACTACTACGACCGCCAGCGGGACGTGAAGGCCCTGGAGACGCTCGCGGTCTATCACGGCAGGGGGCGGACGCTCCTCCACGGCGAGGTGCCGGAGCGGGTTCCGGCGATGATCGCGACGCCGTCGCTGTTTTCGGTGCTCGAGGTCCAGGCGGAGCGCGGGCGGTTGTTCACCGCCGAGGACGGTGAGCCGGGGCACGAGATGAAGGTGCTCTTGACCCACGAGCTCTGGCAGCGGCTCTTCGCCGGCAGCGACGCGGCCCTCGGCCAGGACCTGCGCCTCGACGGCGAGCCCTACACCATCGTGGGCGTCCTGCCGCCCGGCTTTCGCGTACCGCCGGTGGATGCGGAGCTGGTGCTGCCGGCGGCCTTCACCGCCGAGGATCGGGCGGACGATCAGCGCCATTCGAACAACTGGCAGATGCTCGGACGCCTCGCCCCCGGCGCGTCGCTCGAACAGGTGCAGGCCCAGGTGGACGCGCTCAACGCCCGCAATCTCGAGCTCATCCCCCAGCTCAAGCCGCTGCTGATCGACGCCAAGTTCCACACCCTCGCCCTCCCTTACCAGGCCGACCTGATCCGGGACATCCGGCCCAAGCTCGCCCTCCTCCTGGGTGGGGCGTTGTTCGTGCTGCTGATCGGCTGCGTCAACCTGGCCAACCTGGTGCTGGTGCGGACCACCTCGCGGCACAAGGAGCTCGCCACCCGCTGTGCCCTCGGTGCCGGACGCGCGCGCTTGGCCGGCCAACTCGTGGTGGAGAACGTGCTGCTGGCGCTCACCGGCGGGGCGCTCGGATTGGGGGTCGGCGCGGTGGCGCTCCGGCTGCTCGCCACCTACGCGGCCGAGCGCATTCCCCGCGGCGCCGACATCGCCCTGGACGGCGGAGTGGTCGCACTGACCTTCGGCGTGGCCCTCCTGATCGGCGCCGTGCTCGGAACGATCCCGGTGGTCCAGGTGCTCCGCCGGGACCTGTCGGCGATCTTCCGCGAGGAAGGGCGCACCGGCAGCTCCGGGCGCGGGGCGGTCGTCGCCCGCAACGCCCTGGTCGGTGTCCAGGTGGCGTTCGCCTTCATCCTGCTGATCGGCGCCGGCTTCCTGCTGGCGAGCTTCGTCCAGATGCTCGGCGTCGACCTGGGGTTCCGTCCGGACGGCGTCATGACGGCGACCGTCTCCCTGCCCGAGACGCGCTACGAAGACGACGCGGCCCGGGGCGCCTTCGCCGACCGTCTGCTCGAGCAGGTGCGGGCGATCCCGGGGGTTGAGTCCGCCGGCCTGACCGACAGCATCCCGTTCGGCAACGGCACCAGCTCGAGCGTGATCACGATCGAGGGCTACGAGATGAAGCCGGGGGAGTCCGTGCGCTCGCCCTATCGGCGCCTGGTCAGTCCGGGCATCTTCCAGGCCCTGGGGATCAAGCTCCTGCGCGGGCGGGCCTTCGACGCCCGGGATACGGCCGACTCCCAGAAAGTGGCGATCGTCGACCGCTGGCTGGCGGAAAAGTACTGGCCCGGCCGCGACCCGATCGGCGGGCGGCTCTACATGGGCGTGCCGGAGATGATGGGAGGCGAGAACCAGCCGGTCTGGCGGACGGTCGTCGGGGTGGTCGACACGATCCGGATCACCGACCCGTCCGGCGACCAGACCGAAGGGGCCTACTACTTCCCCCTCTCCCAGCAGTCGAGCGGGTTCATGACGTTGGCGGTGCACGTGGCGAGCGGTGATCCGACCTCCGTCGTGCCGGCGTTGCACGGCGTGCTCCACCGGCTCGATCCCGAGCTGCCGCTCGACGACGTGGCGACCATGAGTGAGCGGATCAGCGACGAGATGGCGGAGACCGAGCTGCCCATGCTCCTGGCCACGGCGTTCGCCGGCATCGCCCTCTTCCTGGCGGCGATCGGGATCTACGGCGTGCTGGCGTACTCAGTGCTCCAGCGCACCCGGGAGCTGGGCATCCGGGTAGCGTTGGGGTCGACGCCGGGGGAGGTGTTCCGGCTGGTGCTGGGGCAGGGGGTGACGATCCTGGGGATCGGGTTGGGTGTGGGGTTGGTGGGGTCGTTCTTCCTCACCCGGTGGATGGCGAGTCTGCTCTACGGGGTGAGCCCGTTCGATCCAATGGTGTTCCTGGGGGTCGCCGGGCTGCTGTCCGTCGTGGCGTTTGTCGCGACCGCCGTGCCGGCGCTGCGGGCGACGCGAGTCGATCCGGTCGTGACGCTGGCTGCGGAGTAGGGAGGGTCTGCCAGGAGCGAACCGGGAGGCCGGGCCTCCGGGACGTCGAGCGAACTGGACGGTTGGGGGATCAACGCTCGACTCGGCTCGGAGCGCGCCGGCCCCCGACGGCTGCTCAACCGGCCCCGCGAGCGCGCTCCTCGACGCCCTCCAGCGCCGGCCTCCCGGCCCGCTCCACACCCGCAACGTTTGTCCCCCCCTCTCTCGTCCGGCGGCCTACTCGACTTTCGTGGTACACTTTCGGCTAATTTCCTGAGCAGGCTCCCCTGGCCTGGCCCTCCGCGAAAGGAGGCAGGTATGCGAGTGACGAGGAGGAGTTTCCTCCAGGTCTCGGCTCTCGGGGCTGGGACCGCTGCGCTCGGGCTCGACCT
>Ga0210144_1001251_pt1 | contig 10900 bp, 8 predicted proteins | sample Muzzi_PWA_D2_FD_185532 | JGI IMG/M metagenome (GOLD analysis project Ga0210144, IMG submission 185532) | Wetland microbial communities from San Francisco Bay, California, USA, that impact long-term carbon sequestration - Muzzi_PWA_D2 (SPAdes) | ecosystem: Environmental > Aquatic > Marine >...
TTTACTGGGATTCGTCGTGGGGTGGCTTACGTTCGCAAGCACCGCCGGTGGCGACCGGGCGGCCCCGGCGCCGGTCGTGGCTGAGCCGGCCACCGAGCCGGCCGCCGGACGGCCGATAGATCTCTCATCACTGAACAACGAAAGGAGAGCGACAATGAACAGAGCGGGCACGTTGTCCATCGCGGTAATCCTGCTGCTGGTGGTCGTGGTTCTCGGGGGCGGATTTCTTCTCCTGTATAACAGCCTCGTGGATGGCCGTGAGCGGGTTAACGCGGGTTGGGCACAGGTGGAGAATGTCTACCAGCGGAGACTCGATCTGGTGCCGGTGCTGATCGACGGTGTCAAGACCTATATGGAGCATGAGCGCTCGACACTCGCCGAGCTTACCGAAGCACGTGCGCGCGCCATAGAAGTGGGCGGGATGCTGGGCAGTCAGGCGCCCCGGACCGTCGAGCAGCTCAAGGCGGTGGAGGCATCCCAGGGCGCGGTGGAATCGGCCCTGACCCGGTTGTTCGCCGTGGTCGAGAACTACCCCGATCTCAAAGCGAGCCAGAATTTCCTTGCGCTGCAGGATCAGCTCGAGGGCACCGAGAACCGTATTGCGGTGGAACGGCGTAACTACAACGAGTATGCGCGCCGCTACAACGCCGGGATCCAGAAATTTCCCGGAAACATCGTCGCCGGCATGATCGGCTTCGAGTCCAAGCCCTATTTCGAGGCCGAGTCTGCGGCGCTGCACGGACTGAAGGACCCGTTTGGCCGGAACGGGAAATAATGCAATGCGGCGTGACCTGCGCCTTGTAGCCGCGGGCGTGACGGGCGCGGTGTTCCTCATGCTTGCCGGGGTGATGCTCTGGCACGGACACGACGATGCTCTCGAGTCGCCGCCATTGCGTGCCTTTTCGCTCGATCGCCGTCCGCAGTCGGGCCGTTACCTCTTCGATTACGCCGGAAATCTCGAGCATTACGAGGAGGGCGTACACCGGTTCCTGCGTCGTATGAGCGAGCGTTTTCATATCGAGGCCCTGATCGTCACATTGCCTGCGATGCCGGCGCAGTCCTCCGCAGAGACGCTGGCGGCCGACCTCGTCAATCGCTGGCGCATCGGCGGCAAATTCGAGGGCCGCGGCCTGCTGCTCCTGCTGATTGAACAGGACAAGCAGGTGAAGCTGGAGGTGACCTACGAGCTGGAGGATGTGTTCACCGACGCCTTCACCGGCTATATCGAGGACCTGCAGCTGCGCCCCTACTATCTCGCCGATGATGTCGGTACCGGTTTGGTCGCTGTCATGGAGGAACTGGAGCAGCGGGCGGCGCTCAAGCGGCAGGGAGAATTTTCACCGGGCGTCATTGACAGGCTCGACGCGGAACTGCTGGCAGGCGGCGCGGGTGCGCGGCGCAGCCTCGACCGCTACGGGAGGGAGCGCGAAGCAGCCGCGGCGCTGGCTGACGGTCCGGGCAAGGGGGCGCGCTCGCCGCAGGAAGCCTGGAGCGTCATGCTCGCGAAGTGGGCCGGGGAGGGGGCGGATATCGACATGAATGTGTACACCGCGATGACCCGTCTGGCCATGGGCGATCCCGGTCATCCCGATGCCCGCACCCGACGCTCACTGGCGCATTGGCGGAACACCGACTACCAGGTGCTCCAGGACGGCGAGCACGCCGTCATCTGGTTCGGCAATGTCAAGGGATGGGACAACGCGCCGTTTCTGTTCTGCCGAACGCCGACCGGCTGGAAATTCGACATCGTGCATCAGCGCCGGTTGGTGGTTATGGGGGAGAATCCCGACTGGATGATCGAGCAGGGTGATTATCCGTATGTCGGGCTCCTCGGCGGTGCGCGGCAATCCACGGGCAAGGACCTGCCGCTGCTCGCGGAGGACCGCTATTCCTGCCGGAGTGACACCGGGACCGCACGCAGGATCAGGATGCTGGAGAAGACACTCGATGATTCACCGGACGATATAGACGTGCTGTTGTCACTGGTGCGGCTTAATGTCATCACCGGACGGCGTCCCACTCATGTGCAGCCGCTGCTCAAGCGCCTCAGGGAGCTTGCCCCGGACAACCCGGAGGTCTACCGCTATGCCGCCATATACAATGTCGACACATACTTTCAGTACAAGACGGCGCTGAAGGACATGCAGGCCTATGTCATGCTGCGCCCCGATGATGCCTACGGATACAACTTCACCGGTTTTCTGTACTACCGCCTCGGCGATTATGCGGCGTCCATCGAGGCGCTGGAACGGGCTGTCGTGCTGGCGCCGGACAATGTCTACGCCTATTCCCTGCTGGCGCGTGATTACGCCCTGCTGCATCGAAAGGCAGATTCCGAATCGAGCCGGCAGCGCTATCGCGAACAGTCGCTGGCCATGCTGGAAAAGGCGGCGGGTGCGCCGACGCACGATGCCGAACGGGTGGCACGTCTGCGCCGATGGCTTGGCCGCAGACTGAACAACGTGGAAAAGTAATATCAGGGCACAGTTTAGCCTGATGGGACAGAACATCTGTGCGCTGACGTCATTATCCGTTTGCCCGCATTCCGGCATTGACACTTCGCAGTCCTGCCGCGAACCCCAGCGCAAGCAACCCGGCGATGAGAACGGTTCCGGGTGTGGCGCCCAGGTTCTCGAACCATTGGGTATAGAAATGAATGCCGCCAAAGGTAGCAACGGTATTCAGCACCCATCGTCGATTCTGTTTCCAGGACCATAGCGCGGTTGCGAGTAATGCAGCCGCCCATAGTACGGAAAAAATAGTACTGGAGATAACGACCTCTCTCGTGTCGGAACGATCGCCCCACAGGGAACCGACCCAGAAACCGAAATTAACCAGGAAGACGCTGGTTCTTGCCGAGGCGATTGCGATCCGCTCATAGTCCGAAGAAAGTTTTTTCGATAACTGGTAAGCGCCGATGGCCAGCAGGCTGAAAATAATGATCGTCAGTGTGGGTTCCTTGATCATAAGAAAGTAACTGGCGTGAAAGTAGCCTGTTTTCGCACCGATGCTGGCTGACAGCATCAGGGTTGAGAGAACGGCGAGCAAACTGCTTTTTGCAAACAGGCTCGCAACCGCGAACAGCGCGGCCACGGACAGGATTGACGCCAGACTGCCCTCGGCCGCGGTTACCATTCCGCCGCCTGCCATCAACGCGCCGACCAGGACGCATATATTGGCAAGGACGTTCCATTGTTCTGAACCGCTGCGCAGGATCGATAGACCAATAACCAGCACGCATAATCCGATCACAATCGCCGTTCCCGGCTCCGGAACCAGGGCAAGAGCCGCTCCACTCACCGCGATCACCCCGAATCCGATCAGGATGTTGAACGCAAGAGAGCCCGTGGATTTTGCCGCCAGCTGGCCAAGTTTCTCGTATTCTGCCCGGGTGATTTTCCCGTCGGCCAGCAACTGATCGAGATCGAGGGTTACTTTCATCATGGCTCCCGGGATGTCCAGCAGATAAACGAGACCTCATGTCCCGTTATTCATTTTTTATTTGTACAAAGGCTGTCAGTGCACAGTTTTCGATATTAGTATGAAAACAGTTGATCTGACACCATTATGTGGGCGCCGGGCCTGTCGGCACCGGATCGGTATCCATGTTTTCGTAGACCTCGGGACGGAATCGGGGCGTACAGATGGCGAGAAAAACGAGATCCTCATTGCCCATGCCGGTGATGCGCTGGCGGCAGCCGGGTGGAATGAGTACGACATCGCCCGGGGTGACAGTCTGCGCGGGAAGGTTGCCGACCTCCACCTTGCCCGCGCCGGACAGAACGACATAGCGCTCCGTCGTTCCATCAAGGCGGTGCCACCGGGTGGTGACACCGGGACGAACGCGTGCCCGCGCGATCGATACCTCGGGATCCGCGTCGCTGTTCGATAGCTCGATGATATGGCAGCCTTCGGCTGTATGGAACTCGGCCTCCGGGACCATGTGTCGTACCTGTTCGTGCATACGTGCTCCCGTGTGGAAGGTAATCTACGTGGCCAGGAGCCTGCCGGAGACCGCGGCCGGCGCATCTGGTGCGGTGCAAGGAAGGATTAATTCCTCCGTTACCGTTTTATTCCCGGCTTTTGAAATCGCGACTCTCCAGGTAGAGATATCGTACCATTTCATACTCGAATGGTGAGCTCAGGTCGCCATAGGTAAAGGGGATGTTGTCGCGGATCTCGATGACTTCCAGCGCTGTCAGGGGGATCGAGGCCCAGATTGCTTTCTGGATACCAAAAAGGTTGATCTCCCGAGTGACAGCGAAGTCACCCGCCAGGCCGGTAGTATCGCGCAGGGAGGATGGTCCGAAAAGGGGCAATACAAGGTAAGGCCCCGGGCCGATCCCGTAGTAGCCCAGTGTCTGGCCCAGGTCCTCGTTGTACTTCGGTATGCCCATGCGCGTTGCCACATCCACCAGTCCGAAGATGCCGACGATCGTGTTGTTCAGGAAGCGGGCGCCGCTGGAAATGGCCGCTATGCCCTTCATCTGGAGCACCAGGTTAATAAAGACCGTGACCTCGTTCAGATTGTCGAAGAAATTGGTTATCCCCTGTCGAACAGGATTTGGCAGGGCAAAACGATAGAACCGTATGGTCGGCAGCAGCACGTAGTTGTCGAGGTAGCTGTTAAAAACATAGAGCCTGCGGTTGAGTGGCCCCCACGGGTCGTAAACATTGAAGAAGGATTGTTTTCCCGGAGGTGGCCTGAAACTTTCCTCCATTCCCAGGTAAAACCCGGGATCCGTCAGTCCGTCCGGTTCCCCGGACGGCGGCTCGACCGGTTGCATTGCGCAACCGGAGCCAGTCATCAAGACCAGTGCCAGCAAGGGTCTGCACAGGCGTCGCCGGAAACGCGCATCCCTTTTCGGGCTAGTTCCCATCGGCACCGAAGAAAGTCAGCATGTGTGCGACATAATCGCGATGCTGTACATTTCCCAGGTGGCCGCCACTGGGAAAAATTGTGGCTCTGGAACCAAAGGTCTCGGCAAGAAAATCGATATCCTCTTGCGTCAGAATGATTTCGTCTGCGTTCGAGATAACTCCTATCTTTTGCGCTGACACGAGATAGTCGCGCAATGCATACAAGCTGATGTTCTCGATCAGATTCTCCCTGGTGTTCTCCGGTCGCTGGTGTTTCCAGTAGGGTATCAGCAGATATTCGAAATAATCAGTGAAGCGCCACCAGAGTCCCCGCTTGAGGTATTGTTCGAGCGGCGTGCCCAGGGTCAGCTGTCGGTTCTTCTCGACCACGTAGCCCGTTCCATTGAGTGCATCCACGGTGAAAACAAGGCCGGCTGAACTGAAACGAAACGCCGCGCCGATCAGCGCCATCAGTTCCACCTGTGTCAGTGGCTGCGCACTCTCCTGAAACTTGAACATGAAAGCTTCGTCATCAAGCCTGATCGTGCCGGTTTCGCTGAAATACTTGGTGAACTTGCCGAACAGACGATTGTAGTAATCGTAGGCATTTTTCATGGCCGGGTCGGCGCCGACCAGCCCGTCGAGGAGCGCCGCCGATGTGTAGAGGTTGACCGGCGGATTCAGCAGCAATACCTTGCGAAAGCCGATCGCCTTTTCCTGCTCGTCCCGGTAGCTGACGAAGGCCGCCTGCAGGCCACCGAGGCTGTAGCCGGTGAGATAGACATCGGTTACTGAAATCAGGCTTTTTACCCGTTCCAGGCACAACTGCATGACTCGATACAGGTCCCTGGCGTCCTCATTGCTGATGCCCGGGTATTGAGACCCGGAAGCCGCGGTAATGAACTCGTAGCTGGTGGGCGAAGAAAGAGTAATGACGTGAAACCCTGCCTGGTAAAAAACGCGTTGCAGATATTTTGCCGTCGCGGCGCGATAACTGCCGCCGGTGCCGGCGATCACGAAAATCAGTGGCGCGGGTTGCTTCTGATAGGCCAGGTCGAACGCCAGCGTGTGCACAGAATGAAACAACGGCGGCAAGCGTCGCTCCGGAAAGACATCCAGCTCGTAGCTTTCCAGCCGCATGGGCATCTTCTTGCCGAACTGGTATTTGAGTTCGACCGGGGTGCCGGTAACCGTCGCTTCGAAGGGGTCGGTGAACGGGTACACATAACCGTCAGTGTTGCCGGCCCCGATCGCCGGCACGGGCATCACGAACACCATGGCTAACAGCCACAGCAGTGCGTACCGGTCCTGTCGCATGGTGATTGTGCCCGCCGCGAGCAGGGACTGCCATCCGGCCCCCTTTCCGCTTTTCCTGTCAGTCGTCATCGAACAAATAGTGTCAGAGCAGAATGGCACTTACTCAAGCTCTAATCATAGTGAATAGTATCCGTCCATAAACACCGTTTTCACCGCAAAGACGCCCGACTGCATGGAGAAGGTGAGACCGGGAACCGGTCGAGAGGCTGGCCTGGGCCGTGCAGGAGTTAGAGCACCAAAAGTAGGCGCTTCGGGCGACGCATGGAGCAGTTGCCGAAAGGACGCAGAAAAATTCTTTAACGAAATCAATCAGGCACTTTGCGCTCTTTGCGGCTTTGCGGTGAGTTTGTCTCTTTATGGATGACCGCTGAATCGCCATGGAAACACACGCAAGACACATGAAATCCTGTGTGTAAAGTCCGTGTTTTTCCGTGTGCTTCCGTGGCCATCGGGGTGTTTATACGGGTGATATCCCTTGATTTAGTGCCATTCGTGTCAGAGCACATTTCTCAACAAGTGCTCTTTAGCGTTGGCGCTTTAGGCGAAGCTGCGAGCCGAGGAACAGAAAGCGCATAGAAGGCTCAGTCCCCGGGCGAGTCAGCACAAGGTGACGAAGCCCGTCAGGTGCAGGGGATAGGGTAAATGCGGCGGTTGTGCACGGAAGTTCATGTTCTTGTTCGGGGGAGATCTGCCCCACATGCGGGGTGTTGTGGAGGCTGGGGGGATGAGACCCCCCGGCTATCCGGTTAGCTGTTATCCTCTTTGCTGTAAGGAAATCGGGTATGACCGTATCTGATAACAAGGATAGCTAGTGCCACGAGCAACAACGCCCCCGCAACACCTAGCATTCTCCACGTATCGAGGCTTTTCATGTCAAGAATCATATAACGCGCCAGTGCAACGATCGCAATATATAAAGGCATGCGAACAGGCAATTTTCCGGAATCAAGATACATTGCCACCATCGCTAGCACTTCAAGATAAATAAAGAGAAGCAGCAAATCCGCCAAGGTCACCGTTCTTGCCTTGAACATGGATGTAATCTCTATTCCAGCCGCGATTACAGTGGAAATGGCAATGATCAGCAGGCCAATGTCTTCAACCCGGGTTATCGCTTTGTGTCCAATTCTGCTGATGTCTCTCATAGGTTGTGTTTCCATTATATATTGCAGCTAACGATAATGAGTGGACCTGAATGTCCAGTTCAAATCAGTCATTCGGGGTGTCCTGAAAATCCTGCATATTTATATCCAATGACATAGTAGTCTATCGGGGAGCGCATTACATAACCCGGCGGAGCGGGGGAATTCCTGCGTCGATGTTCCTGTTTATGACACCATCTCGTTTCGGTTTCCGGGTAATCTCGTCGTCATTATTTCAGGGGCGACGCCCTGTCGGGCGGCGCATTTGCTGGTGGGAGATTTGCGAGTATCCAGTTACGCCGGGATCATGACGCGCCATCTGGCCCGTTCACGACGCTGATTCATCCGCATCGGGCGCGAAGCCGCGGCGCAGGGTGTTTTCGGTGACGCACACCGGATCGGTGAACTGCTTGAGATAATCCTCGCCGCCGGCCTTGCTGCCGATGCCGCTCAGCCTGAAGCCGCCGAAGGGCTGGCGCGCGACGAGGGCGCCGGTAATCTTGCGGTTGAGGTAGAGATTGCCGACGCGGAAACTCTCGCGGGCGCGCTGCAGGTGGGCGGGTCGGCGCGAATACACGCCGCCGGTCAGTGCGTAGGATGTTCCGTTGGCGATCGCGAGGGCCTGCTCGAAATTGGCGGCGCGCAGCAGTGCGAGCACCGGCCCGAAGATTTCTTCCTGTGCCAGCGCATCTTCCGGCGCCACGTCGGCGAAGATGGCCGGGGCGATGTAGCATCCCGCTTGTGGAACTGACTGCGGTTCGTACAGCGCGAGCCGCGCGCGCTGTGCGCCGTCCTCTATGACTGAACGGATGCGCTGCCGGGCGACGGCGTCGATCACCGGCCCCAGGAAATGGCCCGGCTGCGAGGGATCGCCGATGGTCAGGCTGCGGGTCGCCGCGATGAGGCGTTCCAGGACGGCGTCGTGCACATCGCCGACCACGATGACGCGCGAGGCCGCGCTGCACTTCTGTCCCTGGTAGCCGAAGGCGGAGGCGAGCACGCCCGGGATGGCGGCATCGAGATCGGCATCGGCGTCGATGATGATGGCATTCTTGCCGCCCATCTCCGCGATTACGCGCTTGACGTGCCTCTGGCCGTCCTGCACCTGTGCGCCGAGTTCGATGAGCCGCATGCCCACCGCACGCGAACCGGTGAAGGCGATGAGATGAAAGTCGGGACGACCCGCGAGGTACTCGCCGACCCCGCTACCCGTGCCGGGCAGGAAGTTGACCACGCCGGGCGGCAGCCCGACCGCCTCTAGCAACCGCATGAAGCGCGCGGCGATGACCGGCGTCAGCGAGGAGGGCTTGAGTATGGCGGTGTTGCCGGTGACGAGGGTTGCCGAAAGCATGCCGGTAAGGATGGCAAGCGGGAAATTCCAGGGCGCGAGGATCAGACCCACGCCCTTCGGCCGCCAGTCGAGGCGGTTGTCCTCGCCGGCGAGTGCGACGCTGCGGCCTTCGGCGAGCCGCACCGCCTGTTGTGCATAGTAGCCGAGGAAATCGATGGCCTCGCATACATCGGCATCCGCCTCGCTCCAGTTCTTGCCCGCCTCCAGCACCTGCCAGGCAGCGAATTCGTCGCGCGTCTCGATCAGCGCCGCCGCGATCCTGCGAAGATACCCGGCGCGATCACGCGCGGACAACCGGCTCCAGCCGGAACTGGCGTCGCGTGCGGCGGCGAGCGCCGCATCGGCCTGCGCGCGGCCGGCCGCCGCCACGCGCCCGATGATCTCCGCAGGACGGGCCGGGTTGGCGGAGATGATCTGTCCGGTTGTGTTCACCGCCTTTCCGTCGATGATCAGCGGGTAGTCACGGCCGAGTTGTTTGCGAACGGCGTCGAGCGCCATCGCAAAATTTTCGCGCTCGGCCGCCGCAGTGAAGCGGTGCACCGGCTCGTTGTGGAAGTGCCGCGGCGCATGCGCGTCGCTCGCCGTGGCTGTCACTTGAGGCCGTTCGAGGCTCGCGGCCTGCAGGCGGGCGGGCGCGACGCCGCTGTCGAGAATGGTCTGGCCGGTGCTGTTTTCCAGCAGACGGCGCACCAGGTAGGCCATGCCGGGCAGGGTCTCGCCGAAGGGCACGTAGACCCGCAGGCGCAGGCCCTGCGCGATCAGCGCCTGCTTGAGTTCATCCGCCATGCCGTAGAGCATCTGGAACTCGACCTGTTCCGCCGGCAGCCGCCGCTGTTCCGCGAGCGCCAGGGCGCAGGCCAGGCTGCGCACGTTGTGGCTCGCCACCGCCGGCAGCACGGCCTCGGGATGGGCAAACAGCTCGGCGAGGCAGTCCTCGAAGCAGGCATCGGTTCGCGCCTTGGCTTCCCACACCGGCGACGGCCAGCCGTGCTGGCGGGCGATCACCGTCTCGTAGTCCCAGTAGGCGCCGCGCACCAGGCGGATGTGCACCGGTGCGCCGCGCCGTTCCGCCCAGTCGATCAGCTGCCGCAGGTCATCGCGCGCCTCCCGCAGGTAGGCCTGCACGGCGATGCCTGCATCCGGCCAGTCGCGGAATTGCGGCTCGTTCAGCACCGTCATGAAACACTGCATCACGATGTGTTTGAAGTCGTACTGCTCCATGTCGACGGTGACGCCGATCTGCCGCGCGCGCGCCGCCTCGAGGATGGGGCGCAGCCGCGCGGCGATGGCCGCCACGCCGCCCTCGGGATCGAGCGGGTTCCACTGCGAGTAGAGCGCGGAAAGCTTGAGCGAGATCTGCGGGCGGCGGGTTTCATTCTCCACTTCATCGCCCGGCGGCAGGCCCTGCAGCAGGTCGAGGTAAGCCTGCTGATAGCGCTGTGCCTCCGCCTCGCTCACCACCGCCTCGCCGAGCAGGTCCAGCGTGTAGCCCATGCCACGGCGGTTCAGCTTCTCGATGGTGCGCCGCGCCTGCATGAGGTTATGCCCGCCCATGAAGCGCCGTGACAGGGCGCGCAGGGTCGCGCGCAGCAGCGGCGCGGCGATGTGCAGCGCCCAGGGCGCGTCGCTGTGCCGCAGGCTCCATTCGCTCACTTCCGGCCACGGGAGTTCCAGTCCGCTGAAATAATCCTTGAGGTGCCCGACCAGCTCTGCATCGTCGCGCAGTGTCGGCAGGACATCGATGAAGCGCAGCGTCTGCACCCGGAAGCCGGGTTCGTCGATCGCCTGCAGGATCAACCGGTCCAGCCAGGCGTGACGGTTCGATGGAGCGGACTGCGCGGCCGATTCCAGCAGTCCTCGCCCAAGCGAATAAATCCGTGTTTCCAGGTCGCTGTTATCGTTCATGCCGGCATGCCCTCGCTCAACGACGAGCCACCGTTGGATCGCATTGTTCGTTGCCGGCATGGCCGGTCGGAATTCGGAACGTCCATGGGGAAAGCATAGGCGGCCGGTGGCTGTGTGTTCAATGGCCGCCGTGGGGCCAGTTCATGAATCGGTCGGAGAAGGTGCCACAAGACGCGGGCATTGCCGCCGGTGACGAGGGTTAGCCCAACTTCGCGGATTCGCCCTTGATTTTGCCGAAAGCAAAATATTTTTGCCTTACGAATCAGTGCCCGGTTTGTGGATAACCACCGAAAACCGGCTGTAGTGCAGACCTTGCTTGTTTTCA
>Ga0210144_1001252_pt1 | contig 10893 bp, 12 predicted proteins | sample Muzzi_PWA_D2_FD_185532 | JGI IMG/M metagenome (GOLD analysis project Ga0210144, IMG submission 185532) | Wetland microbial communities from San Francisco Bay, California, USA, that impact long-term carbon sequestration - Muzzi_PWA_D2 (SPAdes) | ecosystem: Environmental > Aquatic > Marine >...
GTAAAGCTGGTCGAGCCCACCGGCGAGCACGGCGATGGTCCCGGTGGCGAGCGCCGCCTGATGGGCGGCGGCGTCGATGCCGCGCGCCAGCCCCGAGGCGACGACATAGTCGTCGTTGCCGAGGCCAGCGGCGATCTGCGCCGCGAACTTGCGGCCGGCGACGGAGGCGTTGCGCGAGCCGACGATCGCCACCATCGGGCGCGTCAGGCACGCCGGGGCGCCGCGAACCGCAAGCAGCGGCGGCGCGTCGGGAATGTGGCGGAGCCAGGGGGGATAGTCGGGCTCGCCCAGGGCGATCAGCTCTGCGCCCAGCCGGGCGAGGCCTGCCAATTCTCGTTCGGCATCCTCCACCGGGCAGAGGCGCAGGCGCCGGCCGCCGCGCTCGGCCAGTGCCGGCACCGCCGCGATCGCCGCGATGCCGCTGCCGAAATGGTTGATCAGCTCGCGAAAGGTGACCGGGCCCGGTATTATGGCGCAAACGCCACAAACGACCGATCACGGTCAAGTCGAGGAGGGTTCTGACATGACCCTTCCTCGCTTCATCCCTGATGGTACTCAGGCATTCGAGGAACTGGCAGAACTAGAAAGGCTAGCGCCACATGATCTTGCTGTAGCGGTCCAACGCCTCGTTGATCAGGGCGCGCCAGTCCTCCGAGCTAATGTCAATGATGGTACCGCAGTATCGGCAGACGACCGAGTCGTTATCTACCAGCTCCCGAAGGAGCTGAAGGTCCTTCTCGCCGCAGTGCGGGCAAGGAACCTCGATTCGGATCAAACCGACGACGGTTCCGCGCATGATCTACCCTCCCAAGATGAGGGCCACAACCTAGCCGAAAAACGACGAAGGGAGGGGAAGATGTAGGAGGGCCACGCCGTGTTGGCGCGAGCGGCTGTAGTCGCCGCCCTAGTCAGCATTGCCCCCCTCTCTGGGCTGAGAGGGGCGGAACAACTTGGTATATGTGTAGAGCGGCAATGTTCCCTTAATAATGAAATCGCCGCGTCCCATGCCAGTGGACAATCCCGCGATAAATCCTTTATTCCATATGTTGTCCAAGAAATCTCGATATTGAAGATATCCGTAGATGAAAAGGGTTTTACGATTGTTAATAATGTCGTCAAGTTCATCTTGTTTAAGATAAATTGCCGCGAATGTCTTATATGGGTAGGAGCTTTTTATAATTTCACCAATTCGTTTTTCGAAGAAAGCACTCAATGGGTACCTTGGGGTAATGGGAAGATCGGTGACAACCGAGTAAGTGATATTTTCGCCGATAATTTCGGCGGCGCTACCCCCTTCGTTGCGGAACTCAATTTCAAATTGTCCCTCAATGAGGGCCGCCTTGACATTATCGGGCAGCCGATGGCTTTTGATTTCCATGAGGATGAATCTCGGCCGCTGAGCCGCGTAGGCAATGTCGGCGGAGACTTTAGCCGCCTCTGCGCTCAATACAGATGCGCGGGCCGTATTTTGCGCCGCTTTTACCGACTCAATAGCGATTCGTCTTTGTTTTTCGCCAGCGATATAGAGTCTGTGGGTCGATTTCCACAAAGTATAAGTAAAAACAGCGATGGCAACAGTCGATATGGCCGAGACGACGTTGCCATAGCGATCCAAGACTCCAATACCGAGCCAAAGGGCGATAAATATTATATGGTGAGTGCCGCAATAATCGCCTGCGGCCTCCTGCTCATTTGTGCAGGGTATGTTTCTGTAACTAGGGAGAAACCCTGGCCAGATAAGCGAAATAGCAATGATGACGACGCCTATGGTGGACGTCGCAATTACAACTCGTCTGCCGGTGACCAGCCGCGCTAGCACATTCTCAGCCTGCTATCTCTCTGACCTCGATCTTGTCTAAATCGAGAGTTGCGAGGCAAGCAAGCATGAATGTTGCCGCGAAGGTTCCGCGTTTGAGTTTGTTGGTTACCGACGCCTCCGTTTCCGTGAAGCCATAGCGCTTGAGCCGCTTTGCTAGCTCGACATACGTCAGGTCGGAATCCCTTATCTTCGCCTTAAGGAAAGTGCTGACGCGGCGCTCCCAATCGTCCTGAGTTTTCGGTAGAGCCATAGTGCCTCCTATCGGATATGAGCGCTATCATATTCGACAGGAAACCTCTTGACAAGGGTGCGTGACTATCATATCTGATAGCTATCACATTCGATAGCTAGACAGATGCAACACTTCCTCCTCAGCAAGTCGGCAAAGAGCCTGAGCCTCGCTCAGGTCTTTCGCATGACCGACAAAGAGGCGGAAGCAACCTTCCGCCGGCTGCGGTGGCCTGAGACCGACGGGGAGCCTGTGTGCCCGTCATGCGGCGGGACCGATGCTTATGACTGCCGTCGCCCGAATGGCGCTCCCCGGTTCCGTTGCCGCTCCTGCGGGAAGGATTTCAGCATCACCTCGGGAACGCTGTTTGCCAGCCACAAGCTGCCGCTCCGCGCCTATCTCGCGGCCATCGCGATCTTCTGCAACGAGGTCAAGGGCAAGAGCATGCTCGCCATGTCCCGCGACCTGGGCCTGTCGTACAAGGCCGCATTCGTTTTCTGCCATAAGATGCGGGAAGCGATGGCTCAGGAGATGAAGGGCCGGACGGTTGGCGGCAACGGCAAAACCGCTGAGGTCGATGCCGGTTTCTTCGGCGGCTACCGGAAGCCTGCGAACCTCGCTGAGAACCGTGCCGACCGTCGCCTTGCCCGCAATCAGACTGGCAAGCGGAAGGCCGTCGTCATCGTTCGTGAGCGCAATGGCAACTCAGTCCCGGCCGTATTCAAATCGGAAGGTGCTGCCCTTGCTTGGGTTAAGTCGCGGATCGAACCCGGCACCGTCGTGCAGGCTGACGAGGCCCCAGCGTGGAACGATCTGCATGCCCGCTTTGAGATGAAGCGGATCAATCACCAAGAAGCATATAGCCTTGACGGTGCCAGCACCAATTGGGCGGAGGAGTATTTCAGCCGGCTCCGTCGTGCGGAGATCGGACACCATCACCACATCGCCGGCGCGTACCTGCTTCGCTATGCTCAGGAAGCATCATGGCGCGAGGACAATCGGCGCGTATCGAATGGCGATCAGGTGCGTCGGGTTGCTGGGCTGGCGATGGGTGCGAAGCCGTCAGTCGATTTCGCCGGATATTGGCAGCGGCATCTGCATGGTTGAGACTATGCGTGACGCAGCAGTTGAATTGTGCGTGACGCGGTTCCATGCTATCCTTTGATTCGGCGCTCGTGGCGGAATTGGTAGACGCAGCGATCTTTAAAATCGAAGCCTGTCGAGGCATTGCGGGTTCGACTCCCGTCGAGCGCACCAGCTTCCAAAAGAAGGACCAGTGATGACAAGGAAAGACAAAGAAATGCGCGAACGATTGGAGGCCGAGCGGGATCGTCTTAGACGGGAGATCGAGGCGCTGCAAAACCAGCTTCTCGGTGTCGAGCGCTCAATCGCGCTTATCTCAGGAGAGGGCGTTACACCAGAAGCGACGAACGTTCGTCAAAGGAGCCGCAACGTAAAGGACACAGCACTTAGCCTGCTCGCAGAGGCTGGTGACGAGGGCCTTACAGTCGTGCAGCTTCTTGATATTGCCAAAAGCAAGGGCCGACATTTGGACCGAGGGTCTGTGTCGTCACTGCTTTCCCGGCTCAAGAGAGAGCATGTCCTCGACATGATGGAAGGAGTTTACCGAATCAAAAAACCAAGCGCAGATGTGGTTGGCCTGCGCACGCAGGCTCACTAGACAGCAGAAAGGCCAGGCTCTCGCACAGCCTGGCCTTTCAAGGAAATGGAAGGCCCCGTATCTCAGCCGGATAGAGAAGCGGATTAGTAATCCGCAGGTCGGGAGTTCGAGTCTCCCCGGGGCCGCCAATTCCAGAAGCATGAAGCCTGTCGAGGCGCGTTTCACAGCTTCCGACAAAAAGATATGACCGCTCCGGACTATCTCCAATTGCGAAATGCCGCTGTGACTCACTTAATTCCGCGTTAATAATTTATTAACGCTATGGGCTCGCACAGTTTTGGACAAACTAGAGCCGTGACCACCGACGCGGCCGTCTATCATCTCCGGCAACCGACTTGCCTTCGTTGTTCCGCAGGGACGCACTGACGGCCCCATACAGGTGCCGCCGCTGTTCCCGTGTCGGCTCCTCCACGCCCTTGGACTGGAACAGTGCCACGGCAATCTCTTCCGCTGACATAGACTCCTGAGTAGTCCTGAGAAGGTCCAGGACGGCGCGGAAGACATGCCCGCGCTTGAACAGCGGGTTCGGATTGTAGCGCCGCCGTGGGGCGATCTGGCGGGCATTGAAACCTGGCTGCAACAGGTGCAGCACCGCCTCGACATGCTTCATGTCGGAGCGGAGCTTCTGGGCTTCGCGCTTGTTGTCTTTGATCCTGCCGCCCAACTCGGCGTGAAGCTTGAGAAGGGCGTAGATTGCTGGCTGGTGTTCCATGCCGGGAAATGTGGGGCCGGCAGGGATTCATTTCTTGTGGCGTTTGCGCCATAATACCGACCGGGCCGATGTTCTCGCTGCGGATGAGGCGGAGCCAGGCGAGCCGCTGGTCGTCGGCGAGGCGGATGCCGGGTCGGCGCTCGGCCGTGCTCATCGGTCGCCGCCGATGCGGCCCTCCGAACCGGCGACCAGCCGCCGGATGTTGTCGGCGTGGCGCCACCATAGGATGATCGTCAGCACCACGAACAGGCCGCCGATCCGGTTGTCGCCGAGAAGGAAGATCAGGACCGGCGGCGTGACCAGGCTCGCCACCAGCGCGCTCAGCGAGGAGAAGCGGGAGAAGTAGGCGGTTGCCCCCCACACCACCGCGAAGACGATCGCCGCTGGCCAGGCGAGGCCGAGCAGCACCCCGACATAGGTGGCGACGCCCTTGCCGCCCTTGAATTTCAGCCACACCGGGAAGATGTGGCCGAGAAAGGCGCCGAGTCCGGCCACCATGGCCCCGTCCGGGCCGAACAAGGCGCCGGAGATCAGCACGGCAATCGTCCCCTTCAGGCAGTCGCCGGCGAGCGTCGCGGCGGCGAGGTCGCGGCGTCCCGTCCTCAGCACATTGGTGGCGCCGATATTGCCGGAGCCGATGGCGCGCACGTCGCCGAGCCCGGAGAAACGGGTCAGCAGAAGCCCGAAGGGGATCGATCCGAGGAGGTAGCCAATGGCGAGCGCCGCGAGGAGGCTCAGGCTGGTCGGCATGACGGCGTCCGCGTCGCGATTTCGGTCAGGCCGGAGCGTATTCGTAGACCGTCCGCCCGGCAACCAGCGTCCGCAGCACCCGGCCGGAGAAGCGGGCGCCGTCGAACGGCGTGTTCTTCGAGCGGGAGCGCAGGGTGTCGGGATCGAGAATCCACGGCACCTCCGGATCGACGACGATCAGGTCGGCCGGGGCGCCGGGCGCCAGCCGCCCGACCTCGAGGCCGAGGATCTCGGCAGGCCGCGTGGCCAGCGCGCGGAACAGCGTCAGCGCGTCGACCTCGCCCGCGTGGAACAGGCGCAGCGCCGCCGGCAGCATCGTCTCCAGGCCGACCGCGCCGTCGGCCGCCTCGGCGAAGGGGTGGCGCTTGGTGTCGACGTCTTGCGGGTCATGGCTCGACACTATGACGTCGATGGTGCCGTCGGCAAGGCCGGCGACCATCGCCTTGCGGTCGTCGTCGGAGCGAAGCGGCGGCGACAGCTTGAAGAAGGTGCGATAGGGGCCGATGTCGTTCTCGTTGAGCGCCAGGTGGTTGATCGACACGCCACAGGTGACGTCAAGGCTGCGCGCCTTGGCGGCCCGCACGATCTCCAGCGACTCGGCGCATGAGACCTGGGCCACGTGGTAGCGCCCGCCGGTCAGTGCGGCGAGGCGGATGTCCCGCTCGAGGATGACGATCTCGGCTTCCTTGGGGATGCCGGCAAGCCCGAGCCGGGTCGCCACTTCGCCTTCGTTCATCACCCCGTTGCCGGTGAGATGCGGATCGGCGGCGTGGTGCATGATCAGCCCGCCGAAATCGCGCGCATAGGTGAGGACGCGCCGCATCACCGCGGCGTTGGTCACCGTGCGACGGCCGTCGGTGAAGCCGACCGCGCCGGCCTCGCCGAGGAGGCGGAGCTCGGTCATCTCCTGTCCGGCGAGGCCCTTGGTCAGCGCCGCCATCGGGTGAACGCGGATCGCCGTCTCGTCGCGGGCCCTGCGGCCGATGAAGTCGACCAGCGCCACATCGTCGATCACCGGGTCGGTGTCGGGCATGGTGACGATGGTGGTGACGCCGCCGGCCGCCGCCGCTTGTCCGGCCGAGGCGAAGGTCTCGCGGTGCTCGGCGCCCGGCTCGCCGACGAAGACCCGCATATCGACGAGGCCCGGCGCGACGATGGCGCCGCCGCAGTCGATCACCTCGGCGCCGGCGGGCCGCGCGGTCCTGGCGTCGGGGCCGGCGGCGATGATGCGACGATCGGCGACGATCACCGTCCCGGCCGCGTCCAGGTCGCGCGAGGGATCGATCACCCGCGCGTTCTCGAAGACCACCGGGCGGTCGTCGCGTCGCCGCGCACCGTGGATTTCTTCACGCATCCCGCATGCTTCTCTGTATGAAGATTCGCCGCTCTGCCAAATCGTTTATCTGCACATCTAAGTAGTCGATAGCAGTGGCGAGAAGCCGCCTTAGTTTGAAGAAGGTACGCCCTTCCTTCTCGGTCTCCACGCCCACAATTGGATCTAGCCTTGGTGGGAAATGTTTACGCTCGTTCATCCAGCGCGTGTAGAATGTGTCGCTGTCTCCTTCGTGAGTCTCGAAAACAAAATCCAAAGGTTCCTGAAGAATTCTTGTTTCGTGCGCATGGAGTATCCTGCTAACGGTCTGATGTAGGTTTATCTCCTTTTTTCGACTATCCCGGAAATAAGGTGGGCCGATTGATAGGTATTTTTCAGATAAGCGTAGGCTATGCTTCTTCATCGCGGTTATTGATGTCGTCGCCTCTGCGAAATTCCGCATGCTGGATGAGAATATCAACAAATCCCGTTTTGCGACCAATTCTTTGACGTGGCTAATGTCGTCATGAACGTCTCCGTCCTCATTGTCAGATTCTTCGGGCCTGTAATAGTTGGCAACGCTGTCGAGACGGCAAAGATTCTCCAGAATTTGGTCGTAGAGAAACATCAAGTCGGCTGACATTGCCTGTTGGCCATCTGTCTATGGTCGCCTCACGCATTGGGCAGGTGCGCGGCAAGCGCCTCGAGCACCGCCATGCGCACCGCGACCCCCATCTCAACCTGCTCGCCGATCAGGCTCCGCTTGCCGTCGGCGACCGCCGAGTCGATCTCGACGCCGCGGTTCATCGGACCGGGATGCATGACCAGCGCGTCCGGCTTGGCGAAGGCGAGCTTCTCCTCGTCGAGGCCGAAGAAGTGGAAGTATTCGCGCACCGATGGAACGAAGCTGCCCTCCATGCGCTCGCGCTGCAGACGCAGCATCATGACGATGTCGGCGCCGGCGAGGCCGGAGCGCATATCGGCGAACACCTCGACCCCCAGTCGCTCGATGCCGGTCGGCAGAAGCGTCGACGGCCCGACGACGCGGACGCTGGCGCCGAGCGTGTTGAGGAGGAGGATGTTGGAGCGTGCCACGCGGCTGTGGGCGATATCGCCGCAGATGGCGACCACCAGCTTGCCGATGTCTCCCTTGTGGCGGCGGATGGTGAGGGCATCGAGCAGCGCCTGGGTCGGATGCTCGTGGACGCCGTCGCCGGCGTTGATCACCGAGCAGGTGACCTTGTGCGCCAGCAGCTCCACCGCGCCGGCGGCGTGATGACGGACGACCAGGATGTCGGGCCGCATGGCGTTCAGCGTCATCGCCGTGTCGATCAGGGTCTCGCCCTTCTTCACCGCCAGGTTGCCGACCGCCATATTCATCACGTCGGCGCCGAGCCGCTTGCCGGCGAGCTCGAAGGAGGATTGGGTGCGGGTGGAGGCTTCGAAGAAGAGATTGATCTGGGTGCGGCCGCGCAGCACCGTCTTCTTCTTCTCGATCTGGCGGCTGACTTCCACCGCCTCTTCGGCGAGATCGAGGAGACCGACGATCTCCGCCGCTGTCATTCCCTCGATTCCCAACAGGTGCCGGCTCGGAAGCGTGATCGACGGCGAGGGCGGAGGCGCGTTCATCAAAGCCATTTCTATAGGCAGAGTCGGCCGGGCGGGCAAGCTTGGTGCACGAGCCCGTGTTATTGTAATCACAAGGATTCGCGGCTTGCCGTTTGGGGGCGGGAGATTCCATTGAATTCGGCCGTCGACACCGAAGAGGTCGCCAACCAGTCGCCGCCGTTGTCGGGCGTCAATCTGTTCAATTCGGACCCGGCGCTGCAGGCCCTCATCGAGGGCGTTCCGCAGGCGGTCATCGACCAGCTTGTCGCCCATGGCCAGATGTGGGGCACGCCGGAAGCCTTCGAGCTGGGCCGCATTGCCAACGCCCATCCGCCGGTCCTCAAGGCCTACGATCCCAACGGGGTGCGGATCGATCTGGTCGAGTTCCATCCGGCCTATCACGCCCTGATGCGACGGAGTGTCGCTGCCGGCCTGCACGCCTCGATCTGGGACGCCGCCGACGCGGAAGCCAATGTGCGGTCGCTGACGCGGGCGGCGCGGCTGTTCATGACCGCCGAGGCGGAGGCCGGGCATCTCTGCCCGATGACGATGACCAATGCGTCGGTCGCCGCGCTCGCCCATGCCCCTGACATCGCCAGGGAGTGGCTGCCGCGTATCCGCACTCGCCAATACGACTCCTCGGCCCGGCCGATGGGCGACAAGCAGGGCGTCACCGTCGGCATGGGGATGACCGAGAAGCAGGGCGGCAGCGACCTCTCCGAAAGTACCACCCGCGCCGAGGACCTGCGCGACGGCACCTGGCGGGTGACCGGCCACAAATGGTTCCTGTCGGCGCCGATGAGCGATGCCTTCCTCGTCCTCGCGCGGAGCCGCGAAGGCCTCTCCTGCTTCCTGGTGCCGCGCTTCCTTCCCGACGGCGGGCGGAACGGCATTCATTTCATGCGGCTCAAGGACAAGCTCGGCAACCGCTCCAACGCGACCGCCGAGGCGGAGTTCGATGGCACCATCGGCTGGCTGGTTGGCGAGCTCGGCCGCGGCCTGCAGACCGTGCTCGACATGGTGACGCTGACCCGGCTCGATTGCGCCGTGGCGTCCGCCGGGCTGATGCGCATCGCCCTCGCCGAGGCCGTCCATCACGCCCGTCATCGCGAGGCGTTCGGCGAAGTGCTGTTGTCCCAGCCGCTGATGAACCGCGTGCTCGCCGACATGGCGCTCGATGCCGTGGCGGCGGCGGCGCTCGCCTTTCGCCTCGCCGAATCCTACGACCGCGCCAACAATGACCCGGCCGAGGCGGCATTTGCCCGGCTGATGACCCCGGCGACCAAGTACTGGGTCACCAAGATCGCGCCGGCGATCATCGCCGAGGCGATGGAATGCCTTGGCGGCAACGGCTATGTCGAGGAGAGCCGCCTGCCGCGCCTCTACCGCGAGGCGCCGGTCAACGCCATCTGGGAGGGCGCCGGCAACATCATGTGCCTCGACGTCATGCGGGTCCTGCGCAAGTCGTCGGAGCCGCTCGAGGCGGTGCTCGCCAACATCGAGGATACCCTCGGCGGCACCGCCAAGTCGACGCTCAACGTGCTGCGCGCCGCGGCGGCCGTGGCGCTTGCCGACGAGGGCTCGGCCCGCGTCCTCACCGAGCAGCTTGCGATGACCGTCGCCGCCGCCTCGCTTCGCCGCCGCTTTCCCTCGGTCATCGCCGACGCCTTCCTTGAGACCCGCCTCGGCAAGCCGTGGCGGGCGACCTACGGCATGCTCGATTCCCGCTTCGACGCCACCGCTTTCATCAACTACATCTGCCCGGCGATCTGAGCCGCCGGTTGCCGGATTGGGAAGCGGCTAAAACCCACCAGTCTCACGCCGTTCGCGCCGCCGGGGATAACAAAAAAAGAAATCCCCGCAGATCGGCCGCCCCGTATCATGCTCGCCATCCTCGCTCACCGAGGGGCGTCGTCCGGAGGCGTCTTGACGTGCGGAGCGGGGAGCGGCGCCTGCCGGTCCGCCTCCGCAAGCGGATCGTCGGGAGGCCTCCGCAAGCCCGCCCGCCGGCATACCGCATGTTCCCGAAAAGTGTGAAGCACTTTTCGGACGAGAACATGCGGCACTCAAACAACATCTCCGTGCGAAAGCCGCTTCGGCTTTCGCACGGGGGCCGGCTGTCACAAGGCTGACCGTAAGCCGGGCGGGCCCGCTGGAAGCGGCACGACAGGGCCATCCCCTTCGTGCCGGTCCGGTCGGGCAGGTTGCCCGCGGCGATGAGCCGTTCGCGCCGTCCGCCCGGTGGAGCGCGGGTGTCGGAGTGCCCAAAATCGCCGCGGCGGGCGCTTGCATGAGCGCCCAATCTGCTTCCGGCTCGCTGGCCGGAGGCGTGCGTGGCGTTCATCCAGCGCCCGCCACCCCTCGTGCCTCAGGGCGCGAGGCAGAGCACGGGAGGGACCGTGATCACTCATGATCCGGCTCGGCGAGGACCCGAGCGCGGGAACGGAGAAGTATGTCTTGTGGCCTTTTGCCGCGCGCCACTTCCTCTACTGTCGTCCTCCGGCTCGACCGGAGGACCGCTCTACACCTGGCACGCCAATGGACCGGTCGCGCACCGTTCGACTGCCCGGCTTTGCTCACCATTGGCACACGGTCCTCCGGTCGAGCCGGAGGACGACAGTGCGTGTGAAGCCGTCGGCGCAGAAGGAGGCGCGCCGGTGTTCCCTGGATGCCCGCGGAGGCTGCTCCCATCCGCGATCCGGCAGCCATGACAGTCGGGAACCCACCCGTCACACGAACGGTGTCCACACGTCCGGGCGCGGCGGCAGCAGGCGGCGGAAAT
>Ga0210144_1001253_pt1 | contig 10880 bp, 17 predicted proteins | sample Muzzi_PWA_D2_FD_185532 | JGI IMG/M metagenome (GOLD analysis project Ga0210144, IMG submission 185532) | Wetland microbial communities from San Francisco Bay, California, USA, that impact long-term carbon sequestration - Muzzi_PWA_D2 (SPAdes) | ecosystem: Environmental > Aquatic > Marine >...
GGTTCAGCCGCTGCTCGACCTGGACCAGCCGCTCGCGCAGCTCCGACCGCGACGAGGAGCCCGCCTCCTTGTGGTCGGCGAGGTCGTCGGCGATTTTCGCCCTGGCCTCCGCGGCGCCTTTCTCGACATCGCCGATGCGGTCGGCAAGCGCGTCCAGCTCCTTGCGGCGGGCGCCGGCCCGATAGACAGCGATCGAGACGCCGATCGCCACCAGCGAGACGATCAGGCCGCCGGCGCGGAGGACGAGGTCGAGAACGTCCATCGGTACGATCGCGATCCTATTTTCCCGCCGCGGCGATTAGTTCCCGCCGGCTGGCGGCGGCAGCGGCTTGTTCGGCGTGATCCAGGTGATCGCGTGGCCGAGGATGAAGTTGACGCCGAGCCCGAGCGCGGTGCCGACCACAACGCCGGCCTGGTGGGCCTGCGGCGTCAGGGCATCGGCAACGCCGCTCTGGAAGGCGCCGAGGATCTCCGGCCCGACGAGCGAGCCGGCGACGGCACTGAGACCGCTGGTCAGGGCCTTGCGGGCGGTGGCCCCGAGAAACTTTGTTGCGAGGGCTGCGAGCATTGGTCTCTCCTGTCTCAGAGCCAGCCGGCCGCCTTCGCCGCGAAGAAGCCGGCGACGGCGACGACGATGATGACGACGATCGTGTCGGGAAGGCCCCAGCGGAGCGCATGGGCGGGCGCTGGCGCATTTTCCGGCTTCGGCGAATTGGTGACACCGGCCGACGCGGCGATCGCGTCAGCGGCCGTGGCATCACCGGTTAGCGCAGGGAGCTCGCGGTCAACCGGCTCGGCCGCCGGTTCGGCAACCGCCGCCGCGGAGGCCGAAGGCATCGCCATGGTTTTCAGCGCCCGGACCGCCGTGAGGATCGTCGCCGGTTTGTGGAGCGCGGCGTTCAGCCCGTCGCCGGCGTAGTAGCTCTGGCCCGGCGTCACCGTGCGATGGGCGCCCTTGATGGCGGTCACGACCGGCAGCGATGCCCACTCCTTCGCGAGGTTGTTGGCGAAGGTCTCGGCGCTCATCTCGCCGCGCATGAACTGCATGAAGCCGCGGCCGTTCATCAGGGCGACGGCGAGGTCGTCCTGGAAGGCCGGCGACATGATCTCCTTGCCGGTCAGCTTGAGGCTGCGCTTGAGGCTGTCGAGCGTCGCCGTGATGAACTGGTAGCCGGCGATGGCCGACGAGGCTTCCCGGCCGCCGGTCCGGCCGCCGGTCGTTACCTGGCTTCGCCCGAGGGCTCGGACCTGGTCGAAGGTCTTGTCGGTCAGGACCCACTTGTCGTCCTGACGGAAGTCGGCGTTATAGCCGGGCCTGCCGCTCTCATGGAGCCGGATGAGGCCGAGCAGCCGGATCATTGGCTCGCCCATGTACCAGGCTGTCATTTGGCAAATCTCCGAAGATCGGCGACGATCGTCGGACCCTGCCAAACCTGTTTCCCGGAAATGCCCCGGAACACGTTCCGGGTGGCGGTCAGAGCAGTTTGGGCTGCCGCCCGTCGTCGTCGCGCGCCTTCGCCCGGCGCTTGCGCACCCCGCGCTCGGTGAAGCCGCAAGCAAGCGCGATGGCCGACGCCGAGGCGCCTTCGGCGATCATCCGGTCGACCCGCGCCCTCAGCTTGGCGATCGAGCCGCGCGGGCCGAGCGGTAGCTCGATCAGGCAGCCGCCATGGCCGGTGGCGAAATGACGGCAGATGGCGTCGGCCGCCTCCCGCCCCACCGTCGCGACCAGCCAATGGTCGTCGCCGGCGCGGCCCGGCACGTAGATCTCGGTCCCGCCACGCGCCTCCGCCAGCTTGAGCGCCGCGTCGAGGCCGGCGGCCTCGGCGATCTCCGCCAGCACCTTGGGCAGCCACGCGTAGCTCACCGCTGCCCCCGCAGCTCCAGCTTGAGGATATCGGCCGTCACCTTGACGAGCCGCGCCTCGACCGCCTTCCGGCTGGCACTGCCACGCTTCCGGAGAGACGCCTTGCGGATCAGTTCGGAGCGATAAACCCGGAGGCGGTCGAGGTCGGGCGCCCGTTCCCTCTCCCCTTGCGGGAGAGAGCCTGCCCCCGACCCGATCGGGGTGTGGCGCGCGGAGCGCGCCGGGTGAGGGGGAGCGCTGGGCTCCGCGACGAGCGTTTCCACATCGTCCACCGGTTCCTGCCACCAGTAGCGCGGCCCCTGCACCTCACGGTCTCCGACCGGCCAGCGCCGCTCGCAGACGCCCGCCGAGCGCGTTCATCAGGGAAATCCATTCGCCGCTATCGAGCGAAGCGAAGTCGCGCTTGCCGGTCACCCGGACCATGATGCCGTTCAGGCCCGTCTCGCCGGCCGCGTGCAGCCGACGCCATTGCGCCGTGACGATCCGGAAGCGGTCGTCGGCAAAGTAATCCGGCGCATGACTTGGCGGCGCCGACCAGTCGACCGCCGCCGCCCGCGCCAGCCAGCCCTTCAGCGCCTCGATCACCTTCGCCGCATCCTCCGGGAAGCGGAGGAAGCGGGTGTGGCTGATCTTCGTCTGCCGCTCGACGAAGGCGATCAGCGCGTGGTCGCGCCGGTCGCGCACCACGCCGAGGTTCCAGCCGGCGATCCACAGCGCCTGCAGCTTCGCGGCATAGGGGCCGTCGAGGCCCTTTCGGGACGGCTTCGAAGCCGGCGTGAAGCCTTGCCGGCGCATTTCGTCGACCACAGCATTCCGCTCGGCCTCGCTAAGCGCCGCCGCCGAGCGCTTGCCCGTCACCCGTTCGAGCAGGCCGCGATAGCTGTCGTCGTCCAGCCCGAGCTGCTTCTTGCCGACATGGATCATCGCAAGAGGCGAGGAGCGCCCGGAGGCGCGACCGGGAGGAGAGGAAGAGCCGAGCGGGTTCATCGCGCCGCCTCTGCGACCACGGCCTGCCAATGCGCCTTGATCGCGGCGTCCATCCGCGCCCAGCGATCGAGGTGGTCGAGCCCTCTGACCTCGCGATACGACCAGCCGCAGCGGCAGGTCGCCACATCCGTGCGCACGGTGGTCCAGTCGATCGTCATCGACACGACATGGTCCGCCGCCGCCGCGCAGGCGCTGCAAAGCGTCTCCTCCAGCCAGAAGCACGGCCCCTCCTCGCTCGTGCAGGCATTGCGGTCGGTACAGCCACAGACCCGGCATTCCCTCTCCCCTTGCGGGAGAGGGTCAGGGTGAGGGGTGACGACCGCGACGCAGCCGCAATCGAAGGTCACCGTGCCGGTGGACGGTGAATGGAACCGGATATCGACCGGCCGCGCCGCCGGATGCTCCTTGCAGCGCGACGGCACCGCCGCCGCCAGCGCTTGCGTCGCCGGTGCGACCCGCGGAGCGGCAAGGGACGGCGCGCGCCGCATCATGCCGCCGCCAGATCTATGGTCACCGCCCGCCACGGCGCCTGCGGCGTCTCGCGGCGGTAGAAGCGGATGTAGATCTTCGAGCCGATCACCCGGATCGAGTCGTGGATGGCGGCCATCGCCCGCTGCCAGCGGTCGTCGTCGATCTCGACGCGGAGCAGCATGTAGAGCTCCGCCCGGTTGATTTTGCCCTCCTTGTCGACGTTGAAGGCGCGCGAGACCAGCGCCTGTACCTCGTCGCGCGAGCCTTCCGTCCATTCGTTGAGGCATTCGTCGACCAGCGCCTTCGCCGCCTGCAGCTCCGGCCCGAAATCGAGGAGGTCCGCCACCTGGAACTGGACCTTCATCGTGCCGTCGAACGAGGTGAGCGACACATTGCCCTTGGCCCCGCCGACGCTGGCTTCGTATTCCTGCGCGATCAGCGCCTGGAACGACCCGAGGTCGTCGAAGCAGTGGCCCTTGAAGCGGCCGATCTGGTCGGAAAGGTCGCCGGCGAAGGCGATCATCTTGCGGACCAGCTCGTCCTGCAGCTTGTCGACCGGCTTCACGAGGCCGACCGGCACGTAGCGGCCCTTGGCGTCCTGCATCATCGGCTTGCCGCCAATCTCGGTGATCGCCGCCGATTGCAGTTTCCTGACGATATCGGCGAGGCTGTTGACGGTGTTGCTGTCGGAGTTCATCGGCAGTCCTCCTCGGGTACGGGGTGATCGGTCCCGGCGAAGGCCCGCACCGCGGCCTTCAGCTCGTAGAGCGTGCTGGCGACGGCGAGCCGCAGCCGGTCGACGCGCATGGTTTCCGGGTTGGCGCGCTGCATCGCTTCGGTGGCGGCGATGTAGGCGCGGGCCGCGGCGACGACGGCTGCGCTTGCCTCGGCCATTTCCGTTTCGCTCAGCACGGCGGCGGCGAGCGCCCGCAGCTCGTCCAGCGAAATGACGACTGCCCGCCCATCGCCGTCGAGGACGCGGGCTGCGACCGCCTTCACCTCGATGTCCTGCGGCGGTGGAATGCGGAGCAGGCCGAGACTCGCCTCAGCCGCTGCGATGGCTGTGCCGATCTGCTCCACTTCGGCTGCCAGTACCGGCTCGGTTTCGAGCCGCGCCTCGATCCGCCGGCAGCCATGGAGGACGGTCGTATGATCGCGACCACCCATGTGCAGGCCGATTTCCGGCAGGCTTTTCGGCGTCAGGCGGCGGGCGAGATACATCGCCACCTGCCGCGGCCGGAGCAAAGCGTGCGTCCGCCGCTGCGAAAGCATGTCGAAGCGTTCCACGGCATAGTATTCGGCCACCACTTCGGTGATCAGCCGGATGCTGGGGGTGGGGCTCATCGCCGTTCTCCCCGCTTGCCGAAGGGTACGCGCTGCGGCTTCCGTCCCTCGCGGAACGTCTCGCGTCGCTTGAGCCGCTCGCCTTCGATGGTCGCTTCGAGGTTGCGCGCTTCCGCCTCCCAGGCGGCGTAGATCGACGCCTGGCCGGCCGCCGATGGGGGCAGCTGCTTCCGGGCCTCGCGGATGGAATCGGAGAGCGCCATCATGCCCTCCCCACCGCCGAGAAGTGTCCCAGCGCTGCTGTGAGGCAGTCGCGCGCCGCCGGACAGCGCGGCGCATAGGCGAGCGCCAGTTCCACCAGCTCGACGCCGCGGCTGAACGCCGCCGGCGACGGCAATGGCCGCGGCGTCGGCGCATGATCGCCATCGCCGACGAAACCATAGCGAAGATCGTCCAGCCGTTGCGCCAGCCAGGCATCCGATGCCATCGCCGCCTCGATGGCCTCGAAGGCGTGGCGCACCGTGGTTCTGTCGCGCTCGAAGGTCTCGCCGATCGCCTGGTAGGGAAGCCGCGTCAGCTTGACCGCCAGCCACATCGCCGCCTGACGCGCCCGTGCCACGGGCCCGAGCCGCGAGCGGCCCATCAGCTCGGACTCGCGGACGCCGAACGAATGGCCGACCGCCGCGACGATCTCTTCGATGCTGATCGCCGCGGTCATCGCCCGCTCTCCGTGCTGCCGCCGCGGTTCTCCCAGGCCGCCTTGACGTGGCCGGCGTCGATCGGCCGATCGTCGCCGGCGGCGAGGATCGCCGCGAGCTGCATCGTCTTGCTGATCTGGCCGAGGGCGCCCGGTCTCTGGCCGATCGCCTTCAGGAGCGTGACGATCTCGTCGTCCTCGACCGTCCAGGCCGCGATCACCGCCCGGATGTCGCGCGCCAACGGCCGGAGCCGGACCAGCCGCTTGCCGATCCGCCGGTGGATTTGCCCATAGCCTTCCTTCGGCTCGCCTTTGCCGAATCGGGTGTAGAGCTCGGTGTTGCCGAGGAGCGCGACGCCGCACTCGTATTCGTCTAGGAAGAAGCGGAGCTGGTCGACGGCTTTGTCGCAAAGGTTCTGCGCCTCATCGACGATCAGCAGCGTCTGGCGACCGTTCCGCCTGAGCCGCCGACCGATCGCCCGGTCGAGCCTGACCGGATTGCGTTCGTCGATGTCGAGCGCCTCGGCGATCTCGCGGAGCATGGTCGAGATCGCCCCGGTCGACGGCCGCATCGTCACCCGCCAGGCGCTCGGCCGTGTCTCGACGTAGTGCTTGGCGGTGAGCGTTTTGCCCATGCCCGAGCCCAGCGTGATCACCGCCATGTCCGGCATCATCTGACAGAGGAAGAGCGTCTGGATCACTTCCTCGGCCGTCGGCGTCGATACCCAGCCGGGGGCCTGCGGCAGCTGCGCCGCGAGCCTGCGGCTCGCCTCGTAGGCGTCGAGCCATTTGACCAGCCGCGCCGTCTGGTTGGCGATGTTGCCGCTGTAGGTGCCGTCGAGCAGCATCGACAGCGTCGGCGCCGGAATGTCGGCCCGGCGGGCGACCTCGGCCCGGCTCCATCCTTCATGTGCCGCGATCTCGCGGACGCGGCGGGTCGCCTCCCGCCAGGCTGCTCGCACTTCGGGCGTGCCGTCCGGCTCGCGCACGGCTTCCGGCCAGGCGCCGCCGCCTGCCCCGGACTCCGATCCGGGGTTCTCTTGATCTTGTCGCTCGCTCATGAGACCTTCACCTTCTTGCTCGCGTTGTGTTTTGAACGGCGGTCGCGGTCCTCAGCCGCGGCCGCCGTCTTCCTTCCGGAAGGGCAGCACGGCGCCTTCAGCGCCGAAAATCCGTGTCAGTCCGCGTGAGAACCGCTCGGCATCGGCCGCGGCGCCCGCCTCGCGGGCGGCGCCATTGGCGATCAGCCGGACGACCTGCGGTCTGGGCGGCGCGTCCGGTTCGATCGACGGCATCAGGGCGGCGACTTCGTCGATCGACAGCCGTCGTTCGAGGTTGAGCGCTTCGCGCATCCGCTTGAGGTAGAGGCGTTTGGCCCGCGCGTGCTCGCGCGCGGCGTCGATGTCGGCGAAGCCGGTGGCGGCGATGCATTCGGCCTCCGCCACGAAGCGGCCATCCGCCGCATAGACCGAGACCGGCTGGAAAAGGTCCTGCGGGTCGAAGCGGACGGTGAGCCTCTCGCCGATCAGCCCGGCGAGCGGCTCCGCCCAGTAGCGGTTGTCGCCGAGCGTGATCTCGCCGGTCGGCTTCCGCGCCGTCACGCCCTCGGCGGCCGAGAGGAACATCCGCCGCTGCTCGGCGGTCGCCCGGCGAATGAGCGTCGTCGGCGCTTCCAGGCTCGTCCGGAACGCGTCGTCGAAACTGCCGCCCCGCGCCGTCGCTGTCCGCCGACCCTGCCGGCGGTTGTGGCGGCCGATCTCTGTCGCCACGAGGGCGCGGAAATCGTCGATGGCGATCGCCTTCGAACCGTAGTTCTCGGGCTTGGCCTGCGGTGCGTTGCCGGTATAGGCGCCGGCACATTTCGGATGGCGGGCGATCTCCTCGCAAAGGTCGCGGAAGGCGCGTTCGATCGGCTTCGCCTGGCCGTGATAGGGCGTCGTCCAGTGAACGGTGACGCCGAGTTCGGTGAGGATGCCGGACGGCTCGTCGTCGCGGACCTTGAAGCGGTAGCGGGTCGCCATGCCGCCGGTCAGCCACTTCGAGGCGAACGACCGGCCGTTGTCGAGCCAGCACTGCTCGGGAACGCCGAAGCTCTCGACCATGTCGGCGAGTGCCAGCCGGACCGCCGTCCAGTTCTCCGACCGGTCGAGCCGGTGCGAGACGACCTTGCCGGAATAGAGGTCCTGGAAGGCGACCATCATCGGCCGGCCAACCGTCCCATCCGGCCACCGCACGAACACGTCGAAGCGATGCCCGTCGGCGTTGACCGCCTCCATCGCGGCGAAGATGGAACGGTCGCGCCGCTGGTGCGGATAGCTTCGCGCCGCGGCTTCCCGGCCCTGCCGCGCCAATTGCCGCGCCGGCGCCGGGACGTCGCGCTCGATCCGCCGTTTAAGCGTCTTGGCGCTCGGCATCGGCGTCCAGCCGTGCTCGGCCGCCGCTTCCGTCAGCCGCCGGTAGCAGGCCTCGAAATTCGGTCGCTCGGGCCTCAGATAATCGGCGACGAGGAACGCCCACGCCCGCGGGTCGCAGGTCGCCGTCGCCGTCCGCCCGCGATGGCGCGGCGCCAGAGCCGGGAGGCGATCGCTCGGCGGCACCGCCTCGGCGAGGCGCAGCCAGTTCCACAGCGTCGAGGTGGAAGCGCTCGTTTCCTTTGCCGTAAGTGCCACCGCGAGCTGCCGGGTCATCCCGCCGCGGCAAAGCGTGTCGATCCGCTGCACGGCCGCCAGCCGCTCGCGCGCCTTCGCCTTGGCCGCCGCCGGCAGTCCGTCGAAGCGCTTCCACAGCTGCGCCGAGCGCGCCTCTTGCGGGTCCATGGCCTCGCCAACCGCGGCGAGGTGATGACGGGCGAGGAGCCGCGCCTGGACGTCGGCCGGGAGCAGCGACAGGTGATATTCGAACCCGCCGCCGCGACCGTTCCGCGCCCGGAAGCGCCGCGGGTCATCGTGCCAGCCGGCCTGCTCGATATGGCGGGACAGAGCCCCCGGATCGGAGGGAAGCGTCCCGCAGGCCGCGGCGGCGATCTCGGCGCGGGCGAACCACTCCTTCATCGTTCGCCTCGGACGAATGGTGCCGACCGGCGACAGGTCGCCACCTTGACCGGCCTTTGTTGCAGGTCGCGCTCGATCGACCTGATCGCTTCGCCGAGCTGGCGTTGCTGCTGGCGCATGAGGCCGAGCTGCGCCAGGTGCGCCTCGCGCCCTTCCATCACCACCAGCCCGTCGTCATGGACGAGGAGGTCCCAGAGCCAGGTCGCGCCGGTCGCCCGCACGAAGGCGATGAACCGAACGATGCTGATGTCGTGATCCGGCTTCGAAGGCGCCGTATAGGCGTAGAGCGCGTCGGTGGTGATCGTCCGCCCGGTGAGCTCGCTCATCCGCGCGGCGACAACCGCCGCCGAGTCCGGGCATTCGGCAAGGGCGCGTCCCATCGCTGTCTTAACCCGGAGCGACAGGTCGACGGGGCGGAGTGAGTCCTGCGGCGCCCGCACCGGATAGAGTTCGGCATGCGTGAAGAGATCGTCGTGCGCGGGCTCCGGCCGGGGCAGGCGTTTCCTGGTCACGGCCGGCCTTCCCCGATGTGGGCGAGGAAGCGCTTCCGCGTCTTCGCCGAGGTTCGACCCCACAGCGAGACCAGCGCCCGGTAGAGTTGCTCCTGGCCGTCGACCGGCGGGGCCTTCCGTCCCACCGCGGCGAGCGCCGCGTCGAAGCTCGGCGCGCGCCCGTCGCTCAAGTGAGCGGCGGCGGTCCGCCTCTCCGTCGCCGGCAGCCTCGCCAGCGCCCGGAGCTGAGCGCCCTTCAGCTCGACTGGCGCTCGCCTGAGGAAGTCGGCGATGTCGCCGCTCAACGCCTCGGCGATCTGCACCGCGTCGCGGATGGTTCGGTCGGAGAGCCCGATGGTCGCCGCCGCTTCGCGCGAAAAACCGGCGACCCGATCAAGTGGCAATTCTTTGCCATTTGATCGCGGCCGTGTCTTGGACCGCCGGTCGCCGCCATGGCGGGCCTCGGGATGCAGCTCTTCCCAGATGCGTTTCCGCTCGGCGAGGCAGATGCAGCGGTCGAGCGGCGACAGCTCGCCGCGCACCAGATTCTCGTCGATTTCAGCCAGGCGTGCAGTGGTCTCGTCATAGGGCCGGATCAGCGCCTCGATGTCCATCCAGCCGAGTGCGCCGGCGGCAGCAAGGCGGTGGGCACCAATTACCAGCTGATGATCCTGGGCGCCGACCGCGGTGGCCAGCGTGCGCACGACGATCGGCTGGTCGAGCCCCTTGGCCTCCATGGACTCGCTGAGGACGGCGACACGCGCTGGGATGACCGGGCGCAGCCGCTCGCCGACGAGGATGCGGTCGAGCGCCATCTTCATCGGTGCGCTCCGTCCGCCATCGGGTAGCGGCGGCGCTTCGGCCGGCTTTTTCTGCTTAGTCTTCCGCCTTCTGGCAGGACGGTCGTCACCGTATAGCCCGCGATGACGTAGCAATGCCCCGCATGGACCTTGCACGTCGCACCGAGCGCTGCGGCGACGCCGGCGATTTCGGCCACCTCGGCGCACGCCGCCTCGATGTCGATGCCCTTTACGCGTTCCAGATATCGCACGAGGGCATGGTCGCTGACGGTGACGGTCGGGACGATCATTGCGACGCCCCCATCCGCCACAGCGCGACCAGTTCGCCGACGGTCGCGGCGAGCCACACCGAAGCGGTGAGGATCAGGGTGAGGACGGCAACCGAAAGAGCATCCCCGAGCAAGCCCTCGCCGCCGCGGGATGGATCAATGACATCGCGGTCGCGATGAACGCTTGGCACGGCGGGCAGGCGACGACGGCGCATGTCTAGGCGGCCTCGTCGTTTGGACGTGACGAGGCTTCCTCCCGCCTGCGATAATTCCGCCGCGGCTGGGGGAGCAGCCGGACCCCGGTGGCGTCGAAGCGCTCCGGCCAGATGGTCTGCGGCGGCTCGCCGAGCGCGTCGGCGATCGCCTGCTCGCCGTCCTCGTCCGGCTCGTAGAGCGCCTTGCGGCACTGGCCGTCATAGAGCCCGCGGCGCCGGTCCAGCTCTGCGCAGGAGAGCCCCCGGACCGCCAGCATGTACTTCAGCTTGGCGGCCCGACGCTCGCGCTGGGAGGGAAATGACGGCATGATGGCTCCCGCTTGTCGCCGAACGGCGATAGGCGGCGATGATAGGGACAAAAATGTCCAAAGAGCAAGCCAAATCTGTCCGCGCCCGTGAGTCGCACGATTTAGCCGATTTCTCGTGGATTGTTGATACCGGCCGGGCAGGGGAGCGGCTTCGGGCGGTGGGGGACGGGACAGAAATGTCCCTGTCGGAGCGAATCGAATACGCGCTCGATCTCATCCCCGATGAGCAGAAGGCTGGCGTGGGCCGGTCGACCAAGCAGCTCGGGCGCTATGTGAAAGGGGCTGACGTCAAGCTCTCGGTGCTGACGGAGCTGGCCACGCGATCAGGTCTGCCGCTCGACTGGATCGTCTCCGGCCGCCCCTCGACCGAGGAGGAGGTCCTTGCAAGGCTCCATGGCGCGCCAGGACTCGCGGAGTCGCACCGCGGATATCGCCCGCCGC
>Ga0210144_1001254_pt1 | contig 10867 bp, 6 predicted proteins | sample Muzzi_PWA_D2_FD_185532 | JGI IMG/M metagenome (GOLD analysis project Ga0210144, IMG submission 185532) | Wetland microbial communities from San Francisco Bay, California, USA, that impact long-term carbon sequestration - Muzzi_PWA_D2 (SPAdes) | ecosystem: Environmental > Aquatic > Marine >...
CACCCCGCAGACGATCATCAACATTCGCCCGGTGGTCGCGGCGCTGAAGGAGTTCTTCGGCTCCTCGCAGCTCTCGCAGTTCATGGACCAGACCAACTCGCTGGCCGGCCTCACCCACCGGCGCCGCCTCTCGGCGCTCGGCGCCGGCGGCCTGACCCGCGAGCGGGCCCCGATCGAGGTCCGCGACGTGCATCCGACCCACTACGGCCGGATGTGCCCGATCGAGACGCCCGAGGGGCCGAACATCGGCCTGATCGGTTCGCTCTCCTCGTTCGCGCAGATCTCCGAACACGGCTTCGTCACCACCCCCTACCGGGTGGTGAAGGACGGGGTCGTGACCGACGAGATCGTCCACCTCGACGCGACCCAGGAGGAGGACCGGATCATCGCCCAGGCGAACGCCGAGGTCGACCCGAAGACGAGCAAGCTGAAGGGCCCGCAGGTCCTGGTTCGCGCCAGCGAGCAGGAGTACGCGACCGCCGCGCCCAAGGAGGTCGAGCTGATGGACGTCTCGCCGACCCAGATCTGGTCGGTGGCGACGGCGCTGATCCCGTTCCTCGAGCACGACGACGCCAACCGGGCGCTGATGGGCTCCAACATGCAGCGCCAGGCGGTGCCGCTGGTTAAGCCCGAGCCGCCGCTGATCGGCACCGGCATGGAGCGGCGCGCGGCCGTCGACACCGGCGATGTCACGCTGGCGACCAGCGACGGCGAGGTCAGCCATGTCGATTCGGAGCGGATCGTGGTCAGCCACGGCTCGAAGAAGGAGACCTACCAGCTGCACAAGTTCATGCGCTCCAACCAGGGGACGATCATCCACCAGCGTCCGATCGTCGAGAGCGGCCAGAGGGTGAAGGCCGGCGACGTGCTCGCCGACGGCTCCTCGACCGCGGGCGGCGAGATCGCCCTCGGCAAGAACTGCCTGGTCGCCTTCATGTCCTGGGAGGGCTACAACTTCGAGGACGCGATCATCCTCTCCGAGCGCCTCGTCAAGGACGACGAGCTGACCTCGATCCACATCGAGGAGTACGAGATCGACGCCCGCACGACGAAGCTCGGCGACGAGGAGATCACCCGCGACATCCCCAACCGCTCGGAGGAGAGCCTTCGCAACCTCGACGAGCAGGGCATCGTCCGGGTTGGGGCCGAGGTGGTGTCGGGGGACCTGCTGGTCGGCAAGGTGACGCCGAAGGGCGAGACCGAGCTGACGGCCGAGGAGAAGCTGATCCGCGCGATCTTCAAGGAGAAGGCGCGCGAGGTCCGCGACACCTCGCTGAAAGTCCCGCACGGCGAGGGCGGCGTGGTGATCGACGTGCTCACCTTCAGCCGCGACGAGGGCGACGACCTGCCGCCCGGGGTCAACGACCTGGTCCGCGTCTACGTGGCGACGAAGCGCAAGATCGCCGAGGGCGACAAGCTCGCCGGCCGCCACGGGAACAAGGGCGTGATCGCGAAGATCGTCCCCGAAGAGGACATGCCGCATCTGGTCGACGGCACGCCGGTCGACGTGATCCTCAACCCGCTCGGCGTGCCGAGCCGGATGAACATCGGCCAGGTGCTGGAGACGCACCTCGGCTGGGTCGCTGGCAGCGGCTGGTACGACGACGGCTCCGATGCCTACAAGCAGGCGCACTCGCCCGGCGGCGACGGCCGCGTCTACGTCTCGACCCCGGTCTTCGACGGGGCGACCGTCGAGGACGTCGACGAGGCGCTGATCGGCTGGTCGGAGGAGAACCCCGAGCGTGGCATCGACCTCGGGGTCGACAAGAGCGCCCAGCCCGGGGCGCGCTGCGCGGGCAGCGCCCAGCTCTACAACGGCCGAACCGGCGAGCCCTACGAGGGCACCGTGACGGTCGGCTACATGTACATCCTCAAGCTGCTGCACCTGGTCGACGACAAGATCCACGCTCGGTCGACCGGCCCCTACTCGCTGGTCACCCAGCAGCCGCTGGGCGGCAAGGCCCAGTTCGGCGGCCAGCGCTTCGGCGAGATGGAGGTCTGGGCGCTGGAGGCCTACGGCGCCGCTTACACGCTGCAGGAGATGCTCACCGTGAAGTCCGACGACACGGTCGGCCGGGTGAAGGCCTACGAGGCGATCGTCAAGGGGGAGAACATCCCCGAGCCCTCGATCCCGGAGTCCTTCAAAGTCCTGCTCAAAGAGATCCAGAGCCTTTCGCTTGACGCCAACGTGGTCTCCGAAGGCGGCGACGTGGAGATCGCCGAAGAGGACGACGACCTGCTGAAAGCGGCGGAGGAGCTGGGGATGGACCTGACCGGGGTCCGCGCCGAGGGCTCCAACGGCGCCGCCGACGAGAAGGAGGAGCAGGTGGTCGGCGACGAGAAGGGCGACGGCGACGGCGACGGGGCGGAGGCCAAGGAAGAGACGAAGGTGGAGGACTAGGACGATGATCGACATCAACAACTTCGACGCGATCGAGATCGGCCTCGCGTCCTCGAAGAAGATCCGGTCCTGGAGCTGGGGCGAGGTCACCAAGCCCGAGACGATCAACTACCGCACCCTGAAGCCCGAGAAAGACGGGCTGTTCTGCGAGCGCATCTTCGGCCCGACCAAGGACTGGGAGTGCTACTGCGGCAAGTACAAGCGGGTCCGCTACAAGGGCATCGTCTGCGAGCGCTGCGGCGTCGAGGTGACTCGGTCCAAGGTCCGCCGCGAGCGGATGGGCCACGTCGATTTGGCCGCTCCGGTCTCCCACATCTGGTTCTTCAAGGGCGTGCCGAGCCGGATCGGCTACCTGATCGACATGGCACCGAAGGAGCTGGAGAAGGTCCTCTACTTCGCCGCCTCGATGGTCACCTGGGTCGACGTCGAGGCCCGCGACAAGGACCTGGGCAAGCTCGAGAAAGAGGTGAAGAAGGTCGTCGACGGCTACGAGGCCGAACAGCAGAAGCGCACCCAGGAGCTGAACGAGGCGCTGGAACGGCGGATCAAGTACCTCGAAGGCGGCGGCCAGGAGAAGTTCGACGACGACGACCACATCTGGGCCGACACGCTGAAGCTGACCGCAGCGCAGCTGCGCAAGCTGAAGGAGGACGAGCGCGCCAAGCTGATCAAAGAGCTGCGCAAGACCTTTGAGGCGGAGATCACCGACACCGAGGCCTACATCGAAGAGGCGATCGAGCGGATGGACGAGGTCTGGAAGATCTTCACCGAGATGAAGCCGAAGGACGTCGTCAACGACGAGACCGTGTTCCGCGAGCTGAAGGACCGCTTCGGGTCGCCGTTCGGCTGGGGCGAGTACTTCCGCGGCGGGATGGGCGCCGAAGCGGTGCGCGACCTGCTCGAGCAGGTCGACCTGGAGGCCGAATGCGAGGAGCTGGAGCAGACGATCAACAGCTCCAAAGGCCAGAAACAGGCCCGCGCGGTGAAGCGGCTGAAGGTCGCCTCCGCATTCCTCAACTCCGACAACAAGCCGGACTGGATGATCCTCGACTGCGTGCCGGTGATCCCGCCCGAGCTGCGCCCGATGGTGCAGCTCGACGGCGGCCGCTTCGCGACCTCGGACCTCAACGACCTCTACCGGCGGGTCATCAACCGTAACAACCGGCTGAAAAGGCTGCTCGACCTCGGCGCCCCCGAGATCATCGTCAACAACGAGAAGCGGATGCTGCAGGAGGCGGTCGACGCGCTGTTCGACAACGGCCGCCGCGGCCGCCCGGTCACTGGGCCCGGCAACCGCCCCCTGAAGTCGCTCTCCGACATGCTGAAGGGCAAGCAGGGCCGCTTCCGCCAGAACCTGCTCGGCAAGCGGGTCGACTACTCCGGCCGCTCGGTGATCGTCTCCGGCCCGAGCCTTCAGCTGCAGCAGTGCGGCCTGCCGAAGCTGATGGCGCTGGAGCTGTTCAAGCCGTTCATCATGGCCCAGCTGGTCGAGCGCAAAGCGGTGCAGAACATCAAGGCGGCCAAGAAAATGGTCGAGTCGATGGTGCCCGAGGTCTGGGACGTGCTCGAGGAGGTCATCCACGAGCACCCCGTGCTGCTGAACCGGGCGCCGACCCTGCACCGCCTCGGCATCCAGGCCTTCGAGCCGGTGCTGGTCGAGGGCAAGGCGATCCAGGTCCACCCGCTGGTCTGCCACGCTTTCAACGCCGATTTCGACGGCGACCAGATGGCCGTCCACGTGCCGCTCTCCTCCGAGGCGCAGGCCGAGGCGCGGGTGCTGATGCTCTCCGCCAACAACATCCTCTCGCCCGCTCACGGCGCGCCTCTGGCGACGCCGACCCAGGACATGGTGCTGGGGATCTACTACCTCACCTACGGGCCGTCGGCCGACGAGCTGGCGAAGCGCGACGAGGAGCTGAAGACGGGCAAGGGCCCGAACGGCGCGGCGCCGAAGGTGTTCCGCTCCGCCCAGGAGGCCGAGCTGGTCTACGAGAACGGCGGCTGCGGGCTGCACGACCTCGCCGAGTACCGCCGTGCCGGCCACGAGCACTTCCTGACCACGGTCGGGCGGATCATCTTCAACGAGAAGATCGAGCGGGCGCTCGCCGAGGCGCTCGGCGAGGAGTTCGACCCGGAGGGCTTCCAGTTCGCGAACCGGGCGCTGAAGAAGCGCGACGTCAACGAGACGGTCTCCGACCTGGTCGAGGCCTACGGGGCCCCGGCGGTCTCCCGCGTGCTCGACGCGTTCAAGGACCTCGGCTTCCACTACGCGACGCAGGCGGGCGTCACAGTCTCCAAGAACAACGTCATCTCGCCGCCCGACAAGGCGGAGATCCTCGATCGCTACGAGAAGCTGACGGCGGCGATCCAGAGCCAGTACGACGACGGCTACATCACCGCGGAGGAGCGCCACGAGGCCGTCACCTCGCACTGGAACGAGGCCACCGACGAGGTCGCCCGGGCGATGGAGGATAACCTCGACGAACTGAACCCGATCTACATGATGGCCAATTCCGGCGCCCGCGGCTCCTTCAAACAGATCCGCCAGCTGGCCGGGATGCGGGGCCTGATGGCGAACCCGAAAGGGGAGATCATCGAGCGCCCGATCAAGGCCAACTTCATGGAGGGCCTCTCGGTGCTGGAGTACTTCATCTCCACGCACGGCGCGCGCAAGGGACTGGCCGACACGGCGCTGCGCACCGCCGACTCGGGCTACCTGACCCGGCGCCTCGTCGACGTCGCCCAGGATGTGATCGTCCGCGACGAGGACTGCAAGACCAAAGACCACATCGAGATGCCGCTGCGCAGGGACGACGGCTCCCTCAACCACAACCTGATCGGCCGTCTGGCGGCGAAGAAATTCGAGACCAAGCGGGGCCGAGAGCTACTGAAGCGCAACCACGAGATCACCCAGGCCGACGTCGAGGAGATCGCCGAGGCCTACGGCGACGAGGAGGGGGTCGCGGTTCCGGTGCGCTCGACCCTGAAGTGCGACGCCGAGTCCGGTGTTTGCCGCGCCTGCTACGGCGTTGCCCCGGCGACCGGCTCGATGGTCGACATCGGCGACGCGGTGGGGATCATCGCGGCCCAGTCGATCGGCGAGCCGGGCACCCAGCTGACCATGCGCACCTTCCACACCGGCGGCGTCGCCGGCCAGGACATCACCCAGGGCCTGCCCCGCATCGTCGAGCTGTTCGAGGCGCGCAAACCGAAGGGCCTGGCGCAGATGGCCGGGGAGGCCGGCAAGGTCTCGGTCGAGGAGACCGACAAAGCGCTGAAGCTGATCGTCACCGAGTCGGACGGCGAGGAGCACAGCTACAGCTTCCCGCCGCGCACCCGGTTGCATGTCGCCGACGGCGACAAGGTCGAGGTCGGCCAGCAGCTAAACGAGGGATCCCTCTACCCCGCCGACCTGCTGGCGATCCGCGGCCGCACCGAGACCGAGCTCTACCTGGTCGCCGAGGTGCAGAGGGTCTACCGGGCGCAGGGCGTCGACATCGAGGACAAGCACATCGAGCTGATCGCGCGGCAGATGCTGAAGAAGGTGAAAGTCGAGTCGAAGGGGTCGACCGCTCTGCTGCCCGGGCAGCTCGAAGACCGCGGCGCGCTCAAACGGCTCAACAAGCAGGTCAAGGAAGAGGGCGGCACGACCGCCAAAGGCGAGGAGGTCATCCTCGGCATCACCAAGGCCTCGCTGGCCACCGAGTCGTTCCTCTCCGCCGCCTCCTTCCAGGAGACGACCAAGGTGCTCACCGACGCCGCCCTGGAGGGCAAACGCGACAAGCTGGTCGGCCTGAAGGAGAACGTGATCATCGGCAAGCTGATCCCCGCCGCGACCGGGCTGAAGCACTACCGGACGCTGGCAGTCGAGCCGGCGGTGCCGGTCGAGCCGCCCAGCGACGAGGCCCTGCTCGACGAAGAGGAGCTGGCCGCCGAGCTCGGCGGCGACGGCGAGGGGGCGCCTGTGGAGAGCTTCGGGCCCTCGTTCGCCGAGGAGCTCGAGGAGCTGGCACAGGAGATCGAGTCGAACAAGGACGAGTCCTAAGAGGGAGGGGCGCAGCGGGCCGCGCTGGACTTGCTCCTCGTCGATTGCAGCTTTGTCCCCCTTATAGGGGGTGCAAAGGCTCAATCGTTGGTTCAAGCAGATAAATTGGCTGGATGGCCAGGGCTGAAAAGGTCTGCGTCATCGGTGCCGGCAGCTCCGGGATCGCGGCCTGCCAGGTCCTCGCCGCGCGCGGCATTCCCTTCGACTGCTTCGAGAAGGGCTCGCAGGTCGGCGGCAACTGGCGCTACGAAAACGACAACGGGATGTCCTCGGCGTACCGCTCTCTGCACATCAACACGTCGCGGAAGCTGATGGCCTATGCCAGCTTCCCGATGCCCGACGACTACCCGGACTACCCCGACCACTTCCAGATCGCCCGCTACTTCGACGACTACGTCGACCACTTCGGCTTCCGCGACAAGATCCGGTTCCGCGCCGAGGTCGTCCGCGTCGAGCCGCGCGACGGCGAGTGGGAGGTCACGGGCGAGGACGCCGGGGGAGAGCGCGAGACGCACCGCTACCGCGCGGCGCTGGTCGCCAACGGCCATCACTGGGACGCCCGCTGGCCGGAACCGCCGTTCCCCGGCGCCGAGCAATTCGAGGGCGAGCAGATGCACGCCCACTACTACCGCGAGCCCGACGTGCTGCGCGACAAGCGGGTGCTGGTGCTGGGGATCGGCAACTCGGCGACCGACATCGCGGTCGAGTCCTCGCGGATCGCCGAGAGGACCTTCCTGGCGATGCGGCGCGGCGCGTACGTGCTGCCGAAGTACCTGAGCGGCAAGCCGACCGACGAAGCCGCCTCGCCGCTGCTGACGCGGTTCCCGCTCTCGGTGCAGCGCTTCTTCATCGGCCGGATGCTGGGGCTGACCGCCGGCGACATGACCGCCTACGGGCTGCCGAAGCCCGACCACAAGCTGCTCGAGGCCCACCCGACCGTCTCGGCCGAGCTGCTCTCCCGGCTCGGGCACGGCGACATCGAGGTGAAGCCGAACATCGACCGCTTCGCCGGCGGCCGCACGGTGCGCTTCGACGACGGCAGCGAGGAGGAGATCGACCTGGTGGTCTACTGCACGGGCTACCGGATCAGCTTCCCGTTCTTCGACTCCGAGCTGGTCTCGGCTCAGGACAACCGGCTCTCCCTGTACCGCCGCCTGGTCTCGGTCGAGCACCCGGGGCTCTACTTCCTCGGCTTCATCCAGCCACTGGGGGCGATCATGCCGATCGCCGAGGCGCAGGCCGAATGGGTAGCGGACCTGCTGGGCGGCCTCACGGCGCTGCCCTCAGCCGAGCAGATGCGGGCGGAGATCGCCGCCTACGAGCGCAAGATGCGGAAGCGCTACGTCGCCTCTAAGCGCCACACGATCCAGGTCGACTTCCACCCCTACCTGCGCGAGATCCGCCGCGAGCGAAAGCGGGCTGCGCAGCGGGCCTAGCGGGGCGCCGCTGGCCGGGAGGGGCATCCCGCGTCCTCCCGATCGCGCCGGCGCCGTTCGGGCTGGGGTGGGGGCCGCGGGGGCGGGGCGATAGGGGACGCCAGCGGCCGAAGCCGTCGCCGGGCTCCTCGGCGCCGTCCTCCTCGGGCGACTTGCTCGCCCACCAGACGAGCCAGAGCGCGCCGAAGACGGGAATCTTCAGCACGACCAGCAGGAAGAAGATTGGCCAGAATCCCTCCACCGGGTCAGTCTAGCCCGCCGCTCCACGCCGTCAACGCTTCGACCTGGGCCTCCTCGAGCCCGAGGTGGGACTCGGTTGGAACCAGCAGGGTCGGCTCCTCGCGGCCTCGCGCCCACTCGTAGCAGCTCTCGTCGAAGCTGTCGTCGATCCAGGCGACGGCGCGTCCCTTCCCGTACTCGTCAAGCGGCCCGAGCTTCCAGTGCGCCGAGCCGAACCGGGCCGCCCCGTCGAAGCTTAGGAAGGGAAGCTCCGGCAGGCCGAGGAGGTTCGGCAGGTAGTCGTTCGCTTTCTCCTCCCAGCCGGAAGCCCAGACCATCTCGAAGTGCTCACCAAGGCGCCGCAGTCGGTCCCCGGCGGCCAGGGAGATGCAGTGCACCATCCCGTCGATCAGCTCGAACCGCGCCTGTTTCCGGTCGGGCGGCTCGTCGAAGCCGAAGAGGGAGATGACGCCGTCCACGTCGACGGCAAGGATCGGCCGGCTCATGCGGCGAGACTAGCTACCAGCGGTAGTGGGCAAACGCCTTGTTGGCCTGCGCCATCCGGTAGATGTCGTCCTTGCGCTTCCAGGCGCCGCCCTGCTGCTGGATCGCGTCGAGGATTTCCCCGGCAAGGCGCTCCGACATCGAGTACTCGCGGCGGCTGCGGGCGAAGTCGACCAGCCAGCGCACGGCAAGCGTGCGAGCGCGCCGCGCGGGGACCTCCACCGGCACCTGGTAGGTGGCGCCGCCGACCCGCCGGGAACGGACCTCGAGCACCGGCGTCAGCTGCTTGATCGCCGCCTCGAGCGTCTCGACCGCGTCCTCCTTGGAACGCTCGCCGACGATCGCCAGCGCGTCGTAGACGATCCGCTCGGCAAGCGACTTCTTGCCGTCCTGCATGGTCTTGTTGATCACCTGCTGGACGAGCCGGTTGCGGAAACGGGCATCGGGCTCGACCGGACGGATCTGCGCTGCGGAGCGGCGCGGCATCAGCGGCTCACCACGGTCACGCGGCCTTGACGCCGTAGCGTGAGCGGGCCTGCTTGCGGTCGGACACGCCGGCCGCGTCGAGCGCGCCGCGGACGACCTTGTAGCGGACGCCCGGCAGGTCCTTGACGCGACCGCCTCTGACCAGGACGACCGAGTGCTCCTGGAGGTTGTGGCCCTCGCCCGGGATGTATGTGGTGACCTCCATCCCATTGGTGAGGCGCACGCGAGCGATCTTGCGCAGGGCCGAGTTCGGCTTCTTCGGCGTCACCGTGGCGACGCGGGTGCAGACACCGCGCCGCTGCGGCGCTGCGACCCGCTTCTTGCGGCCCCGCCCGGACTTGAGGCCCGGCGTCGTCGTCTTCTTCTTCGGCCGCTTGCGGCCCTTGCGAATAAGTTGATTGGTGTTCGGCACGGCCGCGCATGGTAGCGGGCCGCCGCCTCCGGAGCCGCAACGAGAAGCAATCCCCCGAGCATCAGGCCGGCCGCCGAGGCGATCTCGGCGTAGAAGCCGTCGAGCAGCACGGCGCTGGCGCCCGAGAAGCGCGAGGCCTGCGCGCCGGCGTCGAGCCCGGCGGGGAGATCGATCAGCAGGGCGACCGCGAGGGCGAGCAGGCCAAGGACGAAGATCGCCCTCCCGAGCCCGCGTCGCCGCTCGTTGCGCAGCGCGGCCAGGGCGAGAGCGGCGGCGAGCAGCGCCAGCGGAACCAGCAGGTAGGCGTGGGCCCGGCCGGCGGCTTCGGCGCCGACCGTCGGCGCGCTCGCCGCCGGCAGCGCCGCGTAGCCCGGCTGACCGACCTCGACCGCCCGGTAATCGATGAACTGCGAGATCGCCAGGCAGGCGGCGGAGGCGAGGACCGTCGCACCGATCGCGCGCCGGGGGGTAAGCACCCCGCTGGCCCGGGTTGCGGCCCGGACCGCCAGGTCGCGGGCCCGCAGGAGGAGCCGTTCGAGCCTCGAGAGCCCACGGAAGAGCAGCACGCCGAGCGGTCGCAGGCGACGCGCGACGCGCCCGCCGAGGCGCCTTGCGGACCGGCCCAGGCGGGCGATCGGCGTCCAGGCCCACAGCAGAAGCCGGTTCGCCGCGCGGTCGACCCGGCGCGTCGCCGCGACCGCAACGCGGGCCGCAGCGCGGACCCGATTCGAGACTCTGCCCGGAACGGCGCGTATGCGGCGCCGCGCCGCTGCTATCATCGCCGGTCGCTCAGGCTTCTTCTTCGCAGTGTGTTTCGCCGGGCCCGCTAGGGCCTTTTTCATGCCCCGATCCCGGCGGCCTGCGCCGGAAGGCCTCGATCTCCGTGATTTCCCTCGTCCCCGCTTCAAGACAACTACCTTAAGACCATGCCACGCACCTTCCAACTGGAGAAAACGCGCAACATCGGGATCATGGCGCACATCGACGCCGGTAAGACGACGACGACGGAGCGCATCCTCTACTACACGGGCCGCACCCACAAGATGGGCGAGGTCCACGAGGGCGCCGCGGTGATGGACTGGATGGAGCAGGAGCAGGAACGCGGCATCACGATCACCTCCGCCGCCACCGCCTGCGAGTGGCAGGGCCACCGGATCAACATCATCGACACGCCGGGCCACGTCGACTTCACTGTCGAGGTGGAGCGCAGCCTCCGCATCCTCGACGGCGCGATTGCGGTTTTCGACGCCGTTGCCGGCGTCGAGCCGCAGTCGGAGACGGTTTGGCGCCAGGCGGACAAGTACAAGGTGCCGCGCTTCGCCTACATCAACAAGATGGACCGCACCGGCGCCGACTTCGCGGGC
>Ga0210144_1001257_pt1 | contig 10857 bp, 6 predicted proteins | sample Muzzi_PWA_D2_FD_185532 | JGI IMG/M metagenome (GOLD analysis project Ga0210144, IMG submission 185532) | Wetland microbial communities from San Francisco Bay, California, USA, that impact long-term carbon sequestration - Muzzi_PWA_D2 (SPAdes) | ecosystem: Environmental > Aquatic > Marine >...
AAGTATCGTGGTGGTGAAAAGTCGAGGATTCTGCCGCCATCGACTTGATAGATGCCATTCCAGTGATTGTAGTTCATTATGCTCAGGTAGTTGGGTTTGTAATTATTATCCTCGTCCCCTCCGTGCCGGAGATTCATGTTATGACCCAGCTCGTGCATTAGGTGACTATCGTCAAAGGCGTCAAAAATCACGATATCGTTTCCACCAACCTCTCCTTTTCCTCCTACATTGATTATCTTATACATGGATGTGTCATCGGGAACTGGGGACCAGCCGGGACCACTGACTGTGAGCCGGGTCGCCGTATTGGAGACGACCTTCAACGTCTGATCGGCACCTTTACCATCAGTAATCGTGACCTGTCTACGCACCCACTCGTCGGTTATCCAGTTCTGGGCTGTGTCGTTAAGCGTGCTTTCTGTGTTACCGCCAGTTGATTTTCCAATTCTGTTAGCCGGATAAGCGGCACTGAGTGCATAGCGGAATGCCAAGCGTCGCTTAGCCTGGAAATGATTCTCACAGTCCGGGTCTGCTGAATCTGCGAAACCATCTTCACCGTTATCCAAGCCATCATTGCAAGTGCCTGCGGCGAACCCATCCTCCCCAGCCCCGGGCTTATTCTTTATCTGATAGAAGGTCGTGGTGAGGCCGGAAAGATTGGTTACGGGCACTGGATTACCTCCGCCTAGGTTGTCACCTACCAGGCAGTTCGGATCCATGGCGTCTATCAGACCATCCCCGTCGTCATCCTCTCCATTAGTGCAACCAGTCGGACCCGTTCTATCCTCGATACCCTGGCAGTCCGGGTCGTCCCGATCGGCCACGCCGTCGCCGCCGTTATCCATGCCATCTGCACATGTGTTCGGGCCGATGCCGTCCTCGATCCTCTGAGAGCATTCCGTGTCAAAGCCGTCAGACCTACCATCGGACCGGTTATCGATACCATCGAAACAGGAATCCGACAGGAAGTTTCCCTCAATCCCGATACAATCCGGATCGCCGCTGTCGATCTCGAGAATCTCTTCAACATCAAAGTTCTCGTTACCGTTCCCATTGTCGATACCATCAGTACAAGAGCCAGCACCTGCCCCATCCTCACTACCGACGGTGAGATCACCGGTATCAACGTGTAGGGTTATACCGGGTTCGCCGTCGGGGTTTTCAATGCCACCCGCGTCAACCGGCGCAAGGGCGAATGCACGTTTCGTACGTTGGACGGCACGCTGGGTAGGTGGAACGGTTGCCATCCAGTCAAGTTCGATAAAGAGATCCTTGTGATCGGGATTCGCATTAAACGGTGCCTCATGGAGAGGGACATCGACGCTCCCGTTGCCATCGAAGTCTATGCCTGACGTCTCCCAGACATCCAGCAAACCATCACCATCCCGGTCCACTGTAAAGACCTTAACCTCGTTTCCGGCTGCGACGTAAATGCGGCCGCGCTCATCGGTCGCAATGCCAAGCGGACAATACAGATTACTAGCCTGATCCCCTACTGCCGATATGAAGCTATCGTGGGGGATGCCCTCGAGGTCTAGGACCTGTATGCGATCATGGACATCATCATAGCCATGATCAGCCACATAAAGAAGGCCGAACTCGGCGAGGCTACAGGGTCTATAGAATTCGCCGGGCGCGTCCCCTAACCCCCTGCCTAAAATGCGAAGGAGAGTGCCGTCGGGTCGAAAAACTCTGATGTAATAACCGAAATTGTCAGCCACGTAGACGCGATCCATCGCATCAATGGCAATGCCACCCAAGCGGGGTCCCTCGCAATGAACCCCGGCCCCTCCGTAGCAGAAATAGCGAAGAAAAGTGCCTGCCGGGCTGAATACCTTTACCCCTTGAATAGTATCGACGACGTAGAGGTTGTGCTCACTGTCAATCGCCATCTGGCAGGGAGCCCATAATTCGTCCTGAGCAGCACCAAATGTTCCGATCGACGTCTTAAATACTCCATCAAGATCGAAGACCTGCACACGGTGATTCGCTATCGACGTTGAGCCTGCGTTCCCGTCACTTACATAAACCCTGTCTAGCTCAGGATCAATAGCAATACCACAAGGAGGATCGAACTCACCAGGCCCATCACCACGACTGCCAAATGCTTTGAGGAAGGTACCATTCGCATCGAAGATCTGGATGCGGGCATTTCCAGTGTCGACCACGTAAATGCGACCGTCGTTGCCAACAGCGATCTCACCAATTGAGTCGAATTGGCCATTCCCCGTACCAGCCCCACCGAACTGAAAGAGAAGCGTCTCCGCGATCAATGCATGCATTGGCAGCACTAAAAGAAGAATCCCTAATAGAATCAAGGTGACCTGTGACAGTATGATATGTGTACCTGCCGCGTTCGTTTTCATGCGCCCTCCTGTCTTTCTTTATTCAGTGCCAATTATCCTCGTAGTGTGGAGAAGGTATCTGTAATTTTGCTTCCCATGTGAGAATCGATTGTTAAGAAGTTTGCATTAAATGTCAGTTTGCATTTGCCATGAGAATTTGAGTTCGCAAGGCACCCTTTCTTTTCATTCTGGCACAATGGAGCGCAATTTAAAGGGTAATAGCTGACATAATATTTCATACAAACGTGACTGCAATAAGAGAAATTACGTATGTCTTGTTAAAATGTATGTCGTCCTGCGACTCTGGCCTAAATTACTCTGCTTTTTAAAGAGTTGAACGACATCAAACAAATCTTCCGAACATAGAATTCTAACCACTCGATTTTCTGAGTGCGCATTAATGTCTTGCACAGCCATTCAAGCGAGAATACGACTGAAAGAAATTATTTACATGAATACAAGCGGATGCCTTGGGTTGAAATCTGCCGGTCAGCAACCTGCCCGGGAACGACCACTTTCAGTACCTTCCGGAAGTTTAAGGGAATTTTCTGAATGTCCGGGTATATCCCGGCTCCAGTCATCCGAGTAAGTTACTCAGGTATTTAGCCAGGAAGGTCAGAAATCGGGCCTCATTTTGCCGTTGAAGGTCTTTCCCTGGAGTTCCGGAAAGCCGCAGAAAGCGACATTCATTACCATAAGAAAACGGCCCCGGAGAGTCGTTTCCAAATGATACTCTTAAGCTGATTTCTCGTGTCTAGCAGCTGCAATTCTCACCTTATTTCAAAAGATGGAATCTATGACCTGTTGCCATTCAGCCTGCTCCACGCGCAGGTGACCGCCATCATCGCCTAGGAGGACATCGAGACGATCGCTTGCCCCTAGGGAGTTGTAGGGTGGCAGGTCTGCCTGTGGCGAGATGTCTGCACTTATGGTCACGTCAAACCCGTCCGGGCCCTTGGGTGTGAGCTTTACCTGGAATCGGGTTAACTGGCCCGCCAGCTCGGTGTTCTGGCCATCGACGGTATGCAGCCAGCTCACCCCGGCGGCACTGGCATCCGCAACATCCAGCTTCCAGGTGCTGTGCTCGAGAGTAATTGCACCCGGTGGCACGGTGATGGTGGTAAATGTCTCGGGTAGTGGCAGATCAGGTGTTGCCGGGTAGCTTGCCTGCAGTGCAAGCCCCTCGATATTGGGATCGATCCCGTCGCTGGCCACCCCCAGATCGAGGTGACCCTTGAAGGTAACCCGGGGCGCCCCTTTATCATCTGTTACCAGTGACCACTCATTGAGGTCCAGGGTACGGAATGTCTCCACACCTTGAGTCTGGAATGTTGGATCAGCGATGGTCGCAAGGTCGATGTTTTGTGTGCTGGCAGTTCCATAATCGTTGCCCAGCGTGATGCGGGTTGTTCCCCCTCCCGCCAGGGGCTGGAAGATAGGATCGCCGACCTCGGTCGGTACCGCTCCCAGGATAAGCTGCCAGCGGTCTCCCCGGCTGTTCGTCTGGGTCAGTTCAGCCGTGAGGCTGGCGAGTCCGTTGGTGATATCCGTCATGGCCTCGCCCTCCAGAAGGTAGAGATGCGCCCCATTGACCACCGGGTCCGGATCACTGAGGGTATAGATGCTGCTCCCTGTTTGGACCAGGCTGCCCGCCGGGAAGTGGAACTGCAGTGCCGTGGCATCCTCGGGCGGGGTGCCCGACGTCACCGGGTAGTGCGCTACGACGGTGATGTCCTCCTGGGTGGGAGCCAGCCCATTGTGTCCCGGGGCCAGTTCCAGATCCGCCGTCAGGCTAAATCTTTCCGGAATGGAATTGCTGTCCGTCGGGACGGCCACTACGGCACTGGTATTCAGTCCGGCCAATGCGAGCGGTGCGAGGGGGTTGACTTCCATCCAGGTTTCAAATGGCAGATCCCAATCATCTTTACCTTTGTCGCCACCGAAGTGCTGCCAGTCATCTGGTGGCACCTCGTTTGTGGTGATCCATGCATCACCTCCTTTGTACAGATCCCCCTTGGGTGCGTCAGGTATGCCGCATGCGACATCGGAGTCCAATGTAAATGCAAACATTTCACCGCTACGGAGTGCCACAGGAGAGTCAAGTTTCAGCAGTCGGAAGTCGGGGTTACTCGTGTCGCTGAAAATGGGCAGCTGATCACCTGGGATGGTTGTCGTGCTACGTATCGCCGTGCCTGGAGCGTACCTGCCATCATCCTGTTGCATCACATCACGGGTTTCGAGAATCAGGTTACCGTCAGGATTGCAGATGATAGGGGCTCCTATCTGCACCAGCTTTCCTGAGTATCCTGCTGTCACCACCTGGGCCAGCCTCTGATCGATTTGACTCCCAATAACATAGCTTACCGTTGAAGCTATCTCAGGCTGCGATTGATCCAGCATCGGCGAGGGAGTAAAACCCGCAACCAGATTACCGTTGATGTTCTCGACCGAGATTTCGTAACCTGCCGCGGAAAAAGTGACGTTTTCCAGGCCCGTAATGGTGGTTGCTTTCAGAAACTCGAAGGTCTCACCTTCGTTCGGGATGAAATCATTGATAAAGAAGAAGGTAACGCGACTGCCATCGAGAAAGTCCACATTTCCCAGGACATCGAGCACATCATGATCGTCTGTCCCGGCGATCTCAATCTCCAGTTGCCCGGCAAAGTCCAGATCTCCTTTGGCCGCCAGGATACCCGGTGAACTGCCAGGACATACAACTGCCTCATCCCCGATATCGATAGGGTTAGGTGATTCTAACCGACGGGGATAATTGCTACCGCAAATACTTCCGCCAAGTATATTGATGTGCGTTGCATAGAGTGAACCGTCGAGTTGTGTGTGGCCGGACTTCTGGTAAAAATTCCCATAGTGAGATGGTTCGCGTCGGATACCAACTATAGAACCACTATCGTCAATTAACAAATTACCATAGTTCTTGAAATCAGCGGTTGAATAAACTTCAAGACCGGCATTTTGCAAAGTGCCTACTATTGTAAATATCGCTCGTTCATTATTCTTTATCAATCCATAATTTACTGAGATGCTACCCTCAGAGCTGTATACGAAGCCTGCGTCGTTGATTAGTTTACCCCTGTTAATAAAAAAATCATCGATGTTGTTCAAAGTCAGAGTGCCCTTACTCCGATTCTCGATCGTTCCTTCATTAAGAATTCTTCCTCGATTATTTAAATTACTGGGAATTGGATCACCCGCCGGGCTTGTACTTCCGCCTATAATGATAGTTGAATAAGAACGTGCGCCCAGATACCCAAGGCTGTCGTTGTTTGTTGTTCCAAGGATTCTTAGAGTGCCATAACTTCTGTTTATTATGACACCGGAATTGTCTAATCCCTGGTACATAACCATCGTGCCATAATTCTGTATAATGCCTTCTGACAGGCTGTTGTATCGGTTTTTAAGAGAATTATTGCTAATAAATAATCCATCAGCACTGTTATCAATAAAACCATAATTGGTTAATTCATTTCTGTTAACAAAAAGAAGATTGTTGTGGATCTGAGCTTCATTATTAAGGCTCGCATTATTATAAAAAGTATTATTGTTCTCAATTGATGCATGAATCTTATTATCAAGAATCCCATAGTTACCAGATATCCCGTAATTGATAAGAGTGCCCGAATTATAAAAGTACGCAGTGCCGGAACTATTACATCTATCATAGCCATTAAAACGATTAACCTCATGGCCATTAAAAAAAAAGCCAAATCGATTCTCAATAAGGCCAGTGTTTCTCATTCTGTCGCAGTTGAAAAAATAGCTAAATATATAAGGTAGGTCTGGCCGGCTGTCTTGATGATTAAATCCGGTTACTAAATCACCATTATTATATAAACTACCAAAGTTTTCCCAAGCAGCACCGGTATTTTCAATATGACCATCACCATAATTAACTAGCGTGGCGCCGTTTCCATTACGGACCCGCGTGATATTAAGATCCGCTGCGGTATAGCCCAACGAATAAATATTTCCATGATTGCGGAAGGGGGTAGGTGCATAGTTGCCCGCCCGTTCACGATGGATCGTGATGGTCCCGTAATTTGGGTTGGGGGAAAGCTGCCCTGCTGAAGCGAGAGTAGATAAAGTCCCGAAGATTCCTCCGGCAACTGCACGGGCCAGGCGTGTTGTTGATAAAGGGCCGGTCGAGGTCGTTGTATTGTGTGGTTTGAGTATACTCATTGGCCCCTCCCTACGATCATGTCAAGCAGTAACCGATCGTCACTGCACAGTATTCTTCTTCAATATGATGCGTTTATTGAAGGTAGTCCCCATGACGGTGCAGTAATTATTAATACTACTGTTTTTAGTGTTATATTGAACCTATAGCACAATATTTCCGTTTTTCTACTATGTTTTATTTTGGCAGGTGTCTGGTAGGTAGTCCTTCAGAGTCAATATAAATGATTAGCTGGCGTTAACCGCCGTCGCGGCTGGCCGAAAATGTAAAATTACATGCTGCTACCTTACGGATGAAATAAACATACAATCAAAACGTTATAAAGACTTGGTAATTTGGCTGGGTGCTTGACGTTTTCCTACACAATCAAGTGAGCATACCAGGCAAAACTCAACATTGAGGTTATTTAGTCCGCATCCACATTACACCACCTTCCGCAAACGAATAAATGCTTTAGGATATAATTAACTACTAACTGACTTCATTCAGGTGCTAGATCATAGAGATCCTGATCAATATCGCATGAGGCAAGGAGTCAATGGCGAGTCACAGGGAGCCTGGCACGGGAGGGACGATGATTGAGAACAGGCAGGTATACTTCATCGCGGGACTGCCCCGCAGTGGTTCGACACTGCTTACCAATATTCTGGCCCAGAATCCACGCTGTTATGTCACCCCCACCTCTGGAATAGTCGATATGCTGGTACAGGTGCGCAATTTCTGGGACCGAAACGAAGCCTTTCGCGCCCACGACCGCCAGTTGAACGAAATGCTCAAGCGTAATGTATTACGCAGTATGCTCTCCGGTTACTTCGCCCACACCAGCGAGCCCATCTGCTTTGACAAGAATCGTTACTGGTGCGAGTTTCTGGAGATGGGGGCGGAACTGCTTGGTGGACGTGACCACGTCAAGGTACTGGTTACCGTGAGAGATCTGCGGGATGTGGCTGCCTCCTTCGAACTCCTGTACCGCAAGACATCGGCACTGGGGCAGCCACCCCAGGATGCTGCCTATGAACTCAAACTGAAGACCGCCCTTGGACGTTTCGAGGTTTTCATTGACGATGTCCAGCCCATCGGTCGGGCATTCAATGCCATTCGAGATGCGGTTACCCGAGGCTGGTTGCCCAACATGTGCTTCGTCGAGTTTACCGAGCTCACCGAGCGGCCCATTGAGACCCTGAGCACGATATATAAGTTCCTGGAAGAGGAACCATATGCACACGATTTTGAGAATGTTAAACAGGTGACCTTTGAGGACGATACGGCTTACGGGCTCAAGGACCTGCACACCATCCGACCACGAGTGGAACCCCAAGAGCCCCGCTGGCCAATGGCCTATGACTCGGCTGTGCAGGATAGTCCGGCCTGGAAGAATGTGGAAAAGTGGTCCCAGTTCTGGCGGACGTATATCCCAAAAGATAAGGATGAGTGCCGTCATGCTGTATCGCGATAATGCTCTGGCACAAGTCATAAAAAATGAATTATCAGCACTGAATCAGAATGATTCCAAGCTTTTTCAAAAGTTAGATTTGTATAAAGAAGCAATTATCGGGATATCAGAGAGTTGTGGGTAATTGCAGGTGCTTACCTGAATGGGGAAGGTCTTAAACCAGTACATACCTGAAGTTTAGGATAATTTCCTGAATGCCCGTTTCAGGGTGGTAAGCCTCCGTTTAGCATCGGCTAATATAAGCCGCCACTAAACGAGCACTTTGGGCCGGATACCTGCCGTTCCCCAGAAGTGGTCCCGGCAATCTGAACAGTCCGTTAAGTGGAATCTCTGCTCGATACTGGCATGATATGCCCAACGAAGAGGAGAGAAAAGATGAGCAGACGACCGCGCAGGAATCATTCATCGGCGTTCAAGGCGAAGGTTGCGCTGGAGGCGGCCAAGGGCGAGTACACGCTGGCCGAGCTGGCGAAGAAGTTTGATGTCCATCCGAACCAGATCACGCAGTGGAAGGCGCAGCTGCTAGAGCGTATGGCGGAGGTTTTTGACCGGCCGGGTGGTTCGGAGGCGCCGCCGGTAGATGTAAAGGCGCTGCATGCGAAAATCGGCGAGCTGGCACTGGAGAATGATTTTTTAGAAGGTGCGCTCACCAAGGCGGGATGGCTGAGCGCAAAGCGATGATCGACCGCAGCCACGCGCTGTCCATTACACGCCAAGCCGAGGCGCTGGCGATCAGCCGGGGCAGTGTGTATTACAGTCCCCGCCCCGTCAGCGAGGAAGATCTGGCGCTGATGCGCATCATCGACGAACTACACCTGGAGTGTCCGTATGCCGGCAGCCGGATGCTGCGGGATATGCTGAACCTGCTGGGTATCCGGGTGGGCCGGCGTCGGGTACGGACCCTGATGCGGCGGATGGGCATCGAGGCGCTGTATCGCAAGCCCAACACCAGCAAGAAGCACCCGGAAAATGCTGTCTACCCATACCTGCTGCGACACCTGCAGGTCGAGCGGCCGAACCAGGTATGGGCGATGGATATCACGTACATCCCAATGGCCCGGGGCTTCATCTACCTGGCCGCTGTAGTGGACTGGTACTCTCGCCGGGTCCTGTCCTGGCGAGTCTCGATCACGATGGACGTGCAGTTCTGCCTGGATGCCGTGCAAGAGGCCATTGACCGGTACGGGGTGCCCGAGATCTTCAACACCGACCAGGGCAGCCAGTTCACCAGCCTGGCGTTCACGGACTTGCTGAAGTCGCACGGCATCCGCATCAGCATGGACGGTAAGGGGTGCTGGCGGGACAATGTGTTCGTGGAACGCCTGTGGCGCACCATCAAGTACGAGGAGGTGTATCTGCGGGCCTATGAGTCGGTCTCACAGGCGAAAGCTTCGCTGGACCGGTATCTTGACTTCTACAACACTCGGCGGCCGCACTCGCGGCTGGATCGGATGACGCCGGATATGATTTACTTTAACGAATTGCCGCAGTTGATGGCGGCGTAACCTGGTGGAGAATCCACTTATAAAACGGGATTGAGCTGTTCAAAAATGCGGGGCCACTTCTCCCAGTTCGATTTGAAGGACGGCAATGCCGCAGTTTCAGGCATTCTGGTTATGAAACGAACAGAGCCGATAACGTCAGCCAAACCAGACATTCCTATTTTTTCGAGAGAAGTCTCAGATGTATAGTTTGCAATATAACGCCTGTCTATTATCTGGTGTATCTGGTAGTTACAGGCATAGCCTATGAATGGAATTTAGGCTTACAAAGCCGGCAAGAACGGCAGGAAATGTTCAGATGTGCTAATAAGGCTTCCTCTAGTTGTTGAGATAGGGACGGGTTCTACCCCGTTTCCACGGACGGTTTTAAGACGGCTGAAAAGTTCTGATCTTGCCTGGCCACTCTACGCCGCATCCTCGGGTTGTGAAACCGCTCGATGTAATTAAATACATCTGCCATGGCCTCGTCCCGGGTACGGTAGCGACGATGGTTTGTCCGCTCACGCTTGAGCATACCGAAAAAACCTTCGCAGGCTGCGTTGTCGCCACAATGACCGACGGCGCTCATCGAACAGATGAGCGTGTTCCGCTTCAGGAAATGCTGGTAATCACTGCTGCGAAACTGGCTGCCCCGGTCTGAGTGCAGGATCACTGACCAGCCACCCTGGCGCTGCCAGACGGCCATCTCGACAGCCCGGATCACCATCTGGCGGTCCTGACGATGATGCATCGACCAACCGATCACCAGCTGGCTGAAAAGATCAATCACCACGCATACATACAGCTTGCCTTCCGCCATCTTCAGCTCGGTGATATCCGTGACCCATTTGCTCTCGGGCTCCAGGGCCATGAAATCCCGCTCCAGATGATTACGGACCCCCGGCGGCGGCAAGCCCGGCTTCCCACGTGGGCTCCGCTTCTTCCTGCGAGGCCAGCCCTGCAGAACATTCACAGACATCAGCCGGGCAATGCGGTTCTTACTGGCTGTTTCGCCTTCCTCGGTCAGATCCTCGTGCATGCGCGGCGCACCGATGATGCCACCGCTGTCCTCATGGATTGCTCGAATCCGCTTCAGCAGGCGTTCATTGTCAACCTGCCGGGCGCTGGCCGGGCGCTTTGCCCAGCCGTAATAACCGCCGGGAGAAACCTTGAGAAGACGGCACATCATGCGAACGGGGAACTCATCGCGGCAACGTTGAATCGCTTGATATCTCAAGACGACTCTTTGGCGAAGAACGTTGCCGCTTCGCGTAAAAAATCCCGCTCCTTCTTTACACGCGACAGCTCGCGCTTGAGGCGGGCCACTTCCTCATCCCGGGGACTTCCGGTGCCACCAAAAGCACGACCACCAGCGGCTTCAAA
>Ga0210144_1001258_pt1 | contig 10853 bp, 10 predicted proteins | sample Muzzi_PWA_D2_FD_185532 | JGI IMG/M metagenome (GOLD analysis project Ga0210144, IMG submission 185532) | Wetland microbial communities from San Francisco Bay, California, USA, that impact long-term carbon sequestration - Muzzi_PWA_D2 (SPAdes) | ecosystem: Environmental > Aquatic > Marine >...
AGCGCCTCCAGGCAACGCTGTTTATGGACGTCACCGCTCGCGACGGCGATTTCCACACCCGGCAGGCGCAGTCCGTAACATAGCCTGTCACGGGACGCATCGAGCACCCACCGGCAAAGCTGGCTCAGGCGGGCCTCGGTATCCAGTACATCAAGGTACCGCCAGTCCAGCCAGAGTTCATCGGCACGATCGCCGCCGAATTGTTTGGTAAGCAGGGGTTGCTCACGAGCTGCCGCCTTCCAGAAAACATGACGCGGTGAATCCCCCGGGCGATAGGGACGAAATCCGGAGAAATCATCCACTCCCCTGCCCTTGTCACCGGACCGGTTGGGTTTATAGGCGGTAGTTTGCGGCAGTGGGCGACGTGGTCCGGGACGCGGATAAACCAGGCAGTTTATGCTCAGATCAAGATGGGACCAGGCTCTGAAGAGACCCAGCGGATAGCACGATGAGACCCTGCATCGTCCCAATGCCAGAACGCCACGCCGTGTGGTATTGCGGTAAAGCGTGACCGAACTTGTCTGCTGCGGACGAAGTTCGATGCTGACGGCTGGCTGGTTCGCACTCTCCAGGAGAATTCCGAAACGCGAATAAACGTCTGGATTGGTCACCCGAATTTCAAAGCCGGCACGTTCACCGGCGTATACCGGCCGGACCTTGCCAACGGCAAAACCCAGCATGACCAGGTTTCGATAGGTGTAAAAGATGGAAACCATCGCCATGCTGCCCAGCAGATAGGAGAACATATGCCCGAGGCTGTTGTTGTAATTGATCGAGCCGAACAGCATCACCAGCAACATGAACGCGAACGCCAGTCCGGCGCCGGTGGGCAGGATAAAGACACGGGAACGATCCAGAGTCACCGGACCCTCCTCGGGTCCAAACCCCCGTGTAAAACGGACCAGCCTGAAGCGTTGGCGTAGTGTCAGCGTCTGCATGAAATCATACCGGTGATTTGACAGCATCCGACCCGGGATGCCGGCTAGACCTGGCAGGTCCCTCGGGAGAAGCCATCCATAAAATAGCAAATTCACCGCAAATACGCCGAGAACACAAAGCCATTCAGGTTACCCCGAAAGGTCGAGATTCCTCCTGCAGGAGCGAGCTTGCTCGCGAAGGCGACGGTCACAATGAACAGGTTCGCGGGCAAGCCCGCTCCTACAACAGGATTTGTTTTTTTGAGGCGCCTTGATTGTTTTAATCTGTTTCTCCGTGAACCTTGCGTCTTTGTGGTGAAAACGGCGTTTTGCTAGGGAACGGGAACCGAATCGAGAAACAGGCGCATCCGTTCCATAACCGGCAGATCTTCGGCGTGTTCCGTCGCCGGCTGCAGGCGATGACCAATAACAGCCGGCAATACAGTCTGGAGATCTTCCGGCAGAACCAGATCACGGCCTTCGAGGAAAGCCCAGGCCCTGGCACTGTGCAGCAATGCCAGTCCGGCGCGCGGTGACAAACCGTTCTGGTAGTGCGGCGCATGGCGGCTGTAGCCAAGCAGCGCCTGCAGGTAATCCAGCAAGGCATCCGACACATGTACGGTATCGACCTGCGACTGCACTTCCAGCAAGCGTCCCGGAGACAATGCCGGAGCGATCCCGTCAAGGAGTTTACGGCGGTCTTCACCCTGCAGCAGGATGCGCTCGGCCTGATCGTCCGGATAGCCGAGTTCGATCCGCATCAGGAAGCGATCCAGCTGGGATTCCGGCAACGGAAAGGTGCCGATCTGGTGAAGTGGATTCTGCGTGGCGATAACGAAAAACGGCTGCGGTAGCCGACGGGTTTCTCCCTCCACGGTTACCTGCCGCTCTTCCATGGCTTCGAGCAACGCACTCTGGGCCTTCGGTGTGGCACGGTTGATCTCATCGGCCAGCACGATGTTGGAAAAAACCGGGCCGGGATGAAACTGGAAGCCACCGCTGTCGCGATTGTAGATGGAAACGCCGAGGATGTCGGCAGGCAGGAGGTCGCTGGTAAACTGAATACGCTGATAGTGCAAACCGAGTGTCGTGGCGAGCGCATGCGCCAGGGTGGTCTTACCCACACCGGGCAAATCCTCGATCAGCAAGTGCCCGCGTGCCAGCAGGCAGGCCAGCGCCAGGCGCAGCTGGTGCTGTTTCCCCAGGATAATGGTGGCAACCCGGGAGATGACTTCATCGATGTCCGCATTCATGCGACAATCTTGTGGTGAGCACGATGTGTGTGTCAACGGGATATGAATACCCTCATGGCGCGCGGGGATACCCCTGTAATTTCACCCGGATTGCGATACCCCGTCCGGAAACTGTCAACTGACCGGGCAGCGGGATTATGGGCTACAATTGACATCTGTCCTCACTGGCCGGGGTTTGCACATCTTCGCCGCGGGAACCCCGGGACGAATACCGACTGATGATTGCAAAACGCTCACTACTCATGGTTGTCGTGATGGCTGTTCCGGTGCTGACGGGCAGTCAGTGCGTGTTCGTCGCCTCTTCGGGCAATGACAATTCGTGCAAGCCGACGACCGACAAACCCTGCGACTCGCAGAATAACACCGACCCGATTGTGGTCGTCACTGTCGATAACGGGCAGTTGATCGATGCGCCCGTACAGGGTGTGCGCTACGAGTCGGGGTCAGTTTCCGGTGTTACGGGTGATCTTGGCGAGTTTCAGTACGAGACGGGCGGCACCGTTCGTTTCTTCATTGGCGACATTGCTTTGGGGGAAGCAGTCAGGGGAAAAGCGGTAATCACCCCGATTGATCTGGTCCCGAATGGAACAATCGATACGCCGGCCGTCGTCAATATCGCCAGGTTGCTGCAGTCCCTGGACTCAAGCCCCGGAGACAACCGGATAACCATACCGACGGCACTGCGCGTCGAAGCGGTGCGGTCAAACGGAGCCGTTGACACATCAATCCGGTATCTGGATTTTTCCGACGAAACAGCCTTCGTGAATGCCGCCACCCAGCTTGTCAGTACACTTACCGCTTCCTATCCGTTTACCGCCGTGCTGGTGGACAGACAAAGCGCCCGAAAACACCTCGCCCGAACACTCGATGCGGCCGGGATATCCACGGGACATTAACCCCACTCCCCCCGGGAACCGCGGCCCCCTTGCTGCGCGATTCTCAATTTTTGGCAAACACGCGGCGAGTGGCCTCGAACACGCGCTGTGTCAGAGGGTGGGAATGCACCAGCCCCAGCGGTATCCACTCGACCGAGATGCTGTTGAGCCGCCGGTCCGGGAAGCGGCTATGCCCGCAGGCACCTGACTGTGGCTTGCCGTAACTGCGCCTGTCTTTCTGCTTCCTTCGCTCTTTCATTTCGTTAAGACCCCATCGACGAACATTTCCCATGCAAGTCTGGTACATACATTCGGTATTGTCCAGTGAACAAAAGTCGTATAACGCCGTCATGGCGCACAGATAGCAACCACTGCCCATACGAGGCTGATAACCCGGGATAAAACGCACAACGCCGTCAACTACATCGCCGGCAAACCGTATTGCGGAGCTTAGGCGATACTCATCGACCGGCACTATTCGCCCAGGCGGACGCAAAGCACATCGCATTTGGTTCCATGAAGTACTGCGTTTGCGGTCGAACCGAGCAAGGTGGCGACACCGTGACGGCCGTGAGCACCAATAACGATCAGGTCACAGTCCTGCTTCTCGGCAAAACGCAGGATTTCATGCTTCACGGAACCAACTTCAACACTCTGCTGTACATCAGCGACATTCATCTCCCTGACCAGCGTTTCGAGATAGCCTTTTGCCCGTTGCAGCAGGGTCTCCTCGATCTCGACAGGCATCACGGGCACCAGATCGTAGTCCCCGCCCAGCACAATGGGCTCCACCACATGGATGAGGTACAGCTCTGACCCGTAAAGATCCCGGAGTTCGCATGCCCGGGCAAGCACCGACCTGGCCTCGGGAGACAAATCCACCGCCACCAGAATTTTCCTGTATGTCGCCATGCCTTTCTCCATGCGCGTATATAGCTATCCGGGGTTTTTGATGAAACAGGCTCAGGCCAGCCTCAATGTTTGAAAATCCACACGTTTTTCAGGCCAAGCTTGTCCTTGACCGGGCGGGCACTCTCCTCGGCCTGCTTCTGCGTCAGAAACCCGGTTAATTGCACACGGTAGAATTCCCTGCCTTTCAAGCTGACAGTACCCTGCTCGACCGGAATACCCTGCTTCCTGGCATTGTCCGCAAACCGGTCTGCATCAGACTTTCTGGGCGATGACAGCAGGTTAATCACCCAGGGACCGCGTTTACCGGCATCCTGACTGTCAACGTATTCGGCCGCGACATCCTGGCCGGGCAACCCTGCCGGTTCCACGATCATGGCAGCGGTGGTTTCTTCCTCGCTGGACAGGCCGGCTGAAGGAGGACCGGCCGATTCCCAGGTTTCTGACAGGCCTGCCGGTTCCACGATCATGGCAGCGGTGGTTTCTTCTTCCTCGCTGGACAAGCCGGCTGAAGGAGAACCGGCCGATTCCCCGGTTTCTGACAGGCCTGCCGTTTCCGTTGTCGTGGAGGTTGCAAGTGCGTTCTCTTGCAGCAAGGCAACGGCAGATACATCAGACTCCGGTGTGGAGACCGAACCGTCCGAGCTTACCGGCGCCCTGTATTGATCGGTAACGTCACCCGCGGTGTCATCGGCAAGCAACCGGGACTGGAACCGGGCAAGCTCAGAGTCGTGGGCGCCAACGAGCGATTCCAGTGCAGCCACGCGCGAACCCAAACCAAAGGCACGCAGATAGTCGGCGGTAATAATGCTGACGGCAACCACCAGCAATAACAATCCGAAGTAATAGAAGCGGCGCCCGTTTACATCCTCTGTCGATTTTCCCCGTTCGGCAGATGCCGTAGCACCGGAAGCAGGATGCCTCATCACGGTTGCCGGCCTGCCGGGGCCAGGAACCTTCACGCTGTGCGAAATGTTTGCTTCCAGGCTTTGGTTTTCGTCGATTCGATACGACTCGATCAGCCTGATCAGTTCCATATCCGGCTGGCAGAATTCCACACCGATGCAATTTTCATCCACATGCCTGACAGTGGCCGATATGGTCAAATATTTCGTTCCATCGGGGCGCTGGAACAATAGATGGATATCAACACGATCCCCATCCCTGAATGTCTGGATACGTCCATCGGCATCACACTGCAGCAACAGGCCCAGGTTGCTCACATTTCTCACTTTGCATCCCTTTGGCACCGTTTTTTCGCCGATCAGGACGGCATTAAGGTTAACCGGGATGCGGGCGTGGCGTACTTGTTCCATAGTTTTTCCAGAAGCTCTGCTTGCAAGGTGTTTGATCAATCGACGGCAACTCCCGAAACCGGGGAATCACCCTCGCGGCGTTTCCGGTGCGCAGAATATACGTGATCGAAGTGGATGTTCACAATACACAGCAGTCGTATTCATCCGCTTCATACCAAAGTACACTGTACCTGGGGACACTATACTACCCGCAGCTAAAGGCCTAGTCTGATTGTCAGTGGCGAAATTGATCCTCCCGTATATAAGGTTCTTCCATAATGCACGTCACTTAACGCCCCGTTCCGGGGCGTTTTTTATGGATAGGCATCACCTTGATATAGTAAGGTGTAGCGGTCGGCCGAGCGGGAACCCGGTTCGGAATGACCGCATCGCAGACCAGCATTTTGTGGCGCACAAGGCATTGTTCTCAGGCGCACGCGGTTAAACCCGACGGGGTGTCCCTGGGTTGAGTAATTATTGTTTTCACCACAGCCATATGACGCCTGTAAGATACCTGACAGGGAGAAGACCATGACTGAAACCACCATGGCCAGCGGTTTACGCTATCGGGACATAAGACCGGGTAGCGGCGAGACGGCCACGGGACAAGGGCAGACCGTGATCGTCCATTACACCGGCTGGCTGGAAGATAACACCAGGTTCGACTCCAGTCGGGACCGTAACGAGCCATTCAGCTTTCCCCTCGATTGTCGCTACGTCATCCCCGGCTGGGACGAGGGTGTCAAGGGCATGCAGGTCGGAGGAATGCGCCGCCTCGTCATTCCGCCCGAACTGGCCTACGGTGACCGCGGGGCCGGCGGCGTTATACCGCCCGATGCCACACTGATATTCGAAATTGAACTGCTGGAAATTTCGACCTGAATGCTGTTTGAAGTCCTTGAAGAACCGATGCTGCGCAGCGTGCGGGAGGCCTTGTCCGAGGATATCGGCACAGGTGATGTCACGGCGGCATTAATACCGGCTGACGAGGTGGTCACCGCGACCGTTATCAGCCGCGAGTCGGCCGTCCTCTGCGGTATGGCATGGTTCAACGCCGTATTCGCCGAACTGGATACCGGCATCGTGATAGACTGGACAACTCGAGACGGTGATGCGTTACGAGTCGATCAGCGCCTGTGTACGCTCCATGGCCCGGCAGCACACATTCTCACCGGCGAACGCACCGCACTGAATTATCTGCAGACCCTTTCGGGAACCGCCACACTCTCACGCCGGTATGCCGAAGCGGTTTCCGGACTGGGGGTCAGGGTGCTCGATACCCGCAAAACCCTGCCCGGCCTTCGTCAGGCGCAAAAGTATGCCGTCCGCGTTGGCGGCTGCCACAATCACCGCATGGGCCTGTACGACGGCATCCTCATAAAGGAAAACCACATTGCCTCCGCTGGTTCCATCGAACGTGCCGTGCATTTCGCCCGCGAGGCCGGTCCGGGATTGCCGGTCGAGGTAGAAGTCGAAAATGATGTTCAGATCATGGAGGCACTGGCGGCAGGTGCGGATATCCTGCTGCTGGATAATTTCACTCCCGGGGAACTCATCGAAGCCGTGCGACTGGTCGACGGACGCGCCGGTCTTGAGGCTTCCGGCGGCGTGACGCTGGAGAACATCCGCGATATTGCAGAAACCGGCGTCGACTTCATTTCCATCGGCGCCCTCACCAAAAACCTGCATGCCATTGATCTGTCGATGAGATTCGGCATCTAGCCCGTCACCGCCGCAGCTGATGCGGCAGCCTCCATCCCGCTGATACGAATAGCGCCGTTCTTCAGGAATCGGCTCGACTGTCGTTAATGACTGTGGTGGTCAGTTGACTACACCGGTCATTCATCATCATTCTCGGTCGAGCGCAATGAAACAGAAAACTAGCAGGGGTTTCACGATCCCCGAATTGATTATCACGCTGGGTGTTGCCGCCATCATTCTTTCAACCGCCGTACCCGGCGTAAACACAACCATAAAGAACAACCGGCTGGCGACTCAGGTCAATCACATCATCACGGATATCCATTTCGCACGCAGCGAGGCGGTCAAACGGGATGTACGTGTCCTTCTCTGCAGAAGCAGCAATCCCAATGCAAGCTCACCGCAATGCAGTACCGATTCAGGAACCGAATATACCTGGACCTCGGGGTACCTGATTTTCGCCGATAGCGGCACGGCCGCGAACAGTGTATATGACGCAGGCAGCGATATCCTGTTACGTCGCGGCCAGCCTGCGCCATCCGGCGTCAGGATGCGCACCAGTCCGGCCTGGAACAAAAATCTGGAATTCAATCCGAACGGTTCCACGAATGAAGACGGAAGCATCGCCTTGATGGCGATCTGCGACGATCGTGGTGAAGCCCACGGCCGAGAAATTGTCGTGGCGCCCAGCGGCATTCCCAAGATGTACAGCAACGACATTTCGGACTGCATGCCATAGGCCTCGCGGTCACCGCGCAATAATTAGTATCCATCCATAAACAAATAATCTCACCGCTGAGACGCACGACTGCAGGGTGAAGGCGAGACCGGGCACCGGTCGAGAGGCTGGCCTGGCCATGCAGGAGTTAGAGCACCAAAAGTAGGCGCTTTAGGCGATGCATGGAGCAATGACCGAAAGCACGCAAAGGTATTTCATTGTTTTGATGAGGTAATTCTCTGCGTACTTTGCGTCTCTGCGGTTAAAGCGGTGTTTATGTCCGCACACTCAGGCCGAGACGCTGCGTGACGTACGCTTGCGGTCCTGTTCCAGCAGCTGTTTCTTGCGCAGCCGGATATTATGCGGGGTCACTTCCACCAGTTCATCGTCATCGATGAACTCCAGCGCCTGCTCCAGGCTCATGCGTATGGGCGGTGTCAGCAGGATGTTCTCATCCGTACCCGCCGCCCGGATATTGGTCAGTTGTTTTGCCTTTAACGGATTGACCACCAGGTCATTGCCGCGGGAATGGATGCCGACGATGGAGCCCTCATAGACCTCGTCACCATGACCGACAAAAAGCCGCCCCCGCTCCTGCAGGTTGAACAGGGCGTAACCCAGTGCCTTGCCGGCGCCGTTGGAGATCAGGACACCGTTGATACGCTGCCCGTATTCACCCGGCTTCATCGGCCCATAGTGCGAGAAGACGCTGTAGATCAGGCCCGTCCCCTGGGTGCCGGTGAGAAACTCGGTGCGAAAGCCGATCAGCCCGCGGGAGGGCATGATGTAGTCCAGCCGCACACGGCCCTTGCCATCCGGCATCATATCCGTCAGTTCACCGCCGCGCTCGCCCAGCTTCTCCATGACGGTACCCTGGTGTGTCTCCTCGACATCCACGGTGACCTGCTCGTAGGGTTCCTGCTTCACGCCATCAATTTCGCGGATAATGACCTCGGGCCGGGAAACGCCGAGTTCATAACCTTCTCGGCGCATGTTCTCGATGAGAATGGCCAGATGCAGCTCACCCCGTCCGGACACCCGGAACTTGTCCGGGTCTCCGGTGTTCTCTACACGCAAGGCTACGTTGTGTATCAGTTCACGGTTGAGTCGTTCCTGGATATTTCGTGAGGTAACGTACTTTCCGTCACGACCTGCGAAAGGTGAATTATTCACCTGGAACGTCATGCTGACGGTTGGCTCATCGACCGTCAGGGGCGGCAAGTCCTCCACACAGGACGGATCGCACAGGGTGTCCGATATCTTGAGCCCGTCGATCCCGGTGAAAGCGACAATGTCACCGGCCTGCGCCTCCGGCACCACAACGCGTTCCAGACCCAGAAAACCGAGGATCTGCAGCAAGCGCGCATTGCGCCGTTTGCCGCCAGGATCCACGACAGTGATCGGCATGTTGGTCCTTGCGCGGCCGCGAGTGATGCGACCGATACCGATCACTCCGACATAACTGCTGTAATCCAGGGAAGACACCTGCAGCTGGAACGGGCCGTCCAGGTCGACCCGGGGCGGTTCGACATGCTGGACAATGGCTTCAAACAGCGGCGTCATGTCATCACTCAGCCTGTCCGCCTCGATGCCGGCGTAGCCCTGCAGGGCGGAAGCATAGATCACGGGAAAATCGAGCTGCTCATCGGTGGCGCCCAGCCGGTCGAAGAGCTCGAACGTCTGGTCGAGCACCCAGTGCGGCCGCGCGCCCGGCCGGTCTATTTTGTTGATGACCACGATCGGTTTCAGCCCAAGCGCGAAGGCTTTGCGGGTGACGAAACGCGTCTGCGGCATGGGGCCGTCTACGGCATCCACCAGCAACAACACCGAATCGACCATAGACAACACGCGCTCCACCTCGCCGCCGAAATCGGCGTGTCCGGGGGTGTCAACGATATTGATGCGGTACTCACCCCAGCGAATGGAGGTGTTCTTTGAAAGAATGGTGATGCCGCGTTCCCGCTCCAGGTCGTTGGAATCCATCATCCGTTCAGTAACCACGGCGCGTGCGTCCAGCGTTTCTGACTGTCGCAGCAACTGGTCAACGAGCGTGGTTTTGCCGTGATCGACATGGGCGATGATGGCGATATTCCGTAGATTTTCAATCATAGTCTGGTCGTACCTGCCTTTCTCCATATCAAAAAAACCCGCTACAGGCGGGCATCGGTGGACTTCCAGGGGGTTGCTGCCGGAGAAAGAAGAGGAGTCTCCGACCTGTTACTGGTGAGAAGTCACATCACTGGTTGTCTTGCAACATACTGGCCGGACTGATGCCCCTGAAAACAAGGCAACCCCCGTGTTTCATGCCGGATCCGGAGGCGGGCCGGTATTCAGGAAGAACTATACAGGCTTTGTGAAGTTGATTGCAGCCTGTCCGGCTGAAATAGTGCCACTGACCACCCTGGATCAACAAACAATACCCTTTGCGCCGGTTACCACTCATTGTGCAGTTACTTCATCCCGCCCCGATCACGGCGAGGAAGGATCTGGACAATTCTCCCCGGCCGGCCTTGTCGAGCAACTGCTCTGTGGTCTGCATTACCTCGGAGAGGGGTCCGCTTAAAAACACCATACCCAGCTGCAGGGTTACCACCACGTCGGCAAGTGGATTGCTGACATTCGGGTGCTGCGGCGAAAGAAACACCATCCTGATCTCCTCCACCTCCGAGGGAATCCGCTCGCAGCCCCCTCCGGGAGCCACAAAGGCAAGCAACTCCTCCGGATTATGGAGGGGTACACTTTCCTCGTTGAGTTCGTCTTCGCCTACTTTTACCCGGTATTCAACCGCAAGTATTGGCTGCATTACAGTTGTCTCCTGAATGCACGACGCAGGTTACATGCATCCTGACGCCCCGTAACAATGAGGTGCGACAAAAGCGGGATGCGTTATCCAAACGACATGCCGGACATTTCCACCCTGTGTCATGTTATTCAATGGTGCCGGAGAGAGGAATCGAACCTCCGACCTGCTCTGATTGTGAGCCGGAATTTTGACGCTTTGCGGGCGTTTAAAGCAGTTGGCTGGAGCTTTAAAACTCGTTGTAATCATTACACTTTTCTCTGAAACCGTTCTAGACAACCCGCAGGGACTGATGCGAGGTGTCTACATTGTGTCTACAAAACCGCCTAATCAGTCGGTCAAGCTGACCAGGACCGTGGTCGAAAAATGCCCGCTTCCGGCGACT
>Ga0210144_1001259_pt1 | contig 10838 bp, 12 predicted proteins | sample Muzzi_PWA_D2_FD_185532 | JGI IMG/M metagenome (GOLD analysis project Ga0210144, IMG submission 185532) | Wetland microbial communities from San Francisco Bay, California, USA, that impact long-term carbon sequestration - Muzzi_PWA_D2 (SPAdes) | ecosystem: Environmental > Aquatic > Marine >...
CGAGCTGTCCAACGGAATTGGTTACGACCTGGGCATTCTGCACTACGACTACCCTGGCGCGAGCTATGCGGACACGGACGAGCTGTATATCAGTGGCAGCATGGCCGGCTTCACGGTGTCGTTCAACTATTCGGATGAACTGGCCTTCGTCGGTTCCACCGAGAGCGCCTGGTACCTGGCTGCAGGCTACGAGATGGACCTGCCTATGGATGTCGGGCTGTCCCTGCACATCGGCCTGAATGACGGTGACGCCTTTGATGGTGGCCCGGGTGCTGCGTTCTCTGACAATTACATCGACTGGAGCGTCGGCCTGAGCAAGAACATTGCCGGACTGGATTTCGGTCTGACCTACACCGATCTGGACCAGAGTTCAACGGACGAAACGAACTTCTGCGGCAATTCGAGCATCTGCGACGGCAAGGTCGTGCTGAGCGTATCCAAGTCTCTTTAATCGACACGGCAACGGCCTGCCTTCGGGCAGGCCGTTCCACCAAGGAGTAGATCACTATGAAACTGGTAACTGCAATCATCAAGCCTTTCAAGCTGGATGACGTGCGTGAAGCCCTGTCGGAGATTGGCGTGCAGGGTATCACCGTCACCGAAGTGAAGGGTTTTGGACGTCAGAAAGGGCACACGGAACTCTACCGCGGCGCTGAATACGTCGTGGATTTCCTGCCCAAGGTGAAGGTTGAGGCCGTGGTTGCGGCGGATATGACCGACAAGGTCATCGAGGCAATATCCAAGGCGGCCAACACCGGCAAGATCGGTGATGGCAAGATTTTCGTATCCAGTGTTGAACAGACAGTCCGTATCCGTACCGGCGAGACCGGTCCGGACGCGCTCTGATCATGTTGACGGAGGACTGAATTGTGGAAGCATTGACTGAACTGAGTTATGCGCTGGATACCTTCTATTTCCTGGTAACCGGCACACTCGTAATGTGGATGGCCGCGGGCTTTTCGATGCTCGAGGCCGGCCTGGTGCGTGCGAAAAACACCGCCGAAATCCTTGCCAAGAACATCTCGCTGTTTGCCGTGGCCTGCATCATGTACATGCTGTACGGCTACAGCATCATGTACCCGGCAGAGGCGGTGAACGCCTGGTGGCCGGGTATCGGCAGCATCCTGGGCAGCACCGACCATGCGGCGGCGGACGTTCTCGCCAGTGGCGGGGATACCTACTACTCCGGCCTGGCCGACTTCTTCTTCCAGGTGGTGTTCGTGGCCACCGCGATGTCGATTGTCTCCGGTGCCGTGGCCGAGCGCATGAAACTGTGGGCGTTCCTGCTGTTCGCGGTCGTCATGACCGGCTTCATCTACCCGATGCAGGGTTACTGGAAGTGGGGCGGCGGCGGCCTGGATGCACTGGGCTTCCTGGACTTCGCCGGTTCCGGCGTGGTGCACCTGTGTGGCGCAACCGCGGCACTGGCCGGTGTCCTGCTGCTCGGGCCGCGCAAGGGAAAATACCGTGCAGACGGCAGCATCAGCCCGATCCCGGGCGCCAACATGCCGCTGGCGACGCTGGGCACCTTCATCCTCTGGATGGGCTGGTTCGGCTTTAATGGCGGTTCCGAACTGAAGGTCTCCGATGTGGCCGAGGCCAACTCCGTGGCGCTGGTGTTCGTCAACACCAACATGGCCGCGGCCGGTGGCGTGATCGCCGCGATGGCGGTTGCCCGCATCCTGTTCGGCAAGACCGATCTGACCATGGCGCTGAACGGCGCACTGGCCGGCCTGGTGGCGATCACCGCCGAACCGCTGACCCCGACCCCGCTGCTGGCGACCATTATCGGTGCCGTGGGCGGCGTGATCGTGGTGTTTGCCATCCTCGGTATCGACCGCATGAAGATCGATGACCCGGTCGGTGCCATCTCGGTACACGGTGTGGTCGGCATGTGGGGACTGCTTGCGGTGGTGCTGTCCAACCCGGATGCCACCCTGGTTGCCCAGCTGACCGGTCTTGGTGCCATCTTTGCCTGGACCTTCGTTACCAGCCTGGTGACATGGGCGGTCATCAAGATGGTGATCGGGATACGTGTTACCGAGGAAGAGGAATACGAAGGTGTGGACCTCTCCGAGTGTGGTCTGGAGGCCTACCCCGAGTTCGTCGGGGCCAAGGGTTCCGGCAAGTGAGTCTCAGTATCACTTCCTCAAGACGGGCGCTTCGGCGCCCGTTTTCTCCGTTAACGGGGAAGCCAGCGCAGGGTACCCGGCCGGCACTGGAAAACCATATCGCGTGAGTTGACGGGATCATCGGACTCCACTTGCATTGATTGCCTGGCGGGCAGCAAGTGGTCGCAAGCGTGTTCACATAGTGGAGGAGCAAATGAAACTGGTAACTGCAATCATCAAGCCTTTCAAGCTGGATGACGTGCGCGAGGCCCTGTCGGAGATTGGCGTGCAGGGCATCACCGCCACCGAGGTGAAGGGTTTTGGACGTCAGAAAGGGCACACGGAGCAGTATCGCGGTGCCGAATACGTCGTGGATTTCCTGCCCAAGATGAAGATCGAGACCGTGGTTGCGGCGGCGATGGCCGACAAGGTCATCGAGGCAATTTCCGGTGCGGCCAACACCGGCAAGATCGGCGACGGCAAGATTTTCGTATCCGGTATTGAACAGACCATCCGTATCCGTACCGGCGAGAGCGGTCCGGACGCCCTGTAGTCCCGAACCATCAGCGACAAGAGGAGAGAATCATGTACAAGCATATTAAGGGGTGCGCAGCTGCCCTGGTGGCGGGATTGCTCGGTATGCTGCCTGCCCTGGCAATGGCCGAAGACACCCTGAATTCCGGTGATACCGCCTGGATGCTGACTTCCACGGCGCTGGTGCTGTTCATGACCATCCCGGGACTGGCACTGTTTTATGCCGGCATGGTGCGTTCCAAGAACGTGCTGTCGGTGATGATGCAGTGTTTTGCGATCACCGCGCTGGTCACGGTGCTGTGGGCGATTGCCGGGTACAGCATCGCCTTCACGGACGGTGGCAGCATGAACGATTATATGGGTGGCCTGGGCAAGGCCTTCCTGTCCGGTGTGGCCGTCGACAGCCTGTCCGGGTCCATCCCGGAGACGGTCTTCATGACCTTCCAGATGACCTTTGCGATCATCACCCCGGCGCTGATCGTCGGCGCCTTCGCCGAACGCATGAAGTTCTCGGCCATGCTGTGGTTCATGGGCCTGTGGCTGCTCGTGGTGTACGCACCGATCTGCCACTGGGTGTGGGGTGGTGGCTGGCTGGGCAACCTGGGCGTGCTCGATTTCGCGGGCGGGACCGTGGTGCACATCAATGCCGGCATCGCGGGCCTGATGGCGGCCCTGGTCATGGGCAAGCGCAAGGGTTACCCCGGTACGGCGATGCCGCCGCACAATCTGGGTTACACCCTGGTCGGTGCGTCGATGCTGTGGGTCGGCTGGTTCGGCTTCAACGCGGGTTCCGAGCTGGCTGCTGACGGCGCTGCCGGCATGGCCATGGCCGTGACCCAGATCGCCACGGCCACTGCGGCGCTGGCCTGGATGTTCGTCGAGTGGATGTCGCACGGCAAGCCAAGCGTGCTGGGTATTGCCTCCGGCGCCGTGGCCGGCCTGGTCGCGATCACCCCGGCCTCCGGTACTGCCGGACCCATGGGTGCGATCGCCATCGGCGCGGCCGCAGGCGTCGGCTGTTTCCTCGGTGCGGCCAGGATGAAGCGCGCGCTGGGCTACGATGATTCACTCGACGCCTTCGGGGTGCACGCCATTGGCGGCATCATCGGCGCCATGCTGACCGGCGTGTTCGCCGATGCCAGCCTTGGCGGGGTCGGCCTGGCCGATGGCGTGTCCATCGCCAGCCAGCTGGGGACCCAGGCGATTGGCGTGCTCGCCACGCTGGCCTATACCGCGGTTGTCAGCCTGATCCTGCTGAAGATCGTCGATGCCGTGGTCGGTCTGCGCGTGACCGAGGAACAGGAAACGGAAGGCCTGGATCTCTCGATGCACGACGAGCGCGGCTACATCCTGTAACCGGCGTCGTTATCCGGCAGTTCCTGACGGGCGCTTCGGCGCCCGTCTTTTTTTAGGGGACAGACCACGTTTTTCATTGGGTACCCGGAAAAACGTGGTCTGTCCCCCTGAATTCCAGGAACGGACTCTGTAATTATCGGGCTCGCAGCACCAAATCGGTGCGTCCTCTGGTATTATCCTGCACCTGCAACCAGGTTGACCGAACCATCGGAGGATAACAATGAAACTCATCACGGCCATCATCAAACCCTTCAAGCTGGATGACGTGCGCGAGGCGCTGTCCGAGATCGGCGTGCAGGGCATCACCGTCACCGAGGTGAAGGGCTTCGGTCGCCAGAAGGGGCATACCGAGCTGTATCGCGGCGCCGAGTATGTGGTGGATTTTCTGCCCAAGGTGAAGCTCGAAATCGGCATCGGCGCGGACAAGGTCGAGGCAGTCATCGATGCCATCTCCCGGGCCGCCAACACCGGCAAGATCGGTGACGGCAAGATCTTCGTCAGCGCTCTCGAACAGACCATCCGTATCCGCACCGGCGAGACCGGGCCGGACGCACTCTGATAACAAACTGATAATACCGGGGAGGGTGACTATGAGCCTTGTCTCACTGAAGGGGATCGGGCGCGCATGGCCGGTAGCGCTGTCTGGCCTGATGCCTGCCGTGGCGATGGCGGACGAACTGAATGCCGCCGATACCGCCTGGATTCTGACCTCGACCGTGCTGGTGCTGTTCATGACCATCCCGGGCCTGTCGCTGTTCTACGGCGGTCTGGTGCGCAGCAAGAACGTGCTGTCGGTATTGATGCAGTGTTTTGCGATCACCTGCATGGTGTCAATACTGTGGCTGGTATTCGTCTACGGGCTTGCATTCGGCGACGGCGGTGCGCTGAACGCCTGGGTGGGTGGTTTCGACAAGGTCATGCTCGGTGGTGTCGGGCGCGACAGCCTGGTCGGCACGATCCCGGAAAGTGTGTTCTCCATGTTCCAGATGACCTTCGCCATCATTACGCCGGCACTGATCATCGGCGCGTTTGCCGAGCGCATGAAATTTTCCGCCATGATGCTGTTCTCGGCGCTCTGGCTGATCGTGGTGTATGCACCGGTGACGCACTGGGTGTGGGGCGGCGGCTGGCTTGGCGAACTGGGGCTGCTGGACTTCGCCGGCGGCACCGTGGTGCATGTCAATGCCGGTGTAGCGGCGCTGGTGGCAGCGCTGGTGCTGGGGCCGCGCAGGGGCTTTGGCAGCGTGCAGATGGCGCCGCATAACCTGACCATGACCGTCGCCGGTGCCGCGATGCTGTGGGTGGGCTGGTTCGGCTTCAACGCCGGCAGCGCGCTGGCATCCAATGGCGATGCCGGCATGGCGATGCTGGTCACGCACATCAGCGCCGCGGCAGGTTCGCTGGCGTGGATGTGCATGGAGTGGTTGCGCCACGGCAAGCCGAGCGTACTGGGTATCGTGACCGGCATGGTCGCCGGGCTTGGTACCATTACCCCGGCATCCGGATTTGTCGGTCCGGCCGGCGCGCTCATTATCGGCATCAGTGCCGGTGTGATCTGCTATTTCGCTACCGCCTACGTCAAGCAGACCCTGAAGATCGACGACTCGCTCGATGTGTTCCCGGTGCACGGTGTCGGCGGCATGCTCGGTACGCTGCTCGCCGGCGTGTTCGTCGCCTCGCTGGGCGGTGCCGGCCTCGCCGAGGGCATGACCATGGGCGGGCAGGTCTGGATACAGTTCATCGGAGTCATTTCCACCCTGGTGTACAGCGGCGTGATGAGCTGGATCATCCTCATGCTGGTCGACAAGCTGGTCGGTCTGCGCGTCAACGCCGATCAGGAGACCGAGGGTCTCGATATCGTGCTGCACGACGAGACGGGGTATAACCTGTAGTTTATTGCATAAAGCGGTAACCAAAGGGGCGCGTCAGCGCCCCTTTTGCTTTTCACTGCTGTGTGAGTTGCGGGTTTCGCCCTGTCGGGCGAGGTACTTTTCTTTGCTTCGCCAAAGAAAAGTACCCAAAAGAAAGGCGACCCCGAAGGCTTGCCCGGCCATTCGCCTGTAGCTCATGGCCGGGTTCCCTGCGCTTCTCGGCCTTTCGGGCGCTCGCCGAACTCGCAGCATTTGCTGCGCCTTCGGCTGGCAAATGCAGCTCGACAGGGCGGCTCGCTTAATCCCGAAAGGCCTGTGATGCTCGGCGTCGCCTGACGGGGACCCCAAAACAACCACAATCGGGGTCCCCGTGTGCCGCGCCGAGTACCGCAGCCCAGCCGGGAATCAGGCGCGCGCCCTGTTCGAGCGCAATCGAGCGCAGCGAGATCGCGAGTTGTGCGCGCCCCCGGATGGGCGAGGAACGCAGGAGAAAAGCGGCACCCGGGGTGCCCTTTCTTTTCGTCCCTTTTCTTTGGGCAAGCAAAGAAAAGGGACTCGCGCCTGGAGGCGCGAAACCCGCAACTTACCCGGCAATGAAAGACAAACCTGCGTACCTTGGGTAACGTAACGGGACGCCTACAGATCGTTATGCGTACCGTCACAGAATGGCTTCGTGCCGCTGTGTTTGCAGCCGCACAGCCAGGCTTTCCCCTGTTCCGTGACAACGAACTTCACCGGCGTGAATTCGCTCCCCTTGTGCGAGCCGTCGCAGAATGGCTGGTTCCCGGATTTGCCGCAGGCGCACCACCAGTAGGTGCCGGGTTCCAGTTCCAGGCCAAACGGTGCTTTTTGTGCAATGGTCGGTTCTGACATAATGGCCTCGGTAAATACTGTTTTGACCGGATCGTTGCCGAATGAGTAAAACACCGCCCCTGCTGCAAATCAAGGCGCTCACCGTGCCTCATGTCGAGCCGGTGAACCTGACGCTGAACGCGCGCGAGTGCCTGTGCATCACCGGGCCTTCCGGCAGCGGCAAGACGCTGCTGTTACGCGCGCTGGCCGATCTCGATCCGCACGATGGTGAGATGCTGCTCGCGGATATACCGTCACGGCAGATCGCCGCCGACCAGTGGCGTCGCCAGGTCGGGCTGCTGCCGCCGGAGAGCAGCTGGTGGAAGGTGCGCACGGGCGCGCATTTCAGGCACGGCACGGCCTTGCCGCTGGAGCGACTGGGGCTGAAGGAGCTGTTGCTGGATGCGCACGTCAGCCGGCTTTCCAGTGGCGAGCGCCAGCGGCTGGCGCTGCTGAGGCTGCTGGCCAATCGCCCGCGGGTGCTGCTGCTGGACGAGCCGACCGCCAATCTCGACCCGGAAAATGCGCAGCGGGTCGAGGAACTGATCGACGAGTACCGCAGGAACCGGCCGGCCGCGGTGATCTGGGTCAGCCATGACCGCGAGCAGGTCGCACGGGTGGCGACGCGCCATGCCGTGCTCGAGGACGGGCACCTGCACGAACAACCACGGGCGTTGACTGCATGATTACACTGGATACCGTTGACCTCGCGATCGCGGCCGCACTGGTGCTGTTGCTGGCGCTGTTGTCGCTGCGCCTGCACGGTGGCATCGCGCGGCAATTGCTGGTCGCCGCCGTGCGCACCGCCGTGCAGCTGACCCTGATCGGACTGGTGCTGAAGGCGTTGTTCGCGCACGTGCACCCGGGCTGGGTGGCGCTGATGTCCCTGGTCATGCTGCTGGTCGCCGGGCGCGAGGTCATGGCGCGCCAGGAACGGGGCTTCCGCGGCTGGCGCGGTTACACAGTCGGCACCTTTTCGATGTTCCTGTCCTCGTTCGCGGTGACGATATTCGCGCTGGTGGTGATCCTTGGCAGCGAACCCTGGTACACGCCGCGCTACGCCATCCCGCTGCTCGGGATGATGCTGGGCAACACCATGAACGGCGTTGCCATTGCCATGGACCGCCTGACCCAGACCGCCTGGGACCAGCGCCATGTCATCGAGGCGCGCCTGATGCTGGGCGAGCGCTGGGACCGGGCCATTGCGCACTACCGCCGGCAGGCGCTGCGCAGCGGCATGATTCCGATCATCAATGCCATGGCCGCGGCCGGCATCGTCAGCCTGCCGGGCATGATGACCGGCCAGATACTCGCCGGCGCGCCGCCGGTCGAGGCAGTCAAGTACCAGATCCTCATCATGTTCCTGATCAGCACCGGCACCGGCCTGGGCACCCTGGCGGCGGTGGGTATCGGGTCAAGACATCTGTTCGACGGCCGTCAACGTCTGTGTCTGGATCGATTACGGGCACCCTGAGCGATTTGGCGGGGCGTGCCGAAGAGCCCTGCTGATGAAACTTCCGCTACTGCTGTGCCTGCTGCTCGCCGCCGCCCCGTTACCGGGCCGGGCGGGGATCAACCAGTGCGTCGATGCCGATGGTACGACGCGCTTCACCGACCGGCCCTGCGATGACAGCCGCGGACTGCTGAGTATTCCGTCCCACCATACGGATGATCCGGCCGATGCGCGCAGGGACAAGACGCGCAAATTGCTCAATGCCCTGCGCCAGGAACGGAAAAAGGAGCAAACGCGGATTGCGCGCGAGCGCGAACAGCAGCAGCGACGCGCCAGCCAGTGTGCAAGCGCACGCGACCGGCTGGCGTACCTGGAGAGTGTCGGTACCCTGTACGAGCGGGACGCTGCGGGCGAGCGGGTGGTGCTGTCGGATGAGCAGCGTGCGCAGGTGACCGGCCAGGCGCAACGGCGCGTGGAGCAGTTCTGCGATCCGGGTTGATTGATCGCGCCCTCGGGGCGCTCCTACAGTGCAATTTCAGGAGCGCTCCGCGAGCGCGATTGTGTCTCTGGAATGCCCTGCACCGCGCTACGAATAACGCTGCAGGAGCGCTCCGCGAGCGCGATGGCTATTCAAGCCCCTTGCTGAAAAATTCCGGTGCGGTAAACGCGGCCTGGTGCATGGCGGCATTGTAATAGGAGGTCTCGAAACGCCTGGCCCTGGCGTCCTCCGCGCGGAAGCGGCCTTCGAGCGGTTGCTTGCCCGCCAGGGTCGCGCTCCACCAGCCGGACGGGTAACACGGTTGCGGGAAGAACAGCGTGCGCACGTCGACAAACCCCGCGGCGTGCATCGCCCGGTACATCGAGTTGATCAGCTTCATGTGATAGAGCGGCGATTCGCTCTGCTGCACCAGCAGACCGTCCCTGCCCAGCGTCTTGTGCACGTCACGGTAGAACGCCTCGTTGAACAGGCCCTCGGCCGGACCGATCGGGTCGGTGCTGTCGACGATGACCACGTCCACGCTGCCGGGATCGGCCTCCTGCATCCAGCGGATGCCGTCACCGAACAGGAAGCCGGCGCGCGGGTCGTTGTTGGACACGCACAGCTCGGGAAAGAACTCCTCGGCCAGCCGCGTGACGCGCTCGTCGATTTCCACCTGCAACACGCTGGTGACGCGACCGTGCTTGAGCACCTCGCGCAACGTGCCACAGTCGCCGCCGCCGATGATGACCACGTGCTCCGGCGACGGGTGAGTGAACAGCGCCGGGTGCGACATCATTTCGTGGTAGAGGAAATTCTCGCGCGCGGTAAGCATGAAGAAACCGTCGATCACCATGACGTTGCCGAATTTCTCGCTGGCGTAGATATCGATGCGCTGGTAGCCGGTCTGTTCGCTGTGCAACAGCTCGCGCACCTGCACGCCAAAGGCGGACCCGCCTTCCCTGCACTGTTCGGTGAACCACCGGGTATTGTCGGTCACGGGCACATCCTCGTTCTGGCGCATCGGGTGGCAAAAGATACCGGAATCACCCGGGACTGTCGATCAGGCCCGTTGCTATCGTTGCCATCTGTGTTTATCGTGCGCCACATGAACTGGAGTCCCGACGACGCGCGCAGGCAGTACAACATCCCCGGCTGGGCGGCGGGCCATTTCGACGTCGATGACAACGGCCACCTGCAGGCGTACCCGGCGGGCACGCCGGGCACACCTGCCATCGACCTGCTGGGCCTGGTCGAGCGCATCCACGGCGAGGGTCTTACATTGCCGGTGCTGGTACGCTTCACCGACATCCTGCGCAGCCGGATCGACCGGCTGACCGGCGCGTTTGCCACGGCGATGCGGACGCACGACTATGACGCCCGCTATACCGCTATCTACCCGATCAAGGTCAACCAGCAGCAGCACGTGGTCGACGCCATCGTTGGGCATGGCGGAGCGCGCGTCGGCCTGGAGTGCGGCAGCAAGCCGGAGTTGATGGCGGTGATCGGCAGCCTGCCGGCCGGTGGCGCAATCATCTGCAACGGTTACAAGGACGCCGAGTACATTCGCCTCGCGCTGATCGCGCAGCGTCTCGGCCATCGCGTCGTGCTGGTGATCGAGAAACTGTCCGAGCTGGAGCTGATCATTCAGACCGCCGGCGCCCTGCAGCTGCGTCCCGAACTCGGGCTGCGCGTGCGGCTGTCCACGGTGACATCCGGCAACTGGCAGAATACCGGGGGCGACAGGTCCAAGTTCGGATTCACCGCCGCCGGCGTGCTGGCGCTGGTCGCCCGGCTGCGGGCGGCCGGCATGCTCGATTGCCTGGGCCTGCTGCACTGCCACCCCGGTTCACAGATCACCAGCATCGAAGTATTCCGCGAGGCACTGGTCGAGGTGGCGCGCACCTGGATCGCGCTGTGCGCGGACGGTGCGCCGATCAGCACGGTCGATGTCGGTGGCGGGCTGGGCGTGGATTACGAGGGCACCGCCTCGCAGAGCGAGTGCTCGATGAACTACGACATGGAACACTATGCCGACACCGTGGTGGCCGTGTTTGCCGAGATTGCGCGTGCGCACCGGCTGCCGCCACCGGACCTGATGACCGAATCGGGGCGCGCGCTGACCGCGCATCACGCCGTGCTGATCACCAATGTGCTCGATACCGAACAGGTGCTGTGCGAAC
>Ga0210144_1001261_pt1 | contig 10835 bp, 8 predicted proteins | sample Muzzi_PWA_D2_FD_185532 | JGI IMG/M metagenome (GOLD analysis project Ga0210144, IMG submission 185532) | Wetland microbial communities from San Francisco Bay, California, USA, that impact long-term carbon sequestration - Muzzi_PWA_D2 (SPAdes) | ecosystem: Environmental > Aquatic > Marine >...
GGCGAGGGACAGTCGGAGACCTACCGTGTGAGCGAGCATGCGCCGATCCTATCCGACCCGTTTCCGGCGACGGCCGGACGCCGAAACGTCACGCTTCCCAACGAGGACGCACTGTGGTAGTAATGCCCGGTCATTAGAGAGCCGAGTGATCTTCTATCTCGCCCCGAGCGTGCTGTGCTCGGGCAATTGCTGTTTTAGATATTAAGTGATTTTACCGCGTCCCCGGCTCCGCCCAGGACGCGCTTCGACCGAATGTCGGTCGTACCGTCTGCTGTGAACGATGCCAACCAGGAGGATGGAATGATTCGTTTGAAGACCCCTGTGCTCGTGGCGGCGCTGTGTCTGGCTGTCGTGGCCGCGGGCGCGCCTGCCCTCGCCGCCGCACCGGCGGGCACACCTGCACCCTCGTTCGGCCACGCCGTGGCCCACGACGTCTCCCAACCGATCCGTGACATCGACATCGCGCCCCGCTACCCGCAGGGGTTCCGCGTCGAGGTCCCGCTGCACGTGCCGCCGGACCGTGGCCGCCCGACGACTTCGACCGCGCCGGACCCGTCCCGCCAGACCGAGGCGCTGCCGGTCCCGGGCGCCGCGGCGACCGCCCAGCCGACCCTGAACTTCCCCGGCCTCTCCGATGACGACAACTCCGCGACCATCGGCGGCCGGGTCGTGCCGCCCGACACCGAGGGCGACATCGGCCCGAACCACTACATGCAGTGGATCAACCTGATCGTCGGCGTCTGGAACATCAACCGCGACGCGAACGGCGCCCCGATCTCCGCCACCCTGGCCTCCGGCTTCCCGAAGGCCGGCAACGTCTTCTGGGCCGGCTTCACCGGCAGCACCGCCGCCGATGCCTGCCGGAACAACAACAACGGCGACCCGATCGTGCTCTACGACCACCTCGCCGGCCGCTGGTTGGTCAGCCAGTTCTCGATCAACGAGGGCGTCCAGTGCTTCGCCATCTCCCAGACCAGCGACCCGACCGGCGCCTACGACCGCTGGGCCTTCGTGGTCTCCCCCGGCGAGCAGAACGACTACCCGAAGATCGGCCTGATGCCGGACGCGTACTACCTGACGACCCGCGACTTCCCGTCGAACGACGGAACCTTCGCCGGCTTCGCGGCCTTCGACCGCGCGGCGATGCTGGCCGGCAACGCGAACCCGACCTTCGTCAAGTTCAACCTGCCGTGCAACAGCGGTGACTGCCCCGACGGCGTCCAGCCGCCGCACCTCGAGGGCCCCGCGCCGGCCGCCGGCACCCCCGGTCTCTTCACCCGCGCCTGGGACGACGACTTCGACGGCCCGCTGACCGGCTCCGACGGCTACCGCATGTGGGCGCTCCAGCCGGACTTCGCGACGCCGAGCAACTCGACCTTCACCGAGCTGCCGTTCGTCCCCAGCGCCACCGGCTGGGACTCGCAGCTCTGCGGCTACTTCCAGCGCGGTTGCATCCCGCAGCCCCGCCGGGGCGGCGGCGAGCGGCTGGACCCGTCGGACGAGCTCCAGATGTACCGGTCCCAGTACCGGCACTTCGCCGACCACGACTCGATCGTGCTCAACACGAGCGTCGACGCCGACGGCAATGACACCGCCGGTGTGCACTGGGCCGAGCTGCGCAACTCCGGCAGCGGCTGGAGCGTCTACCAGGAGGGCACCTACGCCCCGGCAGACGGCGACAACCGTTGGATGGGCTCCGCCGCGATGAACGACAACGGTGACATCGCGGTCGGCTACAGCGTGTCGAGCTCGAACACGTTCCCGTCGGTCCGGTACACGACCCGTACCGCCACCGATCCGCTGGGCCTGCTGCCGGGCGGTGAGGTGGAGATGATCGCCGGCACCGGCTCGCAGACCTCCTCGAGCAACCGCTGGGGCGATTACTCGACCATGAGCGTCGACCCGGTCGACGGCTGCACCTTCTGGTTCACCGAGGAGTACTACGAGAACACCAACAGCTTCGACTTCAAGACCCGCATCGGCGCCTTCGCCGGTCCGTCCTGCTCCGGCGGCGGCTGCACGGTCACCGAGTCGCCGGAGGTGAGCTGCACCGACGGCATCGACAACGACTGCGACGGCCAGATCGACTGCGCCGACTCCGACTGCGCGGGCGATCCGGCCTGCGGCGGTGGCGGTTGCACCCTCGGCCAGCCGGGCGATTCCTGCACGGTCAACGCCGATTGCTGCTCGAACAGTTGCAAGGGCAAGCCGGGAGCGAAGACCTGTAAGTAGGGTCTCCACCCAGCTTCATGTCATCTGGAGGGCCGGGGTCCGCGAGGATCCCGGCCCTTCGTCTTTTCCACCCTCCACCGCCCGTTTTCGTCCCGCTTCTCGATCTGCCGACACTGTGCTTGGTAGTGGCGGATCTTTAGCGAGCCGATCATCTACCTCACTCTGCCAGGTGAAGGGGTACCGGGTTGTCTGGTGTCCTTTGCGACCTGCCCTTGGTGTTGCTCGGTGTTTTGGTGTGCTTGTTTTGAGCGGCAACGCTCGACTCCGTCTGTCGTGAACGATCCCAGCAAGGAGGAAGACCGATGAAGATGAGTACCCCTGTGTTCGTGGCGGCACTGTGTCTTGCCGTCGTGGCCGCGGGCGCGCCTGCACTCGCCGCCGCGCCAGCGGGCACGCCTGCACCTCAGTTCGGCCACGCCGTGGCCCACGACGTCTCTCAGCCGATCCGCGATGTGAACCTCCCGCCCCGCTACCCGCAAGGGTTCCAGGTCGAGGTTCCGCTGCACGTGCCGCCGGACCGCGGCCGCCCAACGACCTCGCACGCACCGGACCCGCTCCGTCAGACGTCTGCCCAGCCCGTGCCCGGCGCCGCCGCGACGGCTCAGCCGAGCTTGAACTTCCCCGGCCTCTCCGACGCCGACAACTCGGCAGTCGTCGGCGGCCGGGTCGTGCCGCCGGACACCGAGGGCGACATCGGCCCGAACCACTACATGCAGTGGGTCAACCTGGTCGTCGGCGTCTGGAACGTCACTCGCGACTCGAACGGCGCCCCGATCTCCGCCACCCTGGCCTCCGGCTTCCCGAAGGCCGGCAACGTCTTCTGGGCCGGCTTCACCGGCAGCACCGCCGCCGACGCCTGCCGCAACAACAACAACGGCGACCCGATCGTCCTCTACGACCACCTGGCCGGCCGCTGGCTGGTCAGCCAGTTCTCGATCAACGACGGCGTCCAGTGCTTCGCCATCTCCCAGACCAGCGACCCGACCGGCTCCTACGACCGCTGGGCCTTCGTGGTCTCCCCCGGCGAGCAGAACGACTACCCGAAGATCGGCCTGATGCCGGACGCCTACTACCTGACGACCCGCGACTTCCCGTCGAACGACGGAACCTTCGCCGGCTTCGCGGCCTTCGACCGCGCGGCGATGCTCGCCGGCAACGCGAACCCGACCTTCGTCAAGTTCAACCTGCCGTGCAACAACGGCGACTGCCCCGACGGCGTCCAGCCGCCGCACCTCGAAGGCCCCGCGCCGGCCGCCGGCACCCCCGGCATCTTCACCCGCGCCTGGGACGACAACTTCGACGGCCCGCTGACCGGCTCCGACGGCTACCGCATGTGGGCGCTCCAGCCGGACTTCGCGACGCCGAGCAACTCGACCTTCACCGAGCTGCCGTTCGTCGCCAGCAGCGCCGGCTGGGACTCGCAGCTCTGCGGCTACTTCCAGCGCAACTGCATCGTCCAACCGTCTCCGGGTGAGCGGCTGGACCCGTCGGACGAGCTCCAGATGTACCGGTCCCAGTACCGGCACTTCAGCGGCTACGACTCGATCGTTCTCAACACGAGCGTCGACGCTGACGGCCACGACACCGCCGGTGTGCATTGGGCCGAGCTGCGCAACTCCGGCAGCGGCTGGAGCATTTACCAGGAGGGCACCTACGCCCCCGCGGACGGCCAGAGCCGCTGGTTGGGTTCCGCCGCCATGAACGACAACGGCGACATCGCGGTCGGCTACAGCGTGTCCAGCTCGGGCACGTACCCGTCGGTCCGGTACACGACCCGTGCCTCCACCGACCCACTGGGTGTGCTGCCGGGCGGCGAGGTGGAGATGATCGCCGGTACCGGCGCTCAGACCTCCTCCAGCAACCGCTGGGGCGACTACTCGACCATGAGCGTCGACCCGGTGGACGGGTGCACCTTCTGGTTCACGGAGGAGTACTACGAGACCACCAACAGCTTCGACTTCAAGACCCGCATCGGCGCCTTCGCCGGTCCGTCCTGCTCCGGTGGCGGCGGCTGCACGGTCACCGAGCCGACCGAGGTGACCTGCAACGACGGCGTGGACAACGACTGCGACACCTTCATCGACTGCGCCGACTCCGACTGCGCTGGCGATCCGGCCTGCGGCGGCGGTTGCACGATCACCGAGCCGGTCGAGGTGAGCTGCAGCGACGGCATCGACAACGACTGCGACACCTTCGTCGACTGCGCCGACTCGGATTGCTCCGGCGATCCGGCCTGCTTCGTCTGCAGCCCGAAGGGCGCGTCGTGCACGAGCAACGCCGACTGCTGCTCCAACAAGTGCAGGGGCAAGGTGGGCTCCATGACCTGCAAGTAGAGGTCTCGCCCAGCACCTGCTTGTGCCAAGGGCCGGGGTCCGGAAGGACCTCGGCCCTTTGTCTTTGTCACCGCCGGGGTCCAGGAGGACCTCGGCCCGTTGTCTTGGTCACCGCCGGGGTCCGGAAAAACCTCGGCCCGTTGTCTTTGCCGCCGCCGGGGTCCGGAGAGCGGGCACCGCCCTTGACTTCGCCGCGGCGCTCACCGAAGCTCGGCCCCATGGACGACGACCGGACGAGCCCTCCGTCTGCCAAGGATGCCGAGAGCGCCAAGACCGCCAAAGAGGCCGCGCGCCGAGAGATCCTCGAGCGCCTCGCCACGATCGACCCGGCGACGGCCCACCGGTCCGCCGAGCGCTTGGCCGACCGGGTGATGTCACTGCCCGAGACGGCAGCGGCCCGGAGCGTGCTCGCCTGCCTCTCCTTCGGCGAGGAAATCGACACCCACGGTCTGGTCAAGCGCCTGCTCGCCTCCGGCCGGGCGGTCTACGTGCCGCGCGCGGACCCGCGCGACCGGATGCTCCACGTCCACCGCTACCCCTGTGCGCTGGAGACCCTGTCGTTCGGCCTGTCCCAGCCGCGGCGGGGGGACCCGGAGGTGCCCGCCGACCGGATCGACGCGACCATCGACCTGGTGCTGGTGCTCGGTCTCGGCTTCGACCGGCGCGGCATCCGCCTCGGTCACGGCGGCGGCTACTTCGATCGCTTCTTCGCCGCCCACCCGCTGCCCGCGGTCGGCGTGGCCTACGAGCTCCAAATGAACGAGAGACTCCCCTCCGAGCCCCACGACCTGCCGATGACCGTCGTCGTCACGGACGAAGCCGTCCACCGGCCGGCCGGGAGCGCCGGTCTCTGAGGCCTCCAGACAGCACGGCAGGCCTCAGAGCCCCATCAGGTTCCGGCAGATTTTCCACAGCCCCCGCTCTTCCGCCCAGACGTCGAGCTCCGGCGTGGCCAGGTCCTCGACCAGCGGCACGGCGTGGCCGTCCTTCCTCAGGTCGACCTCCTTGAGGTACGCCTGGCAGCCCTGGCACTCCGCGATGCGCAGCCCGGGAACCGAGTCGGTCTCGTGGAGCACCAGCTTGCCGGCGTCCTCCTCGTCACAGCTCGGGCAGCGCACCCGCGGAAACGGCCACTCGGTCGCACACAGCCCGCAGACGAGGGTGCGCCGGCCGGCGGCCTCGCCTCCGTCCCTGAGGACCGCGACCTGCGCTGGCCAGCCGCACCGGGGGCAGGCCCCCTGCGGGTCGGCACGGGCGGTCGCCGGGTCGCCCGGGTTCCGCACGGCCAGGGCCTCGATCACCGGCTGCAGAAAGCCCCGGGAGTAGAAAACGAGCTGGGGGACCGGGCACTCCAGGCCGGCGGCGAGCGGGTCCAGGTCTCCCTGGGTCGCCGTGCGCAAGAGGAGCTCCGCGCGGGCGCCGGGCGGGGCATCGAGGATGGCGCCGGCGGCACCTGCGAGCTCCTCCGTGGTGCCGAGGGAGACCCGTTCGACGTAGGCGGCGAACGGCCCTTCGAGCGCCGCGTACGGCAAGCCCTCGACGGAGGGTATGGTCGCGTTCTCCAGCGATCCGCCGTCCAGTACGCGCTCGAAGATCTGCTCTTGGACCTCGAGAACCTGCCTGTAGAACGCCAGGATCTCGGCGGCGTGGGGCCGTTCACCGGCGAGGTGAACGGCCCGCCGCACACGCTCCCGATACCGCGCCGCCTCCTCAGCGACCACCGTGCCGATCAATCCCGCTCCTGGTCGCGCAGCCACGCGGCATGGTGCAACAGGGCCCACTTCCGGCCGACGCCGCCGTAGACCATCCCCCGCGCGGTGCCGGGGAAGGCGATGGTGCTCAGGTAGACGTGCATCAGCAGCAGCAGGCCGCCCGCCACCGTGGCGAGGAAGTGGAGCAGCTGCATCACCCGCAGCAACCCGGCACCGAAGCTCGCCGGGAACCAGAGCGGCACGCCGCTGACCAGGAAGACCACGCACAGCACGAGCGAGATCCAGAAGTAGAGCTTCTGGCCGGCGTTGTACTTGCCGGCGTCGGGCACCTTCTCCGAACGGTGCGTGGCGTAGGCCGGCACCTGGGTCAGCCAGCGCCGGTCGTTCCGGTCCAGGAACATGTCGTGTGCCCAGGAGACGGCCATCGCCGCGATGGCAACGGTGTAGACCACGCCGATCCACGGATGGAGGATGCGGGTGGAGGCGCCGCCGCCGAAGAGCAGCGTCAGCCAGTAGAGCGACGGGTAGGCGAGGGCCAGGCCGCTCAGGAGGAGACCCGAGAACGAGATCCCGACCGCCCAGTGGATCACCCGTTGCGGGGCGTTGAAGCGCGGAACGATCTCTTTCCTCATGGCCGATCCTCCGGCGGTGGATGGCCCTCGTCGACCGCGTCGGGCGTCAGCGGGCCGTAGGTGAGGTAGTGGAGCAGGGTGGCCACCGCGCCGATGCCGAACATCCAGGCGCCGGCGGGCCGCAGCCACGACAGGCCGGACAGGAACCCGGCCTGGGCCACGGGCGCCGCGGGCAGGCCGTAGTCCTCCGGCCGGTCGCCGTGGGGCAGCACGTACATCATGTGGGTGCCCCCGACCCCGTCCGGGTCGTAGAGCGCCGCGTGCTCGAAGCCGCGCTCCTTGAGCGCCGTCACCCTGCTACCGGCCAGGCGCCGCATGGCGTCCTTGGTGCCCCAGGTGATCGCCTGGGTCGGGCAGGTCTTGACACAGGCCGGCTCGAGACCGGCCTCTACCCGGTCGATGCACAGGTTGCATTTGTAGACCTTGCGGGTCGCGTCGTCGAACCGCGGGATGTCGAACGGGCAGCCGGTGACGCAGAACTGGCAGCCGATGCATTCGTCCTGGTTGAAGTCGACGACGCCGTTGGTGTACTGCACCACCGCGCCCGGTGCGGGGCAGGCATCGAGACAGCCCGGCTCCTCGCAGTGCAGACAGGCGCTCTTGGTGATCAGCCAGCGGAAGTCGCCGTCGACCTCGACCTCGTGGAACCGCATCAGCAACCAGGTCCGCGGGCTCAGGTCCCGGTGGCTCTGGTAGCTGCCGAAGTTCTCGGTCGGCTCGACCCCCAGGTCGTTCCACTCCTTGCAGGCGACCTCACACCCCTTGCAGCCGATGCACCGCGACACGTCGACGAGCTTCGCGTAGTCGGGCGTTTCGCGGATGGCGGGCGCTGGCGTGGTGCCGGCGGAGATCCGTTTGACGTCGAGTGTTGCCATGGCGGACTCTCCTTTATGCCTTCTCGACGTTGACGAGGAACGCCTTGAACTCGGGGCAGCGGGTGTTCGCGTCCCCGATGAACGGCGTCAGCGCGTTCGCCATCGAGCCTTGGGTGAGGCCGACGAAGCCCCAGTGCACCGGAACACCGATGGTGTACGTGGGCTTGCCGTCGACGGTGAGCGGCTTGATGCGCTTGGTGACGATCGCCGTCCCGTGCACCTCGCCGCGCTTCGACCAGACCCGCACCTTGCTGCCGTTGGCGATCCCCTTCTCCTCGGCCAGCGCTTCGGGCAGCTCGACGAAGAAGTCGGGCATTGCCTCGACCAGGTACGGCACGTTGCTGGTCACGAAGTGCTCGCGCTCGACCACCCGGTAGACGCAGCACGGGTAAGGGAACTCGCCATCGCCGTTGGCCAAGGTCTCCTTGACCCCCTCGTACCAGGCGATCGCCGGGTTGGTGGGGACCTTCTCGTGGAGGACGTTGGCCGACGGGCTCTCGACCGGCTCGTAGTGCTCGGAGAACGGTCCGTCCTTCAAGCCCCGGGTGAACAGCCGCGCCACCCCCTCCTCGGTCATGATGAAGGCACCCTTGGCGGCGGACGGCGGCGAGGTCGGACCGAAGTCCGGCACGTCGCCGATCCAGCGCTTGCCGTTCCACCAGATGCCCGGCCGCTCCGGGTCCCACGGCTTGCCGTCGGCGTCCGCCGACGCCCGGTTGTAGAGCACCCGACGGTTGAGCGGCCAGTTCCACGACCAGCCGTGGTGCATGCCGAGGCCCATGGGGTCGGACGTGTCCCGCCGGGCCATGAGGTTGCCGTCCTCGGTGAAGCTGCCGCAGTAGAGCCAGTTGCCCGAGGTGGTGGTGCCGTCCTCCTTGAGCTGGCCGAACGACGACAAGAGCTTGCCCGTGCTCAGGTCGTAACCGTTGATCTCCTTGGCCAGCTCCTCGAGGGTCGGCAGCCGGGGCTCGACGAAGTCCCAGGTCATCGCCTGGAGGCCCTCGTCGTAGGCCCCGCCGTCCTTCTGGTAGCGCTCCTTGAGGCGCCAGAAGAGCTCGGAGAGGATCCAGGTGTCCGAGCGCACGCCCGGCGGCGGGTCGACCGCCTTGTGCTTCCACTGGGCCCAGCGGCCGCTGTTGGTGAACGAGCCGTCCCGCTCCACCCAGTGGGTGCTCGGCAGGTAGAGGACCTCGGTGTCGATCGACGCGCTGTCGATCCCCGGCGCCTTCCAGAACTCCGCGGCGTCGAGCATGAACGGGTCGATGACGGCGAACCACTTGAGCCGCCCGAGGGCCTGGATCAGCCGGCCGGTGTCCGGGCCGGCCAGGATCGGGTTGAAGCCGAGGCTGACGAGCCCTTCCATCTTCCCCTGGTAGGTCCGATCCCAGATCGACAGCCAGGTGGCGTCGCCGTCCTGCTTGCCGAGGAAGTGGTAGCCGAACTCGTTGGCCGCCGTCGCCTTGTCCCCGTACCAGGTCTTGAGCTGGGAGACGAAGAACTTCGGGTAGTTGCCCCAGTAGTTGACCGTGTCCGGAGTCAACGGCTTGGGCGTCGACTGCTCGAGATGCACGGCCAGGCTGGTCTGCCCCGGCGTCGGCACCTTGAGGTAGCCCGGGGTGATGCCGGCGACGATCGCGTGATCGGTCGCTCCCTGGACGTTGGCGTGGCCGCGGAGTGCGTTGATGCCGCCGCCCGGCCGGCCGATGTTGCCCAGCAGGAGCTGCATGATCGCCGCGGTACGGATGATCTGGCTGCCGACCGTGTGCATGGTCCAGCCGACCGCGTACATGATCGTGCCGACCCGCTCCGGCCGCCCCGTCGAGCAGACGATCTTCGCCATCTCGACGAAGCCGTCCGGCGTGCAGCCGGCGACCCGCGCCACCACCTCCGGCGTGTACCGGCTGTAGTGGTCCTTGAGCAGTTGGTAGACGCACCGGGGGTCCTGGAGCGTCATGTCGCGCTTGACGAAGCCGTCGGGGCTCCGCTGGTAGTCCCAGGTGGTCTTGTCGTAGCCGCCGGCCGCCTCGTCGTAGCCGGTGAACAGGCCGTCCGCGAAGCCGAAGTCGTCGCGCACGAGGAACGAGGCGTTGGTGTGCAGCTTGACGTAGTCGGAGTGCTCGAGGCCGTTCTCGAGCATGTAGTGGATGAACCCGCCGAGCACCGCGATGTCCGATCCGGGTCGGATCTGGAGGTGCCTGTCGGCGACCGCCGACGTGCGGGTGAAGCGAGGATCGACGGTGACGATCTTCGCGCCGCGCTGCTCACGGGCCTCGACGGCCCACTTGAAGCCGCACGGGTGGTTCTCCGCCGGGTTCGCCCCCATGACCAGGACGACGTCGGCGTTCTTGATGTCCTTCCAGTGGTTGGTCATCGCGCCCCGACCGAACGTGGCGGCCAAACTGGCCACCGTGGGGCTGTGTCATATACGAGCCTGGTGGTCGATGTAGACCAGCCCCAGGCCCCTCGTCAGCTTGGTGATCAGGTAGGCGTCCTCGTTGGCGACGGTGGCGCTGCCCACCCAGGCGATGCCGTCGCAGCGGTTGACCGTGCGGCCCTCCCCGTCGGTCTCGACGAAGGTCCGGTCGCGGGACTCCTTGAACCGGCTCACCAGCCGGTCCATGGCCTCGTCCCAGCCGATCTCCTTCCACTCGGCCGAGCCCGCCTCGCGGAGCAGCGGCGACTCCTGGAGCCGCGGGCTCATGGCGAGCTGCATCTGGGACGCGCCCTTCGGACAGAGGGTTCCACCGTTGATCGGGCTGTCCGGATCCCCCTCGACGTGAATGATCGACCCGACCGTGTTCAACCCGCCCGACCCGTGGACGTACGCGATCGTCCCGCACCCCACGGCGCAATAGGGGCACAGGGTCTTGTACTCGCGAGCGTCCTGGATCTTGAGCCGCCGGGCGGCGGCGTAGGCGGGAGTCAGGTCGAGCCCGAGCGCAGCGGTCCCAGCCCCGAGAGCCGAGACCTGGAGGAAACTCCTCCTCGTCACTCGCATACCTGCCTCCTTTCGCGGAGGGCCAGGCCAGGGGAGCCTGCTCAGGAAATTAG
>Ga0210144_1001262_pt1 | contig 10834 bp, 8 predicted proteins | sample Muzzi_PWA_D2_FD_185532 | JGI IMG/M metagenome (GOLD analysis project Ga0210144, IMG submission 185532) | Wetland microbial communities from San Francisco Bay, California, USA, that impact long-term carbon sequestration - Muzzi_PWA_D2 (SPAdes) | ecosystem: Environmental > Aquatic > Marine >...
GATTTCTGCAGCGAGCGCAGCTATGTCCTGTACGGTGACCAGTGGCGTCTCGATGCACAATTCCTGAAATGGCGACCCTGGGCAAATTTGCTGGGTCTTGACGCGCTGTACCGGATCGAGCGCCTGGGTGGCCGTTATGCCGATACCGCACTGGAGAATGCACAGCCTCACCAGGCCTATCCCCTGCGCGCGCAGGACGGCCCTGATCTGCCGCGGTTGCTGGCGCGCCACGCCGGCTGGATTTCGCCGGTCGATACGCTGTTTGGCAGTTCCGTGTACGCACCGATGGACCCGGGTTACCTGTACCGGGTGTATCGCGGGCAGTCCGGCCTGCTGGTCCGCCGGCAGCCGCTGCTGGCCGATGGCGCCGCCGCAGCCGGACTGACCATCGAAATCAGCCGGGCCTGCAGCCGGCCAGACGGCTGGCTGGCACGCTGGTTTCAGTGACCAGGCGCTGACGAAACGCTTATAAAACAACAAGTTGAAGATTGATCGCCGTGTAAATCCGGGGCTGCGGACGACGCGTCACAGGTGTGACGAATAGCTCAATATTAACGATCATTTTCCGATAACTGGGTATGCCAAAGCATGCCCCCAGTGATGTCCCGTGCTGTGTCCTGCCGACCCCTCCGGGGAGCCGGGTGGTTGCCTGCCTGGTTCCCGAGCGTCATGGCTGAACCGCATATACCTGACCACGTCGACAGCCACGTGGATCGCTACCATGAGGTTGCCTCCGATATCGATGTATTCGATTCGGAAATCGAGCGCCAGCAGCTCGAACTGATCTACAGCCAGGCGCCGGTCTCCATCTTCATGGCATTTGTACTGGTGGCGCTGATGACAAGCGCCCTGTGGTCGGTCGTCAATCACTCGACACTGCTGATGTGGTTTGGCGCGCAGGCCGTGCAGACCGCATTGCGGCTGCTGCTGGTCAGGCAATACCGGCGTGCGGCGGAAGACACGAAAAACGGCCCGCGCTGGATGCTGCTGTTTTTCGCGGGCACCTTTGTGGCCGGTATTGTGTGGGGCTGCATCGGCCTGCAGTTCAGCTATGCCTGGCCGGTCGAATACCAGATGCTGATGCTGATGGGCCTGGCCGGCGTAATGGCCGGCGCAATTTCCTCCTACGCGGTGAACCTGTCGGTCTATATTGCGTTCCTGGTGCCAACCGTGCTGATCCCGGCGCAATCGTTGCTGGTTTACAGTTCCGCGGTGACCAGCAGCCTGGGCCTGATGATGTTGCTGTTCTCCGCTGCCATGCTGATGATTGCGCGCAACTACAATCACAACGCGGTGAAGCTGCTGCATATCCGCCTGTCCAACCAGCATCTGCTGGATGAAATGACACGGGTGAATGCCAGCCTGGAAAATGAAATCGTGGTGCGTCGCGACGCAGAGCACTCCCTGCGCAGTGACCAGCAACTGTTTTCCAATGGCCCGATCGTGGTGTTCCGCTGGTCGGTTGAAGCCGGCTGGCCAATCGAGTATGTCTCCTCGACAGTGGATCAGTTCGGATACGATGCCGGGCGCCTGATGAGCGAACGCCGGCAATTCAGTGAACTGATTCACCGCTCCGACCTGCAGCGTGTCATGGATGCGGAGCTGGTAGCCGGCAGAAGCGGTGTCCTGTCAGCCAATATCGACTATCGCCTGGTTGATGCCAGTGGCGAGGTGCGCTGGGTGTATGACTATACGACAGCCATTTACGATGAACGGGGCGAGCTCACCCATTACCTCGGCTACCTGATCGATATCTCGGAACGCAAGTACTCCGAGTTCGAGTTGCAGCAGGAGAAGGAACGCGCGCAGGTTACCCTGCACTCGATTGCCGACGCCGTGATAACCACCGACGTGAACGGCCAGATTGAATACATGAATCCCAGTGCCGAGGTGCTGACCGGCTGGGAGTGCATGCTTGCGCGCGGTATGCCCGTGGCACGTGTTTTCAGGCTGCTCGACAAGCTGGGTAATGAGCCGGCCGAGGATCCACTCAGCCTGGCCATGAATCTCGGGGCGCCGGTCCAGTCGCAGGATGACAACCTGATACGCAACCGCGCAGGCGAGGAGATCTCCGTACGTTATTCGGCGTCACCCATCCTGACCGCATCGGGCACGGCCCTGGGTGTGATCCTGGTGTTCCATGACGTGACGCACACGCGCCATATGGAGGAGAAGATTTCCTACCAGGCATCGCACGATGCGCTGACCGGGCTGCTGAATCGCGCGGAATTCGAACGCCAGCTGGGTTCCCTGATACAGAGCCGCCTGTATGGTGAAGACCAGCATGTGGTGTGCGTGCTCGATGTTGACCAGTTGAAGGTGATCAATGATACCTGTTCCCATGAATCGGGTGACCGCCTGCTGGTCAAGGTGGCCGAGCTGCTGCAGGACTGCGTACGCGAGACGGATTATATCGCCCGGCTGGGCGGTGACGAGTTCGGTGTGCTGCTGTGCAACTGTTCGCTGGTCAGTGCCGCCCGCCTGGTCGAGGAAATGCTGGTTGCGCTCCGCGCCTTGCGGTTTGCAAGTTGCGGACGCGTATTCGAGGTCGGCGTCAGTATCGGCATGGCGCATCTCAAGCCGGGTTGCGAGGGCACCAGTCATATCATGAGCGAGGCCGACATGGCGTGTTACATGGCCAAGGAGCGTGGCGGCAGCCGTTACCATATATACCAGACCACCGATACCGAGCTGGCGCGCCGTCATGAAGAGATGCAATGGGTGTCACGCATTTCCGAAGCCATCGACAATGACCGCCTGGTGCTCTACTACCAGCAGATCGTGCCGCTCGGCGGCAAGGATGAGGATGGAGTTCATTTCGAGGTGCTGGTGCGCATGTACGGCGACAACGACGAACTGGTGACACCGGACAAGTTCCTGCCTGCTGCAGAGCGCTTTCATGTCGTGTCCGGCATCGATCGCTGGGTGGTCAGCCACAGTCTGGCCTGGTACAGCAAGTTCAGGGGACAGCATGGACAGGAGCACCCTGACACCATGTCAATCAACCTGTCGGGTGTATCCATCACGGATGCCAAGGTGCTCAGCCACATCAAGGCGGAGATGCGCAAGTATGGCGTGCGTCCGGAGGTGCTTTGTTTCGAGATTACCGAAACGGCGGCGGTTGCCAATCTCTCGGCGGCCACCAACTTTATCCGTGAATTGCGCCGTCTCGGCTGCCGTTTCTCACTGGATGATTTCGGTAGTGGCCTGAGTTCCTTTGCCTACCTCAAGAGGCTGCCGGTCGACTACCTGAAGATCGATGGCACCTTCGTACGCAACATGGATAACGATGACGTCGACCGGGCCATGGTGAGTGCCGTGCAGCAGCTCGCCAGTACGCTGGGTATGCTGACCATCGCGGAATTCGTCAGCAACGACCGGATTCTCGAACTGCTTACCGGGATGGGTGTCGATTATGCACAGGGCTATGCCATTGCGAAACCGGCGCCGCTCGACTCCTTTACAGTCTGATCGCCCGGGTTGCCGGCAGCCCGGCCCGGGCAATGGCAGGTTTCGCCAGCATGCCGTTTCCGGGTGCGGTTATATGGACAGCGGTGCCTCATCCAGTGCGCTGGCCTGCTCGCGCAACGCCAGGATGTGTTCTTCCCAGTAGCGCGGCGTGTTGAACCAGGGAAAGGCGCGGGGAAATGCCGGATCACACCAGCGCCGTGCCAGCCAGGCAGCGTAATGAATGATGCGCAGGGTGCGCAGACTTTCTATCAGTACCAGTTCGCGTGTATCGAAATCAAAGAATTGCCCATAGCCCTCGACCAGGTCGATGAGTTGCGCCTGCATCTCGTGCCGCTCGCCCGACAACAGCATCCACAGGTCCTGCACGGCTGGCCCGCTGCAGCAATCGTCGAGGTCGACGAAATGCGGACCGTCCACGCTCCATAACAGGTTGCCGGGATGGCAGTCGCCATGCAGGCGGATGCGGGCCGGGCTGCCTGCCCGGGCGAAGCCGGCCCTCACCTGTGCGAGCAGGTCGGTGGTCAGTGTGCGGTAGGCGGTTTCGATGTGTGCGGGGATAAAGGCATTGTCGAGCAGCCAGGCGCTCGCCTCCACTCCGAGGCGCTCGATAGTCAGGACAGGCCGTTCGCGAAACGCACGTGTGGCACCGACCGCGTGGATGCGGCCGATGAAACGTCCGGTCCACTCGCGCTCCTGCCGGTTGTCGAGTTCCGGCCAGTGGCCACCCTGGCGCGGGTAGAGCGCATAGCGGTAACCGGCGGCCTGCAGCAGGGTGTTGCCATCAATCGCCAGTGGCGCGACGACCGGAATTTCGTGCTCTGCCAGTTCCAGCGCAAAGGCATGTTCCTCGCGGATCGCGGCATTACTCCAGCGTTCGGGGCGGTAGAACTTGGCGATCAGCGGGACGGCATCCTCGATGCCGACCTGGTAGACCCGGTTCTCGTAACTGTTCAGCGCCAGCAGGCGGCCATCGCTGCGGAAACCGGCCGCATCGACCGCGTTCAGAATGACGTCGGGGGTCAGCGCACTGTAGTCAGGCGCCGCCTCCCGTTCCGAATCGATGTCCGAAGTCATGGCGGTTATGCTGGCAGGGACATGTCTGACTGGCCGGTCATGCTGCGCGGCTGGCCTTGACCTGTTCGTAGGCTGCCTTGATCTGCTGGGTCTTCTCGGTGGCGAGCTGGATCATTTCCTCGGGCAGGCCCCTGGCGATCAGCTTGTCCGGGTGATGCTGGTTCATCAGGCGCCGGTACGCCTTTTTTACCTCGGCATCGCTGGCCTGTGCGCTGACGCCAAGCACCTGATAGGCGGTGGTCAGTGTCTGGCGTGTGGCGGTGCCCGGGGGATGCCTGCCAGCGGCCAGCAACTGGTCGATTTCCGCGGCACTGAAGCCAAGCCGGTTGCCGATATCCTGCAGGATGCGGCGCTCGGCGGCATGCAGGTGACCGTCTGCCTGCGCGGTCGTGATCTGGATCTCGATGAAGACGCGTTCCAGGTTGCGGCGTCCGTGGCACTCGCGACGGAACTGTTCGATGACCTCGTCAAGCCGGAAATCCGCCTGCTTGCCGGCGTTGAACAGGCGGATGGCCGCCTTGCGCTGCACGGCATTGAGCTGCATATGCGCCATGATGGCCTCGGCCGCGGAAATCTCTTCGCGGGTGACCTTGCCATCGGCCTTGGCGATATGACCCATCAATGAGAAGGTGGCGGTGAAGAACGCGGCCTGTACGCGTTCCTGCCGGCCGCTGTTGTAGGCGCCATAGCGGTCCGTGACGTTGACGCCGCGGCTGAAATTGCGCCCCAGCGCGGCGCCGAGCAGGGCGCCCAGCGGACCGCCCAGCATGTAGCCCAGCGTGCCGCCGATCAGCGTACCCCACCAGGCCATCAGTGCGCAGTCCGGAAATCGGGTAACGGTGTGGTGATGTGCCAGGTCCCGGCCGGCGCGTCGTAGTGCCAGTGCTGGTGATCGTGAACGGATTTCAGCGTCATGCGGTCGTCGACATAGAATGTAATGGTGACGTCCAGATCCGCGCTGTCACCACTTGCGGCGACGGTCTCGTCATCGACCTGGTAGGCGGTGATACGGATGTGTTGCAGCGCCTCGGGTGGAGGCGAGAACAGCGCCGGGTCGTCGAGCCGCCGGTAGCTGTCGGCACGCCTGAAATCGGCCCAGCGTATGGCGGTGGCGTAGCCGGTGGTGGCATCCTGCAGCGTGACGGCGCGTTTCTTTTCGGCCAGTGACACACAGGCTGACAGCAGCAGCGCGATGGCCAGCACGCCGGTCATGCGCAGGACGGAGTTCGGGCGGGATGGCTGGAGTTTCGACACGGCCGTGATTATAGCCGATCGGGCGCCGTTCACGGCGCTGTACTGCGCAGCTCGTCAGGTAGCGGAGTTGCAGGCCCTGATCAGGCTGGTGACGGCCTGTTCCAGCCGCTTGCGCGCCGCATGCTCGGCATCGCCGGCGGCCTCGAGCCGGGCAACCTTCTCCTGCCAGGCCTTGAATGCCTGTTCCAGCCGGTTGGCGTTCTGTTGCTGTGCGGCCAGCCGGAGCCTCAGCTCGTCGTCTTGCACCGGTTTGGCCGGCACCTTGCCGCTGTCGGTAAAAGTGCTGATGGTGGCTGCCACGGCATCCTGCCGGTCGATCGATTCAACGATGGCCGGCTGTGCCTGTGCGGGCTGCGCAGCCGGGGTCGTCTCTGGCGGCCTGATCCTGTTGAGGCCACCCTCAAGCACGGCCACGTCGAAACCGCGCTGGCTGAGCAGAAACGCAGCGGCGGCACTGCGGCGGCCGGTATCGCAGTAGACGATATAGCGTGTGCCCGGATCGAGCCGCAGGGTATTGGCGCGCAGGGTGGCCAGCGGGATATTCGTGCTGTCATCGAGGCTGTTTTCGGCATGCTCCTCGGCAAGACGCACGTCGAGCCAGCGGTCACCGGACGCCACGGCGGTCTCTGCCAGTTCGTAGCTGACGTAGTGCACCAGCTGTTTCTTCAGGATGTCGAGAAACTGCTGCTTGGACAGGCGCATCAGCGTGCCATCGGTCAACATGGTCACGGTGGCGTTGCGATGGCCGTCCGAGGCCAGGGCATCCTCGCCGAAACAGTCCCCCGCGCCCAGTTCCGCCAGCGGTACATCCCAGCCCTTGCCGGAGGCGAGCCGCGTGACCGAACAGGTGCCCGAGCGAATGATGTAGAAATAGTCGCCCTCGTCGCCCTGGCGCAGTACCGTGTCGCCGGCGCTGTAGTTGACCGGCTCCAGGGCCTGGATCATGCGCTGGATATCGGAGGGCGCCAGCCGCGCGAAGGAATCGGCCTGCAGCAGGCGTGACATCCAGTCCTGCTCGGTATTGGGGCTGACCTGCACGGCGCCGGTTTCCGCCGACTGGTCCAGTGTCAGCATGACGTCGAGCAGGGTCGAATCGATGGAGGCTACCACCACCTTGGTCGCGGCGCGCGCCGTCACCATGCGCGGGTGCCGGTTGGCCAGCGGGTAGCGTGCCGGGTCGGTGCCCGCGCTGACCACGCCGGTGACCTTGCCGCTGCGATCGATGAAGTTGACCACCCCGTCGAGCAGGTAGATGGAACGGTTGTCGTGGTCACCCTCGCCGAACAGGTAGCGTCCGGCACCGATATCCTCGATGGCCAGGCTGGTGGCGATTTCACGGAAGCGGTCTTCGGTCAGGGCGTTGAGCGGAATCAGGTCACGCAGAATCTCCTGGCCATTGAATTTCTTGGCCTGTGATTCCTGTTCCTTGCTCTGTGAAGTCCGTGCACTCATCCCGTCACCCCTGGCCTGCGGCCGGCTGTCAGCGATCGCTGATACCGCCTGTATCGGCATCCCGGGCAAATTTTGGAGTCGGGCGGGCGGTGTCTGGGTGTGATGGCCGTCACGTCTGGCGAAGTTGTCCTGCGGCGGCCGTTCAGTCGCCGCTGCGCCGGACCTGCAGCATCGTGCCGTCGGCCCCGGTGACCGTGACCCGGGTTCCGGCCGGCAGGTCGTCTCCACTGATGCGCCAGGTCGAATCATCGACGCGCAGTACGCCGACCCGGTTGCTGATGGGCTGATCGAGCGTGAAGCTGCGCCCGATGTACTGCTCGCCGCGCCGGTTCAGTGCCGGTTGGTCGGTGGGCTCCGGGCGCTGGCGCTGGTAGCGCCGGAACAGGGCGATCGAGCTGACCGACAGCACGGAGAAGATCAGCAGCTGGTACTGCCAGCCGGTCTCCGGGTTGATCCACAGCACCAGCCCGGTGACAGCGGCGGCCACGGCCAGCCACAGGAAGAAAAAGCTCGGCGCCAGCACCTCGATCAGCAGCAGGAGTCCGCCTGCTACCAGCCAGTGCCAGTAATCCACCTGTGCGAACAGTGCCTCCATCATGCCTGCTCCCGTGTTTCCATGACCGATTTCGCCACCTCGGCGATGCCGGCCAGCGAACCGATCACGCTGGAGGCCTCAAGCGGCATCAGCACCAGTTTCTGGTTCGGCGCCGCGCCGATATCCTTCAGCGCCTCGACGTATTTCTGCGCGATGAAATAGTTGATTGCGTTGATATCACCCTTGGCGATGGCCTCGGATACCATCTGCGTGGCCCTGGCCTCGGCCTCGGCGGCGCGCTCGCGTGCCTCGGCGTCACGGAAGGCGGCCTCGCGCCGGCCCTCGGCCTCCAGGATGGCGGCGCGTTTTTCACCTTCGGCACGCAGGATCTCCGATTGCCGCTCGCCCTCGGCCTCGAGGATGACCGCGCGTTTCTCGCGCTCGGCCTTCATCTGCCGTGCCATCGATTCGATCAGGTCTTTCGGCGGCTGGATGTCCTTGATTTCGATGCGGGTGACCTTGATGCCCCACGGGGTGGTGGCGGAATCGACCACCGACAGCAGTTTTGCGTTGATATGGTCGCGCTGCGACAGCAGTTCATCGAGGTCCATGCCGCCCATCACGGTACGGATGTTGGTCATGGTCAGGTTCATAATGGCGCGCTCCAGTCCGTTCACCTCGTAGGCGGCCTTGGCGGCATCGAGGACCTGGTAGAACACCACACCGTCGGAGCGCACCATGGCATTGTCGCGCGTGATCACTTCCTGGCTGTTGATGTCGAACACGTTCTCCATCATGTTGAGCTTGTGCCCGACGCGATCGATGTACGGCACGATCAGGTTGAGGCCGGGGCGCAGTGTCTTGCGATAACGGCCGAAGCGCTCGACGGTCCACTCGTAGCCCTGTGGAACCGTCTTCACGCCCATGATGACGGTAACGACAGCGAGCGCGACGATGACCAGTGTAAAGGTGGAAAAACCGTCCATATGTTATTTCTCCTGGTGCGTGGAAGCGGTGTGGCCGATTGTAGAACAGCCGTGCTGTCGTGTCCCCGTCACGCGCAGCGGATGGCTGTTCAGCGCAAAACCTCGCCGAGGTAGTCCTCGCCCAGCTGGTCCATCTGGCGCAGGATATGGTCGCGGCGTTCGAGCACGTAGGCGGACGGGGCCTCGATATGCATGTGCCGCGGTCCCGGCAGTACCGCCGCGATCAGTGCGGCCTGGCGGCGATCGAGCCTGGCGGCGGTGGTGTGCAGGAAGCGCCGTGCCGCGGCCTCCACGCCGAAGGTCTGCGGTCCGGTTTCGGCGATGTTCAGGTACATCTCCAGGATCCGCTGCTTGGGCCAGAACAGTTCGATCAGCACCGTGAACCAGGCCTCCAGCCCCTTGCGCAGGTAGCTGCGGCCCTGCCACAGGAACAGGTTGCGCGCGACCTGCTGGGTCAGCGTGCTGGCGCCGCGCAGGCGGCCACCGCGGGTATTGTGATCGATCGCCTTGCGGATGGCCTGCAGGTCGAAGCCCCGGTGCGCGGGAAATTTCTGGTCTTCGGCGGCGACCACGGCCAGGGCGACATGTGCCGGCATCTGCGCCAGGTCGGTCCACTGGTAATACTGCCTGCGGTGTTCGCCGAGACTGCGCGCCACCATGACCGCCGAGGCCGGCGGCGGCAGCCAGCGCAGCACCAGTACCGGCAGCGCGCTCAGCAGCAGGGTGCCCAGGCACAGCATGGCCAGCCAGCGCGCCATGCGTCCGCCACTGCGGCGCCTGCGGTTGCGACCCCGCTTGCTTCCTGTCATGCTCTGTTCACCATTGATTCCGGTATCACCGTACGATTCAGGGTGTTATACCAGCTGCCCGGTCCCTGAAGGCAGCTGGCCGGGTGGCAGCGGACAGGCAGGCGCAGCGTGGCTATCAGCGTTTTCGATCTCTTCAAAATCGGCATCGGGCCCTCCAGTTCGCATACCGTCGGGCCGATGCGTGCGGCCGCGCTGTTCGTGGCGCGGCTCGCCGAACGGAACCTGTCAGACCAGGTGGCCGGTATCCGGGTGGAATTGTACGGCTCCCTGGGTGCCACCGGTAAGGGGCACGGCACCGACAAGGCCGTGATGCTCGGCCTGGAGGGCGAGGCACCCGAACACGTTGACACCGACGCCATACCGGAGCGGCTGGCAAGGATCGCGCAGGCCGGTGAACTGCGTCTTGGCGGCAGGCGTGCACTGACCTTCGATGCGCAGCGCGACCTGGTATTCCATCGCAGGAAGACCCTGCCGTTTCATCCCAACGGCATGCAGTTCCTGGCGCTCGATGCAAACGGCAACACGTTGCTGGAGCGCACCTGCTACTCGGTGGGTGGTGGCTTCGTGGTCAACCAGGCCGCGGCCGGCGAGGACCGCATCGTCGAGGACGCCACCGTGCTGCCGTACCCGTTCACCACGGCCGCGCAGTTGCTCGGGCACTGCGACGAGCAGGGCGTGTCGATCAGCCAGATCATGCTGATGAACGAATGCGCCTGGCGCAGCGAGGCCGGGATCCGCGCCGGCCTGCTGCACATCTGGTCGGTGATGCAGGAGTGCGTCGAGCGCGGCTGCCGCACCGAGGGCGTGTTGCCCGGCGGGCTGAAGGTGAAACGCCGTGCCGCACGCCTGTACCGGCAGCTCAGCCATGAACAGGGCCTGCCCGCGGCACCGCTTGGCACCATGGACTGGGTGAACCTGTATGCACTGGCGGTGAACGAGGAAAACGCCGCCGGCGGACGCGTGGTCACCGCACCGACCAACGGCGCGGCCGGCATCATCCCGGCGGTACTGCACTACTTCCGGAAATTCTGTTCCGGCTGCACGGAGGACGGCATCGTGCGCTTCCTGCTCACTGCCGGCGCCATCGGCATCCTCTACAAGGAAAACGCCTCCATCTCCGGCGCCGAGGTCGGCTGCCAGGGCGAGGTCGGCTCGGCCTGCTCGATGGCCGCGGGCGCGCTCACCGAGGTCAACGGCGGCACCCCGGGGCAGGTCGAAAACGCGGCGGAGATCGCCATGGAGCACAATCTCGG
>Ga0210144_1001264_pt1 | contig 10825 bp, 11 predicted proteins | sample Muzzi_PWA_D2_FD_185532 | JGI IMG/M metagenome (GOLD analysis project Ga0210144, IMG submission 185532) | Wetland microbial communities from San Francisco Bay, California, USA, that impact long-term carbon sequestration - Muzzi_PWA_D2 (SPAdes) | ecosystem: Environmental > Aquatic > Marine >...
CTGCGCGATTTCGTCGTCCCCGAGTACCAGCGCGTATTCGGCGCCACTGCGATCCGCCTTTTTGAACTGGCTCTTGAAGCTGCCACCGCCACAATGGGTCTGGATACGCAGCCCGGGCACCGCCCGGCGCAGTTCTTCCGCGAACATCATGCCATACAGTTCAGCCTGCGCTCCGTTCAGCACCAGGTAGGCATGCGGCCTGTTCTGCGGTAACTCCACAGTATCGGCTTCCAGCAGGGCCAGCAGCCGCTCCATTCCGATCGCAAACCCGATAGCCGGCACCGGCTTGCCGCCCAGGTACTCCACCAGTCCATCGTAACGCCCGCCGGCACAGATGGTGCCCTGTGCTCCGAGCCGGTCAGTGACCCACTCGAATACCGTGTGCGAATAATAATCCAGTCCGCGCACCAGGCAGGGATTCAGCTCGTAGGCGATACCGGCCGTATCCAGATAGCGACACAGTCCGTCGAAGTGTTCGCGCGACGCGTCGTCCAGGTAATCCGGCAGGCGTGGCGCGGCTTCGATCACGTCGCGCATGTCCGGATTCTTGCTGTCGAGGATACGCAACGGGTTACCGCCAAGACGACGCTGGCTGTCCGCATCCAGTTCGTCGATGCGCTCATGCAGGTACTCAACCAGCGCGTTACGGTAACGCCCGCGTGCCGCCGTGCTGCCCAGTGAATTCAGTTGCAGCCTGGCATTCTGCAGCCCGAGACGCTCCCATATATACGCGGTCATCAGGATCAGCTCGGCATCGATGTCCGGACCGGACAGGCCGATGGCCTCCACCCCGAGCTGGTGGAACTGGCGGTAGCGGCCCTGCTGCGGCCGCTCGTGCCGGAACATGGGCCCGGCATACCACAGCCGCTGTACCTGGTTGTGCAGCAGGCCGTGCTCCAGGCATGCCCGCACGCAACTGGCGGTACCTTCCGGCCGCAGTGTCAGGCTGTCACCATTGCGGTCCTCGAAAGTATACATTTCCTTTTCGACGATATCGGTAACCTCGCCGATCGAACGCCGGAACAACTCGGTCTTTTCCAGCAGCGGCATGCGCAGTTCGCTGTAGCCATAGGCATGCATTACGTCGCGCAGCACGCCCTCCAGGTACTGCCAGGCGGCGCTGTCCGCCGGCAGGATGTCGTTCATGCCTCTGACGGCCTGTATTGTGGTGGCCATGGTGACTGTCAAGGATCCTGGCTGATGTTACTGTTATGCCTGCGGCAATCGCTTCAACGTACCGGCGGAGGCAGCTCGAGGTGCCCGGGCGCCGCATCGTTGTCGACATCCTGCCGCATTTCGACCAGTTGCATGGCAAACGGCCAGGCCAGCCAGATCATGATGGCCAGCAACAGCAGCAGCACGATGTTGCGCAGCATGGTGCCTGACGGCAGGCGCACCAGTGGTTGCTTGCTGTCCACGCGCTGTACGGTCAGCGGTCGTGGCGCACCCAGGCTGGCGGTATAGTCGTGCACCAGTTCCTGTTCCGGCAAGCCGAGCAGGCGGGCATAACTGCGCAGGTAACCCTGTACGAAGATCGCGGCCGGCAATGCCTGGCGATCATCGTTCTCCAGGGCACGCACCACGGCCACATCCAGCTTCAGCTCGGCCGCTACCGTGTCTATGTCCAGCTTGCGCGCCTCGCGTGCCGCCATCAGCCGCGCACCAATAGACCGGGCACTGTCGGTGGCCTGTGTCGTGCCGGTATCAGCGTCTGGACCGGCGTTCATTCTCCCACTCCTGTAACAGGCCTGCCTCTTGACTGTCGGGGAACTTGCTGCGCAAGGCAAGCGCAAGATTGCCCCACGCCTGGTGGTCACCGAGCGCATACTCGGTGCGCACGCCCAGCCACAGGCTCTGTGCCGTTTGTGCGCCGGTGTGGTGGTAGCGCTGCAGGTAGGCACGCGCGCCCAGATAGTTCTGCTGTGCAAAATCCAGTTCCGCCATCTTCATCAATGCCGGGGCGAACTCGGGGTTTTTCTCCAGCGCTGCACGGTAATACTCCTCGGCCTTGCCGACATCCGGCACACTGGCCATGCAGAGCCCGGCATTCATCAGCGGCATGTAGGGTGTGGCATAGAACGGCTGGCTGGCGGCCGTCCTGAACTCGGCCTCGGCTTCCTCGAAGCGCTTGCGGCCGCACAGAAACTGGCCGTAATTATTATGCGCTGCGGCATTGTCGGGTTTCAGACGCAGACCGCGCAGAAAGTGCTGCTCCGCCAGGTCCAGTTTACCGACCTTCTCGTAGAGCAGTGCTATGACATCATGCGCCTCGGCATAATCAGGCTCCAGTTCCAGCGCCTTCTCCAAACGCTGTCTGGCAAGGTCATGATTGCCCTGGCGCAGGTACTCGATGCCAAGCTGGGTATTGGCGCGTGCGGCAACCGCCTGCTTGTCGGAAGAATTCTCGACCTGCGTGGTGGCGCAAGCAGCCAGCAGCAGGCTTGTCAACAGCACTGAACAGCATTTTTTATAGCGCATTACAGCTCCTGCCCTTGTGCATGGTTCCGTGTACGGCGCCGGGTGCGGTCCTGGAACCGGCCGGCCAGTTGTCCACAGGCGGCATCGATATCATCACCGCGCGTCTTGCGGGTGATGGTCACGATCCCGGCCGCGTTGAGCAGCTCGAAGAACCGGTGAATGCGGTTGTTGGAGCTGCGCAGGTAGTGCGTTTGCGGGAACGGGTTGAATGGAATCAGGTTGACCTTGGCGGGCACACCCTGAAGCACGCGAATCAGCTCGCGTGCGTGTTCATCACTGTCGTTGACCCCGGCCAGCATGACATATTCGAAGGTGACCCGGCGACGCCCCTCGCCAACGTATTCCCGGCAGGCATCCAGCAGCTCGCTGATCGGGTACTTGCGGTTGAGCGGCACCAGTTCGTCGCGTAGCGTGTCATTCGGCGCGTGCAGCGATACTGCGAGGCTGACATCACAGTCCTCGCGCAGTTGCCGGATCATCGGCACCACGCCCGCGGTACTCAGGGTGATACGCCGCTTCGACAGCCCGAAACCAAAATCATCCTGCATCAGGCGCATGGCTCGCACCGCATTGTCGTAGTTGAGCAACGGCTCGCCCATGCCCATCATGACCACGTTCGACACCATCCGCTCGGTTGCCTCGAACTGCCCCAGCAGCCTGGCCGCCATCCATACCTGCGCAATGATCTCGCCGCTGGACAGGTTGCGGTTGAAACCCTGTTGCGCGGTGGAACAGAACGTGCAATTCAGCATGCAGCCGACCTGTGACGACACGCACAGCGTGCCACGCTCCAGCTCGGGTATGAACACCGTCTCGATGCAGTTGCCGTCGGCCAGCCGGAACAGCCACTTGCGCGAACCGTCCCCGGACAGGCTGTCGGATGCCAGTTCCGGGAGGCGGATTTCCGCCAGTTCCTGCAGACGCATCTGCAGGGCCTTGCTGATGTTGGTCATGGCGGCGAAATCGGACACACCATGTCCGTACAGCCACTGCATCAGCTGGGTGGCGCGGAACGGTTTTTCACCGTGCTTGCCGAAAAACGCCGCCAGCCCCTCCCGGTCGAGGTCGAGCAGATTGGTCCTGGTGGCGGTCATATGCGCAGTTCGACCCGTCAGCGGCTAGCGGGTTCGCTCGCAGACGCCGTCAGGGAAGAAAAAGGCGATTTCCTGCGCGGCGGTCCCGGGTGCGTCGGAGCCGTGCACGGCGTTTTCATCCACGGTCTTTGCGAAGTCGGCACGAATGGTACCCGGGGCGGCATCGGCCGGATTGGTGGCGCCCATCAGTTCGCGGTTCCTGCTGATGGCGTTCTCGCCTTCCAGCACCTGTACCACCACCGGACCCGAGGTCATGAACTCGACCAGATCATTGTAGAACGGACGTTCCCTGTGCACCGCATAGAACCCCTGCGCCTGCTCCCTGGTCAGGTGCAGCATCTTCATGGCAACGACGCGCAGACCGTTTTTCTCGAAGCGGCTGACGATCTCACCAATGATGTTCCTGGCGACTGCATCGGGTTTGATGATGGAAAAGGTCCGTTCAATGGCCATGCGTGACTCCGTAAATTGGCTCAGGAAAACAGAAACCCGTCCTAAAACGGGAGCTTAGTGGATAATTTTCAGGCGGATAGTGTAAGCGCAAGGCGCCCCACAGTCACGGGGTCAGAGCACTTTTTTCGCTAATATTAATCGGGGACAGACTCCGTTTTCCATGATCATGGAAAACGGGGTCTGGAATACGGGGTCTGTCCCCATCCATCCTTAGGAGAATACCCGGTGTGCAGTCTCGCCGATCAGTGCCGGGTTGCGCACCACATGCACGCCGAGCGCCTCCATGGTGTCCATCTTGGCATTGGCGGTATCGGCCGCACCGGAAATGATGGCGCCGGCATGACCCATGCGCCGGCCCGGAGGCGCTGACACGCCGGCGATGAATCCGACCACCGGCTTGCGCATGTTATCACGTGCCCAGCGCGCGGCATCGACCTCCTGCTGGCCGCCGATCTCGCCGATCATGATCACCGCATCGGTGTCGGGGTCTGCCTCGAAGGCACGCAGCACGGTGACGAAGTCGGTACCGTTGACCGGATCGCCGCCGATCCCCACCGAGGTTGACTGCCCCATGCCGAGTTTCGACATCTGTTGCACAGCCTCGTAATTGAGCGTGCCGGAGCGCGACACCACGCCGATGCGGCCCGGGGTGTAGATGTGCGAGGGCATGATACCGACCTTGCAGGCCTCCGGGGTGATGATGCCGGGGGTGTTCGGACCGATAATGACCGCATCGCGGTCTTTCGCATAACGCTTCACCCGGACCATGTCCTGCACCGGGATACCATCGGCAATGACCACCACCACACCGATACCGGCCTCCAGGGCCTCCATGATGGCATCGGCGGCAAACGGCGGCGGCACGAAGATACCGGCCACGTCGGCATCGGTGGCAACCACGGCCTGGTGCACGGTGTCGAACACCGGCAGACCCAGGTGTACCTGCCCGCCCTTGCCCGGGGTCACGCCGCCCACTACCCGGGTGCCGTGTTGCATGGCCTCTTCGGCGTGGAAGGTGGCGTGCTGGCCGGTGAAACCCTGAATGATGACGCGCGAATGCCTGTGTACGAACACACTCATGAGAATGCTTCCAGTGTTGCCATGATCCTGATGGCGGCATCGTCCAGGTTCTCGGCCATGATGAACGGAAAGCCGGACTGCTCGAGGATCTGGCCACCCAGCTCCACATTGGTGCCGGCCAGGCGCACCACGATGGGCACCTCGATGCGCTGGTCGCGCATCGCCTGTACCAGGCCCTCGGCGATCCAGTCGCAGCGATTGATGCCGGCGAAGATATTCACCAGGATGACCTTCACGTTCGGATCGGCCAGCACGATGCGAAAGGCGTTACCGACCTTCTCCGGCGAGGCGCCACCACCGACATCGAGGAAATTGGCCGGCTTGCCGCCGTGGAAACTGATCACGTCCATGGTCGCCATCGCCAGCCCCGCGCCGTTGACGATGCAGCCGACATTACCGTCCAGCGCAATGTAGTTCAGCCCGTGGCCGGTTGCCTCGACCTCCTTCGGATCTTCCTCGTCGAAGTCGCGCAACTCGATGATGTCGGAATGCCGGTACAGCGCATTGCCGTCGAACGACATCTTGGCATCCAGCGCGATCAGCTCGCCACCATCGATCTCGGCCAGCGGGTTGACCTCGACCAGCAGCGCGTCCTTGTCGCGGAAACAGCGGTACAGCGCCAGCATCATCTTGCTGGCGGCATTGATCTGCTTGCCGTGCAGGCCGATTTTCGCCGCTATCTTGCGGCACTGGAAACTCATCAGGCCGACCGCCGGGTCGACCTGCTCGCGAATCACCTTCTCCGGCGTCTTCTTCGCGACTTCCTCGATGTTCATGCCACCGGATGCCGAGGCAATGACAGTAACGCGCTGGCTGGCGCGGTCGATCACCATGCCCAGATAGAATTCCTTCTCGATATTGCTGGCCTGCTCCACCAGTACGCGCTGCACCAGACGGCCTTCGGGTCCGGTCTGCGGCGTGACCAGGTGGGTGCCGATCATGGCGTCGGTATAACGACGCACTTCGTCAATGGAATTCGCCACCTTGACGCCGCCGCCCTTGCCGCGGCCGCCGGCATGAATCTGCGCCTTCACCACCCAGCGCTCCCCGCCGATGTCCTCGGCCACCGTGGCGGCATTCTCGACATTGTGGGCCACGCGCCCGTTCGGCACCGGCACGCCGTAGCTTCTCAGTAACTCCTTGGTCTGGTACTCATGGATGTTCACGTGGCGGTCTCCAGTAGCCGGTTAGCGGCGCGCGGACAGGGACTGCTCGATCTGGTCGGCTTTGCTGACCAGCACCTGGGCCTGGCGGATGGAGGCTGCATCGATCAGCCGGCCATCCAGCGCCACCGCGCCGCGCCCCTCCTTGGCGGCCTCCTCCATGGCCGTCAGGATGCGCCGGGCACGCTGCACTTCCGTGTCGGCGGGCGTGAACACCTGGTTGGCCAGTGCGATTTGCGACGGATGGATGGCCCACTTGCCTTCCACACCCAGCGCCGCAACGCTGCGACAGACCGCCGTATAACCGTCCGGATCGGAAATGTCGCCGAACGGTCCGTCGATCGGGCGCAGCCCCCAGGCGCGGCAGGCCACCACCATGCGCGAGATGGCGAAGTGCCACTGGTCACCCCAGTGCCGTTCGCGCGCGCCCTCGTTATCCGGGTGGGTGAGCATGAAGTAGTCGGGGTTGGCGCCGCCCATGTTGGTGGTGCGCGCCTGCGTCGAAGCCGCGTAGTCGGCCACACCGAACACCATGGCCTCGAGCCGTTCCGGACAGGTCTGTGCGATGGCCTCGACGTTGGCCATGCCCATGGCGGTTTCTATCAGGATGTGCAGATTGATCGGCTCGAGCCCCCGGGCCGCCTCGATCTGCTCCAGCAGCGTGGACACGAACAGGATGTCCGCCGGACGGTTGACCTTGGGGATCAGGATGGTGTCCAGCTGCGCGCCTGCCTGCTCGACTACCTCGACGATGTCGCGGTAACAGTAGTGGGTATCGAGGCCGTTGATGCGTACCGACACGGAACAGGCAGACCAGTCCAGGTCGTTAAGTGCCTCGATCACATTGTTGCGGGCCTGCACCTTGTCGTCCGGGGCCACGGCATCTTCCAGGTCCAGGAACACCACATCGGCGCCCGCCTGCGGGGCCTTTTCCAGCATGCGGGTGTTACTGCCGGGAACGGCAAGTTCACTGCGGTGCAGGCGATTTCTGACAGCCATGGACAACCTCTTGAGCGTAGATTTCAGTACCGGGAATGCCGGACGGCACAGGACTGGAGGGTGACTCCAGTGGAACAAACCGGTCAAAACAAGGCCGCGTAATATACAAGGTTGGCGCTGTTAATGGAATTGAGCGCAAGGCCAGAATTCACCGTGGTCACGCCCGGGCCCGGCCAGGGGCCGGAGCGCTCCGGTTATTGACCCTTTCATTCAGTGACTTGCGCGGCCTTTATCGAAGCGACACAAGCAATCGGGGCAATCAGCCGCGCTCCTCGATCCAGGCCATCTGGATGGCCTCGAGGATACGCTCGCCACAGTGTTCAGGATCATCGTCAAAGTCTTCCAGCGCCATGACACGGTCGCGCAGCTCGACAAAATTGATGGTCAGCGGGTTATCGTCCGGGTAGCGTTCGTCCAGTTCGATGGCGATATCCAGCGTGTCGGTCCAGTTAAGGGCCATGATTGTGCTCCTGTGCGTGCCATGTTCACCGCAGGCGCGCATCTCATGCGCGATCGAAAAATACTGTCGCGGTTGAGATGCGCACCTGCAAATTATTGTCAATGATTCTCGCTCACCATGTTGATGGTGTACTTCGGTATCTCGACCACGAGATCACGCTCACCGACCACCGCCTGGCAGCTGAGGCGTGAATCGGGGTCCAGGCCCCATGCCTTGTCCAGCAGGTCATCCTCGTCCTCGTTCGATTCATTGAGTGTTTCGCCACCCTCGCGGATGTACACGTGGCAGGTGGTGCAGGCGCAGGATTTCTCGCAGGCATGCTCGATCTCGATACCCTGTGCCAGCGCGGCGTCACAGATCGTGGTGCCCGGTTCGGCCTCGATGACCGCCCCGTCCGGGCAGATCTCCTCGTGTGGCAGGAAAATGATTTGCGGCATGCTGTATGTCCGTTGCAATACGGTCTGGTTCAGGAGCGGAATTCGTCCACACGGTGTCCGGCCATGGCGGCACGGATACTGTTGTTCATGCGAGCCTCCACGAAGCCGCTGCTGGCGGCCTCCAGCGCCTCGATCGCCGCCTTGATGGCACGGTAGTCGGTACCGTTACGGCACGCGGCCAGCGCCTGCGCCGCCGTATCGATGCGGACGCGCTCGTTCTGCCCGAGCAAGGCGTCACCGTCAGCCTCGAGTGCGGCACGCAGCGCCTCCAGCACGCGGTCGGCATCGACCTGCTCCTCGCGCAGGCGGCGCGCATCGCGATCATCGCCGGCATGTGCCATGGAATCCTTCAGCATGGTCTCGATCTCGCTGTCACTCAGGCCGTAGGATGGCTTGATCTCGATGCTGCTGCGTGCGCCGGTGGTCAGTTCCTCGGCGGTCACGTTGAGCAGACCGTCGGCATCGACCTGGAAGGTGACGCGGATACGCGCGGCTCCGGCCACCATCGGCGGGATGTCGCGCAGCTCGAATTTGGCCAGCGAGCGGCAGGCGTCGACCAGTTCGCGTTCGCCCTGCACCACGTGCAGTGACATGGCAGTCTGGCCGTCCCTGAAAGTGGTGAATTCCTGCGCACGTGCGCTCGGTATGGTGGTGTTGCGTGCAATGATTTTCTCCACCAGCCCGCCCATGGTCTCCAGCCCCAGCGACAGCGGGATCACATCCAGCAACAGCGTTTCGTCATCCGGCTTGTTGCCGGCCAGGATATCGGCCTGGATGGCTGCCCCGACCGCCACGACCTTGTCCGGGTCGATGTCGACCTTCGGCTGCGCCTTAAAGAATTCCGCCACCCGCTCGCGCACCAGCGGCACGCGCGTCGAGCCGCCGACCATCACGACGGCCGCCACGTCCGCACTGCGCACGCCCGCATCGCGCAATGCGCGCCGGCAGGGTCCCAGCGTCCTGTCCACGAGCGGTGCAGCCAGCGCAGCGAACTGTTCTCGGGTCAGTTCGCCTTGCCAGGGACTACCGTCGCTGCCCGGCACCGTGATGCTGACACGCGCCTGCGTGGTCAGCGCCTCCTTGGCGGTGCGCGCCTCGCGCATCAGCAGGCGCAGCGCACTGTGCCCGGCATCGTCACGGATAGCAGCCTGCTGCATGATCCATTCGGCCAGCGCACGGTCCATGTCATCGCCACCCAGTGCCGTATCGCCAGCCGTCGACAGCACCTCGAACACGCCCTTGTTGAGGCGCAGGATGGAGATATCGAAGGTTCCGCCACCCAGGTCATACACCGCGATAACACCCTCCGATCCCTTGTCCAGGCCATAGGCCAGCGCCGCGGCGGTCGGTTCGTTGAGCAGGCGCAACACGTTGAGGCCGGCCAGCCGGCCGGCGTCCTTGGTGGCCTGGCGCTGGGCCTCGTCGAAATAGGCCGGCACGGTAATCACCACACCCTGCAATTCACCACCCAGTGTCTGTTCGGCGCGTTCGCGCAGGCTGGTCAGGATTTGTGCAGACACCTGCACCGGGCTGACGTCTCCGCCCGCGGTATGTATCAGCGGCATGCCGCTGGAACCGGCCACGAACTCATAAGGCAGTTGCGTACCGAGATGGCGCACGTCCTCGATGCCCCGCCCCATCAGGCGTTTCACCGACGCAATGGTGTTGAGCGGGTCGTCCACTGCCGCGTCCAGTGCGGCCTGACCGACCAGTGGCGGCTGCGCCGCCGCATAGCGCACCACGGACGGCAGCAACTGCCGGCCCGCGGCATCGGACAGCGTCTCTGCCACGCCACTGCGAACGCTGGCGACCAGCGAATTGGTGGTGCCCAGATCGATACCGGCCGCCAGCCGGTGCTGGTGCGGCGCAGTGGACTGGCCAGGTTCGGAAATTTGCAGCAGTGCCATCAGATAATCGTCAGCTTGTCAGTCGCGTCCGGCAGGCCAGGTCTGTTCGTCTTCCAGGTCCATCTCCAGTTCCACCGCCTCGTCCTGCAGACGCCGGTAGAATTGCATCTTCATCAATACCTCGCCGGCCGCGGCGAGGTCGTCCGCATCGGCATTATCCAGCAGACCGGCCAGTTCCCCGTTCAGCCTGTCCAGTTCCGTCTGGATGCGTGCCATGATCTCGCCAAGTGCCGCAACGGCATCGGCCGCAGCGCGCACCCGCGACAATGCCTCGCGCAATTCCATCTGTTCCATGAGAAAGTGCGTATCGCGCGTCGTGCGATGCTCGTCATTGTGGTCGATACCGGCCAGTTCCAGCAAATAACGCCCGCGCCGCAGCGGATCCTTCAGGGTCTGGTAACCCTCGTTGATGCGGGTGGCCTGTTGCACGGACAAGCGGCGTTCCAGGTCGCCGGCATTGATAAAGCGGTCCGGGTGCATGCTGCGTTGCAGCTCGCGGAAGCGACTGTCCAGCAGCGCGCGGTCAACCATAAAGGACTGCGGCAACCTGAACAGTTCAAAATAGCTTGGCGAAGACACCCCGGCCACCGGTTAACTGCTCAACAGCGGATGATCAGCCAGCGTCCGGCATCAGACGTTGAAACTTTCGCCGCACCCGCAGGTGTCCTTGACATTGGGGTTGTTGAACCTGAAGCCCTCGTTCAGGCCCTCGCGGGCAAAATCCAGCTCGGTACCGTCCAGGTAGACCAGGCTC
>Ga0210144_1001267_pt1 | contig 10797 bp, 14 predicted proteins | sample Muzzi_PWA_D2_FD_185532 | JGI IMG/M metagenome (GOLD analysis project Ga0210144, IMG submission 185532) | Wetland microbial communities from San Francisco Bay, California, USA, that impact long-term carbon sequestration - Muzzi_PWA_D2 (SPAdes) | ecosystem: Environmental > Aquatic > Marine >...
TACTTTTTTCCCCTGCCCTATCCTTTCCGGGAATAATTTATCGATCGCCCTGTCCAGATTACCGCCGGTTATGGTTATTACATTAGAGGCCTGAATCGAAGTAGCGGCATGATGGATAAAGTATATGAGAACGACGATACTCATCATCGCCAAAATGAAGCCTACGGTAATCGATAGATGGGGAATGAAAGCACCTTTCTCACCACCCCTTACAGTCCTCAAAAGAAGAAGGCAATAGACGAACGTGGCTATAAAAGTACCGAGGACTATCTGATTGCCCCTGTCCTGCATGAAATTTTCGAGCAGCCTCGGCCCGAACTGGCTCGAGGCGAGAGTTAAAGCGACAATCGTTATAGAGAACACGACTCCCGTAACGGTGATCATTGAGCCCGCTACCGTGGAAAGGAGCGAACGCGGTCCTTCGGGTCTGTTCACGCTCAACCACTTGAGATAAGAGATCTTTTCCACATTGATCAGGTAACTGTCGATATATATCATGACGAAGTACAGAACCACCGCCCCGATCATCATCATCGCGGGAATAAACCAGTAGCTCGAGCGTATCGAATACCACAACGTATCGACTCGAAGAATAAGGGATTTGAGACGGCTTATGAGATTGATCTGATCCACGCTGCTCCTGCCTGTGTCAGAGTTATTGTACTACAGCATAGTGTATATATTAAACGGAAGAAATGTGAGTCTCGGGTTGAGACTATAAAAAAAAGCGGCCTCCCGGCTATATCGCCGGAAAACCGCTTTGGGATTATAGAGTCTTATAAAGGGTACCTAGGCTCGCCGTCGGCCCACGAAGAGCGAAATAATAAATATTACCAAGAATACTACGAACAGAATCTTCGCTATACCCGCGGCCGCTCCCGCGATACCCGTGAAACCCAGTACGGCAGCTATAATCGCTATGATCAGAAACAACACCGCCCAGCTTAACATATGACTTACCTCCTCTGATATGGCTTTGTCATCTAATAATCGATGTCTAAAACTGAAATTTTACGGAAACTCCATACTCCGAAAATCCTTGTTTAAGGAAAAAGAGAGGGGGAAGAAACCGCTATACGCTTGGTGGCATAAGGCCCCTCCCCCCATTTTTCCGCAGGATTTTATTTCCTGATTATTGTTTAATCAGACTTAGTCAACGAGCCAGGCTTCGACCGTTTTGCTTACTCCGTAGGTCTTGCCGTCTCTTACGTTGACAACGACCAAGTCGCCTTCTTCAATGGTTTCGGCCTGAAGCTCTTCCATGTCCTGAAAGCCTGTTATATCCACAGTGTGAACGACTCCATCCTTATCTTTGACCTTGATGGTATCGCCGTCAACTCCGACTACCTTACCTCTGATGCTTTCAACTCCGGTCATATCCGCATCGGGAACCCAGGCTTCCGCTACTTTTGAGATCGCGTACGGCTTTGCATCTCTCGTAAGCACGACTACCTTGTCTCCTTTCTCGAGCGATTCGGCTTGAAGTTCCTGAAGGTCCTCGAACCCGGTTACGTTAACCGTATGCTCCATGCCGTCAGTGTCTTTGACCTGAATAGTATCACCTTCGATCCCTACGACCTCACCCGCATAGTTGCCGTCAGTCGCGGCATCACTCATGCTGTCGGTGGTTGTCTCGGTCTCGTCAACGGCGTCTGCATCCTGGTTCATCTCCTGCTCGGTCTGAGTTGTTTTTGCTTCCTTATCATAGTCAGCATCGCCTGCGTATGCGCTACCGCCTGCAAGCAGCAGCCCCGATGCCAAGATTGAACTTAATAACAATTTACTCATTTACTAAACACCTCCTGATTGGTTTGTACTCATATATAGTGCAATCACCATGCCAAGTTGCGATTATCGGGTAGAAGTTAATGATATTGGCTTATTACGGCATGTAGTTAAAGTGATTTTACCGGCCTTGTATGCCGAGTTGACGGATGTTGAACAGCTAAAAGTGCAGATATATCAACAATCCCGCCCGGGCGGCAGCGCTCATATCAATCGACCGCGTCCTCGGCTTTGTCGCCTGCGTCCTCAACGGTGTCGTCTATCTTCTCCCCGACATCTTCAGCCGGCCCGTCGCCGTTACCGGGGCACGCGTATATGCCCGCGAAAGACATCCCGATCATTAAACTCAGTAGCGCTATCTTCATTCCATTCATATCATTTCTCCCGTCGTTCATGTCCGTTTTTCCCTTAGAGCGACAGCCGATCTAGATTAATAAGCCGGTTGCCGAGACCGTCGTTATCCCCTATAAACCAGCGGACGGTCCCAAGAGACCGAGAAGACCGATGACAATCAGATAAATCGCTATTACGTAGTTCAGTATCCTCGGGAATATAAGGATCAGAGCTCCGGCAATAAGCGACACGATCGGCGTAAGCGCAAAATCAAGCTCCATTTTATTTTCTCTCCCATCTTCGTGAGATATGTTTCTCCACGAAGTTATCTATCATTCATCGAACGATCGGATTTAATTAATATCCCGAATTATCACTCGCATCGTCCTTATCTTCTTCAGGCGTCTCGTCAACCACGAGATTATTGGTAACAGAGACTACGCCGTCGACACTTTTGGCGATTGCTTCCGCCTCGACCGATTCCATTTCGGAATTCACCGTCCCGCTCAGGGTCACCTCTCCCTCCATGGTGTCAACGTCGATATCGAGTCCGCTGACGTCTGAATCGGCAAGAAGCTCAGCCTTTATGGCCGAGGTTATGACCGTGTCGTCCAATACCTCGCCCGCGGTTCTGTCTTCGTCATCGGCTTCGGCCATTTCCTCGTCATCGTCAGCCATGCCGTCGTTATCTTCATCGGCGACGGTATCGTTATCTTCCGTTACGACCGTCTCGTCGGTTTCCGTCATTTCGTCGTTATGATCAGTCTCGCACGCGGCGAATCCGACCATAAATAAAAAAGCCAGTGCAATTATCAAATGTTTTTTCAACATGTAAAACCTCCATACTAAATTTGTATATTTAATTTCCGGCGGAGCTCATTCGTTCAAATTTATTGCGACATGTGTTTACCGGACAAGCCTTTAAATGAATCGGGATCGTCGATGAATTCGATCCTGTGCTTCTCGGAGCAGAAGAAATACTTCTCGCGTGAGACGTCTTCCTGATGCTCGTGCCTGGTGGCCACTTCTTCGGCTACCTGTGTACCGCATACGGCACACTTGATAGCGTCCGTATCTATGCCTTCCTTTCTGAAATTGGTCCACGCTTTCTCGTATTTGCCCGGATCTTTCAGGAACTCGAGCCTGCAGCTCTCACAGCAGAAATGATATTCCTCGTCTCCATGTGAGTGTCTTACGACTTCTTCTATATTCCGTCCGCATACCGCTCATCTGGATTTGTGTTTACTCATCGTATAAACCTCCTGTCGTGTTTATGCATGTATGTAGTGCAAATTGCATACCACGGAAGACGGGACATTAATATTCAATGAGCACTGGCGGTTAGATAAAACCGTGGCGATAGAAGTAGTTTCCGCCAATGGGTTATGTATCGAAGTGAACAGTAGTATTTGTCCAATTTTCAACAATTTTCGATAAATTAGAGTTATCCGCAAAAATATGTTGTTCTCATACCGAATTCATGCAATTATGTTAGTCGTGATAGTTGCTGACGCGCGTAATGTGCACAGGCAATGCAAAGGGAAGTTCGGGTAATACCTCGGGAGAGAAGATGAGAATAGTACTGACTATATTGGCGTTTATATTTATCTGCGCGACTGCCCTCCCGTTTGTCAGGCAGGACGACTGGTGGATAAGAATTTTCGATTTCCCCAGGACACAAATCACGATCGGCGGGCTGATTGTACTGTTCGTGTATTTGATTTTCTACGTCAGGCCGAATACGGCCGAATTTATAATCTTCGCGCTCCTGGCCGCTTCGGTGGCTTATCAGTTTTACAGAATGTCTCCTTACACACCGCTCGTCTCCATTCAGGTCTTGAACAGTGAGCGCAATGACAGCGACGACAGGCTAAGCGTGCTTATATCGAACGTCTATATGAAAAACCGCGACGCCGGCAAGCTGCTGAATCAGATAGACGAATACGATCCGGACGTCGTCTGCCTCCTCGAGCCGGACGACTGGTGGGAATCGCAGGTAAAACCACTCGAAGAAAAGTACCCTCACACCTCACGGCATATATCAGACGATACCTACGGGATGATTTTCCTGACACGGTTAAAACCCGTAATGTCGGATGTTAATTATCTGGTCGAGGACTATATACCTTCAGTCCATGCCATACTTGAGCTGAGGTCGGGGGAGCTGGTCGAGTTTTACTGCGTCCATCCTAATCCGCCGAATCCCAAGTACGCGGACGAAACCACAGAAAGAGACGCCGAGCTTTTGATCGTGGGCAAGAAAGCGAAAGAATCAGGCAAGCCGACAATAGTAGCCGGCGACCTGAACGACGTGGCGTGGTCCCATACCACCAGTCTGTTTCAGAAAATAAGCGGTCTTCTCGACCCGAGGATCGGCAGGGGATTTTACAATACGTTCCACGCCAAATATCCGGTAATACGGTTTCCGCTCGATCACGTTTTCGTCTCGGAATCTTTCAGGCTTGTGCGGCTGGAGAGGCTTCCAGATGTGAGGTCGGACCATTTTCCAATGTACGTCGAATTATCGTACGAGCCTGAAAACCGTGAGAATAATAAGAAGAACAAGCCCAACCCGGACGCGGAAGAAAAAAAGGAAGCTGAAAAGAAAATAGAGGAGGCCGAGTAGCCCGCCCTCCACGGTCTCAAAAGTGTCCCGCCCGGTCAAGCCGAAACCAGCGGATGCTAAGTAATCTTGGGATTGACTCTTTTCACCGCAATTCTGGTGAGATTCTCGTCGGCTTCGCTTTCCTCATCCAGCGTTTTCTTGAGAAGATCGGCCGTTTTAGTGTCGCCCAGTAGTTTCGCATATGTGCTCAGTGTACCGTATGCCGCTATCTCGTAGTGCTCGATCCTTTGAACGGCGGCGATGAGCGCCGCGTCTACGATATCGGGTGAGATATCGTCCTTTTTTTCGAGCACTTCTTTTGCCTCATTTACAAGACCTCCGATGCCCCGGCTTTTTTGGGCTCTCGGTTTAAGGTCCGATTCTTCAAAGATCTTTTCCAATCTTTCCAAATGCGTCTTACTCTGCTCGAGGTGCTCCACGAAAGCCTTTTTAAGCTCCGGGTCGGAAGATGCATCCGCTATGTCAGGCAGCGCCTTTACAATTTCCTTTTCCACATAATACATATACTGCAAATCGCTTGTGAAAAGACCCTTTAAGTCATTGTTTTCCATATCTATACCTCCTTGCTGATCTATAAATGTCCCAGCAGCACCAATATCAGGACGATAATCAGTATCGTACCGATTATGCCTCCGGGAAAATATCCCCACGACCTGCTGTAGCCCCAGGTCGGAAGGGCTCCTACCAACAACAGTATTAAAATGATAAGCAAGATAAGTCCCATTTCGTTTCTCCTTTAAAACGAATTTTACCGATTCTTTCCGCACCTCAATTAAAGGACCGCCCCCGTTCTCTAGGGAGAACAAAGGGGCGGCCAGAGGTATGGGGTAAATAGGGTTAAGTCTTTTTGTAACTTGTATCAAACAGTCTCATTCCACTCTTCTACCGCTCTGCGCGCTTCTTCTTTCGTATATCCGTATCTTTCCTGAAGCTTCCCTTCGAGCTGGTCACGATTACCCTCGATAACGTCAAGGTCATCGTCGGTCAGCTTTCCCCACTTTTCCTGAGCTTTACCTTTGAGCTGTTTCCATTTGCCTTCAATCTGGTCGCGATTCATATGAATCACCTCCTGTTTCTTTGAATTTTTTATACACTTGCTAAATTTCTTCGCGTCGGCCGAACACAAGGGATACAACAAATAAAACTAAAAAGATTACGAACAGAATTTGTCCTATACCAGCGGCCGTGCCTGCTATTCCGGTGAATCCGAAAAAAGCAGCAACAATCGCAAAAATCAGAAATAAAACAGTTAGACTCAACATAAAAAACACCTCCTGAAATCTCCGCGTCTAACTCTATCTATCAGTTATGTGCAACACGCGTGCCAGCATGTTCATCTTTGGAAATCTTCCATTATTACAGTGCATTATGTGGGGTTCCCCATTCCAGAATTCCCCACGACTAACCCGTTTGCTTAATATCGGACTGTACGAGTTGTCGAATCTTGGACTAGCGACATTAACGGTATTCTTAAATGCAATCGCTATTTCATCACTTTGTTTCAGCGACTAATTCAAGCCTCTGCACCTTTGTTTATTTTTTAGTCCACTTGCCGTTTTTCTTCTCGTATTTCTTTTTCACAGCCGCCCATGCTACTTTATGCGCTGCTTCCTCGCGGGATGCACCGCCCTTTCTCTTATCAGGGTCCGAATACTCATCCCACGCATTGTTAAAAGCTTCCTTATAAATTTCCTGCGCGTGCTCCGGCAGATTGTTTTTGACCGAATCCGGCAATTCCGATTTTTTACTGTACGGCATTTTTATCCCTCCGCGTTCTTATTGAAATCAACTGCCTAGCCCGGAGTCGTATCTTCCTCGGACTCCTCGACCTTGAGCACGTTCGCCATGACCTCGTTCTTATGGTCGTCTATCGGGCAGTAGAGGTTGTATCTCGAAGGCTGAAGCCGAACCCTGACGCTTCTTGTCTCGCCGGGTTTCAGATGGTCATCGAAGCTCTGCATCGTGTCTACGCCTTCTATTACGAAGCCGTGCTCCATATTGCCTTCGTTCGTGACCATGAAGAGCACCTGTCCGGGCTCGACGCCTTCACCGTCCACTTCCATCGAGTAGTCGCTCAGTGTGACTTTTACCACGTTATCGCCGTTGTCCCTGTTCGAGTTTCCGCATGAAACGATTGTTAGTGCGGAAAGAATTAAGCACATCAACAACAGACAGCTTCCCGGCACAGTTAATAACTTTCTTCCCGTTATCATTTTCGCTCTCCATCGAATGTATTTGGTGCACATTATTATTGAGTGCAAGCAGTATGCCAACGAGAAGAATTTACAGAATTACAATAAAAACAGGCTGTTACGTTGTTATATCTTCATGACCGATTGGCAGCTCAACCGATTTTAAACAGTAAAAACTGCATATATTCGTGCTATTTAAGTCGCTTGTCCGGTTAAATTTGCGACGCTTTGACCTTGCTTCCGGCCTTAACCGCCCTTTATTATTGAGATAATATTTTTGTAAGCTTTAAAAATCACCGGCTGGCATCAAGATTGCTCTTTATAATAAGAAATAGATTTTTTTTTGAAACAAATGCAGCTTGCATTTGACGGATACCAAGAGGTTAAATACCCGGATGCTTTGGATGCAATTCCGTTTTAGCTATATTAATACTGGACATGACACTCGATAAACAAATAACAATCGGATTTCTGGTAATGCTGCTCCTCATCGTCATTGTGAGCGTGTTTTGCATGTACAGCATCAACAAGCTCAAGCATACGAAGTCCAAATTCGGCGAGCAGGAATATTCGATTTCGGAAATAATAAGCCGGTTCGCCGATGACGAAGACAGGGACGGCGATACGGACGTCGCGGACATATTCAGTAGGCAGAATCTCTACGACGCGATCAAGATAACCAACTCGCAGATCGGCGTCGCGTATCTGAATATACTTATCGTGGCCTCTCTCGCCATACTGTTCGGCGGCGTTCTGACGGTGCTTTTCCCAAAAAGAGTGACGAGGCCGATATTGAGGCTAGTGGATGCCACCGTAAACGTGAGAGAGGGTGATTATTCATACCGGGTAAAAAATATAGAGGGGACCGACGAGATAGCGAAGCTGGTCAGCTCATTCAATAAAATGCTGAACGGTATAGAGCGTGAGCACGAACAGCTCGAAGACCGGAACGCGGAGCTCAAGGAAAAAAACGACCTGAACAACAAACTCCTGGAGGAGACTAAAAATTTCAACACGACGCTCAGGCAAAAAATAGAAGAGGTCAAGGAGGAGCTGGACAGCAAGCACATGGAGTTAATGAGATCCGAGAAACTCGCGACTATTGGGGAGATAGCCACCCGGGTCGCGCATGAAATAAGGAACCCGCTTTCCGGCATAGCGGTAGCCCTTGAAAACCTTAGAAGCGACACGGATTTTGGCGGAAAGGACAACAAGGTTTCGGAAATCATAACCGAGGTGAATAGACTCGACAGCATCATCAAGGAGCTCTTTCAGCTCGCAATGCCAAGAGAGATAAGCCTGGTACCCGGAACCCCCAATGAATTGGTAGAGAGAGTCGCCAGTCTGATGACACCGGAACTGCGATCCAAGAATATCGAAATAGTGAAGGAGCTGGAGAGTAACGAGAAGGAAGTAAACTTAGACTACGAGCTTCTGCAGAGGGTTTTGATAAACTTGATGAAAAACGCGGTAGAGTCCGTGAAAGCCGGCCAGGGCAGGATTATAATAGGGACCTCTTATAAGCCCGACAGTGTCGATATCACAATCAGCGATACAGGACACGGAATTCCCGACGGAGACAGGGAAAAGATTTTTCAGCCGTTTTTTACTTCGAAAGAGGATGGAACGGGCCTCGGTCTTGCCATCTCCAAGAACATAGTCGAGATACACGGAGGGACGATTACAGTAGATAGCTCAGAGGAAAGCGGAACGAAATTCATAATCACGCTGCCCGCTAATCTTGAAGAAGGAGATATTAAAATAGGCTGATAAGAATATGAGCAACAGTATATTAATAATCGACGACGAAGTATTCTTTGCCAAAAAACTCGCAAAAAATCTCACGAACGCGGGCTACAATACGTTTACTGCTTTCAACGGGAAAGACGGGATAAGATTGGCCCTGGAAAACAATCCGAAGATAGCCGTGGTCGATTTCAAGCTCCCCGACATAGACGGCATCGAGGTGTTAAAGAGCTTTTCCAAAATGGACAATCCTCCGATATCGATAATCATCACCGCGCACGGGTACGTCGAAGCCGCCGTCTCGGCCATGAGGCTCGGCGCATACGACTTCGTGGAAAAGCCTTTCCCCGTGGATAAGCTCAAAATAATCATCCAGAACGCCCTGAGCTCAGCCTCCCTCAAAAAAACCGTGGATGTAGCAACAAAGAAAGAGAGGAGGAAACACAGCTTCGACTCACTCGTAGGCGATAGCGATTCCATAAACAAGGTAAAGGAGCTTTTAAAGAAGCTTGCCGCTGGCGACGCGAAGATGGTGCTCATCACGGGGGAAACCGGGACGGGCAAGGGGCTGGCTGCGAAGGTTCTGCACTATAACGGCCCCAGGGCCGAGAAGCCCTTTATGGAGATGAATTGCGCGGCGATACCGGAGAATCTCCTCGAGAGCGAGCTGTTCGGATATGAAGCGGGCGCGTTCACCGACGCCAAGAAATCCAGGTCAGGGATACTCGAGGACGCGGACGGCGGAAGCATACTGCTCGACGAGATAGGCGACATGAGCCTCAACCTTCAGGCAAAGCTGGTAAAGGTAATAGAGGAAAGGACTTTCAGGAGGTTAGGCGGCAAGAAAGACATTCACGTCGACGTGCAGATTATAGCGGCCACGAACAAGGACCTGAGAGAGCAGGTGAAAAAGCAGCAGTTCAGAGACGACCTCTTTCACCGCCTGAACGTGATTAATTTCGAGATGCCGACTCTAAGGGAGCGAAAGCAGGACATCCCACTCCTGACGGACAGGTTCATAAATTATTTCAATCAAGACCTGAACAAAAGCATAACCAGCGTGCCCGAAGAAGTGATGAAGTCATTTAAGCTATATGACTGGCCGGGTAACGTCCGGGAGCTGAGAAGCACGATTGAGAGGGCCATGATACTGACCGAAGGCGGGGAGCTGAACCCGATTTACATCAATCTCGAGACTGAGGAGAAAGAAATCAAGGTCAAATCCGAGGGAAGCAGGATGATGCTGGAGATATCCATGGATGACTCCTCCCTGGACGAGATAGAGCAGAAGATCATAAAGCAGGCGCTCGAGGAAAATGACTGGAACCAGACCAAGACCGCCAAAGCCCTTAAGATAAACAGGCAGAACCTAAGATACCGTATGAAAAAAATGGGCCTACTGAACTAGGCGAGTCTATAGTTTATCAACACAACCCGACTTCTATTTCTTATCGGCTATCATGACCGCCGCTTCAGGCTCCAGAAGCCTGAACGTAAGACTCTCTTCCAGATATAGCCCGACCTTCGTCTTCGTATGCTCCGTGTATCCGATCGAGACGTCCCTGCCCAATACGAGCTCGAAATCCCCTCCCCTCATGCTGATGATGAGAGCGCCCTTGATGGCGGGAGCCCATACTATGGGGCCGTCTATAAGTCTTCTAATGTGGTTTATGATCGGATATCCGCCCTCGACTGTGCTGGCTAGCCCCTTGTAGTTCTTCGGGCTGAGCGCTATTGCGTAAGGACCGTAAACACCGGTCTCGCGGAGTATCTCGATTGCTTCGGTGATCGTGGCCGGGTAGGAGCCGTAACCGGACTTGTTGTGCACGGTGCTGTGTATGCTTCCGGAGCATATGCCTTCGAAGTCCGCTTTCGAGCTGCCGTAGAACACGAGATTGTCCTCGGCCAGGGCGATCTTCTGAGCGGCGTCACGGACCGGATCGAGGTCCGGATTATCGAGCCCCCTGTTTACCGAATCGAGCTCGTCGAGAGATAACTCGAAGGGAACTTTAAGCTCGACCATAGGCTGCACGACTCTGGTGCGCATCTCTACTCCGCCTACGGGGCCTTCTTTTTCTTTTCTGTATTTCCCGAGATTTACGGCTGAAAAATCCC
>Ga0210144_1001268_pt1 | contig 10787 bp, 10 predicted proteins | sample Muzzi_PWA_D2_FD_185532 | JGI IMG/M metagenome (GOLD analysis project Ga0210144, IMG submission 185532) | Wetland microbial communities from San Francisco Bay, California, USA, that impact long-term carbon sequestration - Muzzi_PWA_D2 (SPAdes) | ecosystem: Environmental > Aquatic > Marine >...
CTGCCAGCAGGGCGGCGCCTTCATAGATCTGGTAGAACGGATTGGGCATGAGTACAACAGGCTCGGCAGACCTGTCAATTACGCATTGTGCAAAGGCGAACAGTGCCTCCCGCGTCCCGTTCACCGGCAGCACCTGTTGTTCCGGGTCGAGTGTGTTTTGCGGCAGATCAAAACGCTTCACCAGCCAGCTGGCAATAGCCTGCCGGAGCTGCAGCTGGCCGCGTGTCGTCGGATAGCGAGACAGGCCGTGGAGGTGCGTGATGAGCTCTTCGGCGATGAATCCGGGGGTTGCATGCCGGGGTTCGCCGATCGACAGCGATACCGGATACAGGTCTTCCGGTACAACCACGCCGGCAAACAATTCCGACAGACGCTCGAATGGATAGGGTTGCAGCCGTAACAGGTCGGGGTTCATGAATTGCCGTGGGGGTGCGGATACAATTTGCTGTCACATATGCCGGTATGAAAGTATAAGGGAACCCATGAACACAGCCAAACAGGAACATCGGCTGCTGCCGGTCCTGAGCCTGCTTTTTACGGCGACCCTCTGGGGCGTCGTCTGGTATCCCTTGCGCCTGCTGGCGCAGCAGGGGCTGGCGGGCCCCTGGAGTGCATTGTTCAGTTACGCGGCTGCATTGAGTGTACTCCTGTGGGTATTTATCCGCGACTGGCCGGTACTGAAAAGGAATATCGCCGGGCTGGTCCTGCTCGGTCTGGGCGCCGGCTGGTGCAATGTCGCATTCATCATTGCAGTGCTGGACGGCCACGTGGTACGCGTCCTGCTGCTGTTTTACCTGTCACCCTTCTGGGCAGTCTGCCTTGGCTGGTTCATGCTGGATGAAAGACCGGACGGCAAGGCCCTGCTGGTGTTTGTCATTGCCGTATCAGGCGCCATGATCATGCTCTGGAATGAAGAGATAGGGATGCCCTGGCCGCGGGACAATGCCGATTGGCTGGCCGTTTCGGCCGGATTTGCATTTGCCTTCAGCAATGTCTACATACGCAGGCTGCAGGGTGTGGGGATATGGCTGAAATCCGCCTGCACCTGGGTGGGTGTTGTCGCTGTTGCATTTGCCTGGATTCTGATTGAACAGCAAGGATTCCCGATGATCGGCATTGATGTCATCGCCTGGGCAGTCTTGCTCGGGTTGTGCGGATTTCTGGTAATGTCGCTAACCGTGACCTATGGTGTCTCACGCATGCCGGTTCATCGTTCCGCGGTGATCCTGTTGTTCGAACTGGTGGCGGGTGCATTGTCATCGCAATTGCTGACAGATGAGACGGTATTGCCGAGGGAGTGGCTGGGCGGTTTGCTGATCGTGACCGCCGCCTACCTGGCGGCACGCATTCATGCCGGAGATGAAACATGATCGGTATCAATTCGATCAACCATATCAGCCTGCTGGTAAGTGACACGGAACGGGCGCTGCATTTTTATTGCGGTCTGCTGGGGCTGCAGGTCGATGCTTCGCGGCCGGAGTCCGGCTATCCTGGCGCCTGGCTGAAGGTTGGCGACGGACAGATTCACCTGCTGGAGCTTGTCCGGCCCGGGGATGGCGTCAAGGCATCCGGGCATGGCGGCAGGGACCGGCACGTTGCACTGAACGTGACTGACCTGAATGCGGTGATGCAGGCGCTCGATATGGCCGGGGTGGCCTATACATTGAGTCGTTCGGGGCGTCGTGCACTATTCTTCAGGGACCCGGACGGTAACGCCATCGAGCTAGTCGAAGAGGCCGTCTGAATCTTCAGAATCGAGGTATTTGCGAATGGTTTTGTCCAGACAGCGGAACTGGGCTTCTTCATGGAGTGGCTGGTCGTTGAGATCGGTAATGTAATAAACGTCCTCGACGCGCGATCCCAGCGTTGCGATTTTCGCATTCAACAACCTGATCCTGCAGTCGGTAAATGCACGACCAACCTGTGACAGCAGGCCCGGGCGGTCTGTCGTAATCAGTTCCATGACAGTTCGCCCATTGGCCTTGTCGTGCTGGAAATCGATGTGGGTACTGATGGGGAAGTGCTTGTAGTGGCGTGGCACACGCCGCGAGACACGCCACTTGCGCCGGCCGGGCGAGTTTATTTCATCCTGCAGGTCTACCTGAATTTCCCTGATGCGCCGTTCATCTTCCACCGGCCTGCTGGATTCTTCCAGCACCTGGAAGGTGTCCAGGATATATCCGCCACCGGTTGTAAAGATGCTGGCATCGACTACATTAAGCCCCAACTGGTCAAGGACGGCCGTTATCTGGCTGAACAGGCCGTCCCGGTCAGCTGTGTAGATAAAGATTTCCGTGCCGCCGCGCTCCGTCAAAGGCCGGATGTCGACGATACTGCGCCCGTTTCCCTGCATGCGAGTCAGCAATTGCGTGTGATGCGCCACCTGTGCGGCCGTATGCCTGAGAAAATACTCTTCACCCAGTCGGTTCCATAATTCGTCAGAACCGGGCGGTGCCGTACCCATCAGTTGCTGTGCCTCGTTCTGTATCTGGAGGATATGCTCTGCTCTCTCCAGCGGTTCCTGCAAACCTCGCTGCAGTGCGCGCCGGGTGTTGTAATATAGCTGTTTCAGCAGTGCATCCTTCCATGCATTCCACATATCAGGATTGGTGGCGCGAATATCGGCGACCGTGAGCAGGTAGAGATAATCCAGGTGCATGGTATCGCCGACGATCCTGGCAAACCGGTTGACAACATCAGGATCGCTGATGTCCTCTCGCTGAGCGGTTGATGACATCAGCAGATGATTTCTGACCAACCAGGCAACCAGATCCGTATCGTAACTGCTCAGATCATGCATGCGGCAGAAATCGCGGGCATCGGTTGCGCCAAGTTCTGAGTGGTCGCCACCCCGCCCCTTGGCGATATCGTGAAACAGCGCGGCCAGATACAGCAGCTCAACCTTTGGCAGGGTGCTTATCACATGACTGCACAGGGGAAATTCATGATTGTATTCCGGGATCATGAAACGGCGCAGGTTGCGCACCACGAACAGAATGTGCTCGTCGACAGTGTATACGTGGAACAGATCATATTGCATCAGCCCGACGATCTGCTCGAATACAGGCAGGTAGGCGGCGAGCAAGCCGTAACGGTTCATGCGACGCAGTTCCCTGGTGATGCCGTGCGGCTGCCTGATGATTTCCATGAACAGGCTTCGGTTGCGGATATCGGCCCGGAAGGCATTGTCAATCAGGTGGCGATGCTCGCGTATCGACCTGATGGTGTCGGCGCGCACGCCCTGCAATTCAGTGTGCTGCTCCAGCAGCAGGAACATTTCCAGCAGGGCAAACGGATGATGTCTGTATACACGCCTGTCTGTAATTTCCAGGAATCCGTCACGCACCTGAAATCGCTTGTTAAGTTCCACCGGCTGTCCCGGACCGTCAGGGTGCAGGATATTTTCATGGAACAGCTGCATCAGCATTTCGTTGAGCCGGCTTAACTCCATGATGGTGCGGTAGTACTGCTTCATGAATGCCTCGACGCCAAGCCGGTATTCATCATCATGAAACCCGAAAGATTCCGCCAGTGTTCTCTGGTAATCGAACAACAAACGGTCTTCACCGCGGCCGGTAAGCGTGTGCAGTGCAAACCGTATTCGCCAGAGGTGGTTGCGACCATCAATCAGTGTCCGGAACTCGTCATGGGTCAGCAGTTCCCGCTCGGCAAGTTCCTCAAGGGTGGCCGTGCCGAAATGCCGGTTTGCCACCCAGGCAATCATCTGGATATCACGCAGTCCGCCCGGCCCCTCCTTGATATTGGGTTCCAGCCTGTAAGCGGTATCGTCATACTTGAGATAGCGTGCCTGCTGTTCCTTGCGCTTGACATTGAAAAAATCACGACTGTTCCAGATGTCCGGTGCCCTGGTGCTGGTCTGCATGCGCCGGAACAGTTCGCCTGAACCGTCCAGCAGGCGCGCTTCCATCAGGTTTGTGGTGACGGTAATATCAGCCAGGGACTGCTCGATACAATCATTGACGGTCCGTACGCTGTGGCCGACCTCCAGCCCGATATCCCACAGAAAAGTCAGCAGGGATTCGATGCTGCGGTCATACCGGTGATTGTCCGCATCAGGCAACAGCAGCAGCAGGTCCACATCCGAACCGGGCATCAGCTCACTGCGTCCGTAACCGCCTACAGCAACCAGTGCCAGTGTTTCCCTTGCCGTCCCCATGAACCTCGTCCACGCACGCCGCAGAATCTGGTCAACCAGCCATGAACGGGCGCGTATCAGATCAGGAACACCGGCCCCGCTTGCAAAATGTTCCTTCAGGCTGGCATTGCCCTGTTGCAAACATTTCCTGTACAGGGCAACAGCTTCGCCGGTCGGTTGGGGTGGTGCGGCATCCAGTTCGCAGGTCTTGAACCACGAATCAAACTGAGGCGCACCCGCGGCAGTCACGTCGACCATCAAATTTCGTCGCCGGGCAGACAGGTAAGAACCTCGTGGCCGGTATCGGTTACCAGGATGGTATGTTCCCATTGGGCTGACAGGCTGTGATCCTTCGTGACGACCGTCCAGCCGTCCGGTAACAGCCGGGTGTGACGCTTGCCGGCGTTGACCATTGGTTCGATGGTGAATGTCATGCCGGGTTCCAGCCGCACCCCCGTACCCGGCTTGCCGTAATGGAGCACCTGGGGATCTTCATGAAATTCACGCCCGATTCCATGGCCGCAATATTCACGTACGATGGAACAGTTGTTCGCTTCCGCATGGTGCTGGACGGCATAGCCTATATCACCCAGCGTGGCGCCGGGTCGAACCTGCTCGATACCCGTTCTCAGGCATTCGTGGCTGATATCGGCAAGTCGTTTGGCGGCCACGCCCGGTTCTCCGGCAAAGAACATTTTGCTGGTATCTCCGTGAAACGCGTCCTTGATGACAGTAATGTCAATGTTGATGGCATCGCCTTTTTTCAGCACCTTGTCGCCCGGAATACCGTGACAGACGACATGATTGACCGAGGTGCAGATTGACTTCGGAAATCCCCGGTAATTGAGCGGCGCAGGGATGGCCTGTTGCACATCAACGATATAGTCATGGCAGATCCGGTCCAGTTCACCGGTGGTGACCCCGGGCTGGACAAACGGTCGGATCATGCGGAGGACTTCGGCCGCCAGGCGGCCGGCGATGCGCATTTTTTCGATTTCATCCGCGGTCTTAATCGTGACTGCCATGTAACTGCCTGATTTTCATGAGGGGCGGGTGGTTGTTCTTGAGTGCCGGATTGCCGAGCAAAGGAGTGTATGGTATAAAGCCGGGTTTGTTAAGTGGGCCCGATCGGGCCTGTTGTGTGGTTTTAACTGAATTCACACATGTACCGGCACATGCAGCAGGGTGCCCGTATGTCTGCTGACAGGCAATGCAGGCTACGGGTTGCTGTCATGGGGTACATGGAAGCCCAACCCGAAACTGGAGTAATCATAATGACTGACATCACCATGCGCCAGATGCTGGAAGCCGGCGTACATTTTGGCCACCAGACCCGCTACTGGAACCCGAGGATGGCGCCGTACATCTTCGGTGAGCGCGGCAAGATCCATATCATTAACCTCGAGAAGACCATGCCACTCTTCCACGAGGCCACGAACTACATCAGCAGCCTGGTTGCCAACGGCGGGACGATCCTGTTCGTGGGTACCAAGCGATCCGCGCAAAGCGCAATTTTCGAGCAGGCAAACCGCTGCGGCATGCCATATGTCAATCATCGCTGGCTGGGAGGCATGCTGACGAACTACAAGACGGTACGCCAGTCAATAAAACGCCTGAAGGGTCTGGAAGCGATGCAGGAAGATGGCACGCTTGAGCGGCTCAGCAAGAAGGAAGCCCTCATGCTAAGGCGCGAAATGGAGAAACTCGACCGCAGCCTTGGCGGCATCAAGGAAATGCGCGGCATTCCCGACGCCATGTTTGTGGTGGATGTCGGGCACGAGAAAATCGCCGTTAGCGAGGCTCTCAAGCTGGGGATACCGGTAATTGGCATCGTTGATACCAATAACTCCATCGAGGGCATCGATTACGTTATTCCGGGCAATGATGACGCCATTCGCGCGATCAAGCTGTATGTCGAGTGCGCGGCCGATGCCGTTGAGTCCGGCAAGCTGAGTGTGGCACATGTGGCGGTCAATTCGGATGACGAGTTTGTTGAGCTCGAAGGAGAAGCGGTAACCAGGCCCGCGGGTAAAAAGGCCCGTGCTACGGCCGGCAAGAAGCCGGCAGGCAGGGTCACGGTGAAGAAGAAGGCCGCGCCCAGAAAGGCAGCGGCCGGCTCCGGGACGGCTGAAGGGAAGGAGCCGGAAGCTGTACCTGAGGCCGTTACCGATAATGCGGATTCCACAGAGGATGCAGGCGAGAAATAGCGGGCCTGGAGATCAATTCACAGCAGAGGGTGCTAGCTATGGGAATTACAGCTGCGCAAGTGAAGGAACTGCGCGAGCGTACCGGTTCCGGCATGATGGAGTGCAAAAAGGCACTGGTCGATGCAGGCGGTGATATGGATGCGGCCATTGAGGCATTGCGCAAGGACAAGAAGGCGGGCCGCATTGCCGCGGAAGGCGTGGTGGTCGTTGAAATCAGCGATGACGAAAACACAGCCGCCATTGTCGAGGTCAACTGTGAGACCGACTTTGTCGCCAAGAAGGAGGAGTTTCAGGAGTTTGCGAACGCTATCGCCAGGCGTGTTGTCGCTGACAATCCCGCGGATATCGAAAGTCTCCTGGCAATGCCCCTGAAGGATGGCGAGGCAACATCCATCGAGGATGCACGCAAGATACTGATTTCCGCGATCGGTGAAAACATCGGAGTACGACGTTTCACCCGTATCGAGAGCGGCGGTCAACTCGCCAGTTACCGGCACGGGGTGCGCATCGGTGTACTGGTCGATTTTGCGGGTGGTGATGCCGCACTCGGCAGGGATCTGGCGATGCATATTGCCGCCCATGATCCACGCCCGGTCTGCATCGCCGAAGACCAGGTGCCGGAAGAGCTGATCGCCAGGGAGCGGGATATTTTTACCGCCCAGGCACGCGAAAGCGGCAAGCCGGAGAATATTATTGAAAAGATGATCGCAGGCCGCATCCGAAAATTTCTCGGTGAAATAACCCTGCTGGGGCAGTCGTTCGTCAAGGATCCGGAGCAGACCGTCGGCAGGTTGCTCGAGCAGGCCGGTGCCCGTGTCATCCGTTTCGAACGCGTGGAACTCGGCGAGGGCATCGAAAAGAAGAGCGAGAATTTTGCCGATGAGGTGATGGCCCAGGTCAAGGGTGGTTAGACGACTGCAGGCAGAATGGCAAAACGGGGTCGATACTCGACCCCGTTTTTTATGGCAAACCGAATGGAAAAGTTGGAAAATCCCCGCTGGGAGCCGGTGTTAAGCGGCATTCCAGCCTGCTGAAAACCAAAAGGAAAAATATGACGTATCATCGGATACTTCTCAAGCTCAGCGGTGAGGCGCTGATGGGGGAGGGCGCGCATGGCATCGAGCCGGTTGTAATCAAGCGTCTGGCTGAAGAGATCCGCGCAGTGGTTGACAAAGGTGTCCAGGTGGGCGTGGTAATCGGGGGCGGCAATATCCTCCGGGGCGCCGGCCTGGCATCGCAGGGAATGAACCGGGTGACCGGTGATCACATGGGGATGCTGGCCACCGTCATCAACGCCCTGGCCATGCAGGATGCCATTGAGAAAGCCGGTGCGTCCTGCCGGGTGATGTCCGCTCTCAGGATCAATCAGGTTTGCGAGCCCTACATCTGCGGCCGTGCAATCCGGCATCTGGAAAAGGGGCGGGTGGTCATATTCGCGGCCGGGACCGGGAATCCGTTCTTTACAACGGATTCGGCGGCCAGCCTGCGTGCGATTGAAATCGGCGCGGAAATCATGCTGAAGGCAACCAAGGTCGACGGCGTATATTCAGCCGATCCGGTTATCGATCCAAATGCAACCCTGTATCACCGTATAAGCTATGACGAGGCCCTGGAACGCAAACTGGGCATCATGGATGCAACGGCACTGGTGATGTGTTGTGAACATGACATGCCGGTACGTGTGTTCAATATTTTCAGGTCCGGTCACCTGGGCCGTATTGTTGAGGGGCAGGATGTGGGGACGCTTGTACAGAAGGAGCCAGCTGATGATTGACGAAATCGTACAGGATGCCGGAAAACGCATGAGCAAGACCATTGATGCACTCAGACAGGCGCTTGGCAAGGTGCGTACCGGACGTGCCCATCCAAGTCTGCTGGATCATCTGACGGTTGACTATTACGGTTCGGAGGTCCCCATTTCCCAGGTAGCCAATATCGGTGTCGAGGACGCCCGTACCCTCACGGTCACGCCCTGGGAAAAGCAGATGGTGCAACCCATCGAGAAGGCCATCATGACCTCTGACCTGGGACTGAATCCGGCTACGGCCGGACTGGTTATCCGCATCCCGATGCCCGCGCTGACCGAGGAAACCCGCCGCGAAATGGTCAAGGTGGTTCGGCATGACGGTGAAAACGCGAAGATTGCCATCCGCAATATACGCCGTGATGCCAATAATGATTTCAAGGACCTGCTGAAGGAAAAAGATATCTCGGAAGACGAGGAACGCAAGGCGCAGGATGCCGTGCAACGGCTTACCGACCGGTATGTCGGAGAAGTGGACAAGGTGCTTGCCGGCAAGGAAGCGGACCTGATGGAGTTTTAAACGAAAACCGGACCGGATTTTCAAGAGACGGGTTATACGATACCGGGGTTTCCGATGGCAACAGACGCAAATGCAGACAGCCTGCCGCGCCATATCGCCGTTATCATGGACGGTAACGGCCGCTGGGCGCGTGCCCGTTTGTTGCCCCGCACGTTCGGGCACCGCGAAGGCGTAAAATCCGTAAAACGCATCGTTGAGGCGTGCATCGACAGGGATATCGCCGCGTTGACCCTGTTTGCGTTCAGCAGCGAAAACTGGCGGCGTCCCAGCGAGGAAGTCAGCCGGATTATGGATCTGTTCGTCCAGACACTGAGAAAGGAAGTTGCTGCACTGGACAGAAACGAAGTCAGACTGCGCTTTATCGGGGAACGCAACGCCTTTCCCGACAACCTGCGTCGGCTGATCGAGGAATCCGAGGCGCAGACCGCAGCCAACTCCCGTTTGAACCTGGTGATCGCCGCCAACTATGGCGGACACTGGGACATAACTCGGGCATGCCGATCGCTTGCCGCCCGCATGCTGGCGGGTGAGCTGCAGGCTGACGATATCAACACCGATAGCCTTGCCGCCGAGATGTGCATTTCGGATTTACCACCGCCCGACCTGTTTATACGCACCGGCGGGGAGCAGCGCATCAGCAACTTTCTGTTGTGGCAACTGGCCTATACCGAACTCTACTTTACCGATTCCCTCTGGCCCGAGTTTGATGAGTGCAAATTAGAGGAAGCCCTGCGCTGGTATGCCAACCGGCAACGGCGTTTTGGACGGACCGGCGACCAGGTGGAGCAGCTCAAGGGTGCTTAGGACGCGCCTGATTACGGCTGTCATTCTCGTGCCGCTGGCAGCCGGTGGTGTGTTGTTTCTGCCCACGGAAGTCTTTGCATTGCTGCTTGCCCTGGTGCTGGTACCCGGCCTCTGGGAGTGGAGTTGCCTGATTCCGCTGCCGGGAAAATATGCCCGGGTCGGCTACAGTCTCGGGGTTGCGCTGCTGATGTGGGTAGTCTGGCTGTCAGGGCCGCTGCAGATCGTCAAGCCGGTAATGCTGGTGTCCTTCACATGGTGGTTATGGGTTCTGTACTGGTTGTCACGACCGGAAATCGGTGTCTCTGCAACTCCCCTGAACAAAATATTCAAGGGGATTGCCGGTGTACTGGTCGTGGTGCCAGCATGGCTGGCGCTGATGGTCCTGCACGGTAGCGGCAGCCGTGGTCCGCAACTGGTGCTGATTCTGCTGGTCATGATCTGGCTTGCCGACAGCGGCGCCTATTTCACCGGCCGCAGGTGGGGGCGCCGGCGGCTTGCACCGCTCATCAGTCCCGGCAAGACCTGGGAAGGTGTCTATGGCGGCGTGCTGGCAAGCCTGTTGTTCGCGGTCGTTGCCGGCTGGCTTTACAGCCGCTCGCTTGGCTGGACCCTGGCCTTTCTGCCTGTGGCGTTGCTGGCGGCGCTGTTTTCCATTGTCGGTGATTTGCTGGAAAGTCTGATGAAACGCCAGTGCGGCGTCAAGGACAGCGGCAATATCATACCCGGCCACGGTGGTGTACTGGACCGCATCGACAGCCTGCTGGCGGCTGCACCGCTGTTTCTGCTGGGGCTGCGCTGGCTGAGATTGCAGATCTGATGACGGTACTCGAGGTTGCCTTCATGAGGTACTGTAATTCGTGAGCACGGGGACGACAGGCAGGCCTGCACGGATAACGGTGCTCGGCTCAACCGGTTCAATCGGCGTCAGCACTCTCGATGTGGTGGCGCGCCATCCGGATCGGTTCCAGGTTGCGGCCCTGACTGCCAACACGAATGTCGAGGTGCTGGCCGGGCAGTGTGTCCGATATCAGCCGCGCTACGCGGTGATGAACGATCCCGACGCGGCCGGGTGTCTGGAACGACGGCTGAAGCAGTCGGCACCGGATGTGGAGGTGCTCGCCGGAACAGCCGGCTTGATCAGGGTGGCCGGTCTTGCGGATATCGACACAGTCATTGCAGCCATTGTCGGGTCCGCCGGCCTGTTGCCGGGCATCGAAGCTGCACGGCGTGGTAAACGGGTGCTGCTGGCCAACAAGGAAGCCCTCGTCATGGCGGGCGGCCTGTATATGCGGGCCG
>Ga0210144_1001270_pt1 | contig 10785 bp, 9 predicted proteins | sample Muzzi_PWA_D2_FD_185532 | JGI IMG/M metagenome (GOLD analysis project Ga0210144, IMG submission 185532) | Wetland microbial communities from San Francisco Bay, California, USA, that impact long-term carbon sequestration - Muzzi_PWA_D2 (SPAdes) | ecosystem: Environmental > Aquatic > Marine >...
CGGTACCAGAAGGACATCTTGCGCTTGCTGTCCAGCCGCTTGAGCTGGTCGAAGATATGGGCGCGCATCGGCGCCATGCCCGCGCCCCCGCCGACGAAAACCATTTCGGCGTCGGTTTCCCGGGCGAAGAACTCTCCGTAGGGCCCGGAGATGGTGACCTGGTCGTTCGGCTTGAGGCCGAAGATGAACGAGGACATGATGCCGGGCGGGGCATCCGGGTTGCCCGGAGGCGGTGTGGCGATGCGCACGTTGAGCATGACAATTCCCTGCTCGCCGGGGTAGTTCGCCATGGAGTAGGCGCGCGTCACCGTCTCCCGGGTCTCCGAGACGAAACGCCACAGGTTGTGACGGTCCCAGTCGCCGCGGAATTTCTCCGGTATGTCGAAGTCCGCGTAGTTGACGGTGTGGGGCGGGCATTCGATCTGGATATAGCCGCCGGCGCGGAAATCCAGCCGTGCATCCTCCGGCAGCTCCAGCACCAGCTCCTTGATGAAGGTGGAAACGCTGTTGTTGGAGCGCACGCGGCAGTCGAGCTTCTTGACGCCGAACACCTCGGGCGCCACCTCGACCTGCATATCCTGCTTGACCACCAGCTGGCAGGCGAGCCGTTCACCCTCGGCGGCTTCGCGCCGGGTGATATGGGTGGTCTCGGTGGGCAGGATGTCGCCGCCGCCCGCATGGACCTTGACGCGGCACTGTCCGCAGGTGCCGCCTCCGCCGCAGGCCGAAGGCACGAAGATCCGGGCGTCGGCCAGGGCATTGAGCAGTTTCAGCCCGACCGGCACGGGGAGGTTCTTTTCGCCGTTCAGGGTGATGTTGACGGTGCCGGTGGCGACCAGCCGGGCGCGCGCCAGCAGGATAATGCCAACGAGCACCAGCACAATGGTGGTGAACAGCGCGACTCCCAGGCTGATCTCAAGCATGTTGAGCTACCGTCCTAGATCTGGATTCCGGAAAATGACATGAACACCAGCGACATCAGGCCGCCGATGATGAAGGTGATTCCCAGCCCCTGCAGCCCTTCGGGAACGTCGCTGTATTTGAGTTTTTCCCGGATACTGGCCAGACCCACCAGGGCGAGGGCCCAGCCGAAGCCGCTGCCGAGACCGAACACGACGCTCTGGCCGAAGTCATAGGAGCGTTCCACCATGAACAGGGAGCCGCCGAGTATCGCGCAGTTGACGGTGATCAGCGGCAGGAAGATACCGAGTGCGTTATAGAGCGCGGGGAAATAACGGTCCAGCGTCATCTCCAGAATCTGCACCATGGCCGCGATCACGCCGATGTAGCTGATCAGTCCGAGGAAGCTCAGGTCGACGTCCGGCAGTCCGGCCCAGGCGAGCGCGCCGTCCTTGAGCAGGTACTGGAAGATGAGATTGTTGACGGGCACGGTGATGGTCTGCACCACGATGACGGCGGCGCCCAGGCCAATGGCCGTCTCGATGCGCTTGGAGATGGCGAGAAAGGTGCACATCCCCAGAAAGAAGGACAGCGCCAGGTTTTCAACGAAAATCGAGCGTACGAACAGGCTGAGATAGGCTTCCATCGTGCTGGACCTTGGGTGTCAGAGTGCCTCGGTGCCGCGGTGCACCACATGGATGCGGTACTGGTGTTTCTCGACCTGCGCCGGTTTCCAGGTGCGTACGGCCCAGATCAGCAGGCCGATGATGAAGAACGCGCTCGGGGCGAGCAGCATCAGGCCGTTGGGTTCGTACCAGCCGCCATCACGCGTCAGTCGCAGGATCTGGTAGCCGAGCAGGGTGCCCGAGCCGAACAGTTCCCGCAGCGTGGCGACCAGGATCAGGATGGCGCTGTAGCCCATGGAGTTGCCGAGCGCGTCCAGGATGCTGGGTCCGACCGGGTTCTGCAGCGCGAATGCCTCGGCCCGGCCGAGCACGATGCAGTTGGTGATGATCAGGCCCACGAACACCGATAACTGCTTGCTGATTTCGTAGGCATAGGCGCGCAGCACCTCGTCCACCACGATGACCAGTGAGGCGATGATGGTGATCTGCACGATGATGCGGATATTGGTGGGTATGTGATTGCGGATGAGGCTGATCGCCGCGCTGGAGCAGACCAGCACCACGCTGAGCGCGAGACACATCATCAGCGAGGGCGCCAGCTTGGCCGTTACTGCAAGCGCGGAACAGATGCCGAGGATCTGCAGCGTGATGGGGTTGTTGTCAACCACCGGTTCGAACAGTATCCGCCTGTTTTCCTCGTTCATGACATTTCTCCGTCTGCCCGCAGCCGTTCGAGGAAGGGACCGAAGCCCTGCTCGCCGAGCCAGTAGCGCAGCAGATTGTTTACGCCGTTGCTGGTCAGGGTGGCGCCGGCGACGGCGTCGACCTCATACCTGGCCTCGGGCGAGGCCGGGTTGACGCCGCCCTTGATGACGCCGAGGCGCAGCTTGCCGTTCTTGTCGAAGGCCAGCTTGCCGTCGAACTGCGCCTGCCACCTGGGGTTCTCGATGAAGTCGCCCAGGCCCGGCGTTTCGCCGTGTTCATAGAAGCTCAGGCCGGTGACGGTCCTGCCGTCGCCGGCGAGCGCTATCAAACCGTACATGGTGGACCACAGGCCGTAGCCGTAGACCGGCAGCACGACGGTCTTGATGCGTTCGCCGTCGCGCACCAGGTAGACCGGCGCCAGGTCGGGGCGGCGCTTGATCCTGGCCGGGTCCTCGTCCGGCGCAAGCGCCGTGCTGGTGGCCGGATTGCGTGCTGCGGTGTGCGCATCGAAGCTGGCCGGGTCGACGCTGTCGTCGAACCTGCCGGTGTCGAGATCCACGATACGGGTCTCGATATGCTGCTGGAACAACGATTCGACCTGCTGCGCGCTATCCGCCTGGAAGCCGGCCACGCTGACGATCTGTTTCCTGACGGCGAGCGCCTGGTTGCGGTCCTGCAGCGGCTTGAGCAGCACCGCGGCACCGGACACCAGCACCGAACACACCAGGCACAGGGTGATCGCCACCGCAAGAATCTTGCCGGGGTCGTCGTTGGGCCGTGAGAAGACCCACAGGCTGCGGGTCGTGCCCGCCTGCGCGGCGTCAGCTGGCATGACGGCGTATCCTCCTGCGGATGTTGGACTGTATGACGAACCAGTCGATCAGCGGGGCGAACACGTTGCCAAACAGGATCGCCAGCATCATGCCTTCGGGGAATCCCGGATTCAGCACCCGGATAAGCGTCACCATCACCCCGATCACGGCGCCGTAGATCCAGCGGCCGACGTCGGTCATCGCGGCGGAGACCGGATCGGTGGCCATGAAGATCATGCCGAAGGCATAGCCTCCCAGTACCAGGTGCCAGTACCAGGGCATGGCGAACATTGCGTTGGTCTGGCTGCCGATGGTATTGAACAGCAGGCTGGTGCCGATCATCCCCAGCATCACCCCGGCGATGATGCGCCAGGAGGCCACCCGGGTGAATATCAGGATGGCGGCGCCGATGAGGCAGGCGAGCGTCGAGGTCTCGCCCAACGAGCCCATGATGTTGCCCAGGAAGGCGTCGGTCCAGCTTATGCCGGCGTTGATGATGGCGGATACGCCGCCTTCCTTGGCCAGGTACAGGGCGGTGGCGCCGCTGAAGCCGTCGACCGGAACCCACACGGCATTGCCCGACATGTGCGAGGGGTAGGCAAAAAACAGGAACGCCCGGCCCACCAGCGCGGGATTGAGGAAATTCTTGCCGGTGCCGCCGAATACCTCCTTGCCGATCACCACGCCGAAGGTGATGCCGAGCGCAACCTGCCACAGGGGGATAGTCGCGGGCAGCGTGAGCGTATAGAGCAGCGAGGTGACGAAGAAGCCTTCGTTGATCTCGTGGTTGCGCACCAGTGCGAACAGCACTTCCCAGAAACCGCCGGCGATCAGCGTGACGAGGTAGATCGGCAGGACATACAGCGCGCCGTGCCACATGCAGGCCCATACGCTGCCCGGATCGATGCCGATGCCGAGCCGCGCGAGCAGCGTGCCGCGCCAGCCCTCGGCCGCCTGCAGTCCCAGTGAGGCGAGTGCGGCGTTGGCCTCGTGACCGACCATGTACATGGCCATCAGGAAACACGGCGTGGCGGCGAAAACCACGATAATCATCAGCCGCTTGAGATCGATTCCGTCGCGCACATGCGGCGCGCCGGCGGTGACATCGGCCGGGGTGTAGATGAACGTGTCGACCACCTCATAGAGGGCGCTGAACCGCTCCAGTGGTCCACCGCGGCTGAACAGCCGCTCGATGCGATCCATGTAGTGTCTGAATGATGCCATCAGCCTTGTTTCCTGATGTTCCGCAGGTTGTCGCGCAAAATCGTGCCGTAGTCGTACTTGCCGGTATCGACGAAGGTGCACAGCGCCAGGTCTTCCTCGTCGAGCTCCAGGCAACCGAGCGCCTGCGCGGCCTCGGTATCCTGCACCACCAGCGCGCGCAGCAGCTGCGTCGGCAGGATGTCGAGCGGCATGACCCGTTCGAAGACGCCGGTCGGCACCATCGCCCGCGGGCTGCCGTTCTGGGAGGTCGTCAGGCGGAACCTGCGCCTGCCGAGGAGGGTGGACAGGAACACCTTGCTGGCCGAATATTTATTCAACCCGGGCGCCATCCAGCCGAAGAGATCGCGCTCGCGTCCCTCGCGCAGGACGGACAACTGCTGGTGATAACGCCCGAGGAATGCCGTTCTGCCGACGGCCTGGTGTCCGGAAAGGACCGAGCCCGAAATGACCCGTGATTCCCCGTGCTGCAGCTCGTCCCTGACCAGGTCGTTGGTGCTGGCGCCGAGACGGGTACGGATCAGCCGCGGGCGGGACACCGCCGGTCCGCACAGGGCGACGATGCGCTCGGGGCACAGGCGCCCGGTAGTGAACAGCCGGCCGATGGCGATCACGTCCTGGTAATTCAGATGCCACACAGTGCGCTGCGCGCTGACCGGCGACAGGTAATGAATGTGGGTTCCCGGGAGCCCGGCGGGGTGGGGGCCGGAGAATTCCGTGAACTGAAGGTTTGCGCTGCTGTTGATCGGAATGTCAGACCCGACCGCCGTGCACACATGGACCGTGCCCGGGATCAGCCGGCCGAGCACCGTCAACCCGTTGGTGAAGTCCTCGGGGGCGTCGGCGATGACCACCACGGGATCCGCCGCCAGCGGGTTGGTGTCGATGGCCGTGACGAAAATCGCGTGAGGCTCGGTCTCCGGATTGGCGACCAGGCTGTAGGGCCGCGTCCTGAACGACAGCCACAAGCCGGAGGCGAGCAGGTTTTCCCGAATCTGTGAGGCGTTCAGACTGGCGAGTTCATCCGGCCGCCAGGCATTGAAGGTCTCCTCTGCATCGCCCTCCAGGCGAATCGCGATGGTTTCGAGGAAGCGCCGGGCGCCGCGTTCGATGTATTCGACCACGCCGCTGCCCGGCGATGTGGTGGTCACCGAGGTCAGCTGCTTGCCGCGCACCAGCGGCTGGCCGAGCCGCACCCGGTCGCCCTCGCTGACCAGCAGGGTGGGCAGACGCTTGTAGGCGTGATAGTCCCGCCCCAGCACACCCACGGTTTGCACCGCCGGGGCGGGATGGATCTTCTGCTCCGGGGCGCCCGCGATCGGGATATCAAGCCCCTGTTTGATGCGTATCATGATTTTTTTTGTTTATGGCTTCAGGCAAACGCCAGGCAATGATGATCGGGTTGACGGGTTGCATAGCGTAGAAGGTCGTGCCGCGCTACGCAACCGGGGTGTTGCGACGGCCTCGCACGCTCGCCGGCATATTCGGATGCAATTCCTTTGCCACTCGCCGCCCCTGCGGACCCGGGAGTCAACGTGGCGGCCGCAGCAGGAAAATGGCGTCAGCACGCCGGAGTGTGCCTCACCGGTCGCTGAGATGAGGTGCTGATTTCATTGATAACTGCCGGCGAAGCTGGTGAGCAATGCAGCCAGGATGACGACGGTGGCGGCGGGGAGCAGGCGGCGAGGTGCGGGCTGCAGCCGTATGAGCAGCAGGCCGGCGATGATGGCGCTGAGGTCATAGGTGATACGGCTGAGGCTGGCTGCCCCGCTGTTCGAAAGCGCCACTCCAAGGGCCAGAAGGAACAGCAGGAACAGCAGTTTTGCACCTGCGTAGGTCTTTCGCGCACCAAAACGGACCGCGAAGGACAGTTTGCCGGCCTGCCGGTCGGTGTCGATCTGTGGCGGCTGGTGCGATAGCAGCAGCGCCACCGAAAGGGCGAAAAACGCGATACTGCCGAAGATGCCGACGCTGACCGGCTGGCTGGCGACGATCAGCCACAGGCCGCCGAACACACCGGGGCCGTAGCACAGCCCGGTCACCCATTCGCCGAAATGGGTGTAGGACAGCGGACGGCTGCCGGAATTGTAGAGGTAACCGAGCAACACCAGCGGGGCGGCGGCCGGTGCGATCCAGATCCTGGACGCCGCGACCAGCACGGCCAGCCCCAGCAGAGCGCCGAGCGCCAGGCTGATATAGCCGTGGATGGCGGCTACGCGCGGGGTTTCGTCGTGGAAGCGCACCCAGCTGTTGCGCTTGTCGATGTCGGCGCCGAGGCGCCAGTCGCTCACGTCATTGAGGACGTTGATGGCATGCTGGAGCAGGACGACGGCCAGGGTGGCGATGCCGATCTCGGCCAGCCGGCGACCCTGTATGCCTGTCAGCAGCCAGACGGCGGCGCCGGGCAGGATCGAGATGAGATAGATGGGAGGATCAAGCGCCTGCCACCACCTTACCCTGGTTATCACCATGGCGGGGGTGGCAGGACTTGATCGAACGGCCGTCAGGCCATGGCGGGTTCGGGTGAGACCGCGAAGTATTCCTGCAGCGCGGAGCGAAACCAGTTGGCATGCTGGTGTTCCGAGTCGATGACCTTCTGGTAGACGGCTGCGGCTGCGGGGTTCTCGGAGGCTTTGGCCTGGTCGCGGAAATGCGGATAGATATCGATATATTCGCGTTCCTCGACCCGGATCGCCACCCGCAGTGCCTTTTCCACCACGCCTTCAGGGTTCATCCCGATCAGCTTGTCGCAATTGGCCTGTATGGTGGTCAGGGCATCGACGGCCCGCTGGGTGTCTTCGCCGCGCGTCGGGATTCCCATGTTCTGGTAGAGTTCGCGCAGCCACACCGCGTGCAGTTTCTCTTCACCTGCGACCTTGCGGAACAGCGTGGCCAGTTTCGGGTAACCCGCCTGCTGCGCCCAGCGCGCGAATTCCGGATACATGATCTGGTTCTCGTACTCCTCCACATCGACGAAGGATTCCGCCGTTGCGTTCAAATCGCTCCCCTGGCGTGCAGCAGCGAAGCACTCGAAAATCATGTCTTCGGTGATTTCTGTCATCTTCAGAACTCCTCAGTAAGGTATGGAAGTGGCGGTGTCGTGGTCGACGGCATCAATACGCGAGCATAGGCTACCTGCGCGGCGGGGTGGTGTGCAAGCACGAACTCCGTATCATTACAGTATCTTCTTCGACGGGATGCTCAGCCATGGTGCATGCCGGTTTCCCGAGGCGATGTGGCGGAAGGAGATTCCGGGCTCGTCGTGACGGTACCCGTCCCGCAAACGGTGATGCTAGTATGTGGGTAACCACTGGAAATGCCGGAGGAATGCCGGGAGCCGTGGCGGGCGGCGGCCTTGCCGGCGTGGAGAGTGTCCGCGTTGACTCCGGAATGCCGCGGCTGATGATCTTTAATAATGTCACAAACAACAAACAGGTGAGGGACCCCAGAGCATGCCAGTGACCGACCCCGGGAACGGCGCCTCCGAGACGGCGCCCTCCAATGTCATGGTGATTTTCGGCGGCACCGGAGACCTGACCCGGCGCAAGCTGTTTCCCGCCCTGCATCATCTCTGGAAGGAAAAGCTCAGCCCCGAGCGGTTTGCCGTGGTCAGCATTGGCCGCGACAAGCTGACCGAGGCGGCCTACCGGGACATGCTGGACACCGCGGTGCGTAAGCATTACGGCGAGGGATTCGACGAGTCCGTCTGGATAGAGATGCTGCGCACCGTTTATTACCTTCCGGGCGAGCTCGCCGACCAGGAGCTGTACACGCGTCTGGATGACTTGCTGCAGCGAATCACCAGTGAGAGCCAGATCGCGCCCAACTATTTCTTTTATCTTGCCACGCCGCCGGGGTTCTTCGCCGAAATCGCCATGCGTCTCGGCCAGGCCGGCTTGCTGAATGAGAGCGGTGATTACTGGCGGCGTGTGGTGGTGGAAAAGCCTTTCGGCCGTGATCTGCGTTCCGCACTGGAATTGAATCGCCAGCTTCACCAGGTGATGGGTGAGCACCAGATCTATCGAATCGACCACTACCTGGGCAAGGAGACGGTGCAGAACATCCTCGCTTTCCGCTTCGCGAACAGCACCGTCGAGCCGATCTGGAACCGCCGCTATATCGATCATGTGCAGATCACGGTGGCGGAATCCCTGGGTGTGGAAAAGCGCGGTGGCTATTACGACCAGGCCGGCGCCCTGCGTGACATGATTCCGAACCACCTGCTCGCACTGCTTGCGGTGGTCGCGATGGAGCCGTCAAATTCCTTCGATCCGGATGCGATTCGCGACGAGCAGACCAAGGTGCTGCGGGCGATTCAGCCGATCGCCCATGACGAGGTGCTGAGCGCCACGGTACGCGGCCAGTATGGCGCCGGCACCCTGCCGGGAGGCGTGCCTGTGCCGTCCTATCGCAACGAACCCAAAGTCGCCCCCGATTCCAAAACCGAGACCTACGCGGCCATGCGCCTGATGATCGATACCTGGCGCTGGGCGGGCGTGCCCTTCTACCTGCGCACCGGCAAGCGCCTGCCCGGACGTTTCACCGAGGTGGTCATCCAGTACCAGCATGCCCCGAATTTCATGTTCCGTGACTCCCTGGTGAAGCGCGAGAATGTTCCCGCCAATTCGCTGGTGCTGCGCATCCAGCCCAATGAAGGCATCGGCCTGAACTTCAATGCCAAGGTGCCCGGCCCCACGGGTCACCTCGGCACCGTGGACATGGACTTCAGTTACGCCGGGCATTTCTCGGCCGCACCAACGACCGGCTACGAGACCCTGCTCTACGACTGCATGACCGGTGACGCCACCCTGTTCAAGCGGGCCGACAACATCGAGGAGGCCTGGGCGCTCATGGATCCGGTGCTGGATGTCTGGTCCGCTTTGCCGGCGCGGGATTTTCCCAACTACGCTGCCGGGAGCTGGGGCCCGGCCGCGGCGGACCAGCTGCTTGCCCGCGACAGCCGGTCGTGGCGGCCGTGTGGCATTTGCCACGAGTCGGGCGCATGACGCCTGATAGCCGGAAGCGGACCGGTGCCGCACATTCCGCGCGCTGGCATGTGTTTGCCGACGCCGGGGTGCTGTCTCGAGCCGTCACCGAGCATATCCAGCAGCGCTCCGGTGAAGTCATCGCACAGCGCGGCGAGTTCAGGATCGTGCTGGCCGGAGGCACCACGCCGGAGGCCATCTACCAGCGGCTTACGGGCCTCGACACCGACTGGTCGCGCTGGCTTGTCTATTACGGGGATGAACGCTGCGTGCCCGCGAACAATGCGGAGCGTAACAGCCTCATGGCGGCGCGGAGCTGGCTCGACCGGGTGCCGATTGCCGCGGGAAACATTTTCCCGATTCATGCGGAAACCGGGGCGGAGATCGCCGCCCGTGCCTATGCCAACATCGTCAGGGATGCCCTCCCGTTCGATATGGTCCTCCTCGGCATGGGCGAGGACGGCCACACCGCCAGCCTTTTTCCGGGTCATGCGCATGACCCTGCCGAACTCGTGCATGCCGTGCACGATGCGCCCAAGCCGCCGCCGGATCGCGTCAGCCTGGGGCTGACGGCCCTGAACGATGCCGAGGAGGTGATTATCCTGGTGACCGGGGAGGGCAAGCGGGAAATCGTCTCGCGCTGGAGGACGGGGGCCGACCTGCCGGTAGCGAAGGTCCACGGGCGCCATGGCGTGGACGTCTACATCGATGCCGCGGCCGATGGCCGATAAGTTCCGGTGTTGGTTATCAAACTGCCTGCCTGGGTATTCGAACAAAAATGACGCTTACGGATGAACACTATTAACCGGATTGGGTGCGACAGCGAAGCATGAATAAAATCTACGTAATCCAGTCCGGATTCCGCTATCCGGCCGGGGCAACGCCGGTGGCGGGCGGGGTCAACTTCTCGATCTACAGCCAGCATGCCGACCAGGTCGAGCTGTTACTGTTCGAGGGACCCCGCAGCCTGCAGCCCTTTCAGGTGATCCCGCTGGAACCGCGCGGGCATCGCACTTTTTTTTTCTGGCATGTGCTGGTCGTGGACCTGCCTGTCGGTACCTACTATGCCTGGCGTATGGATGGACCGGACGACCCTGCCCGCAGCGGATTGCGCTTCGACCGGGAGAAGGTGCTGCTCGATCCCTGGGCCCGGGCGGTTAGCGATGCGCTCTGGAATCGCAAGGCAGCATCGGCGCCCGGCGACAACCTCGAGACCTCGATGCGCGGCGTGGTTGTGGAGGACAACTATGACTGGGAGGACGATGAACCGCTCGGCTGTCATGACCCCGAGAAGTCGGTCATCTATGAGCTGCATGTCGAGGGCTTCACACGGCATCCGGGTTCCGGTGTCAGGCACCCGGGCACCTTTCTCGGTCTGATCGAGAAAATTCCCTACATCAAGGCGCTCGGCGTCACGCATGTGGAACTCATGCCGGTCATGGCCTTTGACCGCCAGGATATTCCGCCCGGACCGGAGGCGCTGGGACTCGGGAATTTCTGGGGGTACAGCACGCACAGAAATTCCCGAGTCCCAGC
>Ga0210144_1001271_pt1 | contig 10783 bp, 8 predicted proteins | sample Muzzi_PWA_D2_FD_185532 | JGI IMG/M metagenome (GOLD analysis project Ga0210144, IMG submission 185532) | Wetland microbial communities from San Francisco Bay, California, USA, that impact long-term carbon sequestration - Muzzi_PWA_D2 (SPAdes) | ecosystem: Environmental > Aquatic > Marine >...
TCGCGGAGGATGTTTCCCGACTGCATGACGGGTTGCAGCAATGGCGTCCCTGCAAAGCGCTCATCGTGTCGGGCGATGATGTCCCGCGCATTCAATCCGGACTCGCGAACGCGGAAGACCTGCTTGCGGCCAGGAAGCGTGGCCTTGTCGCGCGAGAGTTTCATGCGGTTTTCGCCGGCATATTCGACCAGCTTGTAGGCGCAGTTGAGAAACGGCGCATCAGCCGAGGTACCCATGCGCGTACCCACGCCGAATCCATCGATCGGCGCGCCGCCGGCGAGCAGTGCCGCGATGCCGTGCTCGTCCAGATCGCCGCTGACAAACAGCCGCACGCGGTCGAGTTCCGCCTGGTCCAGGATGTTGCGGGCCTCGCGCGCCAGCGAACCGATCTCTCCGGAATCGAGGCGGATCGCGCTGACCTGAAACTGTTCGCCGAGATCACGCGCCAGTTCGACCACCTTGCGCACACCTGCCAGGGTATCGTAGGTGTCCACCAGCAGCACAGTATCGGGATACAGTTCCGCGAAGCGGGCGAAGGCCTCCGCCTCGCTTTCATGGGCCAGTATGTAGCTGTGCGCCATGGTGCCGTTGACGGGTATGTTCCAGGTCTTGCCCGCCAGCACGTTGGAGGTCGCATCGGCACCGGCAAGCCAGGCGGCGCGAGCCGCCTGCATGCCGGCATCGATGCCGTGATAGCGGCGCAAACCGAAATCAACCACTGTGCGCCCCGCGGCGGCGTGAACGACGCGTGCGGCCTTGGAGGCGATCAGGGTTTGAAAATGCACCTGGTTCAGGATGAAGCTCTCCACCAGCTGGGCCTGCGGCAGGGGAGCGATGACCTCGATCAACGGTTCGTCGGCAAAAACGACGGTGCCTTCGGCTACGGCATACACATCGCCGGTGAAGTGGAATCCGGCGAGATAATCGAGGAACTGCGTCCGGAACTGCCCGAGCGAGTCGAGGTAATCGAGTTCGTCGGGGGAAAACGCCAGCGAGGCGATGTAGTCCAGCGCCGGCTGAAGCCCGGCGGCGATCAGGTAGTTACGCTGTTCGGGCAGATGGCGCACGAACAGGTCGAACACCGCGGTGTCCTGCATGTCCTCGACGTAATAGGCCTGCAGCATGGTGAGCTGGTAGAGGTCGGTGAGCAGGGCGTAATGCCGGCCCGATGCGCGTGAAGTCTCGTTCATCGTGGCATTCCATCAGTCTTGCCGCCGCCGCAAGGCGGCATAGGCAGTTTCTGTTGTGAAGGAAGACCGCAAGCGATCATACACATGTTAGCAGGCCCTTGTCTGGCGCTCGCGCGCCGTTTGCAGCAGCCCCGAAAACAGGTACCGCGGATACCGCACAGGGCGGCACATCCCGCTGTCCGGTAGCCGGACAGCGATTGCCTTGCCCGAGCGGCGGCAGTATGGAGGACCCCGGGACCATGTCGTTTTCCTTGTCAGGCACTCACGCTTTCTGACATAAAAGCATCGATCAGGCGGGGTGAAAGTGCATTGAAATATGTCAATCATGTCGAACCTCAAGTCGTTCCGGACGACAGCCGGACAGCGGCAAGCGTCTTCCACATGCCCCGTACAAGCGGCAGCGTCTTCCCTGTACATTCCGGTTAACATTCACGCGCATCGGGTTTGCCTGACAGGAGGCCGTCTGGCGATTCTGGCGCGAGTCACCGGCGCGCTTGCGGTGCGTTCATTTGATCACGCGGGTGCAATGCCGATCGCCCGCAGGGCGGCGGTGAACTCCCGTTCCCAGCCCCGATTGGCCGCAGGATTTGCCGGGCTGGGATGGGGAGCGCCGCCGGTACGAACGCTAAGTCCGTTCGCCGCGGCGGCAACCCGGGCGGCGGCGAACCGACCCACACCGATGACGAACCCGGGACGCAGATGATCGATGGTGCGTCGCAGGGCGCGGTCACAGGCTGCAAGCAAGGCCGCGCGTTCGGCGGCCGGCAGCCGGTCGGGCGTGCGATTTTTCCCGCCTGACTCGAGGAAACAGAGCGGACAGTAATTGACCACGAAGTAGCGGGAGAAGAAATGCTCCGGCGTACCGAAGCTGTTTTTCGCCCAGCCCCACAGTCGCTGCCCGCTCACCTCGCGGCGGCGGCAGTCAAATCCCAGCACCGGGCGCTGAGGATGTTCGCGCGGCGGCTTCTCGACCGGCCCCTGGAGTTTCAGCCAGTCCCGCACCATGACCACGTCACCAAATGGCACCCCGGTCTGGACCATGCCGAAAGGGCCGGGATTCATGCCCACGAGGACCACCGGCGGGTGGCCCGTGCCATAGCGCTGCAGGTATTCGCGGTGCACCGCCCAGGCATAGTCGAGCGGATTGTAGACAAGCGCCACCGGCGCGGCGAAATGCAGGCGCGAGACATCCTTGCGCAGTTGTCGGGCGGTTTCGAGCAGTTCCATATGCTATCCGGAAACGAGCGGAATTGCCGCACGGGCGTATCTGCAATCGGTGACCTGATCAGGCCGCGTTGCGGAAATCCTCTCCACCGTACAGCGAGAGCCAGCGCATGATGTCCTCGCGGCGGACAAAACCGCGCAACTCTCCGTGTTCAAGTACGGGAAGCTGATTGACCTGACGTCTTGCCAGTCGTTCGAGTACCGTGGCGGCATCTTCCTGCACATCGGCATGCGCCAGTTTTTCGGCCGGGGTCATGATCCGGCCCGCGCGTGTCTGCGGCCAGTCCCCGCGGGCGATGCCACGAATATCCTGCAGGCAGATCATGCCGACGAAGCGGTTGTCATCGAACACGGGGAAGGCCCTCTGCTCACTGCCCAGCAGATGGTCGTGAACGAGGGCATCAACGGTGATGTCCGGCGATATTCTCGTGAAGCGGCTTTGCATCAGCCGGCTCACCGGCACGTCCTCGAGCACTTCACGCACCAGCAGCTGGCGGTAACTGACCAGCGCCGCGTTGTTCAGGAACCAGCCGATAAACGCCAGCCACAGGCCGGGGATCAGTCCGGTGCCGAACACCGGGACCTGCAGGCCCAGCATCATGGCCGCACCGGCGGCGATCAGCAGCCAGGCGAAGAACTGTCCGCCCTGTGATGCCCAGCGGGTCGCGCGGTGCAGGTCGCCGGTGATGCCCCACATCACCGCCCGCAGGACCCGGCCGCCATCGAGTGGAAATCCCGGTACGAGATTGAACAGGCCGAGGATGATATTGATGTTGCCCAGCCAGGCGAACACCGTGGGGAGCGGACCCATCGCCGCCAGGGTGAGTTCGGGATGTTCCGGTTTCAGCGCAGCCGGTTCGATAAACAGACCGGCGAGCCACAGGAACAGCACCCCCAGCAGCAGGCTGGTGACCGGTCCGACGATGGCCATCCACAATTCGGCTCGCCAGTTGCGCGGCTCGTTCTGCATATGGGCCATGCCGCCGAAGATGAACAGTGTGATGCGCTTGACGTCGATGCCCCGGGAACGCCCCACGAGGGCGTGGGAGAGTTCGTGGGCCAGTACCGAGGCGAAAAACGCCAGCGCGGCGACCAGCCCCATGACCACGGAGAGCAGCGGCCCCCAGTCGGGATGCCAGGCCGGAAACAGTGCGGTCGCCAGGCTGAAGGTGATCAGGAAGAAGATAATCAGCAGGCTCCAGTCGACCTGTACCTCGATGCCGGCGATTGTGGCGAGGTGAAATCCGTTGCGCATGGAAGGCTCTCCTGTCTGCTGCCTGTGGTATTGCAAATGTCGTTCCTGTCGGTTGCCCGCCGCGCATGATGGGCGCTGAGCCACCGTGTCGGCTTGCTGCCGGCAGGGAAAACCGGGTATTTTTTACAAAAAACGATAAATAGTTACAATCCAGACGTAACCCGCGCCCGTTTTCCCGGACCTGTCCACTTTATCAGGTCAGGTGCATCGTGCGCCTGTTGTGCGATGTTTTGCGTTTTCTCAATGCGCAGCCCCTGCCTGTTCGGGCATGCTTTACAGAAGCGGATTGCTGCTCCGTCCGGGTCTGTGTCGTGGCACCGTGCAAACGACATGGCCGACCGGCAGGCGCTGCCCGGAACCCTTGCCATGAGCTACCGCATACACTTCAATGAATCGCTTGCTGACGCTGTGCCGCGTATTGTCTGCGAACAGATGGAGCGGGCCGTGGCGGTACTGACCGTTCCGGATCCGGATGTCACGCAGGCCATTCATCAGGTGCGCAAGCGGTGCAAGAAAATTCGCGGCCTGCTGCGACTGGTGCGAGGTTCATTCAGTGCTTCGTACCCGCAGGAGAATGCCTGGTTCCGCGATCTGGCGCGCAGCCTGGCGGGTGTCCGCGATGCGGATGTCATGCTGGAGTGCGTTGAGAAGTTGCGTGCCGCGTTCGGCCGGGATCTCGAGCCTGACGCCTTTCTGTCGGTCCGGCAGGCCCTCGAGCAGCGGCGGGATGCGCTGCATAACGATGCCAGTCTCCCGCAACGGCTGGGTGGCGTTGCCAGTCAACTGCAAGGAGCGCGTCCTCGGGTACTGGGATGGCGACTCGACGACGCCGGCATCACCGCCATCGAGCCGGGACTGGTGCGTACCTATCGCCGTGCACGTAAAGCCCTGCGCGCCGGATACGAAGAACCGGCGCCGGAGCGCTTCCACGCGTGGCGCAAACGCGTCAAATACCATTGGTATCACCTGCGCCTGCTGCGCGAGATCTGGCCGGCACAGATGAAAGGGCTGGCGGCGGAGGCCAGCCGGCTGGCTGACCTGCTGGGCGATGACCACGATCTGGCAGTGCTGCGCATGACGCTGGCACACGACGGTGACACCCTGGGCGAACCCGAACAGATCACCGCCTTGTCCGGACTTGCGCAACGCCGGCAGGACCGGCTGCGAGCGGAAGCCCGGACACTGGGTCTGCGTCTGTTCGCCGGGAAACCTGCGGACTTCGGCGCCCGCATGTGCACCTGCTGGCAGGCTGCGCAATGCGATGCCCTTCGTGGTGGCGCACCCGACGGCGGACGCGGCGAGGGGGTGTGCTGAGTCGAACCCCATGGACGGCGTGCAGTCAGGCAAAGCGCCCGCAACGAGCGATATCGTCTCGCGGCGCCTCACGTATCACCACACTACAATGATCGAGGGGATGAACAACCATGGCAAAGATCGCAATACCCGCTGGCAGGCATTGTGAAACGCCTCGGCTGAGCGGTTCTGGCACACGGTTGATGATCGAACCGGAACGAAAAATGCGGAAGGGGGCGGGAAATGAGCAGCGAGGATCATGAAGGCGACGCGCGGGCGAAAGCGCCGCGGCGGGTGAACTGCGCACTGTGCCGGCGCGAACTTCCGGCAGACCAGGCGCTGACGCCGGAGGCCGGGGATTACACCCTGTGGTTCTGCGGGGCCGAATGCTATGCGCAGTGGCGGCGCGAACAGGGGTCGGGCCGCGACGGCTGACACCCCCGGAACGCCCCCCGACACAGAATGCGAAGCCGCGCCGGTGAGTGCGCGCCGCCTGCCGGCAGTTTCATGCCTTGCAGCAGGTTACAGGCAATGACGGGCAGCAGGGTGTTGAACTGAACGTTGCCGGACTGATCCGCTACCGCGACAGCGGTGTCATTTCCCGTCACCTGGCTGCAGATCATCGCCCCCGCCCCCGCCGGTTCACGAAGACCGTCCAGGATGTCACGCTTGCTGCGGTAATCAGCTGCTTTGTTCATGCAGGCTTCCCGCTGTACTTTCATCAGACAAGATTGTCCGCAACCGCGTGCCAGGGCGCAGGGAATGTCCGCCCGCCGTTTCATGTCCGGCGCGGACGCTTCCTGCACGCTCTTCGGCTGTCACCATGAGTACCCGTTATCCACGCTGCGGCCAGGGCAGGGATAAGCCTGCGTCGGGCGCAGACTCGCCGCCGCGAACAAACTACGATTACATGTATTATCATCGCAGTATAAACAGGGTTGGCGGGGATCGAATGTCCATGTCGCAAAACAGTTCCAGCACAGGCGACAAATTTACGATTGTCGGCATAGGGGCCTCTGCGGGAGGCCTCGGCGCGTTCGAGAAGTTTTTTACCGCCATGCCCGCTGACAGTGGCATGGCCTTCGTGCTGATCCAGCACCTGGATCCTACCCATGAAAGCATGACCGCTCACCTGCTGTCCCGCTATACGAGCATGAAAGTCATCGAGGCAGGGGATCAGATGCCGGTGGAGGCGAATACCGTTTATATCATTCCTCCGAATGCCTACCTCTCGGTAAGGGATCGCAGGCTGTACCTGAGCGAGCCCAAACTGCAGCGCGGCATGCGCCTGCCCATCGATCATTTTCTCCGCTCGCTGGCAGAGTCGCAGCAGGAACGGGCCATTGCCATCATTCTCTCGGGCACCGGCTCGGACGGCACCCTGGGTGTACGCGCGGTGAAGGGCGAAGGGGGCATCGCACTGGCGCAGTCCCCGGAGACGGCGCAGTATGACGGCATGCCGCGCAGCGCCATTGCCACCGGTCTGATGGATTATGTCGGACCGATCGAGTCAATGGCGGATGTACTCGTCCGCTACAACGCACACGCCTACACCGGTTTGCCGGCCGAGCCGACCGAACTCGACAGCGAGGAGCCGGACCTGCTGCGTTCGATCCTGTCGGTGTTGCAGACCCGCATCAAATACGATTTTCGCTGTTACAAAAAAGGCACGCTGCTGCGCCGGATAAGGCGGCGCATGGGGCTCAACCAGATCGAGTCTCTCGGGGACTATCTGCAGTTCATGCGCAAACACCCGGACGAGCCAACGCTGCTGTTCAGGGACCTGTTGATCGGGGTGACGGGTTTTTTCCGCGAGGCGCAGGCTTTCGAGGCGCTGGAGGACGCTATCGCGAGGATAGTCGATGACAAGGCCCCCGAGCAGCCGATCCGGATCTGGGTGCCCGCCTGCGCCTCCGGCGAAGAACCCTACAGCATCGCCATGCTCGTCAGCGAACGGCTTCATGCGGAGAGGAAGAATTGTCCGATCCAGCTGTTTGCCACGGATATCGACGACGAGTCGCTTGCCATCGCACGCACGGGACGTTATCCGGAGAATATCGCCGCCGACGTGTCGCCGGAGCGGCTGCAGCGGTTTTTCAGGCATGATGGCAACAGCTACCGGGTAAGCAAGCACATCCGCGACGCCGTGGTGTTTGCGGTCCAGAACCTGGTTATGGATCCGCCGTTTTCCAGGCTGGACCTGGTGAGCTGCCGCAACCTGCTCATCTATCTGAAACCCGAGGTGCAGAAGAAGGTGATTGACCTGTTCCACTTCTCTCTCAACACGGGCGGTTATCTGTTCCTGGGCAATACCGAGACCATTGGCCAGCAGGAGAATCTCTTCGAACCGGTGGTCAAGAAGTGGCGGCTCTACCGGCGCATCGGCGCGGTCCATCGCAATGTCACCGAGTTTCCGATCTTTCCTGGCCCCCAGGGTCGTGTCGGAGTCCGGTTTCTGGATCGGCCCGTGCTCAACGACCCGGCGCGCCTGGGTGAGTTCACCCGCGGAATGCTGCTGGAGAAATTCGCCCCGGCTTCCATCCTGGTCGACCGCAAACAGCAGATCCTCTACTACCATGGTCAGACCGGCCGCTATTTCGAGCAGCCTGCGGGTCCACCCAACGAGGACCTGATGCGCAAGGTGAGGGAAGGGCTGCGCCTGAGGTTGCGCGGGCTGCTCCACAGGGCACTGCACGAATCTGCGGGTGAGGCAAGCGCAGTTGCCGAACTGCACGAGAACGACACTACCCGCCGCGTCAGGATCACCGTCAACCCGGTGAAAACCCCGGCTGAACTCGAGGGCATGCTGGTCATCAGCTTCGAGGAGGCGGGCGAAGTCACGGATCTGCTCGATGGAAAAGAGAGTGGATCGGCCAGCGACGAGGATGCCATGCTCCAGCAACTCGAGCATGAGCTCCAGTCGACCCGCGATGACCTGCAAAGCACCATCGAGGAGCTGGAAACCTCCAACGAGGAGCTCAAGGCGGCGAACGAAGAGGTTATGTCGATGAACGAGGAACTCCAGTCGACCAACGAGGAACTGGAGACTTCCAAGGAGGAACTGCAGTCACTCAACGAGGAGCTCACGACCGTCAACAGCCAGCTCGAGGAGAATCTCCGGGAGCTGGAATCGACCAATGATGACCTCGACAACCTGTGGAGAAACACCCATATCGCCATGGTCTTTCTGGATCGCGATTTCCGCATCAAGCGTTTCACGCCGGCGACTTCACGCCTGTTCAATCTCATCCCAAGCGATCTCGGCCGCCCGCTCAGCGATATCTCCTGCAGGTTCGACGATGCCGGCCTGCTGACGGATGCCAGAAAGGTACTGGATCACCTCGCGCCACTCGACAAGGAAGTGCGCGCCGATACCGAAGCTGACGGCTGGTATCTCCGGCGCATCCTGCCCTACCGGACCCAGGATGACCGCATCGAAGGGGTGGTGATCACCTTCGTGGAAATTACTGAACGCAAGCGTGCGGCGGAGCAGTTCCGTCTCATCGTGGAGGCGGCGCCGAACGCCGTCGTCGTGGTGAACAGCCGCGGTCAAATCGAATTCGTCAATGTGCAGACCGAACAGTATTTCGGCTACGACCGGAAGGAACTGGTCGGAAAGCCGGTCGAGATTCTCCTCCCCGAGCGCTACCGGGACCGGCATCCGGGACATCGGGACGCGTACTTTGCCAATCCTCAATCCCGCTCGATGGGCGAGGACCGGAAACTCTTCGGGCGGAGAATGGACGGCAGCGAGTTTCCGGTCGAGATCGGCCTGAGTCCGGTCATTGCGGAATGGGGCACCTATGTCCTCGCGACGATCGTCGACGTGACGGAGCGCCAGCGCATGGCGCAGCTGTTGCTGGAAGCAAAGCAGCAGGCGGAGCGGGCGAATCAGGCAAAGAGTTTTTTTCTGGCGAGCGCCAGTCACGACCTGCGCCAGCCCCTGCAGACCCTTGTCCTGCTCAACGGTGTGCTGGAGAGAAAGGTCAGTGATTCCGGGTTGCAGGATGTCATCAGGCGACAGGATCTCGCCCTGGCCTCCATGATGCAGATGATGAATATGTTTCTGGACCTTTGCCGGATCGATGCAGGCTCCATCGAACCCGATGTCACCGCGTTCCCGGTATCGGTGCTGCTCGAGAGACTCGGGTCAGAATATGCAAAGCAGGCGCAAGACCGTGGTCTCGCCCTGCACATTGTGCCCTGTACGGCAACGATCCTCAGCGACGCCGGACTGCTGTACCGGATACTTCAGAACCTCGTCGCCAACGCCATCCACTATACCGGGTCGGGGCGGGTGCTCGCGGGCTGCCGCCGGCGCGGCGGGTCGCTGCGCATCGAGGTATGGGATACCGGGCCAGGTATTCCCGCAGACCGTATTGACGCCATCTTCGAGGAATTTGTACAGCTCGACAATCCAGCCCGTCAGGCAAACAAGGGCTATGGCGTCGGTCTCTCGATTGCAAAACATCTGGCGCAGCTGCTGCGGCACCGACTGAATGTCCGCTCGACCCCGGGCAAGTGCACGATGTTCTCGATCGAGGTTCCCCTCACTCAACCGGCCGCCACGGTATCGCCGGATTCCGGGGGCACGCAATTCGTGCGCTATGAGGGAAAGCCCGGTGCCCGTGTGCTGGTGGTTGATGATGACGCCGGCGTACTGGCCTCAACGCGCCAGTTGCTGGAAAGCATTGGACTGACGGTGATCGCAGCAAGCGGAGGCAGGGAGGCGCTGTCGCTGATTGAGACCGGCGTTGAGCCGCCGGAGCTGATCGTCGCCGACTACCGTCTGGCGGAAGACGGCTCGGGTATCGAGGTGATACACCGTGTCCTGGACGCGCTGGAACAAAGCGTCCCGGCACTGCTGCTCACCGGGGACACACTGCCGGAGTCGGTGCGCACCCTGGAGGCGAGCGGTTTCAGGGTGCTGCAGAAACCCGTCGAGGCGAACCAGCTGGTGACGTGTATGAATGAACTCCTGCGGAGATGAAGCCTGGCAGGATTCCTGCGGGTCCGGAATATATCCTCTGGTGAGGCCGGATGGAGTGACGGTGGAAAATGAATGATGCAGACACGGTATTCGTGATCGACGACGATGCCTCGCTGCGCGAGGCGCTGAAGCTGTTACTCGAAACCGAGGGATTCAGGGTCGAGGTCTATGCCTCCAGCGGGGCGTTTCTCGATGCCTGTCAACCGGGCCGGCAGGGGTGCATCATTCTGGATCTCAGCATGCCGGGCATGGACGGGCTCACCCTGCAGAAGACCCTCCAGGCGCGGGCTATCCGTCTCCCGGTGATATTCTTGACGGGGCAGGGTGCCGTCCCGCTGGCCGTCCAGGCCATGAAGGAGGGTGCGGTGGACTTCCTGGAAAAACCGGCCACCCATGAGGAGATCCTCGGGCGTGTCCGGACGGCGCTGGCCGATGCGAAACGGCGCGCCGACAGCGACCCGGCTGACACGGAAATTCTGGAACGCTACCAACGCCTCACGCCGCGCCAGCGGGAAATCATGAACCTGGTGACCTCGGGGTTATCGAACAAGGAAGTCGCCAGAAAGCTGGATATCAGCATCCGAACCGCTGAAGGCCACCGCTTGAGGATTATGGAGAAAATGCAGGCCGCTTCGCTGTGGGAACTGACCCGGCTTGCGCAGGTATGCCAGGCACTGGTGAAGTCTCCCGCGCCCCGGGAAGATTAGCCGCCGTCTCAACCGGCACCGGTGAATGCCACGGCGCTGTCGCTGACGCATCCACGCGCCGGGTCCGCGTCATACCTCACCGTTTACAGACACGACTGCGATTGAGATCGGTCCGGTTCCCCAT
>Ga0210144_1001273_pt1 | contig 10770 bp, 9 predicted proteins | sample Muzzi_PWA_D2_FD_185532 | JGI IMG/M metagenome (GOLD analysis project Ga0210144, IMG submission 185532) | Wetland microbial communities from San Francisco Bay, California, USA, that impact long-term carbon sequestration - Muzzi_PWA_D2 (SPAdes) | ecosystem: Environmental > Aquatic > Marine >...
TCGGCATACATCGCCACCATCTCGGCGGCATTCACCTTGCGGCCCTCGGTGCGCAGATGATACAGGCCATCTTCGAAGAAGCCGCTGGAAGCGGGGTCAAGCGCGATCCCCACGTCTTCACCCGGCTGGTAGCCGGCGGCAGTGATGGCCTGGACGATCAGCTCCAGCGCCTCGATATTACGCTTCAATGCCGGCGCAAAGCCGCCCTCGTCGCCTACACCGGTGGAGTGGCCGGCGTCCTTCAACACCTTCTTCAGCGCATGGTAGATCTCGGCGCCCCAGCGCAGGGCCTCGGCGAAAGTGGGCGCCCCGACCGGGGCGATCATGAACTCCTGCAGGTCGGTGCCCTGCCAGTTGGCGTGCACGCCGCCGTTCAGGATGTTGAACATGGGTACCGGCAGGCGGCAGGCCGTAGCCCCGCCCAGGTAGCGGAACAAGGGCAGGCCGCAGGCGGTTGCCGCCGCCCGCGCCACCGCCAGGCTCACGCCCAGAATGGCGTTGGCGCCCAGTTTCGCCTTGTTGGGCGTGCCGTCCAGTTCCAGCATAACGCGGTCAACCGCGCCCTGATCGAGGGCGTCCGCATCATTGAGCGCCGCCGCGATCGCATCGTTGACGTGGGCAACCGCTTTCTTCACACCCTTGCCGCCGTAGCGGGACGCATCCCCGTCGCGCAGCTCCAGAGCTTCGTGCACGCCGGTAGAGGCGCCGGATGGCACCGCCGCGCGGCCCCTGGCGCCGCCGTCCAGGATGATCTCGACTTCCACGGTGGGATTGCCGCGCGAGTCGAGGATTTCGCGGGCGTGTATCGTCTGGATGAGGGTCTTCATGGTTTGCTCCCTTGTCGAGGTGACTGTTCTACAGTGCCGGGTATTGTAACGCTGGAAGGCCGCGTCAGTGTGGCGGTGGATCTTTGACCACGATCGTCCGATCGGGTTCTATTCTTCGATCACGGCTGCAGCTTCGCTGAGAATGGCCCGGCTTCCCGAATGGATTACCGATTCCAGACTGTCATTCCGGCACGCGGAAGGGCTTGCTGAGTATGAACGCGGCCCCGTAGAGCATGACCAGCCCGATAAATACCTTGACCCAGATGCTGACAGCAGTGAAGAAGGCCAGGTAGATGAAACTCGCCACCATGGTAGCAACCGCCAGCAGTTTCGCCTCGGCCGAAATCACGCGGTGTGACCGCCACTGCTGCAGCGGCGGTCCGAATAGCGGATGTGCATACAGCCAGTCATGTAACCGCTGCGAGCTTTTCGAGAACGCCCACAGGGCGAGCAACATGAAGGGAGTTGTCGGCAGACCCGGCACCACGGCGCCTATAGCCCCCAGACCGAAGAAAAAACAGCCGAGCAGGAAATACAGGGATTTCACAGGGAGTGATTACAGATCACGGCTGAGCTCGTCCTCCCGAGCATCGACATGACACGGTCATGGTCATTCACGCCGGGCAAGGCCGGCTGACGTCTGTTTCATTGCGCCTGGTTCAGGCGCCGACAGGCGCAAGAATACCCCTGTTCTGATCGGCGATCTGTTCCATTGCGCCGCGGTGGGTGGCTATGAAATCGAGTCTCCAATCGTGTACGGCGCAGGGTTTTCTCCGAATTATAATCTCATCGTGGTATATTCGAATAAATCAATGCTGATACGTTGCATCAACTCTCCATGAGCCTAATCGATCGTATTCGACAGATCCGCCGCAGGATCATCCTGAAGACCGGCAAGAACCTGATTCGTACCATGAGCCGGATTATCGCCAGCCAGTCCCTGATCGGTGACACGCCGGTTTTCGACAAATCGGTGTTTCCCTGGACTGCGGATTTCGAGGCCGACTGGAAGAAGGTCCGCGCCGAGCTTGAGCAGGTGCTGCTCAGCCGCGACCAGTTGCCCTCGTTTCACGAACTCTCGCCGGACCAGTACCGCATCTCCAGTGGTGATAACTGGAAGACCTTCGTGTTCTACGTCTTTGGCGAACGCTTCGACCCCAACTGTACGCGCTGCCCGGAAACCGCCCGGCTGCTGGATCGGACGCCGCACATCCGCAATGCCTGGTTTTCCATCCTGGCGCCGCACTACCGTATCCCGCCGCACAAGGGTCCGACCAACGGCATCATCCGCATCCATCTGGGATTGATCGTGCCCCGGGACAGCGAACAGTGCCGCATCCGCGTCGACAGGGAGGTGTTCGGCTGGGAGGAAGGCAAGTGTGTCGTGTTCGACGACTATTTCGAACATGAGGTATGGAACGACACCGACGAGCAGCGCGTGGTGCTGTTCTTCGACGTCGACCGCCCGCTGCGGCCGCTCGGCAGACTGCTCAACAAGATGCTCCTCGCCGGCATCCGGCGCAGTCCCTATGTCAGGGACGCGCGCAGGAACATGCTGGCCTGGGAAAATCGCCACCGGGAACGGGAACAGGCCCGGCGCGCGGCCTGAACCCCTCCTGACGCTGAAATCCGCACTTTTCAACCCGTCGATCTCCGGATGCCGCGGTTAGCAGACCTGTCGCACCGGGGACACCGGTCACACGTTGATGCCGTTATGGTTGCCAGTCGTTTATACTGTTCATTTCCCTGTCCATGGACATCAACAAGCAGTCATCAATCATGCCGCATAACGCTCCGAACATCATCACCCCGCATCCGAAACTGACCGAATTGCCGTCGCTGGCAATGGACAAGAAGACCCTCGACGAGGACTTCCTGCGCTACTACAACCGCACCCTGGGCAGAGACAAGCAGCACTGCACCGACCACTACCTGTACGAGGCGATCGCTTACACGGTGCGTGACCGGCTCATGGAGCGCTGGAAGGAGACCCGTTTCGCCTACGAGGAGCAGAATGCGCGGCGCACCTGCTACCTGTCGCTGGAGTTCCTCATGGGGCGAGCGTTGAGCAATGCCATGCTGAACCTGGGCGTCACCGACGCGGTTTCCGAGCTGTTCTACGACTACGGTATCAAGCTGGAAGAAATCGAAGCCGCGGAGCATGACGCCGGCCTGGGCAATGGCGGCCTCGGGCGTCTCGCGGCCTGTTTCCTCGACAGTTGTGCGACGCTGCAGTTGCCCGTGCTGGGTTACGGGCTGCGCTACGAATACGGCATGTTTCGCCAGGAAGTGATCAACGGCTACCAGATCGAGGAACCGGATCACTGGCTGCGCGACGGCAACCCGTGGGAACTGGAGCGTCCCGAGTACAGCGTGCGCGTACAGTTCGGTGGTCGTAGCGAATTTTACCGGGATGAAAACAACGCCCGGCGGGTGCGCTGGGTGGACACGCACGATGTGCTGGCGGTGCCCTATGATATTCCGGTGCCGGGTTATCGAAACAATACCGTCAACAGTCTGCGGCTGTGGAAGTCTACCGCGACCGACGAGTTCGACCTGGATGAATTCAACGCCGGCGACTATACCGAGGCGGTCGCGGCGAAGAACAACGCCGAACACATCACCATGGTGCTGTATCCCAATGACGCCAGCGAAAACGGCAAGGAACTGCGCCTGCGTCAGCAGTATTTCCTGGCCTCGGCCAGCCTCAAGGATGTATTGCGCCGCTGGAAACGACTGCACGGCATAAATTTCCATGCGTTCGCCGAAAAACACTGCTTCCAGCTCAACGACACCCATCCGAGTATTGCCGTCGCCGAATTGATGCGTTTACTGGTCGATGTACACCGGATCGGCTGGGACGAGGCCTGGAGCATAGTCAACCGTACCATGGCCTATACCAATCACACCCTGCTGCCCGAAGCGCTGGAAAAATGGCCGGTGCATATGTTCAGGTCGCTGTTGCCGCGGCTGCTGGAGATCATCCACGAAATCAACGCCCGCTTCCTCGCCGAAGTCTCGCTGCGCTGGCCGGGTGATATCGATCGCCAGCAACGCATGTCGATCATCGAGGAAGGCGATACACCGATGGTGCGCATGGCCTACCTTGCCATAGTCGGCAGTTTCTCGATAAACGGTGTCGCCGAACTGCATTCCCGGCTGCTGAAGGAAGGATTGTTCCGTGATTTCAATGAATTCTGGCCGCACAAGTTCAACAACAAGACCAATGGCGTTACCCAGCGGCGTTGGCTGACGATGTGCAACCCCGGGCTGTCCGGATTGATCAGCGAGCGCATCGGCGATGGCTGGATTACACAGCTGGACGAGTTGCGCAAACTGGCGCCCTGTATCGATGACGCGGCTTTCCGGCAGCGCTGGCGCGAGATCAAACTGGCCAACAAGCAACGGCTGGCCGACGTGGTCGAGCGCGATTGCGGCGTGGCCTTCGATACCTCCGCGCTGTTCGACGTTCAGGTCAAGCGCATACACGAGTACAAGCGCCAGTTGTTGAATATCCTGCACGTCGTGCATCTGTATAATCGCATCAAACGTGGTGACACCGCCAACTGGACACGGCGTTGCGTACTGATCGGCGGCAAGGCGGCACCCGGTTACGCCACGGCCAAGAGCATCATCAAACTGATCAGCAATGTCGCCAAAGTGGTCAATTCCGACCCCGCCGTGGGCGATCTGCTCAAAGTGGCGTTTCTGCCCAATTACCGGGTATCGGCGATGGAAGTCATCTGCACCGGCGCCGATCTGTCGGAACAGATATCGACTGCCGGCAAGGAGGCCTCGGGCACCGGCAATATGAAGTTCATGATGAACGGCGCCATTACCATTGGAACGCTGGATGGCGCCAACATCGAGATCCTGGATGAAGTCGGCGAGGAAAACTTCTTCCTCTTCGGACTGACAGCCGACCAGGTGGCGGAGACCCGCCGGGAATACCGTCCCCGGGAAATCATCGCCGCCGATCAGGACTTCAACGCCGTCATGAAGCTGCTGCAAAGCGGGCACTTCAACCAGTTCGAAAGACACCAGTTCGACGACATTCTCGCCTCCATTACCAGTGAGCACGACCCGTGGCTGACCGCCGCTGATTTTCGCGGTTTCATCGACGCCCAGGAACGGGTCGCCGCGGCCTATCGCGACCCGGAGCGCTGGACGCGCATGAGCATTCTCAACACGGCCAGCAGCGGCAAGTTCTCAACCGACCGCACCATGCTCGAATACAACAGTGATATCTGGCAACTGACGCCGGTTGCGGCGGGACCGCTCTCGACCGTGCCGGGTTTTATGTCAAAATGATGGCGATCCGAAGAGATTGAGGGATTAGTACTGTTTACCCTGTACAAATGCGCCAGATCAAACTATAAAAACAGTGTAATCGGCAGACACAATAATGGCGTCCAGAGTGCGTGGTGATGACTGAGAAAAGAACCAGACACCGTCGTCAATACAAACCCGTCACGCGGTTTCCACTGAACAGCCAAAGGGACGGATTGGTATTGTCTGAGCGCCGCAGGTTACCTACAAGGCGCGTGAATGATATCGAGGTGAAAGAGCTGAGTTACCAGGACTTCATTTCTGAATTGCGCTGATACTCCGGACCCCGCCTTTGAAGGCGGGTTTTTTGTTAGCGGAAGTCGACATCCACGAGCACACCCCGTTCATGAACCTCGATCAATTCCAGTGAATCGAGGTGTGCGTCGATGATGCCGCGGGCGCCTTCATCGGCGCGCAGGCACATCAGCGCGTCGGCGTGTCGTGCGGAGAATCCTACCGGGTGCCCGCGCTGCCCGTGGTAGACCGGCGCAACGATATCGGCGCCGTGCGCGAGACGCCCGGCCACGGCTTGCACGACGGCTTGCGGAATCCAAGGCATATCACCCAGTGCGATCACCCATCCGTCCGCGTGCCGACTGGCCGCGACGCCACAGGCGATGCTCGTACCCACACCCTCACGGGCCTGCGGGTTGACCACGATCTTGATGTCCTCCTGCGCCAGCAGCCTGGCCACTTCGCCGTCTGCATCCCCCACCACGGCGAGGGTTCCGGTCAGCACCGCGCGCAGCGGTCGCACGCTCGCCAGCACCATGGGAGTCCCGTCATCAAGCGGGTGCAGAAGCTTGTTGCCGCCGAAGCGAATGCCCTGCCCCGCGGCAAGCAGCAGGCCCGCGCAAACCGCGGTCATGCGGTCGTGACGATGTCGCGCGCGAGCTGCCTTGCCCTGTTCCGCAGGGCCGTGATCTCGGCCATTATGGACACCGCGATCTCCGGTGGCGAGCGACTGCCGATGGGCAGCCCGACCGGCGCATGCAAGCGTTGCAGCTGCTCTGTCGAAACACCCAGTGTCCCGAGACGCTCCCGGCGCCGGTCGCTGTTCTGTCTGGAGCCGATCGCGCCGACGTAGAACGCCGGTGACTGCAGGGCATCGAGCAGGGCCATGTCATCGAGTCTGGGATCATGCGTCAGCGCAAGCACCACGCAGCGCGGGTTGCCGCTACACGCCTGCACCGCCTCGTCAGGCATGCAGTTCAGCCGCTCGACGCCTGCATCGATATCGTGTTGTTCGTAACTCTCGCGCGGATCACAGACCATCACCCGGTAATCGAGCATCAGGGCGATTTGTGCGACGTAGTGCGAGAGATGACCAGCGCCTATCAACAGCAGCTGCCAGCGCGGCCCGAAAACCTTGCTGAGAAAATCGTCCGCATAGCAGAACTCATCGCCGGCTGACGCCGGGTGCAGGCTGATTTCGCCGGTATTCAGACACACGCGTCGCGTCATGAGCGCGTTCGTCTTGATCCGCTCCAGCAGCATGTGCAGCTGGGCCGGGCTGTCGAGTCGCTCGACCAGCAGTTCAAGCCGTCCGCCGCAGGGCAGACCGAGACGCGCGGCATCCGCCTGATTGATGCCGTAATCGACCAGGGTGGGAAACACATCCCCGATCTGCCGGTCGCGGTAGCGCGCAACCAGGTCTTCCTCGACACAACCACCCGACACTGAACCGGTGTAAACGCCGTCGTTACGCATCAGCATCAGCGAACCCGCTGGCCGTGGCGAGGAGCCCCAGGTCCGGGTCACCGTCACCAGCGCCGGTCGGTGTCCCGTTTCAAGCCAGCTGATGGCGGTTTCAATAACTTCCCGATCGGTACTGTAAAGCGGCATGGAACTCAGCAGTTCATCAGGCCGGGATTTTCAACGGCAAGCGGTCAAAGCGCTGTCCGGTGACGCTGAACAGCGCATTGGCAACGGCCGGCGCGATCACCGGCGTTGCCGGTTCACCCACGCCTGTCGGCGGCTGCGCGGAGTTGACGATATGCACTTCCACTCGCGGCATCTGATCGATTCGCAGTACCACATAGTCATGAAAGTTCGACCGCTCCGGGACATTGTCAAGACAGCAATCCTGATGGTGTCTGATCGCGAGGATCATCGCCATGAAATGCCTCTGGAATATCAGGAAAATTCGCGCGCACGGTATACACGCACCGGGGGCAGTAACATCCAGGCGAACAATTCCCTCACAATGAGGTCATACCAGCAAGACATCTCGCGCGAAAGCTGAATTTGTGATTCTCTTACGAGATTAATGAATTATGGCTGAAATTGACAGGGTGTTTGAGAAAATGATCGACGCCCCGGAGGTTAACCATGAATTACAATCCCTTTATTGCTCCATATGACCTGTTACCCGAGACGCTTCCCATCTTTCCACTGTCGGGATCGATTCTATTGCCGGGCAGTGAGTTACCCTTGAACATCTTCGAACCACGCTATCTGAACATGGTCAGGGATGCGCTCGGCACCCACCACATGATCGGCATGATTCAACCGGACGTCATCGCCAGGGATGATACTGCCCTCTGCGACACCGGTTGCGCCGGACGAATCACCCAGTATCGTGAAACCAGCGACGGCCGTATTGAGATGGTCCTGAGTGGCGTGTGTCGTTACGATCGCGGTGAAGAACTGCCGACCACCCGCGGCTACCGCCTGATTGTCCCGAACTGGTCACGCTTCAGCATCGACTACGAAGACCACGAAGGCCTGCTGGGCGGAGAACATGATCGACTGATCCGGACACTGAAATGCTACTTCGAGGTCAAAGGCCTGGAGGCCGAGTGGACCATGCTCGAACGTCTGCCGACAGTGAGGTTAATGAACAGCCTGAGCATGGCGTTGCCGTTCAGTGAACATGACAAGCAGGTATTGCTGGAAACAGTCGAACCAGCCGAGCGTTTATTCACCTTTACATCCTTGCTCGAGAGTGAACTACACACCCCCCGGTTGGTTACCCGACATTAAGCGCACCGCCACCTCGATCCGGACCTGTCGTTGAATCATCGCCCGTTGCCCAGGCCGGCAACCGGAGTCCTGTGAACAATCTGGCGCAAGGAAACAGCATCCTGAATCCTGACCATGGATTGCTCGGAAATCCTGTTCAACCGGTACTCCAGGCGCGCGGGCGCTGCATGCCCGCGACCTTGCATGCCTGCTTCACGTAGCCATAGGGGAACAGATCGAACAGGTGTTTCTTCGCCGCCTTTTTATCGTAGCCCCGCTCGTTAACCAGACAGTCGACGACATGGCGCACGTCCGGCGCCACCCTGTGCTCCTGCCAGTAGGCCCTCATGAAATTCAGTATCTGCCAGTAGTCCTCCGTGAGTTCCAGGTGTTCTTCCGCCGCCAGTTCCCGGGCAACGTTTGGATCCCACACCTCGGGGTCGACGATATAGCCCTCGACGTCGCGCATGAGTTGTGCCGTATCCCGCATTTCCGATCTCCTGTTGATTGAATAATCCTCACGGTAACGCGACAACTCAATAATGGTCAAACGATATATATTGCTATCTAATATCGTTATATTCGATATATAAACCTCAACGTTGCCTAAATCCCCCTCCCACCGGAGGTGTCGCAAAAGATATTCGTGCTACCGCAGGGTGCGCCGTGCGCACCATTCCAAACAAAGAGTTACGCCTCCCGAACGGTGCGCACAGCGCACCCTGCATTGCTTTTACAACACCCTCCACTGGAGGGGAGCTGTTTCTTGAGTTCACCGGGAGTGAACTCAAGAATCACCGGCAGACAGCGGGAATTCGGGGAATTCGGGGACAGACCACGTTTTGCTATTCGGGAACTGACTTCGATTTACTTGAAACTCTCCCCATGGTCACCATGTCCTTGAAATATGGATATCGTGGCCTGTTGCCTATCCTGACTGTTCGGTGGTCTCGAACCTGTCCAGCTTGGCAAAGAAGGTGTGATGGTCGATGTAGTGGGTCCCGTCGCAGGAGAACGACATGTTGATCATGCCGTTGATCAGGTTTACCGCCGCGTTGCGCAGATAGATGGTCTCGTCAGTCATGCGCAGCCGCTTGAACTCCTTCAGAATTCGCTCTATTTCAGGGGCATTGATAAGCGGGGTTCGGCCGGCGTAGTCCGCCTCCGGAAAACGATCGAGAAAGCCGTCCTGAAGCACCTCTTCACGCACGAATTTTTCATAGCAGAACGGGTCACGGGCAAACCAGCAGGTCAGCTGACTGGATGAATAATGAATCTTGGCGTGAAACACGCCCTTGCGCGTCAGCAAGCCGAGTACGATCTGATGCAGGCGATCGATCGACGTGTCGAACAGGCTTTCGATCCGTTTCTGCTCGAACAGGAAGGCGCGCACCGAGGGGTCACCCTTTATCTGCAGCCAGCGCTCCGGCATGTTATGTCTCCATGGATAACCGCAACTAAAAAAAAATATAGCAAGAATTCGGTGACAGACCAGAATGGCGCTTGGTTGAAGGATATCGTTCATGTTTTAAAGAAAACCAATGGCCACGGAAGCACACGGAAAACACGGAATATATTTACTGAATAATTACTGCGTCTTGCGTGGATTCAGTCGCTTCAATGGCTATTTATCACGATTTCGACTTAATGTAAGCACCATCCGGAACAGACTACATTTTGTTTGACCATGTTTTGTTATTCAGGCAGCGACTTCGGTTTACATGAAACACTTCCCATGGTCACCATGTCTATCAAATATGGGAATCGTGGTCTGTCCCCTATTCTCCCATGAACTGCGCGCGGGCCAGCAGCAGCGTCAGCACGGCGTGCTCAGTCTTGCTTCACCTGCTCGATCTCGCTCGGTTGCCAGGACTTGTTGAAGAAGGCTGGCAGCGGGCTGTAGAGCCGCAGGATCGTGAACCAGCCCTTCTCCGGGTCGGTCTGGATCCAGTTGCCGCGGGCTACGCCTTTCGGCTGTTCCGGCCCGAAATAGATCGTGGTTGAGCCGTCCCCGGCCGCTTCGGCGGCGGGGGTCGGGTAGCTCTGACTTCCGGCGCGCGGAAATTTCTGCGGCGTCAGCAGCATGGACCGGGTCTGGTTGTCGTAGACTGTGAAGGACCAGAACGCCGCCGCCGGGATGCCCCTGGGCAGGGTCACCTTGTAGGTCCGGGCGCCGTCGAACGCCTTGCCGTCGCTGTCGAGGAAGCCCATCAGGTATTGCGAGCCGACACCGGGGATGCGCATGACCATCGCCGGACTGTCGAGCGTATAGGCGTAGTAAAAAGCCGCGCGGCTGTCGAGTGTGCGGGCGCCGGTCGGCGGAAAGGGCTTGAACATGCCGTCCTCGAACAACGGCGGCGGGGTCTCGAACAGCGCGCCGCCCTCGAACAGCATGTTGCTCCAGTGCGAGCCCTCGTAATAGGCCCAGTCCGGATGCTGATCGGCGAACTGCCATTGCAGCGCACGGCCGGTCGCCTGTCCCACGGCGGCGGCATCACCCAGAATTTTCTTCATCCGCTCGTCAGGCTTGAACGTCTTGCCATGCACGATGCCGATGGCAGCGAGCTGGCCTGCGAGTTCCACGTCATAGCTGGTGGCCGGCTCGTTCTGGACGTTCTCGTTGATCATCTCGAAGAACCCGTAGTCGCTC